>Ga0272448_1000748_pt1 | contig 47488 bp, 42 predicted proteins | sample YNPCB0191_FD_202220 | JGI IMG/M metagenome (GOLD analysis project Ga0272448, IMG submission 202220) | Hot spring sediment microbial communities from Yellowstone National Park, WY, United States - YNP-CB-019-1 | ecosystem: Environmental > Aquatic > Thermal springs > Hot (42-90C) > Sediment... | reverse complement strand
GCGCGTCAGAACCCACCTCCAGCCCGAGGTTCTTAGCATGCGGGCATGAAACGTTCACCTCAAAACCATCCGCAACACTGTTTAACGCTTCAACCATTTTCCCAGCCTCCTCACCGTTTGACGGCCCGATGCTCACTATCAAAGGAACCTCTAAGTCTCTTTTTATAGATGCAAGCTCAACCCTGTAATCCAAGTATCCTGGGTTTGGAAGACCCATCGCGTTCAGGAAGCCGTATCCGAGGTCAACGACAGTGGGATTCTCATACCCGCTTCTCGGGTTATACGTTACAGTCTTGGTGACTACTGCACCCACGCTAGGGTTCTCTGAAACGTTTTTAATCAGGCTTCCGGAGGACCCTAATACGCCTGAAGCCACTATTAGAGGCGACCTGAGAACCAGGCCCGCAACCTCTACCTCAATGTAAGGGTTCATACGCCCTCTTTCACAGGCTTCTAAACCTTATTAACCTTGCCGGGTATTCGAGCAGCCTAACACGGGTTCGCCGGCAGGGCAATACTTTCCCACACCTATTTGAACCCGTTTTAACCGCCTTTCCCTATTTACTCCTAAACTCATATATTTTCCCAAAGCCCTTCAAAACCACTATCTCATTATCCTGGAAAACAAGCTCACCCCTGACGAGCGTTGCCTTAACCCTCCCCTTGAGAACCCTGTTTTTAAACGGGGAGTGCTTAGCCTTAGTGAAAAAGTCTTCAGGGTTAACCCTCCACTCCTCCTTAGGGTCTAGAACCGTAAGGTTTGCAGTCTTCCCCTCAACTATTTCTCCCAGTTTGTCATCGCCAAGGAAGCCTGCAGGCCCTCTTGTGAACGCTTCCAGAACCCTGTGGAGATTCAAAACCCTCTTGTTAACCATGTCGAGCAGCACTGAGAACGCTGTTTCAAACCCGGGTATCCCGGAGGGAGCCTCGTCGTAAAGCATCACACTCTTCTCCTCAACCGTGTGCGGAGCATGGTCAGTAACCATTATCTGAATCTCCCCCCTGTTAAGGCTCTCAACCAGCATGCTTCTCTCCTCAGGGCTTCTCAGAGGAGGGTTTACTTTACATATGCTTCCCATGGAGGACAGGTCTTCATCGGTAAGAGCCATGTGGTTCACGCTAACGTCGAACGTGAAACCATGTTCCCTAGCCTTCCTTAGGCTCCTCACGGTTGTTAAATGAGTCGCGTGGGAACCGGGCTCCGAAATCTTTCTGAAGAGGTCTAGGGCTGAAAGCTCTGCTTCAACAGGCCTTATGAAGCCGTGTTTCTCAACGCCCTTCAACTCCTCCGGGTATTTCCCCCTGCTTTCCCGTATGACTGAAAGATCTTCAGGGTGGAAGACTATTTTCCTCCTTGACTCCGCAACGGTCTTCAACATTCCAGACAATTCGCCACCGTCTATCCCACAATAGTCCTCGGGGTAAAGCTTAATCCCTATTGCAACAGTCTTCAGAAGCTTTTCAAGCTCCTTCTTGTTGTCTGGCTTACCAAAGTAGAATCCGACGTCGACAACTATCTTATCCCTCGCCTCCTCAACCTTCTCCATCATCCTAAGATAGTTGTTAGTCGGAGGATCTGTGTTAGGCATGTCCATAACCAGAGTAAAACCCCCGGCAGCTGCCGCACAAGTCCCAGTTGCGAAATCCTCCTTATGCTTAAGCCTCATGTCTCTCAGGTGCGCGTGAATATCTATCAGGCCGGGTACTATTAGGAGTCTTCCGAGGTCAACCTTCTCGTCGTAGGAGGGGGCATTAGCCTCCTTGCCGATGAAGACTATTTCCCCGTCTCTCACTCCCACACATCCCTCTAGGAAATCCCCCTTGTAATATATCCTGCCGATCAGAACCCTATCTAGGTGAGTCACAGGGCTACTTCAATCCTCCTGCCCGCCTCATCCCTCATATACCTTCCGAAATCCGACCCCAAGATCTTCTCCCCGTAGAATACAGGCCCATCGACGCAGACCCTTAGCCCAACCGGGTCGAGCACGCAGGACCCGCATAGCCCTAATCCGCATTTAACGATCCTGACAAGGGAAACCTGGCAGACGATGCCCCGCTCAAGGCATTTCTCAGCTATCTTAACCATCATTTTCTCAGGCCCGATCGTGAGAACGTTTTCGAAACGTTTGGTTGAAACCACTTGCTCTAAAAACTCTGGCAGAGTCCCCTTGAAGCCCTCGCTCCCGTCGTCAGTAGATATCTGGAAACTGGCTCCCAGCTCCCTAAGCTTTCCAACGTAGACGAGGCTCTCCCTGCTCCTGGCTCCGACGAGGAAGAGTGTTTCAACACCTTTTTCCACCAGCCTTAAGTAGGCGGGGGTCAGTGACGCTGCCCCAGTGCCTCCCCCAACCAGCAAGTATTTTCCTGGAAGGCTGAGGTTGAAGCCGTTTCCATACGGCCCCCTTAGGAAAACCTTCTCGCCTGGCTTAAGGGCTGCCAGCCTGCTGGAAGTGAAGCCAACTCTCTCTATCGTCAAACAGACTGTTCCGTCTTCAACCAGGGATGGCGTTATCGGTATCTCCCCATCCCCCGGTTTCCACACCATTAGGAATTGCCCGGGCTCTATGCTCATGCCCCGGCTGAGCCTGAGGACCAGCGTGTTAACCCTGCTCGTCTCATTAATATTGGAGACCACGCTGGCCTCAAAGTAATAATGGACGGTGCTTATAATGCTCATATCAAGCCCTCTTGAATCCTCTCCGCGTCGGTGAGTATCAGGCTCAATACGGCCATTCTAACCGGTATGCTGTAGGAAACCTGTTTAAAATAGGCTGCATAAGGCGTGTTATCGATCTCGCTTGAAAGCTCCCAGATCCTTGGAAGAGGGTGGAGAATCCGCAGCTCCCTCTTCGCAGACCCGAGTGTCTTAAGGCTTACCGAGTAGCTTCCTTTAAGCTGCTCAGCCTCATGCCTGTCGCTAAACCTCTCTGCTTGAAGCCTAACAACGTAGAGCACGTCGAGCATACTTATCACGTCCTCAATCCTCTCGTAATGGTTAAGCCTAACTCCCTTCTGGTTCACATCACTGATGAAAACCTCTTCTGGCATCAACTCTCCAGGAGTTATCAAGTTGACCTCCTTCACCCCGAACATGCTTAACCCTCTTATGAAGTCCTTAGCAGCCCTAGCATGCTTCACGTCACCCATCACGCCGTAGTTTAATCCTTCAATCACGCCTTTCTCCTTGAATATTGTGTAGAGGTCGATGAGCGTCTGAGTTGGATGGCGGCTCTGCCCCTCGCCAGCGTTTATCAGGGGGTGCTGAGCAAGCTGGGCAAGCCTCTTCATCACATCGTCCCCCCGGTGTCTAACAACTATAACGTCACTATAGTTGTCAAGCATCCTTATAGTGTCCTCAATGCTCTCGCCCTTCTCGAGAGAGGTTCCCTCGGCTGAGGAGAAGCCTATCACCGAGCCTCCGAGCCTGTGCATCGCCGACTCGAAGCTAAGCCTGGTCCTAGTGCTAGGCTCGAAGAAGGCTGCCGCCATGATTCTACCCTCAAGCATCCTTATTGGAGCCAGCCTGGCTTCTAGGAAAATGTCCGCCTGCTTAAACAGCCTTTCAATATCCCTCCTTGTGAACTCGGCCAGGTCTATCAGATCCCTATTCCTCCACATCTCGAAAACCCTCCAAATATTTCATTATCCTGGTGTAATCCGACCCGGATATAAGGTTGTCCTCGAAAAGTATTCTTAGAAAACCGTCTATTTTTATCACCGAGTAAGCCGTAACCCCTTCTTCCCTCAGCCTCTTAACGCCGTTCTGAAGCCGATCTAAGAAAACTAAGGCATACGCCACTCTTCCCCCTAAAACCGATATCGCCTTGGCAGCGCTCATAATGCTCCCACCCGTTGTTAAAACGTCGTCGACAATAACCACTCTGCTCCCAGCCTCAAGTTCTCCCTCAACCAGTCTCCCAGTCCCATGGCCTCTTTCACCACTCCTAACATAAACCATGGGTACACCAGTCTTGAAAGATATCAGGGTCGCGATGGGTATTCCAGCGGTTTCAACACCCGCCACAACGTCGAACCCTACGCCAATCATCCTTATCTTATTAATGTAGGAGTCGACAAGCCTCTCGAAAAGCCTGGGTTTCGAAACAAGCGTCCTCAGGTCTACGTAATATGGGCTTAAACCCCCTGAAGTCAGCTTGAAATCCCCGGTTTTGAAGACACCGGCCATGTAAATGTCTTTAACAAGCTCTTTGACTGAGGATTCTTCCATGCTCCTTCTTAACCTCCAGAGTTTTCTCAACAGGGTTTGGAGAACTTATTATGCTTCGCCCAATTATCTCGAAATCCGCCCCTGATGAAAGGCCCGCTCCGTAAGGCGCTCCCTGAGCACCGACCCCCGGAGCCAGTATTAAGAGGCCTCCACCCGCCATTTTCCTAACCTTCTCCACAACCATTGTTCTGGTCGCCGGGGCTATAACCGCGTCGGCCCCGTGACTCAAAGCCAGCTGAACAAGGCCCTCCACATTCGGGTCTATGAACTCCCTTGAGCCCGCGTGGCTCATGCTCACCACTATTATTACTCCACCCCCAAGCCGCCTAGCTTCCTGGAAAAGCCCTTCTAAACCGCCATCGTAACCTATGAAGCCGTGGGCTATTATCGCGTCGAAGCCCGCTTCGTAAAGCACCCTGGCCGTCAGGCTGTTGGTGTGAGATATGTCCGCCATCTTAGCGTCGCAAATGAACAAATGCTCCCCCTTAAAATTCTCAATGACCCCTTTAAGCCCGGTTAGCCCGGTTGAAAGGATCGTTGGCCAACCTATTTTAACTGCTGCCAGATGCTCCTTGAGAAGCCTGCAGAAGCGGTTCAGCTTCTCAGCCACCTCATCCCCACCGCCATACTCGTCGAAAGCCAGTATAATCCTGCTGTTTTTCTCAGAAGCCTTTTCAACGATCCTCCTTCTAAACCAGGTTTCCAATGTTGTTTCTCATGCTCGACACCGGTTTATTTTCTTTACGGATAACCTTTAAATAGACGGGCCAACTACTCTTCCTCCTCGAACACCTCTGTGATAAAAAGCAAGTATGGGAACAGGAAGAAGGCTGTCATAGTTCTTGCAGACGGGACTGTTGTCAACGGGGAAGGCTTCGGCCACGTAGGGGAGGTTGACGGCGAGTTTGTTTTCAACACCGGCATGGTTGGGTATGTCGAGTCAATAACAGACCCGTCTTACTGGGGGCAGATACTTATCCAAACATATCCGCTCATAGGGAACTACGGTGTTAACCCTGAGGACTTCGAGTCTGACAGGCCTAAGATCAGGGGCTTCGTCGTCAGGGAGTGCATAGACACGCCCAGCCACTACTCCTCAGAAATGTCTCTTCCCGAATGGTTGGATAGAGAGTCTATACCAGGCATATCGAGAGTCGACACGAGGATGCTGACGCAGAAGATAAGGGTGACGGGGACTCAGCTCGGGATTCTGAAAGTGTATTACGAGGATGAGCATGTTGATGTAGACAGCCTCTTGGAGAAGGCTGAGCGTGTTCAGGACCCGAATAAGAGGAACCTCGCTGCAGAGGTTTCGACGAGAAGGATCATTGAGCACGAGCCGGCTAAGAGAAACGGTCTGCTGACCGTCCTCATCGATTTCGGCGTTAAGAAATCCATAATCACAAACCTTCTCACGCTTGGCTTCAAAGTGGTTCAAGTGCCCCACGACACTCATTTAGACAGGATTACGAGTTTTGAACCAGATGGCGTCGTTGTTTCAAACGGACCCGGGGACCCGGCAATCCTAGACTATGCTTTCAAAACAGTCAGTGGCTTAATAGAATACGGCATCCCGGTTTTCGGAATATGCCTAGGCCACCAATTGATCTCGCTGGCGCTCGGGGCGAGAACCTACAAGCTGAAGTTCGGGCACAGGGGGCAGAACCATCCATGCATAGACATTGAAACGGGGAGGATCTACATAACCAGCCAGAATCACGGCTTCGCCGTAAGCAGAGAGAGCCTGGAGGGCTCGAGGCTAAGGCTGACGCATGTTAATGTTAACGATGGGACCGTTGAGGGGGTTAGGCTTGAAGACAAGCCTGTCTTCGGAGTACAGTTCCACCCGGAGGCCTCGCCAGGCCCCTATGATGCAAAAGTATACTTCGAAAGGTTTCTGAAGCTTGTTGAAAAGAACAGGGAGGCTGCTTGAATGCCGAAGAGGAGTGACATAAGAAAGGCACTCGTAATAGGAAGCGGAGGGATAGTAATAGCCCAAGCGGCTGAATTTGACTATAGTGGAAGTCAGGCGCTTAAGGCTTTGAAGGAGGAGGGCATAGAGACCGTGATCGTCAATCCGAATGTCGCGACGATTCAGACGAGCAGGAGGATGGCTGACAAGATTTACCTTGAGCCGCTGAGCGTGGAATCTGTTTCCAAGATAATTGAGAAGGAGAGGGTGGATGGAATACTGCTGGGCTTCGGGGGGCAGACGGCGCTCAATCTGGGGATAGGCCTTCACGAGGCGGGTGTTCTCGACAAGTACGGCGTCAGGGTGCTGGGGTGCTCTATTGAAACCATCAGGATGGCTGAGGACAGGGACCTCTTTAGAAGAGCCATGTGGGAGATAGGCTTGAAGGTTCCTCCGAGCAGCGTTGCGAGAACCCCGGAGGAGGCGGTTGAAGCCTCGGAGAAGCTCGGCTTCCCGCTTCTAGTCAGGACCTCGTTTACGCTTGGGGGGCAGAGCTCGAGCATAGTCAGGAATAGGGATGAGCTTTACGAGGCGGTTTCAAAGGCTTTGAAATGGAGTATTAACAGGGAGGTTCTCGTGGAAAGGTCTTACTTCGGATGGAAGGAGCTTGAGTACGAGTACATGAGGGACTATTATGGGAATAGTGTCTCGGTTGCGACTATGGAGGGCTTCGACCCTCTTGGCGTGCATACGGGTGAAAAAATAGTTGTGGTCCCGATTCAGACTCTTACGAACAAGGAGTACCACAGGCTCAGGGAGGCTGGGCTCAGAATCGTGGACAAGCTGGGAATAGTTGGAGAGTGTAACATTCAGTTTGGCCTTAACCCTGAAAACGGGGAGCTGATCGTCGTCGAGGTGAACCCGAGGCTTTCAAGGTCGAGCGCGCTAGCATCCAAGGCCACAGGCTACCCCTTGGCGTACCTTGCTGCAAAGCTCGCCCTGGGATACCGTATAGAGGAGCTTACGAACAAGGTTACGGGTGTTACGAAAGCCAGTTTCGAGCCTGCACTAGACTATGTGGTCGTAAAGTTCCCAAGATGGGATTTTAAAAAGTTCCCGGGGAACATTGATAGGACTATAGGTACGATGATGAAGTCCGTTGGAGAAGTGATGGCGATAGGCAGGACTTTTGAAGAGGCCTTGCAGAAGGCTGTTAGAATGCTTCAAACAGGCAAAGTCGGCGTAGTCGGAAACGGAGGCGAGGAAGACAAGGCCCCGTCTGACTTAGCGGAGTTTCTCAAGCCGAGTGACGAGAGGCTTTTCAACATCGTCAGGGCGATGAAGAGGGGGGTAAGCGTAGAGGAGATAAGCAGGGCTACAGGCATAGATAAATGGTTCCTATACAGGATCCTCAAAATAATCCGTGTCGACTCGGAGCTTAGCTCGCTCAGAGACACGGAGGACGAGGATAAGGTGGTTGAGAAAATCAGGGAGGCGAAGAGACTAGGGTTCTCCGATATCCAGATAGCTAGGAGGCTCGGGTGGAGTGAAGACGAGGTGAGGAGCTTCAGGATTAAGCATGGTGTAAAACCAGTCTTCAAACTGATAGACACGATGGCTGCCGAGTGGGAGTCGGTTACAAACTACCTCTACGCTACGTACGGGGACGAGGCCAGCGATGTTTCGGAAAGCACAGGCAGGAGGAAGGTGATAATACTTGGAGCCGGGACGAACAGGATCGGGAGCAGTGTCGAGTTCGACTACTGCACCATGCACACAGTCTGGTCTATGAAGGAGGAGGGTTTTGACGAGGTTATCGTCGTTAACAATAATCCTGAAACAGTTTCCACAGACTACGACATGTCGGATAAGCTGTATTTCGAAGAACTGTCCTTCGAAAGAGTGATGGATATTGTGGAGGCTGAGAACCCTGAGGGCGTCGTAGTGACGATGGGCGGACAGGATCCGATTAACATTAGTCAAAAACTCTACAAGCAGGGTGTCAGAATTCTGGGAACCTCTCCGCTGAGCATAGATTTCGCCGAGGACAGGGCAAAGTTCAGCCTTCTGCTGGATAATCTTGGCATAAAGCAGCCGGTCTGGACTAGGGTTACCAGTATGGAGGAGGCGGTTGCGAAAGCAAGGGAGATAGGGTATCCTGTTCTGATAAGGCCCTCTTACGTGCTGTCTGGGGCGGCAATGAATGTTGCTGCGAACGAGGAGGAGCTTGTAGAATATATTCGTAACGCGACCAGAATATCCCCGGAGCACTCTGTAGTCATAAGCAAGTTTTTCGAAAACGCGTATGAGGCTGAAGTAGACGCTGTCAGCGACGGCGAGGAAGTCTTCATAGGTGGGGTTATGGAGCATCTGGAGTACGCTGGAACACACAGCGGCGACGCCACAATCATAATTCCTCCGCAGAGGCTTTCCGAAGAAGTTGTTGAGAAGATTAAGGACTACACGGTTAGGATTGCGAAGGAGCTCCGGATAGTCGGAGCCTTTAACATACAGTACCTGGTTAAAGATTCAGAGGTCTACGTTATAGAGGCTAATGTCAGAGCCAGCAGGACAATGCCTTTCGTAAGCAAGACTAGAGGCATCCCCCTAGTATGGCTCGCTGGAAAGCTTATTGCTAGGCGCAGGCTTACGGAGTTTAAAGACTCGCTTAAGTACAACGAGAAGACGATCGGCGTTAAAGTGCCGGTTTTCTCATTCGTCAGGCTTAAAGGAGCCGACCCTGTTCTAGGTGTAGAGATGAGGTCGACGGGGGAGGTAGCCTGCATCGGCTATGACTTCATAAATACTTTCACCCGGGCATGGGAGTCCTCAGGCTTAAGCCTGCCGTCTAAAAACGACATCATTTTCATAACGGTGAGAGACGAGGATAAGCCTAAGGCTTTAAATCTGGCTCTGATGCTTAAGGAGATGAGTTTCACCATAGCCGCCACCCGGCGCACAAGGGACTTCCTTGCTTCCAACGGTTTGAGGGACGTAATACTGGTCAGGAGGCTTAGCGAGAAGTCTGAGGACGGGGTTGACTCGATAAGCTTCCTCGCAAGCGGCAGAATAGGCCTAGTAATAAATACTCCAGACCTAAAGGATAAGAGTACTCTTGAAGACATGTATACTATTAGGAGGACGGCTGTAGAATTCGCCATACCCGTAATCACAAGCCTCGAGGTTGCTGAGAAGATAGTTGAAGCGATACGTTTCAAAAACAATAATAATGGTTGCGAGCAGGAGCCGCTGTCTTTAGACGAGTATCACCGGGACCTACCTCTGTCAATATACGTTTAGCTATGGTTGAACATACGTAAGGATCTTTCTGAGAAACCTTATCTTCTCAAGAGAATCCCGAATATTCAGGATTATGCCCAGCATCGGGGAGACGATGCCCGGTGAAACAGACATGCCTTTTCCACCTGCCATTCTACCGCCGACAATACTGTTAAACAAGAGGTCGAACTTGCCCTCAATCTCCTCCCCCATGGAGGACACGACTGTAGCAGAGAAATCCGCCATCATCTCCTGGATCTTCATGATTCTTTCAAGAATAGGGGTTAATGCTCTCCTAGTCTTGCTGATAACATACTTCCACTCCGCCAGGTCAGCAGATAACATGGTTGTCTGAAGCAGCGCCGGTTTCTTCCTCCTAAGCTCCTGAAGCAGCTTCTCAGCCTCAACGGATTCACTGATCGAACTTAAAACAACATCCTCTTCCTCCAGGAGACTGCTTAATGCTTGTTTAAGCACGCTTAGCCTGGCCGCCCTCTCTGGAAGCCGGGCGGCATATAGCCAGGGTATGACGCTCTCCATCTGGTCGACAACCTTACCCGCAGAGTCCCGAACCAGCTTCAGCATTCTGCAGGATTCAGATGCTTCCCTAAGGGTCTCCTGCTCCACAGCCTCAGTGGAGGGAATACTTGCCTTCCCCCCTCCCAAGTATGCCTTAAGCAGCATAGCGTTGCCAAGCAGGCCGTGCGTAAAGGGAGTTTTACTGCTCTCCACGTGGGAGAGGAACAGGACGATCCTTCCAGACCCGTATTCGGCAAAAGCGATGCTGCTGGCGCCTTCCAAGATTCCACGCGTCTCCTCGCATGGCACGCCGTACTCTACGCCGGTGAGGGGCAGCACCATTTTCGCAAAAACCTGTTTAGCGCTCGTGATTTTAGCAAGCGGGCCCGTGTGAAACATTGGGAGCTCACCCCTGTACCCTAGCGTCAGCAAACCTCTTCTCGTAATCCTCGATTTTACGAGGCCTGTTACAGGGTATGTTCTTAAAACCCCGCTGATCCGTCTCCCTGAGAAAACAGGCCAGGAAGGCTCTGAAACCGTGTCGCTCAGGAGTTCGCATCCGATAATCTGCAGCTCGCTTGAAGCCTCTATCTCCCCGTACGCGGATATAGGCAGGTTAACCGGTTTTAGGGGAAGCAGTGCGCCGGCGCATATTCCAACGTATATGCCCCCGGACTCTACGAATTGCCTGACCATCCTGGCTTCCTCTCTTCCAAGCGACCTAAGCATTTCAAAGCTATCTCCCCCGCCGACCACCAGGACGTCTAGAGCATTCAAGTCCTCGAGCGTTAAGGGCCCTGGTAGAAGAGATATTCTCCTGAAACCCATGTTGAACAAGGCCTCCACCGTTTCCCTAAGGTATGATACTGAAACCCCGTTTCCACTGTACAGCCCGATGAGCGGGCTCCGCAACCAGGCAACACCCTGCTGGTCAATATTTTTCAAAGGCTTCAACTCCACGCCGTACTCTTCACCCAGATCCTTCATCAAGCGTTCTGAATAAGCGTCGTCTATACTGGTCAGGAAGTCCCCGGGCTCGAGGCCCGCGTCCCTAGCAGCCTTAAGTTTCACGAACCTTCCGACTTTAAACCCTGCTTCTAGAAGATTGTTGGCAAGCCTATACGCGTTCGGATAGTTTTCCCCGCCGCCTCTTTTAAACCGTATCCTCCACCACTTCAACGTTCTCAGAAAAGCATTAACCAGTATATAATCTCATCTGAGTAATCCTCACAACTCTATTCTAACGGGTGGTTTCCCTGCTGGTTTAAACTTTCCCTTTAAAACCTTTAAAGCAGCCTTGACGGCGGTTACACTCGGGGTGAAAGCAGCTACGCAAATCTTAGCGCTGCTCAACTGGGATAGATCCTCAGGGGATCCGAGCGATATAACTATGCTTTCCCTGAAGAAATCCACGAGTTTCTTAAGCACGGAGGACTCCCTCTTGTTCTCATGCATGTTGTAAGCCAGTACCAGTAGCAGCGTATTACTGGGGGTGCTTCTGTAAATCTCCCCGAGCATCTTTCCAGAAACCTCTTCGAAACGCTCTAAAAGATTAAACTCTCCAAGCTCCTCCCTCAAGACTTCTTCAAGAGCCCTCTTGCCTGACTCCTCAAGCTGCTCTTCAAGCTTCCCCGTGACTACTATAAGGGGTTTACCCAGCCATCTCAAGGGTAGTTCGTCAACACCCTTCACTAGAGTTATGCTTCGAACAAAGATCTTCCAAGCCTTAGTCTGGTTTATAATGCTGCCACGCGTTTTATCAGGAGTCTTTTTAAACTTCTCAAACTTTTTAAGTTTAAAACTCAGCACCTCTAAGGCGCTGCTTCTTATTCTCTCGTAAAAATTCCTATCCTCCTTAGCTTTTTCAATAATACTGCTCAAAACCTCCCGTGTTTTCTCTATTCTTCTCGAAGGCGCTATAATATGGTTACCCGCCTTCAAAGCCTTCACTGCAGCCTCCTCCAGTTCAAAGTTTTCAGAGACCTGCGTATCGTCCAAATAATCCGTTATGAGAAGATTCTTGAAACCCATTTCCCTCTTAACTATTTTCTCGACAACCCTGGGAGATAGTGACGACGGGGTGTCCATGTCTCCCGCAGCCGGGAGCGGGCTGTGCCCGATTACGACCCCTTCAACGCCTGATTTGAAGGCTTGTTGGAAAGGCTTCAAGTCATTCTTAAGAAGACTGTTAAGGTCCTCGCCGCCACCATACTTTCCGGAAAACCTTCCTGGAAAATATTTGACGAAGGACAGGACACCGCCGTTTCTAAGACCCCTTATGTAGCTGACCACGTAGTTAGATACTTCATCAGGATCATCCCCGAAGCAGTTCTCCCCAATTTCAGGAGAATAAAGGTTTGCTACGGGCGCAAGGTTAGTGTTAATGCTGAGCGTCCTCAATTCCAGAGCCGTCACGTAACCAGTCATGTATGCCGACTTAGCCTCTCCGGTAGCACCCACACCCATTTGACTCGGCAGCTCTGTTACCGGCGGGTAAAGACCCTCAAGCCCCCTGCCCTCATGCTCCGCAGCAATTATGAGGGAGAACCCCAGGCTTCTCCTGTATGATGTAGCCAGCTCCTTTAAAGAGGAGCCTGGGTTCTTAACCCCTGACAAGGCTCTCCTGCCAATTATCAACCCGCTCAAAGCATTATCCAAAACCATCTTCTCAAGCTCGCTGAAGCTTCTTATCTCGTTAACATAGCCCATTATGGTTTGCCCAACTATCTTTTCAAAGGGCGTTCTCTGAACAATCCGTTCCAGCGTGGTCATTCCTCATCTGTTCACCATCCTTCCCCTCTCGTATGACGTTTTAGCCTGATGGTTCACCAAATCCTCCTGCTTTAAAACCCTATAAGGATTTCCGGAGCGTTTAAAAACGTTTTCCAAGCGTGTTTAACATTTTTCTATGAACTCTGTCAACGGTATGCCTGCTTGCCTACTTATCCTCTCCCCGGGTGTGAAAACCCTTATGTCACCATAGCCGAAGTCCACCACGACGTAAAGTGGGAACCCCTCGATTTCACGGGGCATCGCCCCCTCAACGTACAGCAAGGGCTTTCTAGTCGATTTAACCTGCATCAGGATGCACTTGCCTTTCCTGAGGCAAACAAGGTCCGCCGGCCCTAGGCTTCCACCGGATCTAACAGTCGTCCAGCCATACCTGTGGAGGAACATTCTGATCTTACGCTCAGCAAGATAGCCTTTCCTCCTAGGAGGACCCATGGGTCAGGACCTAAACCCTCTTAATCAATTTAACAATTTCCATCCCGTCTACAAGCCCGAAGGATCCTCTAAGCCCAGAATCCTCGTTGAAAGGCAGCCCGTCACCATCAAAACCTGGTTTCATCACGGCGAAGGGCGTCGGGTCCAACGTGTGGGTTCTAACTGAAACCGGCGTCGGGTGATCTATCAGAATGCTTATCGAAACATTCTCTTCAACGTTGTCAAGTATTTTTCTGAAAAGCCTCCTGTCCATTTCCTCAATAACCTTCACCTTGGTTTCGAAAGAACCCTCGTGGCCGGCTTCGTCGGGAGCCTCAACATGCAGATAAACGAAGTCGGATTCCTCAAGAGCCTTAACCGCATACGCAGCCTTGTTCTCGTAGCTAGTATCATAGTACCCGGTTGCCCCCGGTACTTCAGGAACCGCCATACGCGTAAGCCTACCAATCCCTTTTATCAGGTCTACCGCAGCTATAACCGCACCCTTTAAACCGTGCTTCAAGGCAAAAGGCTCCAGCCTAGGCATCCTGCCATGGCCCCATATCCAAGCCATGTTCGCAGGCCTCTTTCCGGCTTTCCGCCTACGAGTGTTCACCTGGTTTTCAGACAGAACCCGTATCGACTCAACCATCATCCTGTTAAGAACCCTAGCGTCCTCGTTATCCGGCTTCAGCAAGTGCCTAAGATACTCTTCGCCAACAATATCGTGAGGCGGGGTGGCTGTCAACCCTTCCCCCCTCCCGGAGACGAAAATATTCCTGTAGCCGACACCCGTGTAAAACCTTCCGACACTGCTAAACCTCTTGTTCAACACCGATATTAAGAGGCCAGCCTCCTCCGTCGTAACATGACCCCCGGAGTAGTCGACAACCCTGTTTTCCTCAACCGTTATAAGATTACACCTGAAAACAATCTCGTTATCACCAGCAGTTATGCCTCTGGCCGCAGCCTCCAACGGCCCTCTTCCAGTGTAGCAGGAGCAAGGATCATAACCCAGTATTATCAGGTTCGCGACATCACTGCCCCTAGGCAGGCCCGGCCGGAGTGTTTTAAGCATACCCATTCTCCCCCTTCTAGCTATTTCATCTATGCTGGGCTTCTCCGCGATTTGAAGCGGGGTTTTACCGCCGGCTTCCTCAACCGGGTAGTCAGCCATCCCGTCTCCAAGTATCACCAGGTGTTTCAAGCCTCCTTCTAACTATTGGAAAAAGTTTTAAGATTTTCGAGCCGGTTTGATAAACTTATTAGGCTTAAGCCTTTTGAAAAACGCGGCTTGAAGAGGAAGACAGACCAGACGGATAAGATACTCGAGATGCTTGCTAGAAAGAGGCTTGACGAGGCTGAGAAGCAGCTGGATGGTTTGAAGCCTAGCGGAGGATTCGAGGCGGGCTATTTAAGAGGCTTAAGAGGGATAATTCAGACGCTTAGGAAGCCTGTTGAGGGAAGCATTATCGGGGAGCCTCTGGAGGAGTTGGAGAAGCAGGTGAAAAGCCTTCTGGAAACAGTTGAGACGCATTATCTTAGCTCAGAGGAGGAAGGCTACTTCGCAGCCTGGGTTGACTTCCTGGGGAAACTATCCGAGGGGAAATAGAGCATTGTACAGCAGGAACCATGTGAAAAGCCAGGCGAGGAAGAAGCTTCCCACACCCTCCTTCCAGGTGGCGCTCTCATCCTTAAGCCTGCCCCTGTAGAGCCTTTTGAAAAAATAGTATGTTAAGACGTATGCTAAAACCATGTTTAGGAGAGCGCTTATTATCGAGGAGGGTGGACGCCAGAAGAAAGCGTGCAGAGCACCCAGTAGTGCTCCTAGGGCAACCCTAGTCCAGTACATGAGGCTTTCAGGTTTAAATCTATACTCGCTCATTCATCTTGAGGTTGAGGACCCCGAAAATAAGTCTTTCCAGCATCGACTACCTAGTGCTTTCCAGGGAGCTTTCCAGAGAGCTGAAGGGAGCATGGGTTGACAACGTGTACAGCCATCCCGAGTATGGATACTACTTAGTGGTCTTCAGGAGCAGCGGGACAGTCAAGAAGCTCGTCATAATACCTGGTGAATCATTGTTTCTAACCCGCCGCGACTATCCTGTCCCGAGCACTCCTGAGAACAGTGTATTGCAGCTTAGGAGACTGGTCTGCAACCTTAGGGTTGAGAATGTTGAGCAGCACGACTTCGACAGGATTATCGTAATAAGCCTTTCCAGGGGAGGGTTTAAAGCCAGGCTTATCGCAGAGGGTTTGAAACGCGGAGTCCTCGCCCTCGTCTCCGAAGACTGGCGTATCCTTTTCACCTCAAAAAGGATCGAGATGGAGGCTAGGTTGCTCAGAGAGGGCGAGAAATACGTTTTCCCACCGTCTAACATACTCGACCCCACGAGTGCTCCTGGAAGCCTTGAAGCCTTGGAGGAGCATTCTTCAGAAAAGCTCAGCAGGCTGATAGCCGGCAGGCTGGGCTTCGGATCTAAAACGATGCGTGAAATCTGCAGGAGGGCGGGGCTGGACCCTGATTCAAGCGCTGAAGGAAAGATCCCGCTCGTAATGGAGACGATCCGGATGCTTATCAAGGAGGCTGAGGAGTCCCCCAAGCCGCGAACCTATTGTCGCGACGGCCACCCGGTCGACATGTCTGGAATAAGGCTTCTCTCCCTCCAGGATTTTGAACAGAAGGAGGCGGAAACCCTTTCACAGGCTTTAGACGAGTACTATGCTACACTCGGGTTTGAGGCCCCAGCCGGGGAGGAGAGAGCATCCTTAGAGCTGAGTAGACTGGTTAGAATAAGGGAGAACCTTGCTTCTGAAGTGGAGGCTTTAAGGAGCAGGGCTAGAATGATCATGGAGAACCTTGCAGGCTTCCAGAATGTTCTAGACGCTGTAAAGAAAAGCGGGAAAGTACCCGCTGGCTTCAAGATTCTTGAAACAGATTATGGAAAGAGGATTGTTAAAATATTGTTTAACGATTCCGATTTCAAGCTTAGCCTAGATTCCTCAGCCGCGTCGAACGCTTCAAGCATGTTTGAGGAGGCTAAGAAAATAGAGAAGCATCTTTCCGAGATCGATGTCAAGATTCTGACGCTTAAGGAGAAGACCTCCGCTGAAAAGAGGAGGATGGTTCCTGAGAAGAGGGCTGAAAGAAAATGGTATGAGAAGTTTCGCTGGAACATATCGGTTAACGGAAACCTAATTCTAGCCGGCAGGGACGCTGGGACAAACGAGCTTCTAGTTAAGAAGCATGTTTCAGACGGAAGCATAGTGTTCCATGCAGACTCCGCTGGAGCACCATTCGTAACCATACATAACGTTGAGAACCCTTCTGAGGAGGAGTTGAAGGAGGCTGCGCTCATGGCAGCATGCTACACCACAAGGGCCTGGGAGAACAAGTATGCTTCGCTCGACGTCTACTGGGTGAGGGGAAGCCAAGTCAGCAAGCAGGCCCCTTCTGGACAATATCTCCCTAGGGGAGCATTCATGATAAGGGGGGAGAAGAACTTCATCAGGAACGTGGAGCTCAAGCTCTGGATCGGTGTTGCTGACGATGGCGAGGTAGTTTATGGAAGTCTAAGCAAGGTGAAGGAGAAGTGTAGAAAGTATGCTGCAATCCTGCCGGGGGAAAAGGATAAGAATCGTGAAGCAGCTGTGCTCGCGAAGAAGTTTTTAAAAGACGCGTCGCTGCCTCCTGAACTACTTCCAGAGCTGCTTGAGAAGATTCGCAGCATTATCCCAGGTAGGCATTGCGAAGCCCACTATATGCCTCCGATCCCGCCGGAGCAGAGCGGCTAGCAACCCGTAAACCGCTTGAAAACGGGTTAATGCTTAAAAGGCAAGGCCAGCTGGGGAAACCGGGTTGAAAACAGCCGGCAGAATAAGCAGGATCGAGGAACCACCTCATAGAAGGATTTTGAAGGAAGCCTTGTCTAGGAGAAGCGTCGTGATGAACCTTAGCGTTGGAGACATTTTCATAGAGCCCCACCCGTTGGTTAAGGATGCGGTTAGGAAGGCCTCTGAGGAAAGCAGCCTTACATACCCTCCCGTAGAAGGGTTTAACGAGCTTAGGAGCCTAATAGCTGAATACTTGAGGGAGAGCAGGGGTTTAGACGCCAAGGTGGAGAACATTCTGGTGACGGCGGGGGCTTCAGAAGCGTTCCTAGTAGCATTAATGACTGTGCTCGACCCTGGGGACAGGATTATTCTCCCAGACCCCACTTACCCCCAGCACTCGCTAGTGGCGAGCCTTTTCGACAATATTATAATAGACCACTATAGTCAGGACACTGAGGTTAGCAAGCAGGTCGCAGGGGAAAAAGGAGGACATGACCTCATACTGGTTTGCTCCCCAAACAATCCCACGGGCAGGATTGTTCCGCCAGGAGACTTGGAGAAGCTTGTCGAGCATGCTCGGGAAACCAGCTCCATAATAATTTCCGACGAAACCTATTTAGAGATTTTTTTCGGGGAAAACAAGCCTGTCAGCCCGGGGAGCTTCGACTCCACTCTTGAAAACACTATCATCATAGGGAGCTTCTCTAAGAACATGGGGATAACGGGCTTAAGGGTGGGTTTCCTAGCCTCCGACGGAAGCATGGTTAGCAGGGCGAGCATGGTTAGATACGCCACCTCCCTAACCTCGAACACGCTGGGGCAGCGCGTAGTTCTTAAGACGCTTCCCCTTATAAACGAGATATCCGGATACGTAAGGATGAATGTTGAGAAACGCCTCAGAACATTCATGCAGGGCTTTAAGAAAAGGAGTTTGCTGGATGTTTACTGGCCCCAGGGCTCGCTCTACATATTCCCATACTTACCTTTCAAATCCTTCGAGTTCTGCCTTGAGCTGGCTAGGGAGACAGGAGTAGTCCTGGCTCCGGGCCAGGGCTTCGGGCCCTCAGGCGAAAACCACGTTAGGATAAGCTTCGGAGCGAGAGAGGAAGACATAATAAATTCAATAGAGTTATTAAACAGGTTTGAGCCTAAGGTTGAACGATGCTTTTAAAGAAGGCGGGGACGTTCTCCTCGTCTCACCTAAAGGGAAGAAACGGGTTGTGAAGATACAGGGCGATAGGATTCACACTCATAAAGGGTATATTCAGGTCGGCGACATCGTCGGCAACCAGCCTGGAATAGTAGTCAGAACCCACACTGGGGAAGAGGTGCTTGCCCTTAAGCCTCTCGTCGTAGACTATATTCCTAAGCTGGCTAGGAGGACGCAGGTTATGTATCCTAAGGACCTCGGCTACATGGTTTTAAGCCTCGGAATATCGCCCGGCTTCAAGGTTCTAGACGCGGGCACTGGAAGCGGGGCCGCCGCAATGATTATGGCGAGCCTCGTCAAGCCGACTGGGAGAGTCTTCTCTTACGATGTTAACGAGGAATCCATAACGGTTGCACGGAGAAACCTTGAGAGAGCCGGGCTGCTGGAATACGTGGAGCTGGTACACGGAGACGTTAAAACCACGGTTTTCAAAGAGTTTTTCGACGCCGCCTTAATGGATCTTCCAGACCCTTGGGAAGCCTTGGGGAATGTTTCAGGGTTCCTGAAGCCGTCGGCCAGAGTATGCCTCGTCCTACCGACTATGAACCAGCTGGAGAAGGCTTATTCAGCAATGGCGGACTCCAGCATAGTGCATCTCGAAACCGTTGAGATATTTCTCAGAAGAATAAGGCCCTACCAGGGGAAGGTTAGGCCCGAGTCCCTGATGACTGGACACACTGCTTACCTCATGCTGGGCGTAAAGGTTTCGCGAGAAAACGTTTAAAAAGAGCGTGAAGAGAGTAGCGTCGGATTGGAGAAGAAAGAGGCGGTTTACTCTGCTGGAAACCTGCTGGTGCTGGTGGGCTTAGTCGTTCTCGCAGCATTCACATTCGTCACCAGCCTACAGGTCACTGGCTTTCTAAGAACAGGGGTCAACCTTTTCAGCTCCATCCTCATCCTCCTGGGAGCAGTACTCCCATTCCTGATTAAAGAGATGGAGGCTGGGCGGAGAATGAGGAGCATTGGGCTAAGGTGCTTCGTATCAAGCTTCATGATGTCAATACTGCTTCTGGCTCAAACAATGCTAAGGGGGTTCGCCTCCACAGTGCCGATTTTAGCGTCGCTAGCATTAGCATTATCCGGCATAGCGGCATACCTCCTTTCTAGAACAGGGAGAATAGCTCCCCCATCCGTAAGGGAGATACTCCTCTCAGCCTCAGTTATAATAGTGTTTTCAACGCCGATGATCCAATTGCTCCTGGGGGATCTTGGAGTAGATGCTAATGCCGCCAGAATCCTGTCGATCAGCCTATTAATCGTTTTCACCGGAGTACTATATGTTTCGCTGAAGAGGCCCGGCACCCCTTCTGGAGCCGGCTCAGGTGGAAAATAGGGCTTCGTTAAGCCGCTTGATACGTAACGCTTAATACTGTCTTGAAAACAGTCTGAACAGGGTAGACCAGGCTCCTGCCCCGGGGGAAACCCTGAAGCAGGCCTCAACGTCTTGAGGAGGGCACAAGCCGCCTTGACCATGGGGATTGGGCGCGAAACCCGTGGAGAGGCTGAAGCAGCCTTCCCATGGTGTTGCGGGGTAAAAGCATCCTCCTCAGGCTTGTTTAAAAGCGGATTGGGGAGGATGAGCCTACTAGCCTGGGCCCAAAACAATGCGGTGAAGCATGCTGGGCGAAGGAGGCGAGACAAGCCTTATTAAACAGGCAATGGGAAACAAGTTATTGCTTTCGAATCCGAAAATGAACAGCACCCGCGTCAAGCCGTCGGAAACCCTCTCAAACCTGGCGAGGCTTGAACAGCTTCTCGGAGGCTTCAAGGAGAAGCCATACTACTATGTTGACATGCATATCCATTCAAAGTATAGCAGGGCCACAAGCCTAGACATGACTCTTGAGAACATTGCTTTCTCCGCCAAGTTAAAGGGCCTCAACATAGTTGGCACCGGGGACTGCACGCATCCCAAGTGGCTTAGGGAGCTTAAGAAGAGCCTTGTAGAGGAGAGCCCCGGGCTCTACAGGCTTAGGAGCGAAAAGAATCCTGAGAAGGCTACGCTTTTCATACTCCAGGGCGAGGTTAACACGGTTTACCAAGACGGGAACACCGTCAAAAGGATTCACCACGTGGTTCTCTTCCCCGACTTTGAAACCGTCAAACAGGCTTGTGACGCTATGGAGCATATTGGAGACCTGAGTGCTGACGGCAGGCCATTGTTGAAATGCAGCTCGCCGGAACTCGTTGAAATCCTGAAGAGTGTTTCCAAGAATGTGGAGGTTTTCCCAGCCCACGTGTGGACTCCGCATTTCAGCATTTTTGGTACCCATGGTTACATTAGCGTAAAAGATTGTTACAAAGATAAGCATAACGATATACATGCTCTCGAAACAGGACTGTCCTCAGACCCTCCGATGAACTGGAGGGTTTCAAGCAATGATCCTTATACGCTTGTTTCAAACAGCGACTCACACTCCTATTATCCTTGGAGGCTTGGGAGAGAAGCCAACATTATGGTTCTTGAAGAATTAAGCTATAGGAGTATTCTGAACGCGATCCGCAAACAAGGGCGTTCAAGAATAATTCTGACCGTTGAAACCTATCCTGAATACGGGAAATACCATTACCCAGGCCACAGGGGATGCTCGGTTTCCGTCGACCCTGAGAGATACTTCAGGCTGAAGGGAATCTGCCCGGTGTGCAGCAGGAAACTTACTCCCGGCGTGGAGACGCATATAGAGGAGCTTGCCGACCGTCCCAAGGGGATTAGGCCTAGAGACGCTGCAGACTATGTTCACCTAATACCGTTATCCGAAATAATAGGCTACGTTTACTCTACAGACCCAAACTCTAAGAAGGCCTGGAGCATTTACTACAGTCTAGTAAAAGATTTCGGAAGCGAGTACCGCCTGCTTATTGAAACGCCTGTCGGCGAGATAGCGAAACGCGACAGGAGGCTGGCCTATGTGGTTGACCTGGTTAGAAGAGACATGGTTAGAATAAGACCGGGCTACGACGGTGTCTACGGAGAGATCGAAGGCTTCTACAGCCAAGACAGGCTGCAGGCCTTTATGAACAGTTGAATCCTGCGTCGAGGAGTTTTGAAAACCAGTGCGCAAGCCTAGACTTCTTTAAGCCTTAAGTAAGCCAGCTGCTTAGGCATGTAGTTGACCCTCTTGGGGGAGGGCCTAGTACCATACTCAACAGTCCTGCCTATCGAGTCGAGAAGAACCTGCATTAGTTCACACCCCCTCATCCTACCCAGTCCGCCGCGCGCAGCCTCCCTCTCGGAGAAGACCCCAGTATCATCTTTCCTCAAGCCCCCTGAGGAAACGAGTATTGGAACAGGCTCTCCAGAGTGCATCCCCCTGTCGCAAGGCGTAGTATGGTCACCGGTCACGACAATCGTGGTGTCAGTCAAAACCGATTCATCGATCAGCCTAAGGTTCTCCCCAAACCTCTGTATGAACTCGTATTTCGCAACAGGGTTCCGACTATGGCTTGCAACATCCGTTCCCTTAAAATGAAGGTATACGAAGTCATACTTCTCCAGCAGTTCAAGAGCCTTGCTCAACTTCCCTGCGATGTTAGTGTTTAGAAGACCGTTAGCCCCTTCAACCCTGTAGATATCCATCCCAGTGGCCCGGCCTATCCCCTTGTAGAGCAATCCCGCGGCAACGCAGGCAGCGTTAAGATCCCACTTCTCCCTGAAGCTAGCCATCCTCCTTTTAACCCCGGGGCTTCTCACCAGTATAGCGTTAGCCTCTTGAAGACTCTTCTCAGCCCTAATCCTGTTCAACTCGTGGCGGCTCAGCCTTCTAATCGCCTCCAAGGTTATGCTGTTAACAAGGTTGGCGAGCCTCTCAGCACCCTCCCTATCCCTAGCCTCTTCAACAGGCTGGCATAGTATAACAGGCTTGCCTTCAGCATGAGGATCATTATCAGTAACCTCGTGCGACAATCCTTCGCCTGAAACAACCATGACGAACCTATGTTCAGAGAGAGGCTGGAACCTTACTCTAAACCCTTGGAACTCGCCTAGCTCCTCGTTGAGAAAACCGGTTAGTTCCCTCGTTTGCTCGCTGCCTATTCTCCCAGCCCGCCTATCTACAACCACAGGGTAACCGTTCTCAATCCTGACGGTTGCAAGATTACCCCTGAAGGCTATCTCTCCCTCCTCAAGTTCAACACCCTCACCTAAGGCTTCAATAGGACCCCTTCCGAAATACTCTCTCTCAATATCATATCCGAACATGACTAGGTGTGAAACATCGCTGCTGGGCGGAACGCCTGGGGCAATGATATCCATCAACCCTTGGGAACCATTCTCCTTAAGCCTTTTCAAGCCCGTTGAGCTAGCCTTTTCAAGCGGTGTTAAACCGTCCAGCTCCCTGTAAGCATGGTCGCCAAGCCCGTCCAGCACTATGAACAGTATCCTCTCAGGTTTCAACCCTCACGGTTCATAATGGCGCCGGTGTTTAAACTTTGCTCGGAAACCGGGAGTCAGCTCCGGTAGTATAACAGTATCGGCAGAAACCATGCGAAGCACGTTGTGAAAACCAGCATGACCAAGGATGAGAAAATCATGGGAATATTGCGGTAAGCATATGCGAAGAGCAGGATCAGCATTGAGACGGCCGTCAGCAGAACTAGAATCGTCAACATTCTCCTGCCGTGCAAGGTAACAAAGCCGGTTTTAGAGAAAGCCTCAGCCAACAGGAAAACTGGGAAAACATAGATTAAACCTATTAGAAACCCTGCTGTTAAAACAGCCCCGAGCAACCCTGTTTGAGTATAGAGGGAGAAGCATGCTGACACCACTATGGCTGCAGGGAGAATAAGGAACCTGAAGAAGGACCATGCGGGCAGGCTGACCAAGCTTCTCGACAACCCTGCGTAGGAAGCGGTGAACCAGTGGAGAAGCTCCAAGTCCAGTCCACCCCTGCTTAAAACAGTATTTCTGAAGGAGTACAGGTTTTCAACAAGGCTGTGGAGCCCAGAGGCGTCTAGAACATCGCCAAGTATTCCCCGGTCATTAGAACCGCCAGCCTGTGCACGAGCCCTGTTTAAGCCAGGCTGGCTTAACAGGAGCAGTGCTAACAGCGAAGCAAATAGCACCCGTGCTAAGCATCCATCCATTTTGAGCAGGGTTATTACGCGCAGCCCTGTCTTTTTAGTTTTTCCTAGAGGCGAGTGGAAAACTTAAAAGACCATTAGGCGAACAGCTTAAGAGCCTTATGAAACGGGTTGGAGCAATCTCCCTAGACGTTACGGGGACGCTTGTAGACGGGAGGTGTGTTAAACACTTCTGGGATCATCTTATCCCAGCCGCCTACGCGGCTGAAAACAATATTTGCTTCGAGGAAGCATACTTGCGCGTCAAGAAGAAGTACAACACGATAAGCCGGGACGATGTCAGATGGTACATGCCTGAGTACTGGCTTAGGGAGCTGAATATTAGCGTAAGCCTCGAGAAGCTTCTTCAAGAATTGAAGAGCAGAGTAGTCTTCTTCCCGGACGTGGCGCCGATGATCACCAGATTCAAGTCAGAATACGTCCTAATAGTCTCGTCAAACCTTCCAGTCGAGATCCTGCAGACTGTTCTAGAGGATTTTAAAGAATGTTTTTCAAAGGTTTTCTCATCAGTGTCAAAATACGGCTTACCCTACAAGACCGCGGAATTCTACGCTAAGGTTTGCTCAGAAACCGGTTTCACCCCGGCAACGGTTCTCCACGTTGGCGACAGCAAGACTTACGACCTCCTGATACCGAGGATAATAGGGATGGGGAGCCTGCTGATAAGGCGGTTCAATAAGCCTGAGCAGCGCTATGAAGTCAACAGCCTGGAGCAGGTGGCGGGCAGCGCAGCGCTGGAGGCAGCTTGGCTCTGAGCAAGCCAGTATGTAAACTACCATACAGATAGGGCCTTATATAGGGTTTTGTCGCCGGTGTACGGAAAAGTCGTTATATACGTTTGGCGAAATGCTAAATGTCGAGATGAGGAAAAACACAGCCAGCATGTTGATGACGCTTATGCTTATAGCAGTGTTAGCCTCCAGCCCAGTTTACGCATACATCTGGGTGGACACGCCGCAGCCTACTGGAAACGAGCCTGTTAAACCAGGGTTAAGCGGATGCGTGTTCTACGATTCTAATGCAAACGGAGTGAGGGATGCTGGGGAAACCGTGTTGAGCGGCATACAGGTGGAGCTCTGGATTGGGGAGGACCGGGTTGCGTACACGACAACCGGCTCTAGCTACTGCTTCTACGATGTTTGGGGCGAGTACACCGTCAAAGTTGTTTTGCCGCAGAACTGGGCCAGTACAACGCCCTCAGCAATAGCTGTAACAGTAGAATGGGGGGAGACCAGTGGGAACAACAATTTCGGCATTGTACGTATAGGCTACTACGGCGGAGGCCATACTCCAGGGTTCTGGAGCAGCAAGAACGGTGAAGACAAGATAAACGATGGGCCCAGCGGAGCGGTTGAAGAGCTCGATCTGCTGGCAGGCTATAACTTGAGGACAAAGGACGGCGAGTGGTTCGAACCCAAATCATACTCTGAACTCAGAACCTGGCTCCTAGACGCGGACGCGGCGAACATGGCTTACATGCTGTCCGTCAAGCTTGCAGCCATGGTTCTAAACTTTGAAGCAGGCTTCGTTGACGGAGGCTCGCTAGTCTACGCGCCGGGCGTGAAAGACGGGACCGATTTTCTAACAATCAGTGAACTAATGAGTATAGCGAGATATCAGCTTGGGCTCTACGAGTACACGCCCCAAGGGGATCCTAACAGGGCTTATCAGGAAATTCTCATGAAGGCGTTGGACGCTGCGAATAATAATCTTAACTTCGTCTATCCAGCGCCCTAGTAGACAACCGTCTCAACCCCTTCTTTTTTAATTTTCAGCAGAACCACTTTGCCAGACTATTCCGGCTTACCCTAAACCTTGCAGGGAGGAAGAGTTTTCTCCAACCGGTTTGAAACAAAGGTTTAAACATGGAGCAGCAATATGCCTGTTCATGAGCATCACCTCCGGGTCTTCCCGTGAAGAAGGTGAAAACTTGGTTCGGAGCATAGGATCCCGGCTTGAGCTTTTCATCGACGACTGGCTTATAGCGGAGTTGAGGAACGTGGAGCTGAGGCTGCACAACCCGGTTCCGCAGGAGGTCTCTATAGTCTTCAACCAGCCTTGGGAGGGAAACTCTTCAGGCTACGTGACGGTTTTTAAAGACGGCGACCGCTTCATAATGTACTATCGCGGCTCAAACCATGACTTGACAACCGGCGATGCGACTCACCCGGAGTCAACATGCTACGCTGAAAGCGCCGATGGAGTCAACTGGGTTAAGCCGAGGCTCGGCCTGTTCGAGTTCAACGGCTCGAAGCGTAACAACATAGTTTGGCAGGGAGCCGGCGCGCACAACTTCACACCCTTCAAGGATGCGAATCCAAACTGTCCGCGTGAAGCGGTTTACAAGGCTCTGGGAAGCGGGAGTAATGGGCTCTACGCGTTCAAGTCTCCAGATGGAATTCATTGGGAGCCTGTGTCCAGCCACCCAGTTATAACGAAGCCGGCTATAACGGAGTACGCGTTCGACTCGCAGAACCTCGCCTTCTGGGATGTTTTTCAAAGACGCTATTTTTCTTTCTTCCGAGGTTGGCGCGACGGTGTACGCGACATCCTGACTTCTTCGTCTGAAGACTTCGTACACTGGACTGAGCCTGAATGGCTGGACTACGGCGACGCGCCCCGGGAGCATCTTTACACAAACGCGGTCACTCCCTACTTTCGTGCGCCACACGTTTTCCTCGGGTTCCCCATGCGATTCCTCCCGGAGAGGGAGAAGACGCCTCACCGTTACAAGGGCCTCTCCGACACTGTATTCATGAGTAGTCGCGACGGCTTGCACTGGCACAGATGGACAGAAGCCTTCATCCGGCCGGGCCCCATGCCTGAGCGCTGGATCAACCGTAACAACATGACGGCCTGGGGGATACTGGTAACGAGATCCAGGCTGGCGAACGCTCCGGATGAGCTTTCACTCTATTCAAGCGAGGCCTACTATACCTCTGGCAACCGTCTCAGACGCTTCACGCTGCGCGTGGACGGTTTCGTCTCTCTGCACGCTTCCCACCCTGGTGGAGAAGTAATTACTCGCCCGATTGTTTTTGAAGGGGAGAGGTTGCTGCTTAACTACTCAACCTCGGCTTCAGGCGGAGTGAAGGTGGAAATCCTAGATTGGAATGGTAAACCTGTTCCAGGCTTCACGATGAGGGAGTGTGAAGAGCTTTATGGCGACGAGGTTGAGGGCGAGGTCTGCTGGAAATCCGGCTCAGACATAAGCAGGCTCTCAGGCAGGGTTGTTCGCCTACGCTTAAGGATGCGGGATGCTGACGTTTACGCTTTGAAAGCGTGTTGAAGACGATTATTGACGCTGGAGGTGAAAAAACTTTTAAGCCGAGAGAAAACTAGGGTTTCCGAGGCTGACGATGAAGACGGCTTATTTTGCCGGAGGATGCTTCTGGGGTGTTGAATACTTCTTCAAGAGGGCTAAGGGAGTGGTTTCGACGAGAGTCGGCTACATGGGTGGGAAAAAAGAGAACCCTACTTATGAAGAAGTCTGCAGCGGAACCACTGGACACCTGGAGACGGTGGAGGTTGTTTACAACCCTGAGGAAATAAGCTTTGAAGAGCTCGCGAAGCTGTTTTTTGAAATCCATGATCCTACTCAGGTTAATCGTCAAGGGCCGGATGTTGGAGAACAGTATCAGTCAGCAATTTTCTACTTGGATGAGGATCAGAAGAGGATTGCTCAGGAACTTGTGTCTAAACTTGAAGGCAAGGGGTATAGGGTTGCGACCCAGCTCAGGGAAGCCGGTGTTTTTTGGCCGGCTGAGGAGTATCATCAAGACTATTACGGTAAGACCGGTAGAAAACCGTATTGCCACTTCCACGTTAAGAGGTTCTGACAGATTACGAGGAGCGGTTGTTCCATAGGCTTCATGCTAGCGGCTGAAAACCCGGTGGCAGCCCGTTATTTCCCCACCCCGTCCTGGTTTTGGCTCGACAAGGATTACGTTGTGGAAAAGTATTTAAACAGTTGAACGTTTGCAGCCTAAGCATAGGGTGAGGAAGCGTGGACGACCAGAAGGAGACGGAAGGTGCGTCAGATGAGACCAACCAACATTCTAAAAGGCTTTCGCGCAGACACGGGTTCCATCCCATACTATTCCTTCACGCGCTTCCTCGCGCTGGGCAACACGGTTGAAAAGCCAGCTGGTTTTAAACACGAGTTTACCAGTGCCCTGAGACAGTCTTTAATGGCCTATGCCTTCAACATCTTCGGAATCGTGGCGGGCACGATTGTTGCATACTTCCTCGGGATTTTCCAAAGCTTCCCCTGGGCTTTCATCATCTACCCTCGATACTTAGTGCTAGAGGAGTCATAGGAGGATTATTCTGCGGCCGTCTGAGCACAGGGCTACACCTCGGAACCGTGCAGCCACGCTTTTCAAAAAACACTCGAAGCTTCTACCTGTTGCTCTATGCGACAGTCGTCCTAACTTTTGAAGCCAGCATACTCATGGGGCTTATCGCCGCAGCTCTATTCACCGTGTCACGCAGCAGCTTGACGCTGGAATTCTTCAGCATCATGATCGTTGTAACGTCGACGATGGCCTTATCACTGTTGTTAATCTCCCCGCTCGCAATAGTAGCGTCCTTCCTCTCCTTTAAACACGGCTTGAACCCGGATATCGTGCTATACCCTGTGGAGTCGACAATAGCTGACCTGCTAATAACCCTACTCTACGTGGGGGTGTTAAACGTTTACGCTTCCAGTGGTTTAGAAGGGCGATACATACTGGCCTCAATAAGCTTAACACTGCTTTTCTGCACAATATATTACACTATCCGAAACCTTAGGGAGAGGGAGTTCGTAAAAACCTTGAAAGAGTCTCTTCTGACGATAATTCTAGTATCCATCATCATAAACATAGCTGGATCAACCTTCGGGAAAATATCTGAGGTCGTCGAGGAAAGAAGAGAGATATATACTGTTTATCCAGCGTTAATAGACACGATTGGAGATGTTGGGTCTGTCGTAGGCTCAACCGCCACGACGAAGCTTGCTCTAGGCATTCTGAAACCCTCCTTCTCATCAATAAAGCATCATTTTTTAGAGGTTTCCAGCGCGTGGACAGCCTCGCTGATAATGTACTGTGTTTACTCAATTCTGTCTTTAATTGTTCAAGGTATTTTCACCCTGCCTAATTTCCTGAGTTTCACCGCTTTACTGCTAATCGCAAACACGATAGCCGCGTCATGCATAATACTAGTATCATACTCGGTTGCAATCCTGACTTACCAGAAGGGGTTTGACCCTGACAACTTCGAAATACCGATTGAAAGCTCCCTGGCTGACAGTCTAACTTCCATAGCCCTACTTATTTCCCTCTTTATAGTAGGCTAAAGAAGAGTTACTTACGAGAATAAGATTTAAAACATTCCATGCCACTCTTGTTCAAGAGATAAAGGCAAATGCCTGAGTTTGAGAAGATAGAATACAGGCCTAAACCGGTTCGGGAATTACTTCTGGAGATGAAAAACCTCTCCGAACTTATGATAGACCTAGCTTACTCAGCAGCCCTTTTTAACGATAAGGATCTGGCTGAGGAGGTTCTGAAGCTTGAGAGAAGAATCGATACGCTTGCATATCTTTTAGACATGACGATCATGATAGCTGCGAGAGACGCTGAGGACGCTGAGGCTCTAGCCGGGGTTGCTAAAGTAGCTGGAGCAACCGATAAAATATCAGATGCTGCCGGAGATATTGCCGTGATAGTTAAGCAGGGCATAGGCATACATCCCATTGTCGCCGAGATTTTTGAAAGAGTTGAGGAGCATATTGCGAGAGTCAGGATTGGGGAAAAATCGATACTAATAGGAAAAAAGATCGGTAGGCTTAACCTGGCTGCAAGAATGGGCGTTAACCTGATAGCTATAAGGCGGGGCGAAGAATGAATAGTGAAGCCTGAGGACGGGGAGAAACTTATGCGTGAGGACATTCTTATTGTGAGGGGAGCCCCGGAGGGGGTTAACCTGTTCAAGGAGCTTGCGGAGGGAAGAAGGAGGAGAATCGGGGTTGACAATGCAGCAAGACGAGAGTGAAGGTTTCAACAGGATTGTTGAAAAATTTGTCGAGCTTAAAAACACTTCAGAGCTTATGATTGACCTAGCTTATTCGGCACTATTGTTGAACAACAGGGAGTTGGCTGAAGAAGTGCAGAGGCTCGAGGAGTATGTTGACAAGCTTCACACGGAATACGAGATGACGGTACTCTTAAGCAGGTTTAAAGAGGAGGAGGCTAAGGGGATTCTTGGCCTGATTAGGCTAGGCGTTGTCACGGAGGAGATAGCTGATGCCGCGGCTGAAATAGCTGAAGTAGTTTTGAGAGGCATAGAGCCGCACCCAGTAGTTAGACTCGTCATAGAGGAGGCTGATGAAACCGTGACGTACGTGCCTGTCTCCGAGAGCTCGCCACTAGTCAACAAGACTCTCCGGGAGGCAAGAATACCCGAGGAAACCGGTATGTGGGTTCTCGCAGTGAAAAGGGGAGAAAAATACGTGAGGCCCAAGCCAGACTTAAAGATTGATGCCGGCGATGTTCTAATAGCCTTCGGGTATGCTGAAGGCGAGGAAGACCTTAGAAAACTGGCGTCGCCGAGCAGTTAGATTCTGTTCAATTTGATGAAAGACATATATAACAAATCGGAATCCACCTGACTGGCTAAGCATGGGTGCGACTGGGGAGCAGGAGCGCAACGTTATAAAATACTACGAGAAGACTGCTGAAGAATATGATAAGGAGTATGAGGTACCGATTTTTAAGAAGCTGTATGACAAGATTACTTGGCGCTATATAGAGCCGTATCTCCCGGAGTCGGGCGTCGTTCTGGACGCGGGCGGGGGCACTGGAAAGTGGACCATCCCCATCGTTGAAAAAGGCTTGAAAGTGGTTCTCTACGACATATCTAGGGAAATGTTGAACGTGGCTAGGCGCAAGATTGTTGAGAAAAACCTTGAAAACATGATTGTCTTTAAGGAGGGCGATATATGCGAAATAGATTTCCCTGACGATAGTTTCGACTTTGTCCTCGCCGAGGGAGACCCAATATCTTACTGCAGTAATCCTGATAAAGCAGTCGGTGAACTGGCTAGGGTTCTTAAACCCGAGTGCTTCATGGCTGCTGGAGTCGACAGCCTCTTCAGCATTGTAAGAGGCATGCTGGTTCGCAAGGGGCCGGAGGAAGCTTTCAAAGTCCTTAAGGAGAGAAGGTTTTTCGCCGAAGCATGGGGTTTCTACTCCTGGGCTTTTTCACCATCCGACCTCAGGAGCCTCTTTGAGAAGAACGGTTTAGAAGTCGTTAAGATAGCCGGCAAGACCGTGGCCTACGTCTCCAGGCCTGAAACCGAGGCGCTTCTCCAGGATGAGGAGAAGGCTGGGAAACTCCTAGAGCTGGAGCTGACGCTTTGCGAGGAGCCCTCCATAGTAGGCTACGGGGGTCACCTCCATATTGTTGCAAAGAAGAAAAAGCTCCCAACCGGCTAGCGCACGCTAGATCCGCCTCAAACCATTAAGATACAGTCATTAGGCGAAACTCTTGTGGTAAGGGTTCAGGCTGGAGCCCAGAGGCTCCGTGTTTCCAACCAAGTGCTCCACGTTCAACGGCAGCCTATTGTAAACCCCGACTTCCCCGCCCTTCTTCCAGAACGCGTCCTCAATAACGTCGTAAATGGTTTCGAAGAGTGGTTTCCCCCTCTGCCTGAAGCCAAGCAGGGCAACGTCGATCATCAGGGCAACCTGGTTGCCCAGTGGCTGCGTGGTATAAGGCGTTACAGCCCCATATCCCTCTTGACACTCTGAGCAGCCAGTATTATGGATGAACGTGTATGGTTCAACCGGTGTTGAAACCCCGTTAAAACCCGTGAGCTTCAGGTTCTCGAGATACTGCTTCCCCTGCTGGTCAATATAGTTCGATGGCAAGCCCTCCCTAGCTGCTGTCTTAACCGCCTCCATTACAACAATGTAAAGCCCCTCCACAGCATTGTGGAACTCTCTCTGGCCCTTGGTCATCGGCTCGCCAACCCTGAAAGTCCTCCTTATTACTCCATGGTAGCCGTTGAAGGTTGGGCTTACACCCATGGAGACCATGTCTCCCTTCTGAATAACCCTGTTCGTCGCCGGTCCTATTACAGTATAGTTTCTTTCGCCAGACGTAACTATGGTTGGGAAACCAGTTCTGCCTGCGCCCAGCTCCCTCATAACGTATTCCCCGACGCCTGCGACCTCAAGCTCCCTCACTCCCGGTGTTGAAACAGCCAGCATAGCTCTGAAGGCAGCGTCAGCAATGAGGTTAGCCATCCCGCATATGGCTAGCTCTCTATCCGACTTTTCGTATTTTATGCTTTGCAGAAGCTCCTCGTCGAAAAACACTCTGCTTGGGCTGAAGGTCTTGTGGAGCAGCATAACCTGCTCGTAGGGTATGGCTTGTGGGCTTGACAGAATTGCTACACGACTGTCCTCTGAAACCCCTATGCGCCTCAACACTTCTCGGAAAGACGTGAACCGGGCGTGCCTATAGTCCTCGTCAGATATCTGGAACTCCTTTAAGAAAACTATGTCTGCACCTGATTCCTCGACGGCCTCCTCTATCACGTGGCCCCCCTCGGGGCCGGCCAGCACGACAGGCCTGCCTTGCAGGGGGATCAGTATTCCATAGCGCTCTATTATGGGGTCGAAGACGCCCGCGAGCCAAGCGATGTCAGACCTGTCAAGCTCGCTGCCACACGCGTATGCAAGACCATAGCCTTTCATGCTCATCCTGTTTTGGAGAACGCTCCACCTTTTCTCGTATTCCTCCCTAGTTATTCTAAGTCCAAGGTTTATTTTGAGCCGGGTTTCCTCAGCGATCTCTGAAGCGATCAACCCTATTTCTCTTTGGCTGAGCCTGCTGCCCAAGTTCTTCCACCAACAGCCTGTTGACGATTAACCTTCTAATCTTATATATGTTTTAACTGACGCGCAAAAAGTAGTATTAACAACAAGGTCTCAAACTCAACCTTATAAGTTTCCAGAATGATGATGGTTAGTCCAGGTTGAAGAGGAGAAGCGGGTTTAGAAACAATGTGGTGTTAGCCGTAGGTGCGCACCCCGATGACGTCGAGTTCTTGATGGCTGGTACTTTGGCTCTTCTCCATAAGAAGGGCTTTAGGATTTTCATCGCGACGGCTTGCACCGGCAACATGGGTTCGATGATGCTTAGAAGCCAGGAGATTGCCAGCATCAGGTTTAGAGAGGCAGAGAAATCCGCGAGGATTCTTAGCGCACCCTACATGTGTCTAGGAGAGTCTGACCTACACCTGGTTTTCGACAACAAGACTCGCTTCAAGACTGTTGAGCTTGTAAGAAGGATTGACCCAGATATTGTCATAACCCATTCTCCAGAGGACTATATGATGGACCACCAGTTGACCGCAGACCTTATGTGGGACGCATGCTTCAACGCACCTATACCGAACTATGTGACAAACCAGGCTAATCCTGCGAAGCCTACGAGACGGATACCTTTCCTGTTCTACGCTGACGCGATGGGTGGAAGAAACAGGTTTGGGGAAAGAGTCCGCGTTGATTTCTACGTTGACATAGGCTCGTCTATCAAGGTTAAAGAGAGAATGCTTGCCCAACACAAGAGTCAGAGAGAATGGCTGCGTGCACAACACGGCATAGACGAGTATATTCTTCAGATGAGGCGATGGGCAAGAGAAAGAGGCAGTGAAGCCGGAAGAAAATACGCGGAAGCGTTCCGCCAACACAGGGGCCACCCGTTTCCGGAGGAGAACGTTTTAGCATCAACCCTAGGCTCCCTCTGCATAATACCCTGAATATGCTCGAGGCGTTGGCTAGCTTAACATAGCGAAAAATCTTAAAAGCATCGTAAGAAGCAAAATAGAGGGCGCGCGCTCGCGGAACTGGCTGGCTTAACACGGCTTTCCTTCAAGGATGTGGATCTAGTAAGCTTGGAGAGGGCGAGGGGTTTCGTAGTTGGCATAGCCCCGAGGAGGCTCTTGAAACCGGAAACCCTAAGAGAGCCCTCCTTCACCTCAAAATAGCCTGATTATCAGGTTATCCCCATCGGTTTGAGACGTCGACGTGAACAATCGGCCTAAGGCTATCGTGCTGTTTATTAAGAACCTTGCTGCGGATATAATCATGGATTCTAAAGTTAATCCCGCCGTCCTTCAGATGGTTAATGCAGCAGCGATAGTGGTAACCATATTGTCCAATTCTCTTGTAAACATACTGCCTCTAAACGGAGTAACCACGGCGATGGTTTCAGACTCCTATCCGAACCTTTTCACTCCCCCGGGCTACGTTTTCGCAATATGGGGTGTAATCTATGTTCTCCTCGCCTTATTCATGGTTTACCAATCCCGTGCCAGCCAAAGAAAAGAAGAGTATCTAGGGGAAATAGGTTTCCTATACCTGCTGGGCGCTGCAGCGAACATACTTTGGCTAATAGCCTTCCACTATTCTTATGGTAACCCGTCGCTCTTCATCTTCACACCTTTCCCAATCACCGCCCTACTGGTAATACTTCTCCTAACATATGTCAGGCTGGGAGTAGGTGTAAAGAAAGTGCCTGCAGGTCAAAAACTTGCTGTCCACACACCCGTAAGCGTTTACCTTGGATGGGTATCGCTGGCCACGATAGCGAACATAGCCTCCGTTATTAACGTGCTTTCGCCAAGCATACCACCCGATACTCAAGCATTAGGGACTGCCGCAGTTATCTTAATCGCTCTAGCAATAACGCTGCTAATGCTGGTTAAAAGAAGAGATTTTGCTTACAGCCTAGTCGTAGTATGGGCGTCCATAGGGATTGCTTTGAAACAGGCGTCCATCCCCATAGTCTACTGGACTGCGCTGCTCGCTGCGGGCGGGATAGCCGCCACTATGGTACTTATGCTGGTAAAGGGTTCGGGCAAACCATGATTCTCAGAATCCCGTTATGCTCGGTTAACTAAGCCTTATGTAGAGTTTAGTGTACGCCGGCTACTTGCGGAATCGCTTTGAAAAACCAGGGCACGGTTGAGAAACGACGGAAGGGCTGAGAAGACGACGTGGGAAAATTGCCAAGCTGCTTGACAAGGCTAGAAGTAAGGAGCTTGCTGACGATGCGAAGTGCTTCGAGAAGCGCTGAGAACCGAGGAGTCTTGCATACGCCAGATTAGAAACTTCTTAGCCTGATGTAAGACTAGCTTACTCTCAAAGGTGTTTAGCTTTCACCAAAACCTTTTATTAGGCAGGTATCATGAAACAAACCCGTTAAGCATGTGATTATGATGCTTCCTGTTATGCAGCCAGAGTATGAATAGGGGTAGGGAGCCCAGCACGTTTATCGCTGCAGAAGCATAGAATACAGCCTGCGGCGAGAATTGAGCCCAGATTAACCCTCCTACCGCCGGTGAAACTAGGGCCACCATCCCGGATATCAGGCTGATTACACCATATGCTGTGGCAACACCGGCTTGCGACCGATACTTAGCTATAAGGCTCTGCCTGCTCACGTTATCCAGGCCGAACGTTAAGCCCCAGAGGAAAAGAACAATGCTCGCCAGAACCGGGTTTACCGAAATAGTGAAGAGAACCATGCAGGGCGAGGTTGCAGCGATGTGAAAAGCGAAAGAGACCTCTCCCCCATGCTTGTCAACTATCCTTCCACTCGGCAAATGGCCGATTAAGATTCCCAGCTGCTCCGCGCTGAGCATTAGGCTTATGCTCGGCAGGGAGAACGCTAACACGTCGCTAGCATAGATAGTCAGGTAAGGACCCTGAATACCCAGTCCAAATGTGTGAAAAACTATGCCTAGTAGCACTGCTAACAGTAAGGGGTTTTTCAATGCGACTAAGCCGTCCTTAAAATTCCAGTAGGATAATCTGTCCGTTTGCCCCTCCTTAATCCTCTTATAGTTTAAAGACTCTTTTAAATAGAGCAGTGAACCGCATAATGTAACAGACTCTAATACCAAGGCTGCGGCGAAAAGCCAGAGGAAACCGAAAAGCACCGCTATTATGCCTGCGATTGATGTTGCAATAATGCTGCTGAGGCTCTGCAGAAAAGCTAGGGTTGCGTAAGCCTTACCTCTTCTCTCCTCGGGAACCACGTCTATGACGTAAGCGCTGCTGGAAGGACCCATGAAACTCGTACCCAAGCCTTGGAAGATCAGTGCTAGGAACAGCCAGAAGGGCTCTTTGAATAAGAATAGTAAAACTAAAGTCGAGATGGAGAAGACAATGGCCAGAAGCATCATTTTCTTCCTGCCGAAGTTGTCGGAGATTACACCGGATGGAAAGCTTGCTAAACTGGATATTAAATCCCGAATTGTGTTCATTAATCCGAATATAATGATGGAAACACCTAGGGTGCCCGTTATGTAGATCCCTAGAAGAGAACCGTAGAGGCTTCCGGCAAAACTCATCACCACATTGATGAATGAAAGAACCAGGAGCTCCTCATCTAAAACCAGGAAAGCCGAAAGCCGGTCAACCATCCTTCTAAGCGGGTTCATAACGTTCCACAAGAATGCCGCCTTAAAAAAAAACAGGATTTAAATTTTTTATCCTTATTACCTGCTTGAGGAAACGCTGAGGCATTCATCCTCGCCTCTAGACGGTAAGCCACGAATCTCAGGTGTACGCTTGCCGTTGCTCCTCACGTGTAAGGCTTTTATAGTTAAAACCGGGTTTCTACAGCATGACGACTGTTGGAGGACAGCAACAGATTGTATTGGTAGACGAGGGTAAAAGCCCTTACAGCATCATTATACCTTTGGAGGCGATTCCGTCGGAACGATATGCTGCTGAAGAGTTGCAGAGATACTTGGAGCGCATCAGCGGTGTGAAGCTACCTATTACTACAGATGATCAACCTATGTCAAGCCGCGAAATCCTGCTCGGCGACAACGCGCATGTGCACCGCCTCGGGTTGCAGGTAGACCCTGCTAAACTGGGCCCAGAGGGTTTCCTGCTTAGAACTCTTCAAGACCATCTGTTAATCATTGGCGGCAGGCCACGTGGAACGCTTTACGGTGTTTACGCCCTGCTGGAGGAGAAGCTAGGCGTCCGCTGGCTTACCCCCGAGGTGGAGCATGTTCCTAGGACGACGCGTGTTGAACTGCCCTTCTTGAATGAGATTCAAAAACCGGCTTTAGAATACCGTGAAGTCTTCTGGACAGAGATGCTGAGGGATGCTGATTTCGCCGCCCGCCACAGGTTGAACGGGCACCATTACCGGTTAACCGAGAAACACGGGGGACGTGGAGCCGTCTTCTATCCGTTTGTGCATAGTTTTGACCAGCTTATTCCCCGTGAAACATGCGAGCAAAACCCGGAGTTCTGGCCGATGGTTGAAGGAAAGCGTGTCAGCGGCTATGTTCAAAGGTGCTTGTCCAACCCCAACTTGGTTAAAACGGCGGTTGAACAGGTGCGTCGATGGTTGGAAGAGCATCCTGAAGCAACCATTATTGATGTTTCGCAGAACGACACGGGCAATTGGTGTCAGTGTCCAGAATGCAGAGCGTTTGATGAGGCTGAGGGAAGCCCCGCAGCATCGCTAATCAGGTTCGTAAACACGATTGCCGAATCGATTGAAAAAGATCATCCGGATGTCCATGTGGAGACACTGGCTTATCAGTATAGTCGTAAGCCGCCGAAAAACCTGCGTCCGCGGAGAAACGTCATAATCCGGCTTTGCTCCATCGAATGCTGCTTCTCACATCCTTTGGAAAGCTGCTCGTCGAAGGAGAACAAGCTTTTCCGCGAAGATATTGAGGAATGGCAAGCAGTCTCCCCATTACTATACGTCTGGGACTACACTACTAACTTCGCCCACTACATTCAGCCTTTTCCAAACCTTGAAGTGCTTCAGTCGAACGTAAGGTTCTTCGTTAAACACGGTGTCAAAGGCTTGTTTGAGCAGGGTAACTATTCTCCGGGTGGAAACGGGGAGATGGCGCCGCTGAGAGCATACGTGTTGGCGAAGCTACTCTGGAACCCTGACACAGATGTTCAGAAGCATATCGATGATTTTCTGGAAGGCTACTACGGTGAGGCGGCGCACGCCATCCGAGCCTACATAAAGCTGTTGCATAGGAAGGTTCGGGAGAAGAATGCTCACCTACATATTTACGACCCGCCGACCTCCCCGTTTTTAGACGACGAGTTTCTAGAGGAGGCTGAAAAGCTTTTTGACGAGGCGCAACGACTCGCCGACAGTGAGGAGGCGCGTTTCCGCGTGCAGGTGGCGCGCCTACCAGTCTGGTATGTCAAGCTGGCTACAAATCGTGTGAAGGGTGAGGAAAGGTCAGGGCTGCTCTGCAGGTTTCTCGAGGTCGCCCGCAAGGCGGGTGTCACTCATATCAGTGAAGGTGTGAAGCTGGAAGACTGGGCTAAGCAAATGGAAGGAGGATAGCGCACGCGCTATCTAAGCCGCCCGTTACTTGAGAGATCAATCCGCAGGTTTAAAACGCGAAGCCTGTTTTTCACCGAGCCCCTGCAGCCTCTTTTTCTCCAATTCTCGCTGCATATCTTCACACCGCTTATACCACAGTGTCTCATAATCCTTTTGAGGCACAACCCTGTTTTTCAGGTCGGAAATCCTGCGGATCCCGCTTTCCTTGCACCATTCTACGCATATCTCGTAAGCCTCCCAATCGAGCTCCTCATCCTCCCAGTAAACCGGGACCTCGGAGACCCCGCATAGGTAAGCGGCGAAAGCCCTAGTATGACCGTCAACAAATATGACGTCTTCTCCAAGCTTCTTGACAGGTATGGGTTCAATCGACCCCAGATCACTAGGGTTAAATCTTTTCATCACGTTGCAAAGCTTTTGGAAACTGATGTAGAGTTGACTAGGCTGTATATCCTCAAGCCTCATCCTGAATACTTCGACCATTGAACCCTAGCACTCAAGGATTTAGAACGCTGGAGAATTTAAAATTTGTCCTAATCGAAAGCGATTTAGAAACTAGCGTGAAAACTAGGAGGGCACAACTCTATTGGCTCCCAGGCTCAAGTCTTGGAATCTCCATCTGTTCTCCTCCTCTTAATGCTGATTGGTGAGCAATTATCCCTGGGATAGTCATAGCCAGAGCCTCGTAGACCCCGACGGATGGAGAACGCTTCTCAACAATGGATTGGATGAACTCATGGACTATGAAAGTATGAGAACCATCATGCCCACTCGGATGACGCAAAGACTCTGGAAGAATATTTGTCCTCCACCATTCTGTCTGCTGGTAGCTTTCCGTCTGCGGCAAGTCTAAAGGACTACTTCCAGCCTTCCAGACAATATGTTTAGCGCCATTAGGGTGAGGCTCGAAGAAACTCATTTTCTCTCCGATCCACTGTCCTCTCTCACACGGGCCGACGGGGGCGTTCCAGTAGACAGCCACCCTGAAGGCATTGCCCTTATCTGTTACGAAAAACGCGGTCTCGTTCCAGAAAGGATTGTTGTAAGCATTATCCTTGAGAATTGGAGACCCGTCTCCCCATCCTATGCAGGAAACCCTAACCATCCTCTCCCCAGTAACCCCGACTAGGTATGCGGTGCAGTGCGTAGGGTAATGCATAGGGGGAAACCCGTAGCGCCAAGTCTTATTGCCATTGTTGTCGAAGAATAGCGACGCCAATCCTGGATGATAGTATTCAGCCTCAGTGTAGAATACCCTGCCAAACCTTCCCTCCTTAAACCATTTTCTCGCCGAGATCACTGCCTGATGATACCAGCTGGTCTCAGCCATCATGTAGTTCAACCCTGTCTCCCTAACAGTCTCGAGAAGCATACTCGCCTCCTCCAGCGTCATGCAGGCTGGAACCGCGCATAAGACGTGTTTCCCAGCTTTCAAGCACTCGACTGCTTGCTTAGCATGAAGAGGCGCGGGTGTGAAAAGGGCGACCGCTTCAACCCTCCGGTCCTGTAGAAGCTCCTCCAGATCCTCATATGATTTTCCACACCCATAAACCTGCATTAAACGCCCGCGTTTCTCAGGAACAGGATCGCATACCGCTTCTACGACGCAATTCGGATGACTATGCCACTCGAAAACAGACCCGAAGCCTCCGCCCACTACTCCTATATGCAGCTTCTCGGTCGGATTCATACTTCTGAACATCTTACGGAATGTTAAAGCTTTTTTATAGTGAGAATGCAGGAAATAACCTGTGGATGTTGAACACCTAGCTAGCGCGCTAACCTCCTTCTCTTCATACCCGTTTCAACAACACCTCATACTTCGATTGTAGCGACTCCGAACAATTTATTCAGCTCTCTTATTTCTTCCCTATGATCACCGTAAACCATGACATGATGGTTCCCCGATGTGCTATGGATAAGCTTCTTAACGTCGCTGACCCTTATGCTAACCGTGTTTCGACAGTACTCCTCTAGGTCCCTGCATTCTTCAATAACTCCTCTTGTAATCAGCATACTCTTCAATTCACCGTCTAAGCGGCAGACCGTAACCTCCTGGCCAGTGTTCATCGCGACGAAGGCGCTTAAAACGCCAGCCGGCGGACCCCAGTGCTGATTCCTTAAAACATAGGGGAGCGCAGGCTCATCGTAACCAGCCATCCTCGTTGGCGCGACGCAGTGACTAATCATAAGCGTGTTACTGTTCAGATCAACATGTCTTAAGTTCCCCATGAAGCTGGGTTTACCCGTAACATAGTGTAAAATAACCATTGTGATTAGTGAGATGATATCCGCCTCGCACGCAGCTGGAATACCCTCATCCCTAAGCTTGACGTATGCGAAACAGGGGGCCGGTAAAGGATCGTCGCCATAAGCCATTGTCAAACCTTGAGCACCCTTTTCACTTAGAAGATCCTTCATCACCAGATACAGTCTAGCAACCTTCTCAACGTCGCTTATCGAGGGTTCTATTATTTTCTCAGCATTCCCCATCCATTCCTCGACAACTCCCTTTACTTTTTCCTCCTCGATCCTCGACCACCTCCCCACGACTTCCTCGCTCCGAACGTACTCGACTTTTATTCCAAACCTCTCCTTAATCGTGTTTAATCCCCCGGGGACGCGCATTAGCCATCTTTCCCAGTGAGGATAATCCGCGTTTAAAACAAGCAGTTTCGTATTGCCTATGTTTTTCTTTGCCTCTAAGATTTTCAGCCGAGAATTTAAATCCCCGTAGTTAGCAGCAACCCAAACATTGTTTCTTGGATAAACATATTCCAAGGCGTCGAGCGGAGTCCAAACAGAGCCCTCCTTGTTGAAGAGAATCACAGGAAGGTTTGACTCGACGATCTTGGCCACACAGCTCCCCAGTCCCAATCTTGGTTTATATAGAAGAATTGCATCAGCTTCAGAAAAACGGGTTTCAAGCTTAACGAGATCCTTTCCACCGCTAACGACACACTCTTCCAGAATCTGAAACTCTGCCGAAATATTTTTCTTCAGTTCCTCCATGTTTTTCTTAAACTCTATTTCCTCCACCTCTTCCTCCCTACATACTACGATGGGCAGAACTTTCAGGAGGGATTCCTTACACTTCATACAATTACTTAACCCCTTAACTAGTACTTAACTTCTTTCAGAAAAGGCTTAACGAAAAGGCTGAGTGAATAAGCCGTTCTTGGACGGTTCCTCCCAACGGTTTTCAAGTAGACAGGTTGATTCAAATGTCCAAAACGAATTACGTTTGTTGCTTAGAATGCAAATACTTATATGGAAAGGGTTTGTAGACCTTAGGATAATGGTTGGCCAAAGTAGTGGTGATAAACGGAAGCACCCGCATGAAGAATAGTGACACAATAATGATCATGGAACCGTTTCTCAACGGCATGAAGGAGGCAGGCGCCTCAGTCGAGCTTTTCTACGTTAAACGTTTAGCGCAGGAGCCATATTCACGATAAGCTTGCAGCTATTTGAAGCGCTGATTATGGAAAAAGAAAAAATAAGATTATGCTTCCTTAACCCCTTCTAATGCTTCGCGTAAACCCTTATATCTATTCCTCACGGTAACCTCGGTGACGTTACTTGCCTCAGCAATCTGCTTCTGAGTGAACAGCTGCAGGCCGAGACGCTGAGTAGCCAAGTACATTGAGGCTGCAACAAGGCCAAGCGGGTCTTTCCCTGCTGTGATTTTCTTCTCTTTCGCCTCTTTCAAAATTTTCAATGTTTCCCTCTCTACCTCCGGTCCGACTTTAAGTTTGCTTGCAACCTTTTCAACGTATATTGCCGGGTCGCTCAGCGGCATTTTGCTTTCAAGCGACCTGATTAATAGCCTGTAGCTTCTTGCAACCTCCTTTCTCTTCAGCCCTGACGCATTAGCCACTTCCTTAAGCGTCCTCGGTATTCCGCTGTCTCTGCACGCAGCGTATAGTGCTGCCGCCGCCAGGCTGTTTATCGGCCTTCCCCTCACAAGACCCCTTTCGAGCGCATCACGGTAGATTTGTACTGCTCTTACGTATGTTGCTTTCGGAGCTTTAAGCTGGTCTGCTATCTGCGAGACCACCTTGCTTGCCACCTGCAGGTTTCTCTCCGCCGAGTTGTAGGCTCTGTTTCTCTGTTGCCACAGCCTAAGCTTCTGGGCTTCAGCCATCGCTTTCTCCGACAGAACTTTTCCGGTAGCATCCTTGATTCCCGTCTCAAGCGTTGTGGAAAGCCCGTAGTCATATATTGCTGCCGACAATGGACTTCCAACCCTATCCCTTTTCTCAGACTCCTCGTCCCCGAATTCTCTCCACTCCTTTGTTTCGTCGAGCAGCTTCTGCACCAAGACGAAGCCGCATTCAGAGCAGTAGATTTCCCCAGACCTCTTATCCTCTACTATTTTCTTAGAGCCGCACTGGGGGCATGCCCATCTCTGTAGCTCATCCGTTGGGAGACTCATCTCTCAAACCTCCTGCGGAAAAGCTTAAAAGTGGGTGTCATTTCCACTCAACCCTCTCCTGCCATTATTTAAACTTTTCGCTTTTGATTGCTTTCAAACCCTCTCGTCCCCCCTCTGCCTTCAGCCAGGCTTAGCTTCCCCCAATGTGCCTGGAAATTTTTTATCTCCGATGTAGGCCCAAATGACCTGTTTTGGTCATATATGACCCAAAAATTAATAAATTTGAGGAAGGAAGAGATGATTTCCATACTTTCCGACTAGAATTTTTGGGGAAAGGCCTTGATATTGGACATGAAGAGGCGTTCTACCTGAACAGAATTTTAAGCTTCCTAGAAGACGTTTAAAAAGTAGTTTCAGCGCGTACTAGTAAGTGATAAATATTAGTTTGACACGCACTTAGGGTTGCGTGGGTTTGTTTTCCATGTCTGGGCGGGCTCCTCTTACTGGTGAACTTACAAGGTAGTTGCGAAAGAGGGATGTGCAGGATGGTTTACTAAGAACCAGTATGCCGAGTGGTATCTGAACTCGATTAAAATCAGAGGTAGTCCGTCTTATCAGTACCATGTTAAGGCATATGGGGGAAACTTTCCAATAGATAATCCATTTAGGCTGCTCTCACAATCATGGGACTTCATACCTGCCCTGTATTCCTTTAATTGTATGTTGTTCAACTCTTCGAAAAATACTTCCATAAGCCTTAGCCAACCTCGTCGCCTCTTCAGGATATTCGTCTATTAGGTTTCTGATTTCTTTAGGATCATCTTTAATATTATACAGTTCGTCCGGTTGACCCTCGGGCCGTTGAATTAGAGACCACGCCTCATCTCTTATACATCTGTCTACACCCTCATAGTATCCTGATATTGCATAACGTCTATGGCTATCCGACTCTCCCGTCAAAACCGGTAGAAAGCTTTTCCCTTGCACAGGAATCGTTTCCCATTTAAAGCCAAGTAGATCTAGAAGTGTCGGCAACAGGTCTGGAAACTGAACTATAGTGTTCATCCTTTTGGATCTCTCGCCACCTGGAAGTCTAATCATAAACGGTACCTTAAGCAGCTCATTGTACAACCTATCCGCGCCTTTAAGGAATTTTCCATGGTCTGCAAGTGGATGCCCATGGTCGGCTGTGAGGACGATGAAAGAATCATCGTAATATCCTAAATCTTCGAGCTCCTTGAATAGGAAGCCGAGCCAATGGTCTACAAATGACACTTCACCTGCATACAACCCCCTTATGTAACGTACCTCTTCAGGGGTTGCCCAATCAGAAGCGTAACCTCCCATTGGAAGTATGAGCCTCGCTCCCTTATACTCGGGATCCGTGTAAACGTCGAAGCTTGGAGGAGGGTTCCAAGGCTCATGAGGGTCAAAGCAGTCAATCCATAGGAAAATCTTACTGTACCTAGTAGCCCTAGCCCTTCTAAGCCACTTTAAAGACTCCATGACTACTCTAGCGGGAAACCAATCCTCTTCCTTTGAAAAATCTTCAGTATTGGCTAGAAACCTTGCAACAAGATCCCTCCACTTGTCAGTGTAACTTTTATTTACGTAGTCTTCCACCCTCTTCTTGAGAGGTGGCGGGGGAGTATAGGAGTCGTACTCTTGACCCCTAATCCAGATGAAGCTATGAAAACCCCTGTGGAAGTTCATACCAGGTCTAGCGAGATGGTAAGTGTCTGAAATCAAACCGCATACATATCCTTCCCTGCTTAAAATATCGGCCAGTGTTATATCTTCATCTCTTAATGGGCTCCAAGGCCTATAGGGCAATGTATACTGTCCAGTCATAAGCTCAGTCCTTACGGGTATAGTCGGCAAACCACACGGATAAGCGTTTTCAAAAACCAGACATTCATCTGCAAACTTATCTATGTTAGGTGTTCTACAAGCCGGGACGCCTTCAAAAACAGGCTCTCCTCTATTGTAAAAACTTACGTGATCCTGTCTTAAACTATCCACAACTATCACTATGACGTTCAACCAAACACCCTCCTTCTCAAACTGTTTAAAGCTTCAGCATTCAATCTTTAAAAGAATTACTCCGTGAAGATGATGTAAGCATTTTAACGGCTTAATAAGCTGTGCTGATACTTAGAGTACGCTGATACGGATACCCACCACCTGAATTCATCTAAATCTTCTTCGACGGCTCTACGAACCTTCTGATTATGGAGGTGCATCCTTTAACATCTTTCAAAGAGATTCTTACGCCTTTATCTTGAACTACTACATCTTTCAATCGTATTCCGCACTTATCTGTATAAACTCCAAGCTCAACGGATGGGTAGTGTTTCCTCCGAAGATGCCTCTTGATGCCTGATGTAAAAACCGGGGTTCGTATTCTTAAACCGATCCCAATGGCCTAATCTGTGCGGGAAAAATTTTGAGAATCCTCGCGAACTCGGCTAAGCTTTTTAAATAACCAGCGCGCGCTAAGTGGTAGTCATTTGAAAACTCTACTCTATAAGGAGGATTGGGAAAGAGTTTCCGAGATATACGAGGCTTGGTGGGAGGGTGAGCTAAGCAGACCGTTAATATATTTAACGTACATACCGCCCAATGTAGATATTAACGATTACTATTTGACCTTAAGCTGGGCTTTTATGAGGTTTCCTCCTGAAAAGGCTTTAGCTGCTATGTTCGAATGCTTCTCCAAAACATTATTCATGTGCGAGGCCTATCCGAATGTGTGGATAAATATCGGGCCTGGTGCCCTGTCGGCTTTTCTAGGCTCTGATGTAGATTTCAAACCTGAATCAGAGACCTCTTGGTTTAAAGGCTCATTTTCCCTGGACGACCTCTTAAACGTCGAATTGAACCCGGAGAATAAATGGTGGCGTTACGTAATCGAATGCACCGAGAAGGCTTCAACCATGTGCAGAGACAAGGCAATAGTCGCCTTCACAGACCTCTTAGACGTAGCCACCAGTCTAGTCCACCTTAGAGGCGGTGCTTTAAAACTGGTTAAAGACATATTCTGCGAGCCATCTAAAGTTAAGATGGTTTTAAACCGTTTGCATCAAATCTGGTTCCACTGCTTTGAAAGAATCTCAGATATTATATCTACGGATATTTACGGTTTTTCGAATTGGGCTACACTATGGAGCAAACGTAAATCATTCATACTTCAATGCGACTTCAGCGTATACCTTTCACCTAAACTGTTCAACGAATTCATACTCCCACTGGTAGAAGAAGAATGCAGATACTTCGAAAGGAGCTTCTGGCATTTAGACGGGCCTCTTGAACTCCCACACCTTGATAAGCTTCTAAGCATAAGTGGGCTCAACGGTATACAATGGATCCCTGGAGCCGGAAACCCAGATCCAGGTGAAAGCTGCTGGGTTCCGCTGTACAGGAGAATACAAGATGCTGGGAAGCTTCTTCAAATACCCGGAATCCCAATATCTAAAATAATACCTGTCCTAAGCCAAATATCGTCTAAAGGCGTTTTCATTCAAACTTCAACCTCAAACCTTGAAACAGTTGAAACCCTCCTCAGAAAAATGTCTGAGAAGTACAGTTTAGCTTAAAATGTGGGTAATTATGATGACTCTTTTACAGCCCTCACGTGTTATCCGCAAACAGCTTCCATGTTAAATCATAACAAACAACCTGTCTAAGCCAATTAGCACGTGCTACCATCCTCACAGGGTTACCCCTTCCTCCGGAGGCCCTGTAGCGCGCGCTCTTAATACTTGACCTGCTTTGTGATGAAGACCGTTTATCTTCGATATTATCGGCATTACCAAGAAGTAGTTGGTGTTTTTAAAGAACCATTCAGCTCTTTTAGTAGAGATCTCAACCTCTTCATCTGTAGCGCGCGCCAGAAGGATAAGCGAGAAGCACCGCTTTGAAGTTAAATTCGATATAGATTACGAATCAGGCTTTTTCACAACTTTCGACTCAACAGGTATGGACGATGAACAATTAATCAAAAGTCATGAAGAGAGTGGATGCAATCGCCGAGGCAAGACGGATGTTTCTGAGCGAGAAGATGATGAACGAATTCTTGAAAAGTAAAGGGATAGAAGTAAGCGACGCTAATTAAGACGAATTCCTAAACACGCAGGTTTGAATAATGAAATAAGTACAGGCGAATAGAACAAAGAAATTATTTATTTAATAAAAAAAGAAAAATGGTAGCCCGGAGGAGATTCGAACTCCTGTCAAGGGGTTACTTCTCCGCTTTTTGCCCGGATCCAGAGCCCCTCATCCCTAGTCGGGATCTAAGCCTTTTTCCCCGTTGACCGCTAGACGACCGGGCTGCCTGTTTCGATGTTTCTTTGATGATATTTAAGTTTTTTCGGCTGTTTTCCTCGCTTCTTCAACAGCTTTCTCCACCTCCATCCTGCTTATTTTCATCGAAGCAACCTTCCTCCGGGATGAAGCGGCGAGGATGGTGAGGAGGTTCTCTTCTTCCCTAACCCTCCTGATGAGTAGTAAATCGCCTTTCAAGTAGGCCAGCAACCTGTCTCCCTTCCTTAATCCTAACCGGCTTCTAACCCCTTTAGGGATGACGACCTGACCCTTAGAGCTGACTCGAACAACCTCGACTTCCGCCATAGTAATCCTATTTATAAGTAAGATTGGTCTTACTCATAAGCCTAGTGCAGGTAGCCTCAGCTTTATTTCCGCGCGCTACGCGTATTGTTAAATCCGATTAATGGCGAGTAAGGAGGCTAGTCAATCATCTCGCAACATAAACCACTGTTTTATTTTTGAGTCTTCTTTAATCCGTATCGCGTGCTAAGCCACTCTCGGAACGGGATTGGGCAACCATAATCCTTGTTTCAAGCGTAGTGTTCATCGCCGACGAGGTTTGAAAGTTTGTTAAAAGCAGGCTCGCCGTAAAGAGAGCCATGGTCGATCGCAACGATTTATAATTTGAAGCGGAAAGCATAGCGCCAGCCTGGTGGGCTCGGAAAGCTTTAAGCGTCTTCCCGTGGTGTCTAGGCAGGGTATGGATAAGACGGACATGATCCTGTGTCTACTATTGATGTCGAATTCAAGAATGTCCTACCGTGAGCTGGCGAATAGGCTGAGCCTTTCTGTGACTGCTGTCCACTCCCGGATTAAATCTCTCGTGGAGCAGGGCGTTATCCGCAGGTTTTCAGCCAGGTTGAGCCCGAGAGTGTTTAAGGCGGTCAGTATCCTAGTGTTCGGCCTATCCCGGGTGGTTCCGGTTCAAGAATTGGAGAAGGGGCTTGCGGAACACGGTTCAGTATACTGGCTTGGCGTTGGGGGAGGCAACTATCTCTATGTGGGAGCATACCTCCGGGAGATAAGTGAGCTAGATAGTCTTGTGAGCTGTTTAAGGGATAAGGCTGGCATTCTTGAGCCGACTGTCGGCATAGTTTCGAATACCTCTCTACC
>Ga0272448_1000747_pt1 | contig 47496 bp, 37 predicted proteins | sample YNPCB0191_FD_202220 | JGI IMG/M metagenome (GOLD analysis project Ga0272448, IMG submission 202220) | Hot spring sediment microbial communities from Yellowstone National Park, WY, United States - YNP-CB-019-1 | ecosystem: Environmental > Aquatic > Thermal springs > Hot (42-90C) > Sediment... | reverse complement strand
TCGCAGGCTCAACACCATGGTGATCGCCGCCGTCAACGTCGTTTTGCCGTGGTCCACGTGCCCAATCGTGCCGATGTTCACGTGCGGCTTGGTGCGCTCAAATTTCGCTTTGCCCATCGCTGGCTCCCTTACAGTGTAATTAAAATAAGACGGCGAAGAGCTGACCTTCCCCGTAAATTCTGGAGCCTCCAACCGGATTTGAACCGGTGACCTCGTCCTTACCAAGGACGCGCTCTACCGACTGAGCTATGGAGGCCGAGTTTGACCGAAATTGTAGCTGAGATGTATTCTTCGTCCCAGAGAATTTGGTGCCAGGGGAAGGATTCGAACCTCCGAAGTACGTAGTACGGCAGATTTACAGTCTGCTGCCATTAACCACTCGGCCACCCTGGCACTGGACAAAGAACTGACCGGAGGCATCTGCCGTCCGGTCAACGTGAATACTATACGCAAGCGACCTCGGAATGTCAATAGGTGGATAAAAGATTTTTCTCATTTTGCGCGTAAATAATGAAATTTATCGGTCTGTCCGCCCCTCTGCATGACCGTTTGAGGCGAAAATCTCTTCTCAGTGTAATGTTGTTTGTAGTGAATATCGCAACGCTTAGCACCAAAGTGCATAAATTATTGAAGTGCATAAATTATTGACAGGAACAGCCGATTTCACGTTGAAGCATTAGAGTTATGGATGCTCTACCCCTCGAGCGCTTGATGCGTATACGTCAATTTCCCGCTGTCGTTCACCCGCGCCACGCGCGAGAATTACTCGTGGATTCTACCGCCCAGAACCTCACTGAGTGGACGGCAGGGTATGCGATCACGCTTCCCGAACACCGACGGCTGATCGAAGACCTTCTCGCGTCACTGGCCTGGGGGAAGAGCGGACAGGCTGTCCTGGTGAATGGCGTATACGGCACGGGAAAATCTCATCTACTCGTACTGTTGCATCTGTTGTCCGTACTTCCGGAGGCCTGGACCTCGTTTCTCGAAGCACACCCCACTTTTCGCCGCTATGAAAAGAGTGTCAAAGAGCATCGCCGATTGATCGTGCATTTTTCGTTAGACGAATATGGCCCACAATGCCGCATCGAACACGCCATCAGTGAAGAAGTCACGCGCGCGCTCACGCGTGCCGGTATTAATGAGATGCGGGAATGGTCATCACATGATTCGCGTCCGGATAGCTGGGCACACCTACTCAAAGGGATAACGGCACACGGATATGACGGGCTGCTTCTGCTGGTCGATGAGTTGAGCCTATTTCTCGCGGGAAAATCTCCAGCCCGGCGCGAGGAGGATGCCGCCTTTTTACAATTCCTTGCCGGCTGGACAACGCGTGCGCCACTCTGGCTGCTCGGTACGCTCCAGCGAAATCTCTCCGATATCGGCGCGCTCCGCACGCACTCCTGGCGCCAAGTGGAAGATCGCTTCCATCGTTTCACTCTGTTGCAACAGGAAATCGGGCGCGTGTTGCATGAGAAACTGATACAACGCACAGATCCGCCGGGCATCCGCCATCTGGTCGCCACGCAAGTCATCCCCGCGGCGGAAGCGCATCATCTCACCATCCCTGCCGCCGAATTACAGGCGCATTGGCCGTTCCATCCCCGTGCCATCGACCTGCTGATGGATCTGGCGAATGGTTATCTCTCTCCACATCGCAGTGCGGTGGAAGTGTTGCAGTTGCTCGGACAACCCGAATGGCTGCAGCGTCCCGCTGATCGCCTCATCACGCCACTGGACCTTTTCGGCCTGGTAGAGCCGGACCTGCGCCGTATGGAGAGGCTGGAACACTGCTGGCAGGTGGTCAATCAACTGGCTGATTGGGGGGCAGCGGCTCCCGATCCGTCATTGGCCAAGCGGTTGCTCGATCTGCTCTCTGTGTTGCACCTGGCTGAGCGTACCGCCACCGTAAGCCAGATGTGTGAGCTCCTTTTTGATGGTATCGATATGCCTGCGGTTGTGGAGATATCCCGGACACTGCATCACTTGCGCCGTTATGGCGCGTATGTGGCCGTGGTACGGAATGCCGACCCGGGCGCAGAGGTGTTTCGGCTGGAAATTGATGATGAAGTCGGCGCGCTGGCCGGGGCGCAGATGCAGGAAATACGCCATGAGTTTACGCCTGATGATTCCCGTATCATCGAGCTCGCACTGGCCACCTGCACGGACCTAGCCTGGCCGCTTGAATCCGCCATGACTGATAGTCTTCGTCTCGCGATACCCTGGTGCGGCGCTGACCGTCATGTGCTGCTCTCCATCATGCCTGTTGTCATGCAGGAAATGCTTGTGCGGCTGTACGAAGGATTGCTGGCACGCCAGGCCGATGGGCATATTCTGTTGCATTGGCCGCAAGCCCCCTCACCACTCGAAGCCTGGCATACGGCGACAGCATTGTTGACCGGGCCGGCTACCGGCACTTTCATCCTCTGGCTACCGCGGCCATTAACTGATACAGAACACGAATTGTGGCGTGAATATGCGGCATGGCAGCGTACCGCCATGCAGCCGGCCCCGGCTGGCACGCAACGCGAAAAGCGCGCACGACAACGCTGTCATGAGCGTGCCGAAGAGCTGCGACCGGCAGTTCAGCAGAGTGTGATACGGTTGTACCTGGAGGGGCATTGGGTCAGCGCCGGCGGGGCGGAAGGGAAGCCCGGAGAGTTGCCAACCTGTGCCCAAAGCCTCGCAGATATGCTGGCGCCGGGATTCAGCGAGTTATTCCCACTCTTTCCGACCGTTGCCGTGAACGGCGTCCCCTCACGTACCGCAATGCAACAATTGTTGGCGTACTTCATCGAGCCAGGGCAAATCACCCTCACCCCACAGGCGGTGCTGGGCGAATATATCGAGCAGTTTGCCCTGCCGCTGGGCTGCGGGCAGATCGAGGGTATGCAAGCATGCGTCACCCCACCGCGCTGGGAAATTCTTGAGCCGCTGCTCACGCATTGCACAGAACCGTGTAAATATGCGGATGTGCTGGCGCTGCTGCAACAGCCACCACTGGGTCTCACCACTGAACATGCACGTCTGGCGTTATCCGCCGCTGTGCGCACGGGGGCGCTCAAGGCGCTGGATGGCTTTCTGCAGCCGCTGGACCCTGGGCATCTCTCCTTCGTGCATTCGGATACCATCGCATTTCTCGCAGCACCAACGGCAACGGACGAGTGCCATCGGAGCGTCGTTATGACACTGGCCTCTTGCTGGCAACTTCCGCAGGAGATCTGGACAATTACCTGCAATCAGGTTGAGCAACGCCTGCAGCATTGGCTGGAAACCTGGACCCAGCGGTTGCCGGTGATGCGGGAAACGCTGGCGGATTGGACCGAGGTGTTGCACGTATTGCCGTGGGCGTGGCAGATCAGTGAGCGCCAGTTGGCGGTGCTGGCCCGCTTGCTGGAGGTGCGACAGGGACCATTCGAAACACTGCTGACCGTGCTGGAGCGTGAGAACGAAGGACAACTGCCAGAGGCAGAGACGCTATGGGAGGCGTGCAACTGGTGGCGCGCACACCGCGCACAGGTCGCGCTGCTCACCAATACCCCTGTCGAGGCGGAACTACAAACCGCAGTGGCCCAGGTCCGTGCGCAATTGGCGGAGGGGGAAGGGAGTTTTGCCAATCTGGCAATACTGGAGGCGCGGATAACAGAGATCGTACAGCAGCACCGTGAACACTATCGCCGCTGGCATGACGAAATCTTCGGCAGCGAGGTGGTCTCCGCACTGCGGCAAGCTTTTGAGCAGGCGGAATTCCGTGCGGTCAAAGTATTACGTCGCTTGCCGTTGGCGCATCCGCAGGCAGCGGAACAGTGCCTGGAGGCGCTGGCACTGGCGCGGGTGGCATATTGCCCGGGGGTGTTGACACGATTGGAGATGGACGGCGTCTGTGCCCGATGCCGTTTGCCGTATGGCAGTGATTCGCCCATGCCGAATGCTGCCGATGTTCGCACCGCCGCCGCGGAAGCGCTGTCGGCATACGCGCAACTCCTGCAGCAGGATCCCTGGATCGCCGGGGTGCGGCAGCGTGTCGCCCGCGCACCGGAAAATATCGCTGCGCAGGTACAGGGCATCCTCGGCTGGCAGCCTGCCGATGGGGCGGAAAAGCTGATAGCCTTGCTGGATGAACGCATCCTGGACTGGTTTTGTCGGGGTGAGCAACCGGCGAAGAAACGTCAACTTCGCCAACTGCAGGAGCGGATTGCCGGACATGACCTGACACTGGCAGAGGCACGCGCCGCGATGCTGGGGTGGCTGGACCCAGACGGCGAGCTTGGCGACGATGCATTACTCGCCTTCGAGTGATGTGCCGCCCAGATCACCCCAGAGGTATTGCGCAAGGGTGATCGCGACGATACTCGCCGTTTCCGCGCGTAAGACACGCCGGCCCAGGTGAATAGGAATGGCCCCCGCAGCACGGAATGCACGCACCTCGCCATCGTCCCAACCGCCCTCCGGCCCAAGCAGCAAGCCGACTTCATGCACATCCGGCAGTCGCAAGGCCATGGCGGGCAAGTTCTCCCCTTCGCGTTCGTGCAACAACAGGGTGGGGGAGGGCAGTACGCCGAGGGACATGCTGGTGAGCGGAACTTCAACGCGCATCGGCAGGCTGCGTTCACATTGCTCCGTCGCGGCATCGGCAATTCGTTGCCAGCGCGCCGTGCGTTCCAGCGCCTGCGCCGGGGTCCAGCGGGGAATGCTGTTGCGCGCCATCAACGGAACAAAGATACTCGTGCCCAGTTCGGTGGCTTTCTGAATGATCAGGTCCATCTTCTCGCCCTTCAGCACCGCCTGGTACAGGGTGATGCGGCAAGGAGAGATACCGGTCAATGTCTCTTCGCCGGTGATGTGCGCATGAAGGGCGTCCGGGGTAATGGCGCTGATTTCCGCGTGCAGTGTGCGACCATCCGGCAGGGCAGCGCGGAGTGGGGTGCCGACTTTGAGGTGTCGTACACGGACAAAGTGATGATATGGTGCACCGCGAAGGATGATCTCCGCGCCTTGATACTCGTGCGGTGTGATAAGCAGGTAGACAGGTTTCATGGCGGAGCCGCCGTTTACATCGGCGTGCGACCCTCCAGGGCGCGCATAATGGTCATCTGGTCAGCGTAATCCAGGTCGCCGCCGACCGGCAGGCCGAGGGCAATGCGTGAGACACGCAGGCCAAGCGGCTTGATGAGGCGCGCGAGATACAGCGCGGTGGCATCGCCTTCCACGGTGGGGTTGGTGGCCAGGATGACTTCCTTCACGGTGCTATCTTCCAGCCGTTTCAGCAATTCGCGAATGTGTAACTGTTCAGGACCGATGCCGTCCATCGGGGAGATCAGGCCGTCGAGCACATGGTAGGTGCCGCGATAATCCCCGGCATTATCCAGCGCCATCAGGTCGCGCACATCGGCGACCACGGTGATAATCTCCTGATTACGCGAGCGATCGTCGCAGATGGGGCAGCGCGGAGACTCGGCGAGATTGAAACACACTTCGCACTGGCGCATCCCCGAGCGCGCATCCAGGATCGCCTGCGCCAGGTCGCCGGCCTGCTCGGCCGGGATGCGCAGCAGATGCAGCGCCAGGCGTTGCGCGGATTTCGGCCCGATGCCGGGCAGGCATTCGAGCGCATCAATCAGGCGTTGTAATGGACGGGCATATCGTTGCATGGGATATCGTTACTGCTCTCTTAAAGATTTCAGGCGGGGTGTGATGGTATTGTACCCGCATTAATGCGCAAACATGCGTGTTTGCTATGCGATTCCGCTTACCAGCGCAGCACGGAGGCGCCCCAGGTGAGTCCACCGCCGAACCCGACCATCACGATGACATCGCCTTCATGCAGGCGTCCAGTTTCGTAAGCATTGTTCAACGCGAGCGGGATTGAACCGGCACTGGTATTACCGTATTCCCGAATGACGTTGACCCATTTATCGGTCGGGATCCCGAGACGTTTGGCGGCGGCCTCGATGATGCGAATATTAGCCTGGTGCGGCACAATCAGCGTGATGTCATCCGTCGTCAACCCGGCGCGCGCAATCGCGGTGTTGATGGCTTCTTCGATGACGCGCACGGCGAACTTGAACACCTCGTTGCCGTTCATGCGGATATAGTGCTCGCGAGCAGATACCGTATCATGCGAGGCAGGCCGGCGAGAGCCGCCGGCTGGAATGTTGAGCACCTCATTGCCGCTGCCGTCAGCACGCAGATAAAACGACAGGAACCCACGGCCTTCCGGCACGGGAGAGATGACCGCCGCGCCGGCTGCGTCGCCCAGTAATACACAGGTCGAGCGGTCGGTATAATCGGTGACTCTGGATAGCGTGTCGGCGCCAATAACGAGGGCATTGCGGTATTGGCCGCTGGCGACCATGGCAGTGGCGACATTTGAGGCATAGACAAAGCCCGTGCAGGCGGCCATCAGATCAAATGCCACCGCATTCACCGCGCCCAGTTTGTATTGCATGAAACAGGCGGTGGAGGGGAGCGGTTGATCCGGGGTCACGGTCGCCACCACGATCAAGTCAAGGTCTTCCGGGGCTAATCCTGCGCGTTCGAGGGCGAGTCGGGCGGCGGGAACGGCAATATCTGACGTGGCGGTGTTGGCATCGGAGATGTGCCGGTGTGAAATGCCGCTGCGCGTGCGAATCCATTCATCGGAGGTATCAACGATCTTCTCCAGATCGAAATTGGTCATAATGCCCGGAGGCGCATAGCCACCGATCGAAACGATGCCTACCGGCTGGTGAGTTTTCATAACGCTGTCGGTCCTTTTATGCGTGCCCTAAGCGGTAACGGTGATGGGGGGCGCTGTACGATGCGCGGCCGCTCTCGCCGCGACGTTGATGGCATTTTGAATGGCCAACTCGTTTGAACGACCATGGCTGATGACGACGATGCCATTGGTCCCGAGCAGCAACGCGCCGCCGTATTCGGCATAATCGACGCGTTTTGCGACCCGTCGCAATAACGGTGCCACAAAATAGCCCAGCAAACGATTCTTCCACCCGCCCTGGGTGAACTGCTCTTTGATGAGGGAGAGTATCGTCTCGCAGAAGCCTTCGGCGGCCTTGAGCATGAGATTCCCCACAAATCCGTCGCATACGACCACATCCACCACACCCTGGACGACTTCTTTCGGCTCGACATTGCCAACGAAATTCAGCCCGCTGGCCAGGAGGAGCTGGTGGGTTTCTTTGGTGAGCTCGTTGCCTTTGCTCGGTTCCTCGCCGATACTCAACAGCCCGACGCGCGGCGTTGGCTGCTGCAGCACCCAGGTAGCATACGCGCTGCCCAGTTGCGCAAATTGCACCAGGTTGCTCGGTTTACAGTCCGCAGTGGCGCCGGCATCTAATAAGATCACCCGGCCGGCTTTCGTCGGTAAGAAGGTGGCGATGGCCGGACGGTCGATCCCGGGTTGGGCTTTGAGGATGAGCATTGCCCCGGCCATCATGGCGCCGGAGTTGCCGGCGGAAATGATGCCGTCAGCCATGCCGTCACGCACCAACTTCATCCCAATGGAAATGGAGGAATTAGGCTTCTGCCGCATGGCCACCCCCGGCGCATCACACATCTCGACCACTTGCGCGGCGTGATGGACGACGAGGTTGGGCGGGGTGGCGCCAAGTGCATCCAGATGGGTCTGCACAATGGCGCTGTCCCCGACCAACACGATCTTCACCGTGGGCATGGCCCGGGCGGCATTGATTGCACCCGCGACCACGGCCTGCGGGGCTTTATCACCGCCCATGGCATCAACGGCAATCGTAATGGGCTTGTCTTGCTGTGATGGTTCCTGCACGATAGTATAAACTTTAGCTGGCGGCCTGGCCTCGACGAAGCGTCAATACGGTGCGGCCGTTATAGGTGCCGCAGGACGGACAGACATGATGGGGCATATGCACACCATCACATGCCGGGTTGTCACATTTCACCACTGTCGGTGCTGTCAGCTTCCAATTCGCTCGACGTTTGTCGCGACGCGCATTCGAAAATTTACGTTTTGGATTTGGCACAATCGTCTCCTCAATCTAAGCCGAAGACATTTACGGCTGATACCGCGCCCCGGCATTATTTATGTTGTCGCTCTTCCAACAAACGGCGTAATTCCGCCATTTGCGGGTTGACCGACTCCGGTGCACATGCGCACGGCCCTTCACTCAAGCGACGTCCGCAGTGTGGACACAACCCCTGACAATTATCTGCGCACAGCGGCTTGAGCGGCAAGGCGATCAAGATGCTCTGCCGCAGGAGTTCATCGAGATTAAGATCCAGCGTCCCCTCGATGAAGATGCGGCTCTCCGGCGCTTCCTCTTCTTCCACCCGCGTACCCTGTCCAGGCATCTGCGGTGGTCGGATGACAAAGTCTTCCTGAAACTCGGCATGGACCGGCTGGCGATAGATGGTGCCACAACGGGCACACACCTGCTCAATTTCCGTATCCACCGAACCTTCCAGCAAGAGCACGTGACCCGTGCTACTGACATACATTTTGCCGCGCACCGGAGCGGTGAGGGTCATCCCCTCGACCTCCTTCAAGGTCATGTTGATCTCTTGCTCGGCAAACGAACCCGGAATACGGGCAATTTCAGACAGGTCAAGTTTCACCGTCTCGCTCCTCCCCGGGCACGGCGATATCGCCGTGGGACACGCATTATCAAACACGATGGCCCAATCCATCATAGCAGATATTCCCCGATGATGCCAAAGATAGTCGCGATGTTCCGCGAGAACCTTGCGTCAAAGCGGCGAATATGAGGCTGTGGCCAGTCATGCCCGGCAAGGACAACGATGACTGCGCTTCTCGGCTCACAAAAATGCGGGCAGGACAGCAGCATGCCGTCGTCCAGCCCGTGCCATATCTTATACGCAACCGTTCAGATTTGTCAAGGAATCGGCAACTCCGTTTGAGTTCACCAGTATGGAATACGATTTTCGCCAGCGTCGACGGCGACCTGGCTACAGAGCATCACGGTGAAGCGCCAATTTGCTCTGCTGGGAACCGCCCTGTCTGCAGTTCACCAGCACAATGCCGGATAGCGCAAGCAGGGTACCGAGGAGGGAGAGGGCGTGCGGTCGTTCATGCAGCCAGACGGCGGCGATAATGAAACTCAGCGGGGAGGATAGGAAGAGGAAGCTCGCGGCGCGTGATGCCGGAAGGTGGGCGATGAAATACGCCCAGGTTACGTAGGCGAGGGCGGCAGGGAAGATGCCGAGGTAGATGATGCTCATCGTCGCGCTGAGCGGCGCACTTCGGATTTGTGCGGGCAATCCCGGTGCGGCAAAGAGCAGGAAGAGAGTGCCGGCCCAGATGCTATAACAGGTGAATTCGAATCCGGTGTAGCGGGTGAGCAGCGGTTTCTGCAACACAAAATACAGGCTGGTCGCCACGGCAGCCAGTAACACAATCAGCGCACTGGGATTGAAGTGGAATCCGCCGCCTTCGCCCAGCGCGATGAGCACCGCCCCGCAAAAACTCACCCCGATGCCCATCCAGCCAATAAAGCGCAAGCGCTCATGCAGGAAGCATGTGGCCCACAATCCGGTGAAGATGGGGGAGGTGTTGACCAGCACGCTGGCCGGGCCGGCCTCAACGTGCAATTCACCGTAGTTGAGCACGAGGTGATAAAGCGTGATGCCGCAAAACCCGGCGACGATAATGGCAGGCAGATCATGGCGATCCGGCAGACGAATCTGGCGTGACACCGCGGCATAGAGCGCCAGCACCAGTGAGGCGATCAGGAAGCGGAAGAGCGCCAGGTGTGCGGGTGAATAGCCGGGCAGCGCGGCGCGGATGCCAACAAATGCCGATGCCCATAAGACTACACTGATCGCCAGGGAAAGAACTGCGCCGGCATTTGTTCGAGAAGTCATGCACGTATTGTACCCGAACGAAGGCAAAGAGAAAAAGCGCGCCATGCTGACAGCATGGCGCGCTTTTCGATGGCATCGGACGTATCGGGCAGATCAGACGGTTACATCAAATTATCTCAGGCTGTCCGCCCGTTCGTTATCCATCGTCTATTTACTTTTACTGGCCATCATTCCTTCAAAGTACCCGACGGTCGGGAGCGTGCCCACGAGCGGGCGGGCGTATTCGATGAAGTCTGATGTAACGAAGTTGCCGGTGGCATTGATGTAGTTATCGGGCAGCGACTTCGTCTCTTTCGCCACTTCCTTCAACTCGGTGCAGACATAGTCGATGCCGTAGACGCCATCATGTGCAGTGCGGATCATGGAAACGCTGCCGTCCACATCGCCCTGGGTGGCGAATTCCACCGCTTTGCGGCCGCAGTTGCGTGCTTCTGCCGCATCGATCTCACTGATGACGCCGGGGAAGGAACGCTGCAGGTAACCGAAGGTATCGGCGCGAACACGCAGCTTGCTGCCCAGTTCGCTCTTCAGGTAATTGGCCAACCAGTCGCCCAGCGCGCCGGAGCCGGAGAGTTGCACGTTGCCGTGTGTGTCGCGCTCGATCTCGGCGGCTTCTTCCATAATCACTTCGGTGAAGGTCTTATGGCCTGCGGCATTGGCATCGACGATCCCCTCGGAGACGGCGATGATGCAGCGGCCCAGTCGATTGTAGACTTCGGCGACTTCATCGCGGAATTGCTGGCGGGTGATGGGGCGCTCGGGCAGGTAGATGAGATGCGGGCCATCGTCATCGCGGGTCTTGGCCAGCGCGGCAGCGGCGGTGAGGAAGCCAGCATGGCGTCCCATGATGATATTCACCTTGATGCCGGGCAGCGAACGGTTGTCCAGATTGTCGCCGATGAACGCGGAAGCGACGAACTTCGCGGCGCTGCCATACCCCGGACAGTGGTCGGTGATGCGCAGGTCATTGTCCACCGTCTTCGGCACGTGGAAGCAGCGCAGCTCGTAATTGGCTTGCTCGGCCATCTGGTTCACGATGTACGCGGTCTCTGCTGAGTCGTTGCCGCCGATATAGAAGAAGTAGCGCACGTTGTGCTTCTTCATCACCTCGAACATCTGGAAGCACTCGTCTTTCGTCGGTTTTTTGCGCACGGAGCCGAGGGCGGACGACGGCGTGGCCGCGACGGCTTCCAGCGTCTCTTTGCTCTCGTTCAGCAGATCGACGAAGTCCTCGCCGAGGATGCCTTTTACGCCATGGCGGGCGCCGAACAGATGCTCAATCTCCGGCGCATTATGCGCGGTTTCGATCACGCCGACCAGGCTCTGATTAATAACAGCGGTGGGACCGCCGGACTGCCCGACGATCGCATTCCCACGAAGTTTAGCCACGAAACTTACCTCCAGACAATAATGAACCCGGCATAAAGCCGGGCATGCAGTTACCTGCTAAGAGTAGCGAATTTTGCCCGAATCCGTCAACGTGCCCCTTAGCGCGTTTCCCTCACCCCCCAGCCCCCTCTCCCAAAGGATAGAGGGAGTGGCCAGGAGAAAAATTGCTGCGAATTTGCTCTGAATTAAGCGTGCTCCCCCTCTACCCCTGCGAGAGGGGGCTGGGAGGTGAGGGAAACACGTGACGGCTGGCCCTATCCGCCCAATTGCTGTTTGACAAAGGCGTAATCGGCCGGTTCGTCCACGCCGATGGTAATCTCGGGGTGGTTCACCAGCAGGGGGATGAGGCCGATGTCGAAACGGCGGGAGGCGATGTGCGCCATTTGCTCGATGGTCAGCAGGTGCCAGAGGTGGACGCCAAGAACATAGGTCAGACCCACGTGCAGGCCGGTGGCGAGTGCTGAGGAGATCGGGCTTTTGCGATTATTGTACAGACTGTTCAGCCGGCGAGTGGCCTTGGTGTTCTGTAACAGGCGCGGGTCGGCGAGCATCAGGCTGCCATAGCGGATGGCTACGTCGCGGAAGCGGTTGAAGCCTTTGGGAAATTCGGCATAGGCGCCGGTGAAGCTCGCCTTCGGCACCATTGAAAAGCAGAGGTTCTGCTCAAACTCGGGTTCCACCGGCGCGCAGGCACGGAGAAAATCGCTGATCGCCGCCGGGGTGATCAGTGGGATATCGGCGGTGACCAGCAGCACCATCGGGGACTCGGCGAAATGACCGAGCCCGCTGTAAATACTGTCGATCAACGTCTCGCCACTCGCAACGAAGTCGTAGGCGGCATGATCCTGCGCGCCTACCACCGGGCGCAATGCCGCTTCCGGTCCGGCGATGCAGATGCGCCCCACCTGTGGCACGGCGCGCAGCGCCTCCAGCGTGTAACAGAGCGAAGGCTTGCCGTTGAATTCGAGCAGCGCTTTGTACCCTGGTGTGTAATCTTCAAAAAGCGGGACGGTATTGAGCCCCCCCGCTAACACTACGGTGTCGACATGGTCGAGAAGAAATGGCATGTGCCGACCCCTCCTGCTAGTTGCTTTCGACCTGAAAGGGCGACAGTCCTGCAATTACTGAGAGATCATTATTGTAGATTCAGGATGCACGGTCCTTGACGATCGACGGTGGATGAATCAGCGGTTCGCCGGCGAAACGGCGATCATAGAGGACCATGACGATATTCAGGAGGATCATCGCAAGAATACCTGCAGTTCCCGTTACTCCGACTAACAGATCGCTCCCGCCGACCATGAGTAGAAGGGGCAAGCCGGCTACGCCGTTAAAGGTGCCATGAAAGATGGCGGCGGCGATGACTGATTTTGCGCGAAGGCGAACGTAGATGATCAGCGGGGAGAGGATGACCGTCATGACGGTCATCATCAGCACGCCGAGACGCGGGTGCTCGGGATAATTATACCCCTGGATGATGATGGGCGCATGCCAGATGCCCCAGATGACGCCGATGAGGAGCGAGGCGCGCCAGAAGCCCAGCGGGGCGAGTTCATTCAGGAGAAATCCGCGCCACCCCAGCTCTTCGCCAAATGCGAAGACGGCGTTGATGGTGATGCCGGCAATGAGACCAGCAATCAGCCCGAGCGTAATAATGAACCAGGGCTTGGCAAAGAGCCGTGCCGCCTCCGCCGGCATGTGCGCCAGCGTGGATGCCGGGGGAGTGGCTCGCGCCGTCGAAAATTGAACCCCAGGCAACAGCAGGCTGATGCCCAACGTGAGCAGGACGAGGAGTAGCGGCAACCACCAGGCAACGAGAAACCACCCATTAAGCCTGAACGAAATACCTAGCGGCTTGATGACCGGCGCATGGTAAATGCCTTTCTGCACGAAGATCGCCACCAGCGCTGGCACCAGCATATAGCCCGACAACACCAGCAGCGCCGACAATGTTTTCAACTGACCGCCATGCGAAAAGAAGAGCCAGGCTATCACCCAGCAAATCGTAAAGGTCAGCGCCAAGAACCAGCCGATCTTCCCGATGTTGATATGCGTATGCTGCTGCTCCGGTTGCACAGACTCGTCCATTTGCCCCATCCTGCTTTCAAAGAGAGTGCATTACTTTACTGCAGTATAGCATTTTCAGCGCCGGATAGGGTAAAACGGCGCCTGGGGCAAATTGACGTATCCCGCCGTGCTTGCTACAATAATATCTCCTCATGTCACCACGGGCCGGTGGCGCAGCGGTCAGCGCAGGGGACTCATAATCCCTTGGTCGTAGGTTCGAATCCTACCCGGCCCATTCGACTCGCTTCGCTCGCTCATGGTCTTCGACCCTCGATTTCGCAGGCAGTGGCTGTTATCGTATTTGGTGAAGCGAGGCGAATGTCCCGAGCGACCTTTAGGGAGCCAATAGGCTTCTATCGCTTTCCGCTGCAAGAATTAATTACTCCATTATCCACATATACTTCATCTCAATAGCAGTGTTATAATAGCGACGCTAGTTAAGGCTGGGCGGTTTGCAGATTCCTGGAAGGAGCCAATACACGATGTCGACATTGGAAGGTATTGCCCCCGAATTCCGCACTGAAGCAGGGATGATTACACGGATGCCGGCGCTGATTCTGATCATGGGCACACTGCTTGCGGGCACCGTGGTATATGCCGGTGTTGTCAATCAATCCGGTCGACCGCTCTTTGCATTTGCCCTGGCCATTATCCTGATGGCGTTTATCGTCTTTTACGCGCGGCATAAGTGGCGCACGGGACGACGGCTGCTGGAGACTCTGCGAAACGCCTCACAGTTGATGCATACCGCCAACCCACAAACAGTGCAGGTGACCAGTTGGTATCTTTATAACCATAACTGGTATCTGGCCATACTGCCTCTCGACGCACAGCCTGATGCTCCTGTGCAAGCATTCAAGGTATGGCTCCCATATACACGGGTGAAGATCGACGACCCGACGCCGGCAGAGATCTTCCGCAGTGCAGAATCCACTGTCGTTCGTCTCCAGGATGGCAAAGTCGTTCTCCTCACCACTGAACCGGATGAACTGAGGCAGCTAGCTGATCATCCACTTCCCATGCCTCCACGTCATATCCCGCTCTGGGTTCAACTGCAAATGCTCACGTACCATGGTGCGGGCATTGCATTTTTATGCTTCGCATCGTTTTTCATTGCCGCACTCTTCAATCCCAAACTGCCGGTGGCGCAGAGTATCCCATCAATCATTTTTGCACTTATCATCAGTGGCATTTTCCTTGTCTGGGGAACCGCTTCTCTGGCATATGGTTACCGTGCGTGGCGCCGTTTGAAATACGCTCCGTTAGGGTCGGCGCGGGTAGATGAAGTTGATCCATCGAAGGTGAAATTTGGGCTTTTTGCTCCGAGTAAGCAGAGTATACACCTTCGCATTCGTGACCAGCAAGGCCAGGAGTATGAGCAAACGATAGTCATGCGACAATGGCGGACGTACTGGCCGCGCTATGCCGAAATTCCGGTGTTGTTTGACCCAAGCGGACATGAGAAACCGCTACAATTTCATGCGATCATTGGTTTCTGTCGAATCAATGAACAGGGGCAGATTATCTACCATCCTCTCTGGGCTGCCATGACAGTGTTCTATTTTATCTGGGCTGGAATGGCCATTTTTGCAATATTCTCGGGGCATTAAGGAATCACTCTGTGAGTCAAGCGTTTGAATTCACACCTGTTGGCTATGTAGTGTCACCTATTGAAGACATCGCTTATGATAATTGGGAAGAGGTGATCTCAACGATCACCCTCCTCCCTGAATATCAGCCCGGCCTGGAAGGGCTGGGGCAATTCTCGCACGCGTTTATTTTAACCTACCTTGATCAGGCGAAGTACCAGCCAGAGATACACTTGCAGAAGCATCCGCTTGGTCGTACGACACTGCCATTGATCGGGGTCTTTGCGCGGCGGGCGAAGGAGCGCCCGAACCCGATTGGACTCACCGTAGTGAAATTGGCCCGGGTCGGCACGCATGACCTCGAAGTGCAGGGGCTCGATGCGGTCAATGGTACGCCCGTGCTGGATATCAAACCCTACATGCCACGGTATGACAGCGTCGAAAACGCCGTGATACCGCAATGGGTTCAAAAACTGATGAATGGTTAGAATCCCCGCACCACCGCATCAATCAGCCTGATCAACGGGCCGGGATAGATGCCCAGCCAGAACAAGGCGATGGTCAGCACCGTCAGGGCGGCAGCGTCCATGGCGGTGAGGTGAGGGGTGGCGTGTTCGGGGTGGCCTTCGCGTGGGTGGGTGTACATGGCGATAATGACGCGCAGGTAGTAATAGAGACTGACGGCGCTGTTGACCACCAGGATAATGGCGAGTAACCAGAGATGCGACTGGACGCCGGCGAGCAGCAGGTAGAATTTCCCCAGGAAGCCCGCGGTGAGTGGGATGCCGGCCAGCGAAAGCAGCATGACGGTGAAGGCACCGGCAAGCCAGGGGTGCCGCCAGGCCAGCGCGCGATAATCGAGCAGGGTGTCCGCCTCACGCCTCGCGCTGGAGAAAATCGCGACAATACCAAAAGCGCCCAGTATGGTGACGATGTAGGCGATGAGGAAGAAGGTGAACGCTGTTGCCGCCTGTGGCCCACCGGCGAGGAACGCCACCAGCAGATAGCCCATGTTGGCGATGGAAGAGTAGGCGAGCAGGCGCTTCACATTGTCCTGGTGTAGCGCCAACAGGTTGCCGATGAACATCGAGGCGATGGCCAGCACGGTGAACAGGACCAGCAACGGCATCGACTGCCGCACGTGCAGCAGCAGGAAGAAGCGCAGCAGCAGGGCAAATACCGCTCCCTTGGATACCGTGGCGATGAAGGCCGTTGCCGGTGCGGGTGCACCCTGATAGACGTCCGGTGTCCAGAAATAGAACGGCGCCAGCGCCAGCTTGAAGCCGAAGCCGACGATGATCAATCCCAGCCCCGCCATGGTGAGCACCCCGATGGCATGTCCCCCGCCGGTGCGCGCGGCGATCTCGGTGAAAGCCATCGTGCCCAACTCAGCATAGACCAGCGCCATACCGAAGAGGAGAAAGGCGGAGGAGACGCTGGAGAGCACCAGGTATTTGATGCCCGCCTCGATATTCAGCGGATTGGTGCGCAGGTAGGCCAGCAGCGCATACAGTGAGATGCTCAAGATCTCCAGACCGAGGAAGAACGAGGCAAAATGTGCAGCGGAGACCAGCGTCACCGCGCCCAACAACGCCAGCACCAGCAGGATATAGAACTCGCCGGGTGTGCCCGGGTGCTTCTCCAGGTAGCCATATGCGAAGAGGGTGACGAAGAACCCGGCCAACAGCAGGATGCCGGTGAAGAGCAGCGCGAAGGGATCGACAACCAGCAGCCGGGCGACGGCGATGGGTGCATATTGTGCGGCGATGGCAATGGAACCGAATGCCGTTATCAGTCCGAGCAGCGTGAGGATGACCACCGCCCGGTGGTTCCGGCAGCAAGCAGAAACCAGCATCACGACGATGGCCGTGAGCGCCAGGATGATGAGCGGCAACAGGGCGAGGATCTGCGGTGTGGTCATGGGCGGCCACCTCTGCTTCCCCTCACCCCCAGCCTCTCTCTCCGGGGAGAGGGGGGCAGTGATGCGATAGTATGATCGCGTTTTTCGGGGTTGTCCGTTGAAGGGCAGAGCATGAGCGCCGGGGAGTATTTCGGGGACTGACATCGAAACTCCGGCGATAGGGTTGCTCCCGTTTCCGATTGGGTGCCGACCTGGGTTGCCAGGGAGTTTCGGTAACTGTCCCCGAAATACGGTCGTAATATGAAACCTGAATCTATAATAGGGTTTTGGGGACAGACACCGAAACTCCCGATGAGCCTCAACCGGCTGTGATACTTCGCAACCAGCAGCAATCTCAGACGTGGAGTTTCGATGTCAGTCCCCAAAACCGGGGAACGCAGGCTGCTCACCCGTGCCGTCCCCTTCAACAGATTCAACAGTGAGCCGGCGGCGGTGTCCATAAACGGTTGCGGGTAGAGGCCCAGCCAGAGAGTGATGATGATGGCGCTGGCCATCATCGCCCACTCATACCAGGTCAGCCCCGGCACCGGTTCGGTATGGCTCGGACGTCCGAAGAAGACTTTCTGCACCATCCAGAGTGAATAGATCACGGAAACGATGAAACCCAGCGAGGCGACAGCGGCGAAGCCGACGCTGACCTTGAACGTGCCCAGCAGCACAAGGAATTCGCCGATGAAACCGCCCAGACCCGGCAGGCCCAGCGAGGCCATGGCGAAGAACATCCACACGCCGCCGACGCTGGGCAACAGCGGCCACAACCCGCCCATGTTTTCCAGGCTGCGCGATTTGAAGCGGTCGCTGATCATGCCCACCAGGATGAAGAGCGCCCCGGTGCTGATGCCATGAGCGATGATTATGATGAGCGCTCCTTGCAGCGCCAGTTCATTCCAGGCGAAGATGCCCAGCAGCACAAAGCCCATGTGGCTGATGCTGGTGTAGGCCACCAGCCGCTTGAGATCCGTCTGTGCGAAGGCTAGAATGGCGCCGTACAGGATGCCGATGACCGCCAGCGTCATTGCCACCGGCGCAAAATGCAGCGAGGCGGCGGGGAAGAGCGGGATCATGAAGCGGATCATGCCGTACGCCGCAACCTTCAGCACCAGCCCGGCGAGGTCGACGCTGCCGGCTACCGGCGCCTGGGTATGTGCATCGGGCAGCCATGGGTGCAGCGGAAAGGCCGGGAGTTTCACCGCGAAAGCGAGGAAAAAGCAGAACATCAGCCACATTGCCATCACTGCGGACATCGGGGTACCGAGCAGGTCAAAGTAATCGAAACTGCCTTTACCGCTGACGAAGTACAGCCCGAGGATGCCCAGCAACAGGAACAGTCCGCCGGCCTGGGTGTAGATGAAGAACTTCACCGCTGCCATATGGCGCCGCTCATGCCCCCAGATATCGATGAGGAAGAACAACGGCACCAGCATCACTTCCCAGAAGAAGTAGAAGAGAAACAGGTCCAGGGCCAGGAAGAGGCCGGTGATACCGGTGAGCGTCAGCAACAGGTTGAAATGGAAAAAGCCTACCCGCTCCTGAATGCCGCGCCAGGAGGCGAGAATCGACCAGACGCCGATAACGCCGGTAAGCAGGATCAACAGCAGACTGAAGCCGTCCAGCCCGAAATGGAGGCTGATGCCGAGTTGCGGGAGCCACGGTTGCCGATAATCGATCAGCCATGGCCCTCGACCCGCCAGCTTGATGGCGCCCCAATTGGTGATCCAGATACCCACGGCGAGGGCCAGTTGCAGGAACATCGCCGCCAGCGCAATCCAGCGCGCTGCCGTGACGTTCCACCGCGCGACCAGCCAGGAGAGCAGGCCGCCGATGAACGGTATGAGAATCAGCCAGACCAGAATCATGTAAGCACCAGAATAGCGATAACGATCACGGCGCCGACGGCAATGCCCAGTGCATACCAGCGCACTTTGCCGGATTGTAGAGTACTGAGTAGCTCGTGATATTGCATGCCCATGCCGGCGATGAGATTGAAGAAGGCGTCGACGATGTCGTGCTTATCGACATGGGCAAACCAGACATACGGCCGCACGAACAGATTATAATACAGCCAGTCGAATCCCCAGCCGGCGAAGAAGTAGCGTGCCAGCCAGTTGCCATGTTCCGCCCGGCGGACATTGACGGGCCGGCGCAGATACAGGAAATACGCCAGCAGGATGCCGGCCAGCGAGGTCAATGCCGAGGCAATCATCAACAGCGGTTCGATGCTCGATGCACCGGCACGCAGCGGGGCATCCGGCAGTACCGGGCGCAGGAAGTCGGTCAACAACGGGAGATTGCCCAGTGTGCGCGGCAGGTCCACATCGCCGCCGATCACTGAAAGCACCGCCAGCACCACCAGCGGGAGAGCCATCTGCCAATCTCGCCGCGGTTCCGGCTTCGTCTTCTCCTTGCCGAAGAAGACCAGAAAGACCATGCGGAACGTATAGACAGCCGTGAGGAACGCCCCGATCATCGCAACGGTCCAGAGCCCCGGGTTGCCTTCCACCGAGCCCCACTCCTCGAAGACGATAAGATCTTTACTGAAGAAGCCGGCGGTGATAAACGGAAAGGCCGCCAGCGACAACGCACCGATGAGGAAGGTCCAGAAGGTGAGGGGCATCTTCCGCCACAGCCCGCCCATTTTGAAAATATCATGCTCTTCGTGCAGGCTGAGAATCACCACCCCGGCACCCAGGAAGAGCAGCGCTTTGAAGAAGGCGTGGGTCATGAAGTGGAAGATGGCAGCCGACCAGGCGCCAACGCCTAATGCCAGGAACATGTAGCCGACCTGGCTCATGGTAGAGTAGGCGAGAATCCGCTTGATATCCGTCTGCACCAGCGCGCTGCACGCGGCCAGCAGCAGCGTAGCGGCGCCGATGATCGCCACGAGGTGTTGTACCGGCGGGGCAAGGGTGAAGAGGGTATTCGTCCGCGCGATGAGATAAACGCCGGCGGTGACCATGGTCGCGGCATGAATGAGCGCGCTCACCGGCGTCGGACCGGCCATGGCATCGGGCAACCAGGTTTGCAACGGCAATTGCGCCGATTTTCCTACTGCGCCGCCCAGCAGCAGCGCCGCGGCAGCGATGGCGACCGCCGAACCCGGCAGCCACATCCCCGGCGCCCGTTGGAGGATCGCCTGGATCTGCAGGGTGCCGAATTGCGTGAAGAGCAGGAAGAGGGCGATGGCCAGCGCGGTGTCGCCCACGCGGGTGACGATGAATGCCTTCATCGCCGCGCGCACATTGGCCGGCTCCGTGTACCAGAAGCCGATGAGCAGGTAGGAGCAGAGGCCGACGCCCTCCCAGCCCAGGTACAGCAGCAGCAGGTTATCCGCCAGCACCAGGATGAGCATGGAAGCGACAAAGAGATTCATATAGGCGAAGAAGCGCGCGTACCCTTCATCACCGGCCATATATGCGGTGGAATAGAGGTGAATGAGGAACGCGACGACGGTAATCACCAGGACCATCACCACCGCGAGCGGGTCCAGGTACAGGGTGATGCCCGGCGCGAAGGTGCCTACATGCAGCCAGGTCCATAGCGTCTGCGAAAAGGCATGCCCCGGTGGTGGCGCAGTGATGAACGTGAAGCCGATGAACAGGGCGAGCAGGGCGGACACGCCCACGGTGCCGACGCCGATATATGCTGTCACACGGCGCGGCAGTCGCGCGCCGAACAGCACCAGCACGAGGAATCCGGCCAGCGGCAGTATGGGTATGAGCCATAACAGCTCAAACATATCCACGCTCCTGTTCAGCGATATCAATCATCACACGTTCAACTCCTGATCAATCTACGGCTTCGGATAGCGCTCCAGGTAGACCTGCATCCACGGCAGCGGTTTGCCGAGAGCCGTGCGAAGTTTATGCATCGTGGCCAGGTGGTAATCGCAGTGGATGATCAGCCCCCAGTTCACGCTCTCCTTGATCTGAAACGGCTCGGTGAGAAACGCGACAATTTTGAACTCGCGCGCAAAATCCTCCGGCGGAAGGGTGGCAAGAAACCGGGCCATATTGGCGTGATGACGGCGGTAGAGTGCCAGCGCCTCGGCGAGGCTTCCCTGCAACTCGGCAACGAGCGGCGTCGTCCAGTGCGTACTCCAACTCCTCGGCGTCTGGTAGACATCATCAATCGCCGAGAAAAAGATATCCGTCCAGCCGATGCTCACATTGACGATGTGATCGACCGTCTCCCGCACGGACCATTTCCCGGGGAACGGGCTGGCGGTCAATTCCGCATCTGCCAGACCATCAAGCGCTGCTTCCAGGCGTTCCACAGCCAAGGGCAATCGTGCGATCAGATCGGCCATCGATGAGGCTTTTTCCGGATATTCGACTACGGGTATCATGGTCATCTCCCTTGCTGTGTTGTTAACCGTGCATGTTACTTGCGGCATCAGCGTCCAGGGTTTTGAAGCGCTGGTGAAGCTGGAGCACCAGCGCCAACCCGACGGAGACTTCCGCCGCCGCCATGGTGAGAATGAAAAAGAACATAATTTGCCCGTCCGGTTGCTGCCAGCGCGAGCCCGCCACCACGAAGGCCAGCCCCGCGGCATTCAGCATAATTTCCAGCGAGAGCAGAATGAAGACGATATTCCGCCGGGTGAGCACGCCCACCAGCCCCAGAATGAAGAGGATGCCGGCGACGATCAACCCGTGTCCGATAGGAATGGTCACCATACTACGGTTCTCCCTTCACGCTCTCATACGGCTGGTGACGGCGACCGAGATGGTAGGCGCCGACCAGCCCGGCCAGCAGCAGCATCGAGGATAGTTCAACCCCCAGCAAGTAGGTGCTGAACAGGGCGATACCGGTGGCACGTGGGCCAATCTCGTTCGCGCTGGTCGTGGCGCCCCCATGCCGTGCAATGATGAGGATGAACTCCGCCAGCAGCAGCACGGCGATGACGCTCGGGCCTGCCCATGCCCGTGGGCTATACCAGACATGTTCTTGCTCAACCGATTGATGGCCGAGATTGAGCATCATGATCACGAAGACAAAGAGCACCATGATGGCGCCGGCGTAGATAATCACCTCCAGCGCGGCGACGAACGGTGCGCCCAGCAGGAAGAAAATCATCGCCACCGCGATCAGGGAGACGATCAGGTATAGCAAGGCATGCACGGCGTTCAACCGCGTCACCACCAGCAGGGTGGCCAGGATCGCAATGGCAGCAGTAAAATAAAATGGAAAGTTCGCCATATATAATTCCCTCTACGGCAGCAAGCTGTGCGTGTCCACCGGCGGGCGTTCTTCTTCCGCCTCACCCTTATCCTTGCCGGCGATTTTCACCCCGGCGATCCGGTAATAGTTATAGTCGTGGCACTTGCCCGTCCCGCTGATGAGCAGGTCTTCTTTCTCGTAGACCATGCCGCTTCGCTTGTATTCGCTCATATCGATGTCCGGTGTCAATTGGATCGCGAGCGTCGGGCAGGCGTCTTCGCAGAAGCCGCAAAAGATGCAGCGCGAAAAGTTGATGCGAAAGAACGCCGGATACCGCCGGCCGGATTCATCCTGTGTCGCCTGCAAGGCGATGCAATCCACCGGGCAGACGGCGGCGCATAGGTAGCAGGCGACACAACGCTCGCCGCCATCAGGATCGCGTGTGAGGACGATTCGTCCACGAAAACGCGGCGCCAGGTAGCGCTTCTGCTCAGGATATTGCACCGTCACGCGCTTATGGAACAGGTGTAAAAAGACGTCCCAGATTGTCCGAATGATGCTGAACATGCCGTCGCTCATCCTCCCCTGGCCAGCACAATCGCACCGGTCACCACCAGATTTAACAACACCAGCGGCAGCATGAGCTTCCAGCCGAACTCCATCAGTTGATCATAACGCGGGCGCGGCAATGCGGCGCGAATCAGGATGAACAGTCCGATGATTACGAAAGTTTTCAACAGGAACCAGATCAACGGCGGCAGGAACGGCGGCCCCAACCATCCACCAAAGAACAATGTCACCACCAACGCGGAGATGAGCGTGATGCCGACATATTCCCCGAGGAAGAACATGGCGAACTTCATGCCGGAATATTCGGTATGATATCCGGCTACCAGTTCATTCTCCGCCTCCGGCAAGTCGAAGGGGATACGGCGTGTCTCCGCCAGGCCGGCGATAAAGAAGGTTACCAGCCCGACAAATTGCGGGATGCAGAACCAAAGCCCGCGCTGCTTCATGACAATCTCCTGCAGACTGAAGGAGTTCGCCAGCATTACCACGCCCATCAGCGACAGGCCCATGAACACCTCGTAGCTCAGCATTTGCCCGACAGCGCGCAGGCTCCCAAGCAAGGCGAACTTATTATTCGACGACCAACCAGACAGGGCGATGCTATAGACCGACATGGACGACATCGCCAGGAAGAAGAGCAGGCCGATGTTCAGGTCTGCTACCACCAATCCCGGCGCAAAGGCGATGACCGAAAAAGACATGAAGGTGGCAATGATGATGACCGTCGGCATCAGCACGAATACTGGCTTATCGGCAAACGGCGCCACCCAGTCCTCCTTCATCAGGATTTTGATCATGTCCGCGACGACCTGCAGTAAGCCGAACGGTCCCACACGGTTTGGGCCATAACGATCTTGAAAGACAGCGAGCAGGCGGCGCTCGATAAAGGTCAGCCCGGCGGCAATCCCCATTATGATCGCGATGAGGATGATGATAGCCAACACGATGCGGATAGCCTCCATCATCATGGGCGCTCCTCCTCTCCGCCGACGGGCACAATGGCGCCAAACGCGGGTAGCATGATCCCCTCCAACCCGGAAAGTCCAACCGGCAGCATGGCGACACCAGCGGGCAACGCCGGCTTGATGCGTAACGGCAACACCAGGGCATTGTCTTCGAGGGCCAGCGCCATCGGCTCCCCCTCGTGTAGCTGCAGCCGTGCGGCATCTTCTGCGCTCAGCGCCAGATATGGCGCAGGCGCGCGCTGTGCGATGCCGGGTGTCAGCATGCTCAATGGCTCGGAACCGAAGATATGGTAGGCGGGCAGAATGAGCCAGCGGTCGATTTTCGGCGTAAATGCCGTCGGGATGGCGGTGAAGTAATGCACCGGCGTATCTTCTCGCGCCTGGAGCAGCAGGCGTCCGGCATTGCCGTCGGTCAACGGCCCGCCGACTTCCTGCTGGAACTTATTCAGTGATTGGATGGAGTTCCACCCCGGCGCCCAGAAGCGCGGCATCAGCGGCGCTGGCAGGTGACCGTAGAAGCCTTCCATCGAGAAGGCCATGGGGGTGTTCGGATCATCCGGCGGCGGGGGCTCAACCACGGTGACATTCGCGCTGATCGCCGTGCGCCCGCTATAGCGATGTGGCTGGCGCGCGATCTTCTCACCGGCAATGCGGTACATCGCCGGAGGCGCGAGATAGAGGATCGGTTCGAAAAGGGATATGGCTTGTGCAATCGCTTCGACAAGCTTGTCCCAGTTCTCCCATGGCGCTTTGCCCACGCTGGCCGGCAGATGATTCAACCATTGCCAGCTTGCCTGAATTTCACCTTCCGGCACAAAGACCTGGTAAAACCGCTGCGCGCGTCCTTCGTTATTCACCAGTGTGCCGTCGGCTTCGGCAAACGCTGCTGCCGGCAGGATCAACTCCGCCTTCGCGGTAATTTCGTCCGGCAGAGAAGCGAGCACAACGAGGTGCTTCACCCCGCTCAGCAGTGCCTCGGTATCCGCCTTGTCGAGATGGCGGTTGAGATCGCTCTCCAGCAGAATCAGGGTGTCGACACCGCCGGCTTGCACGGCGTGTATTGCATCCTCGAGCGGTTGACCACCCAGTAATGCCGCGCCCATGCTGTTGCATTCCGGCACGATGAAGCTCAAACGCGCCGCTTTCCCCTTTTGCCGCAGTGCCCACGCGACATTGGCCGCTGCCTGGAGGAGTGCCTCGCTGCCACAGGCGGATCCGGTGATGACGAGAGGAGCATTTGCCTCTTGTAGCGCCGCAGCGATTTGCTTTGCCAGCGCCGGCGCATCCTCCGGGAGATCAGCCACCGCCGGCGCCTGTGGATTGATCGCATGGGCCACGGCAAAAGCCAGGCGGGCCAGATCGTCCGGCGCAGTGCGATAGGTGGCGGTGGCCAGTTCATCCAGGCTGGTATCGCCCGGCGTGGCGATGAACAGTGGGCCTTTCTTACTGCCAATCACTTCGCGGTTTGCCCTGTCATCGAAGGCATGAATTTTCAGCCGCTTCGCAGCTTCGCGCGGTTGCTGCAGCACCGATTGGCGCAGGGACAGTGCCATGCGCGGGGCGGTGTTCAGCACGTCTTCACCGAGGATCAGCACGGCATCACAGTGCTCAATCTCCCTGAGCGAGGCAGCGGCTACCGGCCCATAATTGAGGATACCGATCATGGCCGTGATCAATCGCTGTTGCGCTTCTGTCACACCCTGGTAGAAATGGTCTTCGCCGACCAGCGTTTTCAGCGCGTAATTCGATTCCAGTGAGGCGCTGGAGGAGCCGATGCCGATGGTTGTGCCGTCGCCCAGCAAGCTGGCGAGATGCTGTTTTGCGGCCTCGGAGGTAACTTGCTCATACGCATCTGCATTCGTGCGCAATAACGGCTGGCGGATGCGATGCTCGTTATTGATGAACTCGTAGCCGTAGCGCCCGCGGTCGCAGAGGAAATAGCCGTTCACTTCGTAGTTATAGCGATTCCGGATGCGCCGAATGGTCTCGTAGCGCTCTGCGGGGATGGTATTGCACCCCAAACCGCAGAGCACGCACAGCGACGGAGCCGTCTGCAGATCCCATTTCCGCGTGTAATGTTTACACAGTGTTTTATCGGTGAATACGCCAGTCGGGCAAACTTCTACCAGATTGCCGCTGAAGGCATTCTCCAGCACGCCATCCTTCTCGCGGCCAAAATAGACGGCGTCATGAATGGCGAAGACATTGAAATCACGCCCGCCGGCATAATCTCGGTAGAAACGCACGCAGCGATAGCACTGGATGCAGCGGTTCATCTCGTGCGTCACGAAGGGGCCGAGATCCTGGTTGCGGTAGCTGCGCTTTTTGAATCGGTAGCGGCGGTAGACGTGCCCGGTCATCACCGTCATGTCCTGCAGGTGGCACTCGCCACCTTCGTCGCACACCGGGCAATCATGTGGGTGATTGGTCATCAGCCACTCGATGACACTGGCGCGGAAGGCCACCACGTCGGGATCATTAATCGAGATGCGTGCACCATCGGTCGCCGGGGTTATGCAGGACATGACAATCTTCCCCCGCGTGTCCTTTTCGTCTTTATACTGCTTCACCGCGCATTGCCGGCAGGCACCCACCGAGTGCATGGCCGGGTGCCAGCAGAAATACGGCAGGTTGAAGCCCAGCGACAGGCAAACCTCCAGCAGGTTCCTGTCGCCCCCTTCGAATTCATATGGTGTATTGTCGATAATGATCGTCGGCATACTGCTCTACAATCCCTCATCCCCATCCCTTCTCCCAGAGGTAGAAGGGTGTGAAGGAATCATGCTCATACTCATACTCTTACTCATGCGCAAATCCGAATCTCTGCAAGCCCAAAACTGCTCACTGCTAACTACTCACTGCTTTCCAGGGACAGCGTTTCTCGGTTATATGTCGTTCGAAATCCGCACGGAAATATTTCAGCCCACTGCCCAGGGGTTCTATCGCGCCTGGTGCGAGCGCACAGAACGTATTCCCCAGCGCCAATCCTTTCACATGCGATGCCAATACCCCAAGGTCGTCCATCACTCCCTCGCCGTTTTCGATGGCCAGCAGCGTGCGCAACACCCAGGGTAATCCCTCGCGGCAGGGTGTGCACCAGCCGCAGGACTCGCGGGCGAAGAATTGTTCCAGGCTGATGAGCATGCTCACCGGACAGGTCTGATCGTCGAGGATAATCATGGTGCCGGTGCCCATGCGGCTGCCGAGCGGCATCAGCGAATCGAAATCCATTTTGGCATCCAGGTGCTCAGCGGTGAGAAAATCCGTCGAGGCGCCGCCGGGGAGCAGGCCGCGAAAGGTCAAGCCCTCGCGCATGCCGCCGGCATGATCCTCCAGAATCTCCCGAATGGTGGTGCCCATCGGCAGTTCCCATAGGCCCGGGCGCTTCACTTTCCCGCTGGCGCCGTAGAGCTTCGTGCCGCCGTCCTTCGATTTGCTCAAGCCGGTGAACCATTCGGCGCCATTGACGATAATATGCGGAATATTGCTCACGGTCTCCACGTTATTGACCACTGTCTCTTTGCCGAAGAGTCCAACGGTCTGTGGGAAAGGCGGCTTATTACGCGGGAGCGCGCGCTTACCTTGCAGTGCATCAAGGAGCGCGGTTTCCTCGCCACAGATGTAGCGACCGGCGCTGCGATGCAGGTAGAGTTGCAGGTTGTATGACGACTTCAATATCCCCTTGCCGAGATACCCGCGATCATACGCTGCCGCGATCGCCTCGCGCAGGCGCTGGGCCGATAACTGATATTCATCGCGTAAGAAGATGTACGCAACATCCGCCTGGATGGCATAAGCGCTGATGATGGTACCTTCAATGAGTTGATGCGGCGCGCCTTCCAGCAGCCAGCGGTCCTTCATCGTGCCCGGTTCCATCTCATCGGCATTTACGACGAAATAACGCGGGCGCCGTGTGTCGTCCAGCGGCAACACGCTCCACTTGGTGCCGGTGGGAAACCCCGCACCGCCGCGCCCGCGCAGGTTGGACTTCACCACCGCATCCTGCACCTCTTTCGGCGACATCTTCAATGCCGCACGCAATCCCTGGTACCCGCCGACCTTCTCGTATTCTTCGATGGTCAGTGGCTCGCGGTTCGGTCTGATATTTTTCGTCAGTGGTTGTTCCATATGGCTATTGATACCGGGTCAGGATATCGTCTACTTTCTCCGGCGTGAGATCCACATGCAGATCCCTGTCCACCATCATCGCCGGTGCCTGGTCGCAGGCGCCCAGGCAGGCAATCGGCAGCAGGGTGAACCGGTTATCTGCTGTGGTGCCGCCCAGTTGGATGCCCAGCCGCTGAGATAAATGCTCGCGGAGGGGATTGTAGCCCATGATCCAGCAGCTCACGCTGTCGCAGATGAAGATTACATGCCGGCCCACCGGGCGACGAAAGATCAGGTTGTAAAAGGTGGCGATGCCGTCCAACTCATCCGGCGTCATCTCCAGGTAGGCGGCGAGATCATGCAATGCCTCATCCGACACCCAGCCGCGGTGACGCTGGACGATTTTCAACGCCTCCGGGGCCACCGCCGTCCGCTGTTCAAGGCATGCCGCTTCGGCTTCGATTTCTTGTTTTTCTTCATTGGTTAACATAATGTGTGTCGCATTAGCGGTCAACATCCGACATCACGAAGTCGATGCTGCCCAGGATGGCAATCAGGTCGGGGATCATCAATCCCCGGCCCAACATCGGCACCATCTGCAGGTGCGCGAACGATGGTGTGCGGATGCGCGTGCGATACGACATGGTGTTGCCATCGCTGACCAGGTAATAGGTGTTATTGCCTTTCGTCGCTTCGATGCCGATCCCTGCCTCACCAGCCGGGATCACCGGTCCCCAGCTTACACCAAGGAAGTGGTCGATGAGCGTTTCGATGTCATGCAAAGTCTCCCGCTTCAGCGGCGGGGTAGCCAGCGGGTGCTCGGATTTATACAAGCCCGCCGGCATATTGTTCAGGCACTGTTCCATGATGCGCAGACTTTGCCGCATCTCTTCCACATGAACCACAGCGCGATCATAACAGTCACCACCTGTACCGGTCGGGATATCGAACTCAAATTGCTCATAACCGCCGTACGGTCGTGCTTTGCGGAAATCCCATTCCAGCCCGCAGGCGCGAAGCATCGGTCCGGTGGCCCCCCACGCGATGGCATCTTTGACGCTCAATTGGCTGATCCCTTTGGTACGCGCTTTGAAGATGCGGTTCTTCATCACCGTTTTGTCGTACTCGTCCAACCGTTTACGCATATAGGGGATGAAGTCGCGCACCAGCGTATCCCAGCCCTCCGGCAAGTCCTGTGCCACACCACCGATGCGAAACCAGCTCGGGTGCATGCGCCCGCCGGTGATGGCTTCGACGATGCCCAGGCCGCGCTCACGGTCGGTGAACATGTAGAAAACCGGCGAGAGCATCCCGACATCCTGGGCAAAGGTGCCATAAAAAACCAGGTGGTTGAGGATGCGAAAAAGCTCCGCCAGCATAACGCGGATAACTTTCGCCCGGTCAGGCACAGTGATCCCCGCCAGCTTTTCCACCGTCAGCACATAGGGGAAGTTATTCATCACCCCGCCGAGGTAGTCGACGCGGTCCGTGTACGGGATATAGGTATGCCACGACTGGCGCTCGCCCATCTTCTCCTTGCCACGGTGGTGAAAGCCGATGTCGGGGACGAGATCGATAATCTGCTGCCCCTCCATCTGCAGCACGAGACGGAACACGCCATGGGTGCCGGGATGGTTGGGCCCGATGTTGAGGAAGAGGAGATCGAAGCCTTCCTCCTGCCGCTTCATCCCCCAGTCTTCCGGCTTGAAGCGTAAGTCCTCTTCCAGCGCAGCTTGGCGTGCTTCCGACATGCGGAATGAGCCCATCTCGGTGGCGCGGGCGGGATATTCCTTGCGCAACGCATGGCCCGTCCACCAGGGCGGCAGGAGGATGCGGCGCATGTGCGGGTGCCCGGCAATATTGATGCCGAACATATCCCACACCTCACGCTCGTACCAGTCGGCGGATGGCCACAAATCGGTAATCGTGTCGATGGTGGGATGTTCACCCAGCAGGGCGACTTTCAGCCGGACATCCTCATTGCGCGCGAAGGAGAGGAGGTGGTAGACGACAGTGAAATCGCTGGCGGGTTGCTGCTGCCGGTTGGCGCGCGTCCGTTCATCGATCGCGAAGAGATCGTACAACATGGGAAACGGCTTGGCGATCTCTGATTTCAGATAGCGCAACACCGCCTTGATCTGCCCTGCCGGCACCCATGCGGTGTGCACGCCATCAACCGTGTGCTGCGGCTGAATCGCGGCTTCACCGAAATGAAATTGCAACTTCTGCAGAATATCCGATGTCTCGTGTACCAACTGGTCGCTATCCTCAAATCGTATCCGGAGAGCGTAAGGTCGTCTCTCGCTGTCTCTCCGGGCGCATTTCATCGCGCCGGATGGGCATTTCCGGGCGGTAGACGCCCTGCGGCCCGACTACCCAGGTGAGCGGGCGCTTTTCCGTGCCGACGGCTTCACGCAGCAGCAGCAATCCGGCCATGAAGGCGTCTGGGCTGGGCGGGCACCCCTGGACATAGACGTCCACCGGCAGGAAGGAATCCACCCCCTGCACGACGCTGTAAATATCGAACATGCCGCCGGAATTGGCGCAGGAGCCCATGGAGATCACCCAGCGCGGTTCCATCATCTGCTCATAGAGCTGCATCACCACCGGCGCCATCTTCACGAAGACAGTGCCGGCGATGACCATAAGGTCGGCTTCGCGCGGCGTGCTGCGGATGACTTCCGCGCCGAACCGGGCGATGTCATAACGGCTGGTCAGGCTGGTGGCCATCTCGACATAGCAACAGGACAGGCCGAAGTTGAACGGCCACAGGGAGTTCTTCCGCCCCCACGCCACCATCCCTTGCAAGCTCGCCAGCAGTATGTTATGGGTCACCGGCGTCTCCGGGGAGGCGAGCACCGGGGAAGAAGGCGGCGGAGGCACTTCAGGCAGTAGCCGCATCTTCAGCCTCCCTCCCTGCATGGCGCCGGCTCAGGCGGCTCCAATTCAACGCCCCGACCCGCCACAGGTAGGCCAGTGCTGCCACCAGCGTGGCGATGAAAATGAGGATGCCGACATAGCCGGCCCACCCCAACTCCCGCATGGCGATGGCCCAGGCAAAGATGAACACCGACTCCAGGTCGAAAATAACGAAAAACATGGCAATGAGATAAAACTCCGCGAGAAAACGCAGCCGCGCAGAGCCGGTCGGCGGCATCCCGGATTCATACGGCACGCCGGTCTTCGGCTCCCGGTGTCGTTGTCCCAGCACATAGGACACCGCAAGCATCCCGGCAGCCAGGATGACCACAAAGAGAAAATATACGACTAACGGCCACAACGGGCCGTTTTGCTCTACAGGCGTATTCAAATGGCACTACATACTTTCGATCAAGATACCAACCGGTATCGCGTTCGCCGACAATACCGTTCGTTCGATGGTATTGTATACACTTTAGCAATGTCGCAAGGTTGAACAACCGCGACAAACAAGGATGCAGGATTCAGGATTCAAGTTGCCGTAGCGGAAGGTTTACCTGTTGTGTATGAGGCTAAACCCGTTTAGCGGGCGATCGATCTTCAACAGATCATCAACTTTCTCCGGATGACCAGCGTCCGCAATACCGCTCCTTTCCTGAATGGTCGTATCAGAAGCTCTCAATGGTGCTGCCGGGAATCTTAATGTGATTGAGCCGCACTGTGTCGGCAATGCGACAAGCAGCAGATTCGGATGAAATCCTGTGCTGAATGAGATATAGTGTTGTGCAGGTTGTGTTATAAAATAAAGGGAAGCTGTTCTTACGGGAGGGTGGGGTGTGTCGATAGAGAATGCGACACCGGCGCACCGTCAACACAGCTTCTTACCGGGCATGCTGCGCCCGGGAACGCTGGTGATGGTGAAACCTGCCGGAGAGATCATGACGCTGCTCGCTGCGGATGGCACCACGGATGGGTTGCCGTTTACCGCGGAGATGCGACAATTCTGCGGGATGACACTCCGAGTTCACCGGGAACTCAATCGCCTCTATGTGGAAGGCCATGGCATCCGCACTATAGAAGATGCGGTGATCCTGCAGGGAGTGCGCTGTGATGGCTCGGCGCATGGCGGGTGCGGGCGACTTTGCCACCTGCTGTGGCGAAAAGCCTGGCTGACACATCCGGTACGCCTGCTGCGGGAGCACACCCTGCATATGATCACCCCACGTGGACGCCGGCCAATTACTGCGCATGACCTGGCGCCATGCCACGGACAGGCCAGCGTGTTGTACACCGTGACGCTGCCTTTGTCCCCTGCCATAGCCGGGCAATACCAACAGGATCTCCGCTGCGGTGATGAAAAGGTATTCGGACTGAAGCGCCTGATTGCCGATGGAACGGCAAAATACCTGCACTGGTGCGGCTCCATCGTAAAGCATGGCTGCTGTATCACGCAGCCCGGCTCGACGGCGTCTCGCCCACCGGAGCCGCGCGGCTTGCAACGCGGTGATCCGGTGCTCGTGCGCAGCCTGTCGGAAATTCGCGCCACACTGGACGGCAACGGCACTTTGCACGGACTGGCCTTCACCCAGGGACAACAGCACTTCTGCGGCAAGCGCGCCCGCGTCCTCTGCCGGGTCGAATTCCTCATCGACGAAGCGGTCGGCGGCACACACTGCTTACGCGATACCGTGATTCTGGAAGACGTCACCTGCCACGGCATGAACCACACCGGCTGCCCCCGCGCCTGCTACTGGCTGTGGCGCGAGGCGTGGCTGAGAAGAGGATAGTTCATCACAAAGGCACGAAGAACCCGAAGAGACAGGGTATTACGTCTCATGCCTTCAGTCGGATCTGTCTGACAGATCAGACGCGTCGGACGTGTCTGACCGGCGAATAGCCAGTACATCATCCCCGTGAGCCTTTCGTATTCATGCAATAAAACGATCGCTCTTCGCGTACTTCGTGTCTTCGCGGTCAAAAGAAAATGTTGGGGAAACCTGCCAAGTCTGCTATAATAGCGTCATCCCGCAAGGAGAAAGCTGATGAACATGACAATGTTAAACGCAGGCTGGCCGGGCCTCATTCGTAAGTATGGAGCATATCTCCCCGTTTCCGAGAAGACCCCTGTGGTCACGCTGCATGAAGGCAATACCCCGCTCGTTCCGCTGGACAATTTCCGCAAGCGCCTGGGACTCACCCAGCGTATTTATGCCAAATATGAGGGATTGAACCCCACCGGGTCATTCAAAGATCGCGGCATGACCATGGCGATCAGCAAAGCGCGAGAGGAGGGCTCGCAGGCGGTGATGTGCGCCTCCACCGGCAACACCTCCGCCTCTGCCGCCGCGTATGCCGCCCGCGCGGGCATGCAATGCATCGTGCTCATCCCCAACAATAATATCGCGCTGGGCAAGCTCTCGCAGGCGATGATCCACGGCGCGAAAGTGCTGGCGATCGAAGGCAACTTCGACGATGCCCTGCGCTTCGTGCGTGAGATCACCGGGACCTACCCGATCACGCTGGTGAATTCGATCAACCCCTATCGCATCGAAGGGCAGAAGACTGCCTCATTCGAGATCATTGACGTACTCGGCGATGCGCCGGCCTACCACGTGCTGCCGGTGGGCAACGCCGGGAATATCACCGCGTACTGGAAGGGCTACAAAGAATATGCCGCAGAGGGGAAAGCAACGCACACCCCTAAGATGCTCGGTTTCCAGGCATCCGGCTCCGCGCCCATCGTGCTGGGGCATCCGGTAGATGATCCGCACACCGTGGCTACCGCCATCAAAATCGGCAATCCCGCCAGTTGGACCTCCGCCGTGGCCGCGCGCGATGAGTCCGGCGGGCTCATCGACATGGTCACCGACGAAGAGATCCTCGCCGCCTATAAGCTGCTCGCCAGCACGGAAGGCGTTTTCGTCGAACCCGCCTCCGCCGCCTCTATCGCCGGCGTCATCAAGCTGGCCGACCGCGGCTTCTTCCCGGCGGAAGACGGCACCATCGTCTGCACCGTCACCGGCCACGGCCTGAAAGATCCTGACAACGCCATCAAACAAGCCGATCCGATCAGCGTAGTGCCCGCCGAAATGGACGCTATTCTGAAGACGATCGGTTATTAGTCTTTTTCTTCACCGCAGAGACGCGGAGACGCAGAGGTTACGCGGAATAGGGGAGTAATTAGTGATAAGTGATTAGTTGAACGTGTGCGGTAACAATACTAATCACTTATCACTGTTAACTTCTTCGTCCTCTGCGTCTCAGCGTCTCTGCGGTGAAAAACCAATTACGGGAGCTGTAAATGCGTGCCTTGTTGCTGTGCGGGTTGCTGTTATTGTTGTCTATCGCGCGGGCGGATATGCTGGCGCCCGGGGTGGGGCTGCGCGGGACGTTTTATGCAAATAAAGAGCTGACCGTCCCCACTGTCACACGGTATGACGGCGTCATCGATTTCTCCTGGACGGCGGACACGGCGCCGGTGGCGGACATGAAGCCCGGCGCCTTCTCTGCGAAATGGCAGGGGTTTCTGCTGCCGGCGTTTTCCGAAACGTACACCTTCACTATCACCGCCACCGGGGGCGTGCGCCTGCTGGTGGATGAAAAATGCGTCATCGACAATCAGACACCGCATGCGCTGAAGGCGGATACCGGCAAAGTCACCCTGCAGGCCGGCAAGCTCACGCCGATCCAATTGCGCACCACCCAGCCGGCCGGCGCCGGTTCCATCAAGCTGCAGTGGAATAGCCCGAGCCGTCCGCTGGAAGTGATCCCGGCAACCCGGCTCTACCCGCCGCTCTTCTCTCCGGCGTTGCTCGTCTATTCTGAGAACCCTGAATTACGCAACAGCTCACTATTCGTCACCGCGCTCGATGGCACGGCGAAGAAGCTGACCGTCGAAGGCAGTGGCCAGCCCGTCTTCAGCCAGGATGGGAAAAAGGTGCTCTTCCGCACCACGGCTAATATCGCGTATCCCACCTCCGGCATCTACCAGATCGCACCGACGGGGCGCAACCAGAACCAGCTCACGCGCCCGGGCGGGGAGCGCTATGATCCGACCATCAGCGCCAATGGCCAGGTTATTGCCTTTGTCAACAATACGGACAACGCCTGGGAGATCTGGACCATGCACGCCGACGGCACCGGGAAGAAGTGTGTGGTACAAAACGCCTTCGAGAACCGCCATCCCGCACTTGCCCCGGATGGCAGCTACCTGATCTACCAGTCCCGACGCGAGGGGAAGTGGAACCTCTTCCGCGTGAAGGTGGATGGCAGCGAGGAGACGCAGCTCACCACGTTGGATGGTACAGAGCCGATCATCAATCGGCGTGGCGACCAGGTGGCCTTCATCTCCTCGCGCAATAAGCGTCCGCAGGTATTTCTGATGTACCCGGACGGCAGCAACCAGACCCAACTGGCTGTTACCACCGGCGCGGACAGCCAGCCGTTCTTCCTGCGCTCCGGCACGCAGCTCGGATTTATCGAGCGTGACGCCAAGGGGAAGAGCAATGTCTTCCTGACGGATCTCACCGACCGCATCCTCTGCCAGCTCACCGCCAGCGGGAAAGTCTATGCCGCGGCCATGACCGATATCCTGCAAATGCCGGCCGCCGACAACCTGGTCTTCTGGCTCAACGCCATGCAGCAAAGCACGATGTCCCTGGATGAAAAGAACGGTGTCGCCTCCTGGATGGATTCCTCCGCGCACGGGTTCCTCGCCGCGCAGACCAATCCTGATGCACGTCCTGTCTACCACGCCGCCGGGCTGAACGGTAACCCCACGGTCTTCTGGACCGGCGGCAGCCGCCTGCTGGTGCCGGATATCAGCGCCGGATGGACGAGCAATGAAGGCACCATGATTATCCTCTTCGTGCCGAGTGACGACTGCCCCGGCTACACCGTTGTCCACCAGGATAACAGCGGGGGAGGGGAGCACTGGCGTTGGGCGGGGAACGGCGATGCCTACATCGGCACCTTCCGCCCCGGTCGCCATGAAAATTACCCCGCGCAGATGCCGGCCACCGGCCCCATCCTGCTCACCATCGTCTCCGGTGCGCAATACACAGCGTATCTCAACGGCACGGCGCAACCCCCGCGCGGCGTCAGCTTCCTGCGCCCCACCACCCTTACCATCGGCATCGGCGGCGACGCCGGCTATTTCAAAGGCGACATCGCCGAACTCGCCATCTACGACCGCGCGTTGAATGATGATGAGCGGCAGATGGTGGAGAATTATTTTCGGGAACAATATGGGGTGAAATAACCACACGTTCCATTTCAGTCACCAAAGTCGAAGGTTGCATCGATTTATAGCTTCCGATGCAACCTTTTGACATGTGGGGCGTATCAATAGGAAATAATCGACCACCTGAAAACGCTACTTACGAAGGAGAAGGAGTCTCATGAAACGATGTGTAGTCCTCCTGGGCCTTGCCATGTTGGCGATAGCGGGATGTGTCCTGCAAGCTTGCGCGCAACAGTCACCACCACCAGTTAAAGCCATCGACTACAAGTATGGGAAGATCGGGGAATTCTCTGAAGGTCTGGCAGCTGTCGAGCGTTTTGGCAAGTGGGGATTCATTGATGTGACCGGTAAAATAGTGATCCCATTACAATATGACAGAGCCGGGAAGTTTGAATTCGGTGTTGCAGACGTGGGGCGTTGGGGCAAATGCGGTGCTATCGATCATGAAGGTAAGGTTATCATCCCATTCTTATATGATAGTGTATCCCAGCTTTCAAATAGCTTGATAGAGGTATCACTTCATGGTAAATATGGCCTTGTTGAGAAGACTGGGAAAGTCGTAGTGCCACCAATATATGAGTATATCGGTTGTAAGGAAACCCATGGGATTTCCGATCTAACTATTTTGTCGGACGAGTGGATAAATATTCATAACGATCGAGCCATAGTATCTCGCAAAGGGAAGTACGGATTTATTAATAGAGCTGGGAAAGAAGTAATTCCACCTATATATGAGAACGTCAAAGACTATTCCGAAGGATTCGCCAGTGTTCAAGTAGGAAATAAATGGGGAGTTATCGATACACATGGGAAACTTGTTATCCCAGCATGTTTTCAGGAAGTAAGAGCTTTCAAGGAAGGAATGGCAAGTGTGGAACTTAGCAACAGATGGGGGTTTGTCAATGCGGCAGGAGAGCATGCAATTCCAGCGCGTTACGATGGGGTCGTTAACTTCTCTGAGGGCCTTGCGTGTGTATGGCGTAATGGAAAAATCGGATATGTCGATAAGGTTGGAAAGGAAGTTGTTCCTCTTCATTACGATTATGAGGAGCCAACCTTCCTAAACGATTTTCATGATGGGGTTGCAATAGTTCGTCGAAATGACAAAATGGGGTGTGTTGATAAGACTGGTAAAGAGATCACTTCACTGAAATATGATTTTATAACGCCTTTTGTGAATGGGTATGCTGTTGTAGCTATTGCTTTAAATTTTGGCTACATCGATCGTAACGGTCAGGAATTATACCCTCTGAGATCATACTCAGATCCTGCTCAAAATACTTCTCCTGATAAATTCGTAACCATTCCCATCTATCCTTCATCTAAAGATCAATATGAGATCCAAACTATGGGCTACAATGCACCGTATGGCTATGGCTATTGCCTCATCAAAAATAAAAAGCGACAAGAGGTAGTGACACAGGTTCAATATGATGATTATCGGGAGTTTTGCAATGACATGCGCGCGGTACAGGTCGATGGCAAGTGGGGATTCATCAATGTTACCGGTAAGGAATTAATCCCAGCGCAGTATGATGAAGTCAGAGATTTTTCTATGGGAATTTGTGCTGTCTGCTGTGGTGATAGATGGGGCATGATTGATAAGACGGGTAGAGTCATTATCCCATTCGCATATAAATTATCGGGAGAATACGACAGTTTATTTTCTAGAATCATCCCAGAGCCATCTGTTCTGATTCCATCACTTTGCCGGCATACATACGTTCAAAGAGATACGGGACTACCAGCAGAGACCATGAAATTGGCGATACTTGCGAAGTATGACGAAGTTGAGCAATTTTCTGCAAGCTTGGCTATGGTACAGGTCGGTGGAAAATGGGGGTGCATTAACACCGCAGGTGACGAAGTTATCCCTTTGAAGTATGACAGTATTGAAAGATTATCGCCTGATTTGTTTAAGGTGAATGAGAACAAGTTATACGGGATGGTAGACCGGGGCGGTCGGGAAGTAGCTTCCGTGCAATATGAGGAACTCGGAACTATTTCGCACGGCATGATCAAAGTCAAACTGCATGGCAAATACGGTGTCATCGATCAAGTCGGACATGAAGTGATCTCACCAATATATGAAGACACCTGGAATGTGATGGATCTCACGTCTACCGGCCCTTTTTCGGAAGACCTTGCCGCAGTCAAACTGAATGGGAAGTGGGGATTTGTTGACCGCACAGGTAAGGTCATCATTCCGCTGCAATACGAAACCGTTGGCCCGTTTTCAGCAGGAATGGCTCCGGTGAAGCGGGACGGCAAGTGGAGCTTTATCGATAAGAAAGAGAAGGTGGTCCTCTCGTTGAAATACGATGGCGTTGGGCCTTTCTCTTCCGGTCTGGCCCGCGTTGAACTCGGCGGCAAGTGGGGATATATCAATCAGCAAGGCCGCCTGGTCATCCCATTGCAATATAATATCGCCTGGTCTTTTAAACCTGCAAACGGTCTGGCTCGCGTGATGCGTAACGCGCGAATGGGTGTCATCAATACCAGAGGGAAGATAGTCATTCCGATACAGTATGATGAAATTGGAGAGATGTCCGGCGGCTTAATTCTGGTCAAACGCGATGAGAAGTACGGATATCTCGATAAGACAGGAAAAGAAGTCATTCCGCTGCAATATGAATCGTATCGACCGTCTTCCGGAAGTTTGATCGCTTTGTTGCATAGAGAACAGTCTGGCTCATGCAAGTGGGTGTTTTACGTTTATGATGGAAAGCAAGCAATCGGAGTGAATGATGGGGCTACGCAACATCTCCCTACTGTCACAGATGGTCTCGCAGTTGTAGAGGATGAATCAATTCTAAGATTATCACCTTCATTAGCACCAATGCCACCCCCTTTGGAAAATACTACAATTATAGTTCCCCCGAGATGTAAGATCATCAATCTCGCAGATAGAGTTATTACCCTGGTAGATCATGATCATATTCAACCTTTCTCCGATGGCTTGGCAGCAGTACAGCTTAATGAGCTTTGGGGATTCGTCGACAAGTTCGGCCAGGAGATCATCCCGCCGCAATTCCAGGAAGTGCAGCCGTTCTCCGAAGGTTTTGCCGCGGTGAAGGTAGGCGACAAATGGGGGTTCATCAGCAAAAAGGCGAAATTAGTTCGTTGATCGCAAGCAGGAATAGCACATTACATCATTGAACTTAGTAAACGGTTGAGCAGAAGCCAGCCGTCTCTCTGCCGCATTTTCGATAATCGCACCACCTTTCGCCGAACCATTTGCATTATTACGCGCTACATATCGCTGAACTGCTCGACGCAACCAGATCGGGGACCGAGGAGCTGTTGTGATGAATATGCAATCATTATCTGATGATGAACGGCAACGCTATCGCGAGGACTGCGAGCGGAATGCGGCCGAACTCGGCGAGCGGGTGAATAACCTGTTCTGGACGTATCACCTGGACAACACGGCGAAGGACGCTGAAACGCCCAAGCCCAACCGGCGTGAATTCTGGCAGGAAGCGAAAGAGATCTCCAACCTCTTCCGCACCCTGCGCCCGATGCAGAAGCTGGATCATGATACGCTGTGGGATCACTTTCAAACGGCCATCGCCCGGATGAAAGAGATCGAGGAAGTCTTACGAGGCAATTCCGAGTGCCAGGCAGCGACGTTGCTCGAACGCCTGGCGGAAGTCGACGCCATCGCCGCACAAGGCACTGGTCGTGAGGAAATCGAGAGAGGCTTCGAAGTGCTCACCGACGTGATGCGGCAGATGAAAGAGCAGCAACTCTTCCAGCCCGATCGCGAGCAGGTGTGGACGGCGTATCAGGTAACGCAGGAGCGCTTGCGCCAGCAGCGCAATACCCTGCAGTCGCGCAATTATAGCCAGCTCACCACGGAAATCTCCTGTATCGAATGTGCGGTTGAAGATGATCCTTATGAAGCGCTCAGACGGCTGAAAGCATTGCAGGCGGAATCGCGCCAACAATACCTGGACCGCGAGCACTACCAGCGCGTCCGTGAGCGCGCTCAGCAGGTATGGGACGTCATCGCGAAGCAACTGGATGAACGGCGTGTGGAGAAAGAACGCCGGCATCTGGATTGGCTCAAGCGCCAGGAGGCCAATATCGTCCGCTGGGAAGAATCGATCCAGCGGCAAGGTGAACTCATCACCCGCCTGGGCACCCAGATCAACGAGTTGGAACTGGAGATCTGGGCCTCGAAAAACGACCTCTTCATCAAACGCGCCGAGGGATGGGTCGCAGAAAAGCGCGCGCGGATCACCAGCGCCCAGGAGAGCATCGCCGAACTCCAGCGCAGGATCGACGACGTGCGCAGCGAGTTGCAGAAAGAAGCCGCGAAATCAGCAGGGCAATCGGCAGATCCTGTCACGCAGAGCAGCGAGACCGAACCCGTTTCTGTTGATTGATCATCCACATATTCGGAGCATGGTAGGCAGTTGACAGCTCTTCTCACCGGTGATATAAAGAGTAGAGAAGCAATATCAACGGGAGTATCCATGTTCAAGCCGAAAACAGTCCTGTTCTTTCTCTGCGCTGTCCTTTGCTGGGGTAGTGCCTTCGCATTTGATTTGCCGGCCGAATTGGCCAAGGCTAAACCGGGGACGGTGGTGCAGGTGCCCGCGGGTACCTATCCGTTGTCTGTGCAGATCCCTGCCGGTGTCACCCTGCGTGGCGCCGGGTATGCCAATACGACGCTGGACGCGCGTAATGCGATGACAGGGGTCACGATGAAAGCCGCGAAAGGCGCACGGGTGGAAAACCTGACCGTGTTGAACAGCGGTACCGGGATTGCCGTCGACGGATCGGATAACGTGGTGATCAGCGGCGTGATGATCGTGGGAGGCACGATTGGGGTGTCTGCCAGCAACGCCGGCGGAGTGCGGGTGGAGAATTGCGTCATCAGCAAAGCCTTGATCGGCATCACCGCCATGGCGGTGCGCAACGCCACCATCGCCAACAACACCGTGTATACCGCCGATTCCGCAGCTCTCTGCATTTCCAACGCCAGCGATTCCGCCGTGTTCAACAACCTGGTGGCCAACGCCGGCACCGGCGTAGTGGTTGGGGGAGCGAATCACAACCTCGCAGTAGATTACAATAACTACATCGCCCTTGTCACCGGCAAAATCGAGGGACAACTCCAGCGCCCTACCGTGCCCACCTGGCGCGATGCTTCCGGTGGACTGGATGCGCACAGCGTACAACTCAACGTCGACTTCGCCAACCCCGATCACCAGGATTTTCATCCTGTCTCCACCCTGAGTTGGAGCCCCGCACGGGTGAGCACCAGTGGGTGGGGCATCGCAACATTGGCCGGTCATGCCGCCCCTACGATGGATATGGACGGCGCAATGCACGCCGGCAGTTATGGCCTGGGGGCGTTTGAAGCGCCCGGGCTGCCGGGACACACTGCGGACGGCAGCTTCACGATCAGCAGCGATAACGGCGAGAAGAGCGCCGGCCTGTTCACCGCTGATAATACGCTCGTGTGCTACCTCTTCAACGGCCTGCCGTTGAAGAAAGGCACATATCCTTATGTCCTCCCCGCGCGCGATTGCTTCGGGCGGCCGATTCCTGCCGGCAAATACGAACTGCGTGTCGTGGAAAGCCCGGTGAAGTGGGTGTATCACGGGATGTCCGCCAATAATGGGAAGGGCAATACCATCGATGTTGCCGACACCATTCATGTCGGGCGTATGCTCTTCATGCCGGATGGCCAGTTGCTTACATCGTCGGGATGGAGCGAAAAGCATATCAATCTGCGCCTGGGTGATGCAGCGATGAATACGCCGAAATGGGTTTTCTATGGGTCTGCGGACTGTCCCGGACTCTGTCTGGATAGCCATGGCAACATCCTCCTCATGCGCAACGCGAATCAGGGCGTCGATCTCTTCACCATCAATCCCGGCACCGGTTCCCCGCTCGTTCGTGCGGATGGCACCTACTTCGCCAATATCAAGGACAGCTTTAAAAGTGGCTATATCGGTGGCATGGCCGAACTTAATGGCAAGCTCTATGTCGCAGATATCGATGCAGATAAACTGGTGATCGGCAACCTGGACACACTGAAATTCGACACGGTGGTTGCCATGCCCACACCGCTGTCTCCTGCGGTCGATCGCAAGCATCACCTGATCTGGATCATCAGCAATCGCGAGAAAATCCTCGCGTTGGATGCCGATGGCAAGACCGTGCAGACTTTCACCGAGGTGCCGAACCCATTGAGCATCTCCGTGGCCGGCGATCACCTGGCGGTGGCATCAGCGAAGACCGGGAAGATCCACATCTTCGATATCACCGACCCGGCGGCGCCGAAGTTACTGCGCACCATTGGGCGTGGTGACGGACCGTACGGCAACTGGCTGCCTGATCGCTTCCAGTTCCAGGGGCATCCGCTGAATACGAATTCGATCTATTCCTCCATTGCGTTGGCTGAGAACGGCGCTATCGCTGTGCGCGATGCCAGTGGGCGCATTGTTACGTTCGACCCGGACGGCAAGCTGCTGCATGACGGGTTCGCCGTGTGGGGTGGGGACCCGCTGCTGGTGCGCCTGGCCGGCGACCACCGTCTGCGCGGCTTTGACAGCAACGGCAGTCAGTCTTACTTCCTTGATGAGAAAGCCGGCACCTGGACACCGGATACCTATTGGGGATTGCCGCAGATGAAGGGGTTGCAGCCCCATGGGTTCTTCACCGCCGGTGGGCATAACTTCGGCGTCTTCACCTGTGATAATCCGGATCTCGCCAACGACATGGCGGTGATGATCGCCAGCTACGATCAGCCGGTCGTGCGTCCGCTGCTACTCTACAAGCATAAAGCGAACGGCCAGTATCTCGTGTGCCGTGATACCAATGGTGACGGGGTCATTGATGCCAAAGACGAGCCCGGTATTGTGGTAATGGATACCGATGGCCGCCCGATCACCTTCGGCCTGGCGGGCAGATTTATGTTTGTTAACGCCGACGGCACCATTATGCACTCCGACTATAAGCTGGCCGTGCGCTGGCGACTGCAGGGGCTGGATGCTCACGGTGTGCCCCAATACGTTTTTGATCGACAATCCATCTTCCAGGCGAAGAATCCCGAAGTGCCCAGCCCGTATTACCTGGCGAAGAGCGAGAATTTAAACTGCACCACCACGGCGAAATTCGCTGCTGATGGGGGTCTCTGCGCTTGCATCAATCTGCATAACACGCCAAACGGCACGGGATTCAGCAACAGTGGTGCCACCGATATGGCCCGCTGGAACCCGGATGGCAGCCTGCGCTGGCTGCACACGCTGAACGATTACACGCCGGTGCAGGGGGTGATGCCGTTCCCCGATGTCGTGGTGTCCAGTTGGGGGCATCAGGCGGAATTCATGGTGCTGGATGATGATGGCATGGAACTCATGCGCGGTGGGTTCCTGCCCGCCTCGAATTGGAATGGGTTCTGGGTGGACCATCCGCAGGAATGGATGGCCCAGCGCACCGATGACGGCAACATCCAGGTCGTCATCGGCGACTATATGGCCAATTGCCATCACTGGTTTAGCATACAGGGGATTGGCGGGGTGAGGAAGACGCGTTTTCCGGTGACCATCCTCCCGGTGAAAGCCCGTGAACTGGCTTATCATGCACCGCAATTACACGAGTCCGTTGGTCAGGCTACCTCGCCGGCAATCACCATCAAACGCCTGCAGAATCCGCTGCCCATCGATGGCGATATGCAGAAGTGGCGCACGCTCAATCTGGCGCCGCAAGTGCTGCTCACTCCACAGAACGGCTACGGGAAGATCAATGGTCCGCTCGATCTGAGTGGGCTTGTCCGCCTGGCCTATCAGGGGCATGATCTCTATGCCCAGGTGATCGTATTTGATAATTTCGTCACCTTCCACCAGCCGGCCAGCCGTTTCTATATGACCGACAGCCTGCAGTTCACCATCAACAGCTATCTCACCGGCTTTGGCTTCAACGTAGCCCAGACCATTGATAAAGGCGCACTCTTCTGCCGTGGGCGCTTCTACTTATCCGAGTTCGACCTTGACCTCGACCCGGTCAAAGCGCCGCGCATCGTTAAGAAATTCGACAATGCGCGCGACATCCCGGAACGGCAGTATATCGAGAGCATCTATGGTGTCGACATGGCGAACAGTTCCGGCTACGTCATCGAATTCAAGCTGCCGCTGGATGCCTATTCCTACCAGAAAGATGAAAAGAGCGTGCCGAAAGTCGAGCCGGGTAGCTGGTTCTGGATCGGCTTCATGATCAACGACAACGATAATCCCGGAACTGATGTACAGAATTATATCGCATGGCCTGGCAGCTTCGGCATCTTTACCACCGAAGAGAAAGGCGCAAAGGCGTTCTTTGAATAAACCGCCACAGGTGAATCACGCTGCGGTATGGCCGGGGGGATGGTTAACGTTCCCCCGGTTATGCCGCAGTAAGGCTGCCTCTCGATTGATCAGGTAAACCGGGCGGTCGGCATGATTTAATCGATTGATAATGTTTTGTGACGGGGATATCACCCCTGTACTCGTCATTTCGCTCTAGACTATTTACCGTCAACTAATTCAGGCTTATGCTTAGAATAGGCAGTTCAGAATTTTGAGTAAGAGTAAGAGCATGGGCACGAGTAAGATATACCAGAGTCGAGTTGCAGATTCGGAAAACGATAAAGGAGGACCTTATGCCGGAAGAGCATGACGAGAAACGTATTTCTTCCTGGGGCGAGCTCTTTTTACGGACGGTGGAGTTAGGTATCGGTGCGGCGGCGCTGACCGCGGATACCGCCCAGCGTGCCGTCAATGAACTCATCGGGAAAGGGCAGGTTTCCAAGGAAGAAGGGGCGACCTTGATCGACCGCCTGCTGGCCATGGGACATGAACAGCGCGAGCAGATGTCGCATATGATTGAGCGGGCAACGGAGAATGCGATGATCCGCATGGACCTTGCACGGCGTAGCGATCTGGAAGCCTTGCGCCAGCGCGTGGCGGCGTTGGAGATGCAGGTGATGGGGCGTAGCGTCAGCGAAGAGCCGATTACGCCGATCAGCAAAGGCGACCAGGACTTTTACGTCGACCAAGAGTAGCCGATGGCCGCACTCTTTCTCTCCAGAAGGGAACTGGCTCGCGCCTGGCAGATCGTAAAAGTCATCGGGCGCTACGGGCTGGTTCCCCTGGCCCAAGCGCTGGGGCTTGGCAGCTTACTCGGCGTCTGGTACTGGCGGCGCACGGAACGCCGCTTTCTGGAGATGCCCCCGCAGGTGCGCCTTCGCCTGGCGCTCACAGAGCTTGGCACCACCTTCATCAAGCTGGGCCAGGTGTTGAGCGCGCGCTCCGACTTGCTCCCTCCCGAATATATTGCGGAACTCTCCAAGCTGCAGGACGAAGTGCCGCCGCTTCCTTTTGATCAGATGGTCGGGGTGTTCCGCGCAGATTTCGGCTTCTCGCCGACCGAGGCATTCCGCACCTTCGATACCACCCCCGCCGCCTCCGCCTCCATTGGGCAGGTGTATTATGCGCAACTGCATGACGGCACTGAGGTCGTGGTGAAAATCCAGCGTCCGGGTGTGGAAGCGCTGGTCCAGACCGATCTCTCGCTGTTGCGTCATCTGGCGGACTTCGCCAACCGCAGCCGACGCCTGCAGCGCTTTGACCTCCCCTCGCTCGCGCGCGAGTTTCAGTCGATCTTGCTCGATGAGCTGTTGTATACGCTGGAAGCGCATAATGCGGAAACGCTGGCCCAGGAGATGGCGGAGCGACCGAAAGTGCTGTTACCCCAGGTGTACTGGACCTTTACTTCACGACATGTGCTCACCACCCAGCGCATTTACGGCTACAAGATTACCGACTTCCCGGCGATTGATGCGGCGGGCATTGACCGGCGTGAGATTGCGGTGGTGCTGGCGGATAGCCTGCTGGAGCAGATCCTGATGCACGGTCTCTTTCACGGCGACCCGCACCCGGGCAACCTGCTGGTCACCCTCGATGGGCGTCTCGCGTTTCTGGATACCGGCATGGTCGGGCGTTTTGACCGGAAGACACGGGAACTGCTAATCGAACTAGCCGCCTCCATCTTCGACCAGGATATCGACGCCATCCTCCTGCACCTGCAGCAACTCGGCGTGGTGCAGGAGATTTCCAACCTGCCATCACTGCGACGCGATCTCTCCCACCTGATTACCAAATACTATTTCCTCCCGCGCAAGGAACTGCGGTTGGGGGAATTGCTGCAGCGCGTCAATTTTCTCCTCTTCGAGCACAACATCCGCATGGCGTATGAGTTTGGCCTGATGACCAAGGCACTGTTCCTCGCCGAAGGCATCGCGCTGGAGCTCGATCCATCCTTCGATTACAACCGCGCGGCGCGTCCGGTCATCGACGAGGTGCGGCAGAGTTATTATTCCTTCCGCACCTTTTATAAGGATGCCGAGCGGGAACTGCGGGGCATGCGTCGGCAATTGGTGGATCTTCCCCGGCGATTGAGCAGCGTGCTATCGTATATGGAGCGGGGCACAATTCATGTGAGCGAAACGGATGATTTTTATGAAACGAAACAGGCAACGACGGCACTGCTGGTCAACCGCGCCATCTTCGCGGCACTCACCATTGGCCTGCTCATCAGCGCCTGCGTGCTACTCGCGATCCATCCCACAGGATGGATCGCCCGGATCGCTGTGGGGGTGCTGATTGCCGACAGCATCTTTTTAATTGTCTTGCTGCTTGGACTGTTGCGTTCGGGGCGGTTCTGATACCTTCCCCCCGGCCCTCACGATTCCATCGGAAAAGGGGTGAAGGCGCGTCTGTCGATGCATCGAGAATCCCCAAAACATACGCGCACTCCCCCTTCCTTTCCAGTGAAGGGGGTTAGTTGATGTCCCTGCGTGAGGCCGGTTTTTCCGCTTCAAGCTCCTTGACGCGGGCTTCCAGCATTTCGATGCGCTGGTTCAGCTTCTCCATGCATTCGTGCACCGGGTCAGGCAGTTTACCGTGCTCGAGCAAGTCGATGCGCTTGCCGTCAAGGCGTACGATTTCGGCGGGGACGCCGACCGCGGTCGCCTTCTGCGGAAGCGGGCGCAGCACCACGGCGTTCGAGCCGACGAGAGAATCGTCACCCACGGTGAAGGAGCCGAGAATTTTCGCGCCGGCGCCGACCAGCACGTTATTGCCCAGTGTCGGGTGGCGTTTGCCTTTTTCTTTGCCGGTGCCGCCCAGCGTGACCCCCTGGAAGAGGGTGACGTTGCGTCCGAGTTCTGCAGTCTCGCCGATGACCACGCCCATGCCATGGTCGATGAACAGACCCTCACCGATTTTCGCTGCCGGGTGGATCTCGATGCCGGTCAGCCAGCGCGCCAGTTGTGAGATGAAGCGCGCGGTGAGCGGCAAGTTCCAGCGCCAGAAGCGGTTAGAGATGCGGTGCCACCAGATCGCATGCAAGCCGCTGTAACAGAGCAACACTTCCGTCACACTCCGTGCCGCGGGGTCGCGCTCAAAAACGGCCTGAATATCACGTTTGATCTGGGAAAACACCCCCGTCTCCTCTCACACAGGCAAATGGAATTGTGTGTTGCGTATTATAGCGGCTATTCAGCCAGTGCCGCAAGCACACTCTATGCGGGTCTGTCAAGTATTTTGTGCTAATCCAATCCTCCGATTTTCGCTCCTCGTCTCATCCCGCGTTTGTTCTCTCGGAAAAATCATTCTTTTTCCGTTGATCCGGCACCTGATTCTTCACCCCGTG
>Ga0272448_1000745_pt1 | contig 47612 bp, 34 predicted proteins | sample YNPCB0191_FD_202220 | JGI IMG/M metagenome (GOLD analysis project Ga0272448, IMG submission 202220) | Hot spring sediment microbial communities from Yellowstone National Park, WY, United States - YNP-CB-019-1 | ecosystem: Environmental > Aquatic > Thermal springs > Hot (42-90C) > Sediment... | reverse complement strand
GAAACTAAAAAAGGACCGAACAAAGGCAAAGGAAAACAACCGGTTAAAGAAAGATAAAAAGAGCCTGAACCGGGATATATGACCGAAACTGACAAAGAACGGGTAAAGGGATTTAACCGGCAAGAGAAGAAGTTGCGACTCTCACCACAACTCAAGTTACTGAAATTGTAACCTTTAATATAAAGAGAAAAACAACCGGCAAAAGAACCTTAAAAATAAATTGGGGGACGGTATGGGGGTTGGGGTCTAAAATTGGGCAAAATTTTGCCTAAACCACTACATTTCAATAACATAACCACTGAAAACCCATCATAAAAATTCTACCTAAAAGTAGACTTTTATGTATACTTAGACCTGTGGGAACAATTGCGAGGGCATCACGCCTGTGTCATTGCGAGGGCGCAGCCCGTGGCAATCTATCGCATTAGTTCCTTCGCCGAACAAGCCGGCTCGGAATGACGGGGAGGGGAACAGATGCAAGGCTACTCTGCCTTGGCAGGTGCGAAGGCACTACCATCAGGACAGGTTGAGGTAAAGGTAGAGGTTAATATGTAGGGCAGACATCCGCAAAGAGGGATGAAGGGAGAAAAGGAAGATTTAGTTCTTGCCGCTTATTGCTGGGCAGAAAACCGGACAAATTGCCAGGTGATGGAGTCGGCTTTGATACAAAAGAGCAAAAATCCGGGTTCGCCAAAGTCAAGGGATTTGGACATTGTGCCACAGATGAAGTGGTTGACCCCGGCAATTTCGTTATGCCGGAATCCGTGGATATGACCGGCACAGTAGGCATAAACCCGGTATTGCTTTAAAAGGCTCAGTAGTTTCTGTCGCTCGGCAGCTGATGCGAGGCGGAAGATAGAGGGGGTCTGGTCGTCATAAATGGGGAAATGGGTGATGACAAGTTTGATAGCGGCACTGTCACCGAGTTGGTCTTTTAGCCAGTCAAACTGGTTTGCGCCCAGTCTGCCTTCGCCGGTGTCAAGGAAGATGAGTTTGAGACGGTGATTAACCGAAATTGAGTAACAGGAAGGACCGAAACTCTTCTTGAATTGCTCCCAGGAATTGGAACGATAAAGGTCGTGGTTGCCAATGGTGACCAGGTAGGGTGCGATGGAACTGAGCAGGGTTTTGACCGAATCGTATTCACTGGCTGCGCCGTGGTCGGTCAGGTCACCGGCAACACAGAAAAAGTCAATGCCGAGCGAGTCAGCCGCCCGGATAAATTCGGGTAAATAACTGCCGCTGGGCTTGCCAATGTGGACATCGCCGAAGACCGCAAACCGGAATGTGTCGGCAGAGATGGGCGCAGTCGGGATGGTATCTAATGCGAAACTCTCCTTGACCCGGGTCTCCACATTTGGATGAAAGATGACCGGTAACGGGTCAAGTTCACAGCCGGCAAACAGAAGAAAAACAAGGACTGATAACCGGAGGCATTTATTCATATTCTATGCCCAACTCAGCCCTGATTTCCGGAAAGGAGACCAGGCCGGCAGAAAATCCGTTGACGGCACTGCCGCAACTGGCGAACAGTTGCAATGCCCGATGCAGCCGGTAACCGGCACTGAGCCCAAAGGGAAACTGCTGGGGGTTTTTTATTTCCCGGCGCTGATAATTGCCCAACTCGGCGCTGGCGCTGAACCGTTCATTTCCCCAGAACCGCCACCTGAGCAAATAGAGCAGATTCCACTCCCCCAGCCCGGGCTGGGAAGAAAAAAAGGGCTGGCGCCGGCACAGACCGAGACCGATAACTAACGGCATTGCTGGTTGTGCCTGCAACAAAATATAACCGCGCAGTTCAGTCGCCTGCCAGTCACACCACCTCTGACCCTGAAAACCGGCGCTCAGGTTCCAACCGCCTGACGCCACCGGTTTATACCTGATGCCCAAGCCATAACCGCTTAATCCGTTGTGCTCAAGGAAACTGAAACTCAGGCTGCCATTCAGGGCAAGGAAACTAAACCAGCGGGCATCAAGCCCGGCATTGATTAAACCCTTTGCCTCAATACCTCGTTCTGCCTGATAGCCAAGGGAGAAATCCGGGGCAAGTTTGAAGCCCAAAACCACCACCGGCAGGGCGAGGAAAAGGGTGAAGCGAACCGGCCGCACAGGTAAAGATAATAAAAAAACCCGCCCGGTCAAATCCTGACCTGCTGTATTAAAAAGAAAAATTTCTTGACAGCGATGGTGAAATCTGGTATTATTATACCAGAATACGATTATGGCGGAACTTTTTAATATTTCCGATGCTGCCCGGCTCGGACTCCATGCCGCACTGGTGCTTGCCCGGGAACCAGACCGCCGGGTGACGATCAGCGCACTGGCTAAGGAACTGGGCGGTTCTGCCGCGCACCTTGCCAAGGTGCTGGTGCAGTTGGAACGGGCGGGAATTGTTAAGGGTAAGACCGGGCCGGCGGGCGGCTATCAACTTGCCCCGGGGGGAGAAAATCTTTCCCTCTTTTCCGTTTATCAGACGGTTGAGGGGAGATTGGTAACTGAGCGTTGCCCTTTGTCAATCCCGGTGTGCGCTGGTAGCGGCTGTCCACTCGGTCCTTATCTGCGCAAAATAAACCGGCTGGTTATCGGGCAGATGCGGAGGGTGAAACTGAAGGATATTAAGATCAGAATCGGAGGCGGAGATGAAGGCAAAAAGAAAAATCATTAAGATTGATGAGGAGAAATGCACCGGCTGCGGCCAGTGCATCCCGAACTGCCCGGAAGGGGCTTTGCAGATTATTGATGGTAAGGCAAGGCTCATCGCCGACCTCTTCTGTGACGGGCTGGGCGCCTGCGTCGGCACCTGTCCGGAAGGGGCGCTGACCGTTGAGGAACGGGATGCCGAACCCTATGACGAAGGCAGGGTGATGGCAAATATCGTCAAGGCAGGGAGGAACACAATTGCCGCCCATCTCCGTCATCTCAAGGAGCACGGGGCAGAACGGTATTATCAGGAGGCGGTAAATTATCTGCGTGACCACCAGATCCCGATTCCCGAGGAAAAAACGGCACCGCTGCCCTGCGGTTGCCCAGGAAGTGCGGTGCGCACGATTGAAGCGGGAGCAAATACCAGGACAATTACTGAAGAGCACCCTTCCCGGCTTGCCAACTGGCCCGTGCAACTGATGTTAGTGCCGGTTAATGCCCCGTTCTTCAACAACAATCATCTGGTTATTGCCGCGGACTGCGTTGGTTTTGCCAGCCCTGATTTCCACGAACGGTTGCTCAAGGGCAGGGTGCTTTTGGTCGGCTGTCCGAAACTGGACGATGCTCAGTTTTATCAGGAGAAGTTGACCAGAATATTTCAGGATAATAACATCCTTTCTGTAACCTGTGTGCATATGGAAGTCCCCTGCTGTTTCGGGCTGGTGCAGATTGTCAGACTGGCGAAGAGGGCAAGCGGCAAGGATATTCCGTTTCAGGAAATAACCCTTACCGTTGATGGTAAAGTAAAGGAGTAGTTATGGAGATGTTCTGTTACCAGTGTGAACAGACCGCAAAGGGAACCGGCTGCACGACTCAGGGTGTCTGCGGTAAGGACCCAATTACCGCCACCCTGCAGGATTTATTGATTTATGCGGTCAAAGGTATCGCCCAGTTCGCGCATCGGGCAAGGAAATTGGGGATGGTTGACAAGGAGATAAACCTGTTTACGGTTGAGGCGCTCTTTTCCACCATCACCAATGTTGATTTTGACCCGGAGCGGCTGAAGGGTTTGTTGAACCGTGCCTTTAAATTGAAGGAGAAGGCAAGAAGGCTATATGAGCAGGGTTGTGCCGCACAGGGAATGAAGCCGGAGCAACTTAATGGTCCGGCAGAATGGCAGCCGGCTGATGATATTGCCGGTCTGGTTGAGCAGGGCCGGGCGGTCGGGATTGTTTCCCGCCATCAAAGGTTCGGAGATGACCAGGCGGACCTGATGGATTTGATTCTCTTTGGCTTAAAGGGCGCAGCCGCCTATACCGACCATGCGGCAATCTTAGGCCGGGAGGATGATGATATTTATGCCCGCTTTCAGGAACTGCTGGACTATTCTAGCGGGGAGCATTTTGATTCCGGCGAACTTTTTAACCGGGCAATGAGTGTCGGTGAGTTGAATCTGAAGGCAACCGGGCTGCTGGATACGGCAAACACCGGTGCGTATGGCGACCCGGTGCCAACCAGGGTGAGAATAACACCCTTGCCGGGCAAGGCGATCTGCGTCTCCGGGCACGATTTGCGCGACCTGCAGGCATTGCTTGAGCAGACCAGGGGCAAGAATATCAATATCTATACCCATGGTGAGATGCTGCCCGCGCATGGCTATCCAAAACTGAAGCAGTTCAAGCATCTGATTGGCAACTTCGGTTCTGCCTGGCAGAATCAGCAGAAGGAGTTTCCCCTGTTCCCCGGGGCAATTCTTTTGACCACCAACTGCATCCAGCGGCCCCAGGAGAGTTATAAAAACCGCATCTTCACCAGCGGGCTGGTTGCCTGGCCCGGTGTCAGACATGTTACAAGGGATGATTTCTCACCGGTGATCGAGGCGGCGCTGAATCAGCCCGGATTTACCACCGAAGGGCTTGAGCATTATATCACGGTTGGATTTGGCCGGGCAACTTTACTGTCAAAGGTGGATAGGATTGCCGAACTGATTCAATCTCAGAAAATCAGGCATATTTTCCTAATTGGCGGGTGTGACGGTGCCAAGCCGGGCAGAAACTATTATACTGAGTTTGCCCAGATGGTGCCGGCAGACTGTCTGATACTGACCCTTGCCTGTGGCAAATACCGGTTTAATAAACTGGAGTTTGGAACGGTTGAAGAGCTACCGAGGCTGTTGGATGCCGGTCAGTGTAACGACAGTTATGCCGCTATTCAGTTTGTCCTCGGGCTGAGTAATAAATTGGGTGTGAGTCCGAATGAGTTGCCGTTATCATTTATCCTTTCCTGGTATGAGCAGAAGGCGGTGGCGGTGCTATTGACTTTACTCTATCTCGGAATTAAAGACATCAGGCTCGGTCCATCCCTGCCCGCATTTCTGACACCAAACCTGGTCCGAATTCTGCAGGAAAGGTTTAATATTATGCCGATTACCACGCCGGCTGCTGACCTGAACGCAATCCTTGGCTGAAGCCGCTACCTTTTGATGATGAGGCGGTCGCGATAACTGACTGAACGGAACTGCACGGTGCCACCGCTTGCCTCGCTGACCCGGGCATCAATCTTGTAAAGATAAACACCATTGGCAAGCCAGTTGCCATCCCTGTCCTTACCATCCCATTCAATCTGATTGTAACCGAACCCGCACCTTCTTGCTGGTAAAATCTGCACCAGCCTGCCCGAGATAGAATAAATCTTGATCGTAATCTCAGCCGGACGGGTGAGGATGAAGGTAAACCAGGCCTTATTTGATACCGGATTGGGGTAAACCAGGCAGGAATCCAGACGCAATTCCTCACGCAGGTCGGTCTTGAGATGATAGACGCCCAATCGGCGGTTCAGGTAATTGTCCGAGGCAATCATAATCAGTGAATCCTGCTGCTGGTCAAGTTCAACCGGGTAGGAGAAGCGGCCAGCTACGGCTGAATTGCCTTCATAACTGAAATGGTCGGTAAGTTCCACCCGTTTGCTCTGGTCCCCGATATAGAAACTCAACCCGTAGTTGGGGTCGGGAATGAGCAGAATTCCCGCCGGGTCATTGAGCAAACCTCGCAGGGTAAAGCGTTTCAGAACGCGGGTGGTGTCATTCAGTTTCAGGAAAACATTGTCGGCAAAAAGGGAAACCTCAGGTGGCTGGCTATCAGCACGGGTAGCCGGTTCAGTGCTGAGATAAATTGGTGGCGAGATAACGGCAAAGGGGGTATTGCCGTTATTGATGATTCCCGTTATCCGGCAGGAGTTGCGTCGGCGTGCATACCAGCCATTGCCGACCCGAATGGTATCCGGATAGTCAAGACGGGGCACAACAAACTGACCGGTAATTGTGCGATTGGTAAATGACCCCGCCAGGCGGAAAATCTCCTGTCCGGCAAGCACATAATTGACGGTTCCCGTCTCAGACTGATAAAAACGTTCCCTTTCCGCCTCAGTTGCCCGGATTTCAAAATCACCATTTTCCAGTCGGGGGGTTACCTGCCAGTTGACCAGACCGCCGGGGTAAAATGTGTCTGGATTGAACGCCGGTGGACTGTCAAGTCTGGGGATGAGGAGTTTGGTTCCGGGGTCACCGAAGAGGATGTAAAGGTTGCTCCTGAACCATGCCTGATAAAAGGCCGGGCCGATCGGCTGGTCCGGGTTGGCGATGAGTAAGGAGAAAAGGGTGCGGGCAAAGTTGACATTGGGGTCAGGGTAGGTTGCCTTGGAGGCGCCGATTGCCGCGATACAGCCATCATTGGTCCGCACGATCTCTTCGGCAATCGCCTCATAACGGGTGTCATCAAATCGGCCCACGCCGCAGGAGCCGTAAAAGGCAAGGGGCATTCTTAGGCTATTGTTAACCCTGGGGACATCATCAATATGGAACGCCCGCTCGTGGCACAACTGGAAACCGGCGCCGTGACCGAAAAAGCACCAGAAGAGGCAGCCACGGTTCAACTGGCGCAAAAGTTCCACTGCTGATTTCTGTCCCCGTTCAGGCAGCGGGCTGTATTCGGTGAGGTAGATTTTGATATTATCGAGCAGACCATCTCCGAGCGGGGCAATCGCCTCACAGCCATCACGGATATGGAATAGACCCTCTTTTCGGTCCGGGCTGCCCTGATACTCATCATCACCTAACAGGAGGAATCGCTTTGCCCACAAGCCCGGTTCCTGGTTTTCGTAGCGCCTCACCTTGTCTAAGAACTGACGGACCTCGTAGGAACTGCGGGATGTAATCCGGGCAAGAATCATATCCGGACTTGAACCTTCGCCTTCAAAGTCGGCGAACCAGGCATCAAGGGCCCGGACATGGGGGTTATAGACCTCATAATCAAGGTCAAACCCGATTTCAAATGCGGGCACACCCGGTTTTCTGCCCAGCCCGAGGTTGTCCTTATAGTCATAGGTGGCATCACCCAGCAAAAGACCATAGGCAGGCCGTTTGGCAGCAAGGAACGCCTTGATGGCGCCGGGCTCTTCCATGCCAAAGGTGTAATCATTATAGATCTGGCTCAATGATACCGCCTTGACCCGGGGATTGCTCATCCCAGCAAAATTTTCTTGGCGATACCGGGCAAGAAGTTGGGCAGCAGGCAGGAAATCATCCGGACTGATGATATAATAGTCGGCGAATTCATCGGGATTGCGCAGACCACCGGGAAAGCATTGCTTTAGGCTGTAAACAGTTTGGAACGCTATTGTCTTGCAGCAGTAAAACCTTGCCCAACCCGGTCCGTTATGGCGGAACTGCAAATTTTGACCGTTCAGAGATGTTGGAGTGATACGCTTGGGGACGAGTGGGTCGGTGATATCAAAGAGCAGGGTTTTGCTATCGGCACCACTGATGCTGAAATCGGCTGGACCCGGGGCAAAGAAATAAATTGCCGGCTGAGTTGAGGAAAGTTCCAGCCGCTCAATGTAATCAACTTCAATGTAATCAAGATAGAGATCAGCCGGGCCCAGAGGTTCAATTGCGAGCGTGTCCGCTATCCCCGGCCGGCTTATTGCGGCGGGAGGTAAACTGTCAAAGGTAAAGGTATAAGGCGGCACTGCCTGATTCCGTGCCTCAATCCGCACCGTGTCTAACACCAGCCGGTTCAGACTCAGGACAATTTGGTAGAATTCGCTGTTTTTATCACTCTTGGCATAAAACCGGACCTTGAAATTTTTCAACGTATCCCGGTTGGGCAGATTCAGGGGACGGTAAAAGGTTTCGTTGCCGGTGGCACTTGAATAACGCTCCCAGAGCCAGAGCAATCCGCCCCGTGCCGGACAGAGCAGGTCTTCCTCCAGTCTGGTCCGGTTTGGTGCATAGTTTTTTGGCGCGGTAGCACCGGCGCCAGAGATGGTGGGCATCCGTTGGCCCAGTCCCGAGCCCCAGGTGAGCCAGAACACCCGCTCCCGGGTATAATAATTTTCCTGCCACTGAGTTAAGGAGTCATTCCAGTCCGATGGCGACTGGGCATAAAACAGGAGATAGTCCTGACCATCAAATTTGCCATCCTCCTCACCCGCAACATAGATCGGCACCTCACGCATCGTATCCGGATAAGGACCATTCAACTTATACTCAGGGATGGTGAAAAGACGGAAAGAGCGGGGGTCAATTGCATTCGGGTCAAACCCGGCATCCTTCAGGTCGGTGGCTTTAATCTGATAAATGCCTGAGGTGTCGGTCTTGACTTTGCACCAGACGCCAAACCGGCTGAAGAAGTTAACCGAGTCAACCTGGCGCCGGGCTATTTTCCAGTTAATCGCCTGTTTGCCGTTAACGAGCATTTGCTCAAGAACCGGATTCAGGGCGTCGGCATCCGGTCGATTCTCTGCCGGCTGGGAAAATTCCAGGACCACCTGGACCTGTTTGTGGAAACGCAGGACCCGGCGCGCCGGATTGAGCTGAACCGGATTGACTCTAACCCTTGCCACTCTGATGCCCCGCACAATCTCAATCCCCTTTAACTCTGCCGGCTGTTTGGGCCAGAACTCATCCCGGTTGAAAATTTCAGTTCGGGGAACCGGCCAGTATCCTGGTGCAGGTGCAACTGCGACATCGCTATACTCATTTGTTCCGACAACGGAAAATCTCAGCCGGACCAAGCCCGTCTGTGCCACCCCGACCAGAACCTCATAACCGGGCAAATCCGGCTCACCAGGCTGGGCAAGCCTTTCTGCCCCGGCAATGACCGGTATCCTATTAGCACCGGCGTCGGTGAGTTGAACATCCGCGGCATTAAACTCAAGGACTACCCGATTGGGCTCAGAAGAGATAACACGGCAGGGGTTAGTAATAAGGGACCGGGAGGGAGATTCGGCCAAGGCAAACCCGATCATAAAAATAAAACTGCCAATAATTCTCGCTGCCATCATTTAAATCTTAACCGGTTATTCAGATGGGTCAAGGCAGGGTTAAGCCTAAAACTGCACCGCCAAGGATCAGATAGAACGGTTCTATCCTGAAGCGCAGAAGCAAGATGAGCGCAAAAGCCGCCATCAAGCCGGGCAAGATGCCGGTCAGTGCATTTCGGGCAATGAACAGGGTGGAAACGAGCAGCATTCCGCAGACTGCGGGCAGCACACCGGCAAGAAATGCCTGAATCAGCGGGCTGGTTTTAAACTTTTCATAACCGTGAATCAGCCCCAAGAGCATCAATCCCGAGGGCAGAAATGTGCCCAGAGTGGCAATCAGAGCACCAGGGATGCCCAAGACCCGATAACCGATAAATGTTGCCATAATCGCCACCGGGCCAGGGGTCAATTGACCCAGTGCCACAGCATCAATAAACTCCTTTGCGGTCAGCCAGGAACGCAGTTCCACCACCTCGTGCTGGAGAAACGGGATGGCGGCAAAACCACCACCGAATATCACCGTGCCCATCTTGAAAAACACCAGTGCCAGTTCGCCCGCCTTCTGCAGAAGCGCAGGCAGTGCCGGTGCGGCGTTTTGAGCGGCAAAAAACAAGGGTAAAGGCAAAATTCCCAAAGTTGTGCCGCCGGGTTTATTTGAATGCCAGACCCCGGAAAAGACAATCCCTAAAAAACCACAGCCAAGAACAACCAAAAGCACATCACCCCGCAAAAAAAGGGCAACCGCAGCCACCAGTCCGATTAAACCCGAGCGCCAGCTCTTAATGTTTGCCCGGCCGATTGACCAGGTCGCCCCCGCCAGAATACCAACAACCACCGGTTGAATTCCAGCAAAGATTTTTCCCACCACCGGCACACCGCCATACCGGAAATAGAGAAATCCCAACAGGCACATCAGAACAAAACCGGGAATCAACAGAGCCGCAACCGCAACCACCATTCCCTTGAGTCCGCACAAGCGGTAACCGATATATTCAGCGTAATTGGACACAAACGGGCCAGGCAGCATCTGACCCATCGCCACCGCGGTTGCCAGTTCCTGGTCATCAATCCAGCGTCGCCGTTCAACCACCTCCTGCCGGATTAATGCCAACATCCCGACCCCGCCGCCAAACCCGATTGCCCCGACCTTTAAAAATACCCGGGCAATATCCTTAAGGGAAATTCCGGACAGGGATTGGTTTTTGTAGGGCAAACCTTTAGGTTTGCTTCCGGATGCAAGGCTAAAGCCTTGCCCTACATTGGATTCCGGGCTGCCTTTCACAGGGGAATTTTATTTCCTTTCCCACCTAACTCAAGCAAACTGGTACTACCCTGGAGCAAAAAGTTTATAACCCAGCCCGATACCGAGCCAAGCCGCATCGTGCCGATAAGGTCTAAATAGTAATCAAGCTCACTGACCGCAAAGGGGTATCGTGGTGCCTGGGGCGGGCCGGATGCGGTAAAGCCGGTGCCCAGCCCGATGCCACCGATTATTACCGGACCCGGGGTTATTTCTGCCCGGTCATAAATCGGCACCGAGCAGGAAACAAATACTATCATACCCAGAGCGACCAGCAAAATATTTCTTGTGCCCATCGTTTCTCCTCTTGGTTTATCAATCTGTGAGCCGGGCGTAAGTCCCTCGTCTTAGCCCTTTTCTGGTCTTTACCGTAAGTTCAGCATCAGAGGTTTTGCTGAAAATGGGTTTGTGGAGTATTTTGCGGCAATGGCGTCGATTTCTCAGGGATGAATCTTTATTTGCCCTTGATTTTTTCATAAATCTTAAACATTTCATTAATCACCGGCAAATAAATTGTGCAGAATTGCCGGCTACTGTCAAGAAATAGACGGTTTCGGGGTCAAACTGCTGTAAAAACTTTTCTACCCATACCCCAAAACCTGCCCGGTGTCAAGGGAGGGAAGCAGGGCATTTGCTCTGACTCGGGGTTAGTTGAGTGGCTGAGTCGGGACAAAGCAATTATTGCATAATCAGGATACCGTCAGAATTGACCTGCTTGACTGACAGGCACAATTGGGTATAAATGGGAATAAATTATCTAAACCTATGGAGGTGTCTTATGAAGATAGAGGTTCCGACTGGTAAGGCAAACCGGTTGATAAATTCGGGTAATGTGATTCTGGTGACCTCCCAGTACAAGGACAGGTCAAGCATCATCACCATCGCCTGGCATTGCCCGGTTTCAATTAAACCACCGATTTTGGGTATCGCGGTGGGTAGAAGCCGGTTTTCCGCCGAACTTATCAGTGGGGCAGGGGAGTTTATTGTCAATATCCCGGACTGGCGACTTTTTGCTGCAATGCTCTACTGCGGCACCCATTCAGGCCGGGATGTTGACAAGTTTAAGGGGGCAAAACTGACACCGGAAAAACCGGTAAAGCTGCTTAAACCGCCAAAGGTTAAGGAGTGCATCGGCTCAATTGAGTGCGCCCTAACCGATGAGAAGGAGATCGGCGACCATATAATGTTCTTTGGCGAGGTTGTTTATGCCGATGCCGAAGCAGATTTATTCAGGGACGGGGTCTGGGATACCGAAAAGGCGGAACTGATCTATCATCTGGGCGGTGACTGTTTTATGAAGTCCTGTCCGAGCGAAAAAGGCAGGTAAAAACGCCGATTGAACTCAATCCCCAGTTCCAGCGTGCTCTGACCCTGATGGAGGACACCGGTAAAAATGTATTTATTACCGGTAAAGCCGGCACCGGCAAGTCAACCCTATTGGAATACTTCCGCACCAGAACCAAAAAACGGGTAGTGGTTCTGGCACCAACCGGTGTAGCCGCGCTCAATGTCCGGGGCGAGACCCTGCACTCATTTTTCCGGTTCAAGCCGGACATTACGGTGCAGAAGGTAAGACGGGTTAGAAGCACGTTGCGCCGGATTTATCAGGAACTTGATGCGATTGTGATTGATGAAGTCTCAATGGTGCGGGCAGACCTCTTGGACTGCGTTGACCTGTTTCTGCGCCTGAATGGCAGAAGTTCCACTTTACCGTTCGGTGGTATCCAGATGATGTTCATCGGCGACCTTTATCAACTGCCACCAGTGGTCACCAGTCAGGAAAGGCCAATTTTTACCCAGCATTACCCGGGTCCCTACTTCTTTGACGCCCAGGTGTTTGCTGATTTGCCCCTGGAGTTTGTGGAACTGAAAAAGGTTTATCGACAGCAGGATGAAGGATTTATCGCCCTGCTCAACCGGATTAGAAACAATACCGTAACCGAGTCGGACCTGAGGCTATTGAATCGCCGGGTCGGGGTAAGTTTTCCCCAGAAAGAGGGCGAATTTGTTGTCTGCCTGACCACTATCAACCGAACGGCACTAACGCTCAATCAGGAAAATCTCAGGCGGTTACCGGGCAAAACCTATGAATACCGGGCAAGGGTTGAGGGTGAGTTTGATGCCCACTCCTATCCGACCGACTATCACCTGAAGGTAAAGGTGGGCGCGCAGGTGATGATGCTTAATAACGACAAGGAGGGCAGATGGGTAAACGGCTCTTTGGGCAGAATCACCGGTGTCAGTTATGACCCGGATGAGGATGGGGATGTGATTATGGTTCAATTTCAGGATGGCAGGCTTGCCCCGGTCAAACCGTTCCAGTGGGAAATTTTCCGCTTTCGCTATCAGCCGGCAACCAAAACGATTGAATCTGAGACCGTCGGCACCTTTACCCAGTATCCATTAAAACTTGCCTGGGCGGTAACGATTCACAAAAGCCAGGGCAAGCAGTTTGACAGGGTAATTATTGACCTCAGCCGGGGCACCTTTGCCACGGGCCAGGTCTATGTTGCCCTGAGCCGGTGCACATCCCTTGCCGGCATCGCCTTGAAAAGGCCGCTCAGGAAAAGCGACATCTTTACCGACTGGCGGATAGTAAAATTCCTGACCCGTTTCCAGGACCAACTTTCGGAACCTGCCGATTACTGAGAAGATAAGAATTGTTCAGCAGGCGATCGCCCGCAGTTATCTAAAAATTCTCTATCTGAAACCGAATAATGATGAAAGCCAGCGGATAATAAAACCCTATGCGGTGCGTGAGTTCCATTATCACAACCGCACATTTCTCGGCTTATCCGCTTACTGCACAAGACGCAACCAGGAACGGCTCTTCCGGCTGGACCGAATCCTTGAGGTAACTCCGGTTCCAGCCAACTCAATTTTATAATATCATCGCCGGGTAAGTAAGAAAGGTAAAGCCTTGGCTACCAGATGATTCTGCTCCAATCCTTCTGCCTCAGACTCTCAGCAGCCGCATCGGCAATCGCCAGTTTCTCGTGCTCAAGCAGGTCGTCAGAGACAACATTCTCGGGGTTAGCCGGGTCACGAAACGGCGCGCCGGGAAAGACACTGCGCAGATAGGAAAGCACCCGCTCAAAATTCCCAACAAGCAAATCTCTGGGCCGGTTGCGTAGGGCATCAATTACCACCAGTTCCAGACAAAAAGAGGGAAAACGCAGGTCCCGGATTGTCCGCCAGATTTTCAGCGCCTTGATTTCATTTTCCCAGCCTGAGTTCCTGATCAACTGGATATGAGTAGTAAAGTTGGTGCGAGTGGTGCGGTTACGGGCGGTCTCAAAGATCAGGTGGTTGTTGCTCGCACCCCATTCCTGTTTGGCAGGGATCAAATCAACCGCCAACCCCTTGTATTTCAGACCGACCGATATGTTTTGACGGATGGGGGTAAAGCCGCGTTTTTTCAACCAGGCAAAAAAGTGTTCATAGATTTTGGGCATCTCAAACGGAGTGCGTGGGCCTAAAGAGATTAACAAGTCAAGGTCAGTCCCGCCTTTTATCCTCGTGCCCTTGGCATAAGAACCAGAGGGTTCAATCTTGATGAGATAGTGTCCCGCCCATTTCATTATCAGTGCCTGGAGGTCAGCCATGGCACTCTGAATCTGAGATTCCCAAGCGCTGGACATTTCATATTTTTTCAGAACAAATTTGATATAGAGGTCAGGGGTCATTACCACCTCCTAATTGCCGCAACTTAACCACGAAATATGTTACGGTAATTTCATAGCCCATAAACACGCCTATTTCAGGATAACATTATTTTCGGGCGATGTCAAGCGTTGCGGTTGGCTGCCTGTCTGAGGGTTAAACGCGGTCTTTTTGGCACCCAACTACCGCTCGGCGCGGCAATCTGGGTATTGTCCCTATGCCCATTTGTCATCCCCCTATTTTAATTTAATTCCTGGCTTCAGGTTTGATTCCCGGACCTGCCGGTCAAATCTCAATAAAAATTTCCCCGAACTTCACCCGTGCCGTCATCCCGAACCAGAAGTTCAATTTTTAGACCCGGCAAAAACCGGCTGACAATCTGGATGTTGGTTTTGAGATGCGCACTGACGCAGGTGGTGGTAAAATGAAAGGGGCTGCGGCTCAAACCAAGGAAAGGAATTATCTGGTCAGCAAGATGGGGTTCAAGAGCCGCACGATGCTGCGCATACGCCTGGAACTGCTGGTAAACCTCATCCGCAACCTGCTCGGCCCTTTTGCCCTTACTGCCCAGGGCAGAAAAGCCCGCGGTTATCTGCTCATAAACCGCCTCAAGAAAAAGATAACTGCCCGGGCATTTTGCCGGCACCTCAATTGTCTTTATCTCTGCTATCTCCCGGGCCAGCATCTGCTTCAGTCGGTGCGCCTGGCGGTCGGCAATTGCAACCGGCAGCCGGCTCACCCCGGAAACAACCCGCACCGCCTTGAGTGCGCCCCTGTCTGTAATCCTTAGCCCTTTCAATTGCTCCCGGATTACCGGTTCAGTCTTAAGCAGCATCTCGCCACCCCCAACCGGATAAAAACCATAGGCACGGATTTCGGTTTGGGCTTTATAACCGAGCCGACTCAGAAACGGCAGAAGCACCCTTTCCAAAAACTCGTATAAAGGGCTGAAAGGAACATGGGTGCCACCCCTCAGCAGCGCCTGACAAGAGTCAGAGGCAAAAAGCATTATCGGCAGCACGGTCTGAGTTACCAGCGTAACCGAACCCGCACTGCCCTTTTCACTCGCCACATCCACCACCAGTTTCTGGGCAACAACCCCTGCCGGCTCAAAAACCAGTTCGATGGAGTTGAGAAAATCGCCCCTGACCTTTGCCTGGCATAATTGTGCCGCTGCCCGGACTCCGGCAAGATGCTGGGGCATCAAGCCGGGTCTGGGCCGGCCGGCACGGATGTTTCTGATAACAAATGACTCACCAAGAATTGCGGCAAGGGCAAGGCTGGTGCGCAGAATCTGACCCCCACCCGCACCCGAAGAGCCGTCAATCTCAATCATCTATTTTACCAAAAAGTTTTAACATCTGCCGGGCGTTGTTGAGCATATCCCGGTCATTGTTAAAAAAGACATAGACCCCTTGGGGCTTTGCCGCCCTGATTTTCTTCACCAGTTCCTGCAACTCCGAGCGGGTGTAATTGTGCTGATACCAGCCGGTCCGACCATGCATCCTGAGATAAACCAGACCCGAGGTGTTGTAAATCTCTTTGGGGAATTTTGGTGCATCAATTGAAACGAGGGTAATTCCCAGGTCCTTTGCCCATTCGGTGGTCTCAGGGCTAAACCAGGCTTCATTCCGGCACTCTAAGGCAAACCTTTGCACCAGCCCGCTCTTTTTGACAAACTCCGCCACCCGGCCCCGGAATTCCGTGCCCATCCGGGGAGGGAGTTGAAAAAGATAAAAATCAACCAGTTGGTTTAGCGGGGCGAAAAGGGTGAAAAAACGGTCCCAGCAGGTTAACCCCTCCTGATTCAGCCAGTGGATATGGGTCACTAGCCGGGAAACCTTTACTGCCCAGCGCAGACCCCTTCCCTTTGCTGCCCAGGATTTAACCTGATTGGGAAAGGGAAAGCGGTAAAACGAGGCATTCAACTCCACCGCATTAAGACCGGAACTGGCAATAAACCAGTCCAGCGAACGCTGGGGATTCCAGGAATAGAACCAGCCCGAAGTGCCGACAAAAACCCGCATAATCAATCATAAGACCGCAGCCGCCGGTGTCAACAAACCGCCCCTTTTGATTGAAAATGGCTAAAATTCTTTACTTGACACCGAAAATGAACACCATATAATTAATTCTGTTGCTGCCTAAAAGAAAAAAGGAGGAAGAATGCGCAAAGAGCATATTGCTTTTGCGGCAGCTTGTGCCTTCGGCACCTGCTTAAGCAGAGCGGTTGTCGTGTTGATGGTTCTTACCTTTGTCCTGCCGGTCTTTGCAGCAGAGGCAAATCATCGCCCCTGTCTGTGTGGCCCGAAAATCACCCCGCTTCAGGGCACGGGTAGGACTGTCTATATTGCCCAGGTTCGCTACTCCGACCCGGACAATGACCCACCGGCAAAGGTTGAGGTCTATATTGACGGGATTGCATATCCAATGAAACTGGTCAAGGGCAAAGCCGCTTCTGGCATCTATCAGGCAAGGCTCACCCTGCCTTCGGGCGAACACAACTATTACTTCTATACTGAGGACATCCGCGGACTTCCCGAACGTTTTCCCCGCAGCGGCGCCAAGCCCGGACCCTATGTTGGCGCCGGCAAACAGGTCTATAACCGGTTACCGGTCCTGACCAATGGTGCGTGCTTTGAGGATTATATCACCGGCCAGAATGTTTACACCTTTACGGTCAATTATCTGGACAAAGATGGTGTTAAGCCCCAGGCGGTCCGGGTGAATATTGATGGCATCTGGCACGATATGGAACTGCTTCAGGGTTCACCCGCTGCCGGACTGTATCTCTATAAGACCAGACTGGAACCGGGCAACCATTTCTATTACTTCGCCGGCATTGACCAGTGTGGTGCCTGCGTCCTCCATCCTGCCTATGGCGTTATTTATGGACCACAGGTTGGCGAAACTGAGAACTCAACGCCGAGGTTGATGGGTGAAAAGGTTGACCCGGCTGCGGGTAACCGGGGAACGATTTTTACCTACTATGTTGAATACCGGGACGCGGACAATGACCCGCCCGCCCGTGCCGAAATCTACATCAACGGCAAACCCCACTCAATGCAGTTAGTCGGTGGCAAAACGCACACCGGCATCTACCGGTTCAGAACCAGGCTTTATCCCGGGATGTTCCATAACTACTATTTCTACTTTGAAGATGGCAAAGGCGGGTTCTGCCGTCTGCCTGAAATCGGCTATTTTCATGGTCCGGTAGTGACCAACGATAAGGGCTGTGAGTTTTAAACAAATGGAGGATGTAAAAAATGAATAAGAAAAACCTGATACTCGTTGTGGTCTGGGTGCTGATTGTGGGCTTTTTGGGCCTGGGCTGCCCCAAACCAAAAGCACCCAGCACACCGGTCATCGCCTCGGCACCAGAATCAACCTGGATTAATGCCGCAACACCAATAAGGGTATACTGCACCGCTACTAAGAACAAGGATGTCCGGTATATCACCGACCTTGGCCAGCCCGATAATAAAATGGATACATCGGATGTCACCGGGAGCGGCGACACCAACTATATCTACCCGAAATGGACTCAGACCGGCACCTTTAATTTCAGGGTTTGCGCCTATCTTGAGGAGGACCCGACAAAAGTCTCCGAATTCTCTGAACCGAAGAGCATCCGCGTTGTTCCCAACAACCCGCCGGAAAGTCTGAAAATCTTTGCCCCGCCCGGAACCGCCCAAGGGGTGGAAACCGAGTTCCGTGCCACTGCAATTGACCCGGAGAATGACTCAATCAAGTTCTACTTTGACTTTGGCGATGGCACAAAGCGCTGGATTGATACGATGAAGGCATCGGGCGAAACCCTGAGCACCACTCACAAGTATAACTCAACCGGGACTTTCTGGGTCAAGGTTAAGGCTAAGGACTGGAAGGGTTCTGAGTGTGCACCGGAATCGGTTCCAATTGAAGTGGGAACTGCAGGCAGGGTCATCTGGAAGTTTTCCGGCGTGGTGGGTGATGACTCTAACCCGCCGATTGCCTCACCGGTTGTGGTGGACACATTGATTTACACCTATTGCGACAATGGCTATTTCTATTCGGTTGGCTCCAGTAGGGGCAGAAAAAAGGGACAGAAGGGCACGAGCTCCCCGGAATCCTACAGTTTTAACGGACATCCAGCCTATTGCCAGATGACCAGCCATATTATCATTGGTGCTGATGACTCATACATCTACGCATTATATCCTGACCTGAGCGAAGCATGGAAATGGACCCCTGACACTATGACCCAGGGCTGGGGAACACCGGCACTCAACGGCGATAAAATCTATATTGTCAGCGATGAGGACACACTCTACTATCTCCAGGATGCCGGTAATGCCTGTTCAGTGCTTGGCAGGTACAAACTGCCTGCTGAAGTGACTGGTGCACCAGTTATTGATGCTGCCGGGAATCTGATTTTATCCTGCGCTGACGGGGTTCTTTACAAAATGGAACCAACCCTGCCCAATGTTGTCTGGGCGTGCACATTAGGGGCAACCCCATCCACACCGGTGATTGACGATAACGGGATTATCTATGTTGCCGACGACTCCGGTTATGTTCACGCGCTTAGAGAAGATGGAAGTCATATCTGGAAGCAGATGGTTGACCCCGCTGAAATCATGGGTATGGCGGTCGGAAGCCGGCTGTATGCTACCACCGCATCCGGAAAGGTTTTCGCCTTAAATCTAACAACCGGTGTTGCAGAATGGACACTGGAGGTTCCCGACAGAAGCGCCCTGGTCGGAGCACCGCTGCTTGCCGCCAATGGCTATATCTACTTTATGGATGATGATGATAAACTGTATGCGGCTAAGCAGAGTGATGGCACCCTGGACTGGATTGCCGACTGCCTGCTGCAGGTTGGTGAGCGAGGCGCGGGCACGCGCCATGTTCGATTTGAATTGGCAGAGAACCCGAGTCTGAGTATCGGGCCTGATGGCAATATTATTGTCATTGGCGAGTTCTATATGTACTGCGTGCTCGGCTATCCTGAAGGGACGCTGGAAACCACGGCACCCTGGCCCAAGTGGCAGAAGGACCTCTACAACACCGGTAAGAAATAAACTGTCCAAAAGAGAGTGGCGGGGCGACTGTTCCGCCCCGCCATTTTCTTTTAACTTGACTTTGGCCCCATAACCGATATTGTTTGATGATGCGAATGATAAAGGTCTTGCTGCTACTGGTTTGTTTGCTTGATTGCCGCCCGCGCCCTTCGGCTGCTGTTGCCGTGGTCAATGGCGTGCCAATTACCGCTGAACAACTGCTCAGCACCATTCCCCAGTCAATTGAGCCGGGCAGAGAATCGGCTGCGGTGCGGGAATGTCTGGAAGGGCTGATCAATAAAGAACTTTTTGTCCAAGAGGCAATCCGGCTCGGACTGGATTCGGCAATCACCTATCCATTGGAATTGGAAAAGAAAGGGCTGGTGATATATGAACTGTTTTCCGATATTGCCCACAAGATTCACATCAGCCCGCAGGAACTGGAAAGGACCTATAAACTGCTGGGCAGTGAGGTGCACTGCCGGGTTATATCGGTCCGTGCCGAAACCACCGCCCAAAGGCTCTATCAGGAACTTGTTGATGGTGCCATTTTTGAGAGTCTGGCAACCAAGTTCTCAATCCACCCGAGCCGGACCAAAGGCGGGGACCTCGGTTATATTCAGGAGTTCTATATTGAAGAGCCGCTGCGCAGTGCCATTGCCGGACTCAAGCCCGGTTCCTTCACCAGACCGGTATTCTTTGATTCCAGTTATCAGATTGTCCTGATGGTTGACCGGCGGCCGGTTGCCCTGCCGCCCTTTAATGAGGCAAAACAGCAACTGACGGAACAGTTGAAACTCTCCCGGCAGCGGCAGGCCGCAAATGAGTATATCCAGAATCTGCGCTCCCGACTGGTCTATAATCCGGCTGGTCTGAGGGTCTTGACCAAACCGGTTGACTCAATCACTGAGGCAGAAAGGGAGGTCTGGGTGGCGGTGCGGGACGGCAGTAAATATGTCAAGGTTAGCAGACTTTTGTCCATCGTCCGGCGTTTCCCTCCCAACCTTGATACTGCGATTAAAACCTATGCGGTCAAGCGGGCGATTGAGGATGACCTGATGTATGAGGATGGACTTAACCGCAAACTGGACCAGGTGCCCAAAGTGGCGGAACAACTCAGGCGCCTCCGGTACAAACTGCTTTATGAGACCCTCTATAACCGGGCGGTCAGCAGTCAGACCAGCGTTACTGAGGATGAGGTCCGGGAATATTATCAGCGTAACCGGGACCGTTATCCTGGTGACGATTTTGCTGCCGTTGCCCCGCTGATTCGCAACAACCTGTTGCAGGAACGCCAAAAGGCACGGTTTAACCAGTTCCAAAAGGAATTGCGCGGCCGTGCCCAGATTAATATCAACCAGCACCGGTTAAACCAGGTGCTGAGAGAGGTTATTTCAAGGAAAAAGGAGAAAAAATGAAATTGAGCAAGAGCACTGTCCGCGGTGTGCTGTTCGCTGTTGGGCTCGCTCTGAGTTGTCAGCCGGCACCAGGTGGTCTGCATTCACCGCCGGGCAAGGTGATTGGCACCGTGAATCAGGACAAAATAACCATACCGCAGGTGAATTATGCGGCTGAGCAGTGGCGTGCTGAGGTTACGCCCAGCAACCTGCCGAAGATACTGGACCGGATGGTATCGGTTGCGCTTCTGGCTGAGGAGGCAATCCGGCGGGGACTGTTGAAGGAGGAAAAGATTTTGTCCGGGCTTGCCTGGACCGAGCGGATGTATCTGGCGGGTGCGCTTGCCTCCAGGATTGCAGAAACCGCAGAACCTGGTTCCGGCGAGGTTGTTGAATACTTCCAGAAACACAGGGATGAGTTCGGACTGGGTTTGAAAATGATGCTGATGGTCCTCTCCGACTCAATCCTGGCGGAACAGACCCTGGCAGAACTGAAGGCGGGTGCGGATTTTGCCAAACTGGCACGGCAGCGGTCAATGGATACCTCTTTGATTACGGTTCCGGGTTATCCGACCCGGGGGGTGGGAATGTCGCTGGGCTGGAGCCTGGCCAATGAGGAGGCGGTTTTCAGTCTTAAACCCGGGGAGGTTTCACCGGTTCTTCCCACTATGGTCGGTTACCAGATTGTCAAGATTCTTGAAAAAAAGCAACTTGTTGAAAGCCCGACGCTGAACGAGGCGACCCAGCTTTACCTTGCCAGCGCGCTCAAAGAAGAGCGGCGGCGCCAGGTAATGGACAGCCTTTTAACCAGCCTGCGGGAAAAGGCCAAGGTTACGCTCAAGCCTGAGGAATATAGCCGATAATAAGGGATGGAGAAAAAAAAGGAGAAAGGGAGAAAAGGATTGGGACTCCAGCCCTTCATCTCCGGCTCCCTTTATTTCACATTCTTAATTGGTTATTTGCCATTAGCCCTCTTCTTCGCTCTGACCGGTTTGGTATTCGGGGGCGGCGCGGACAGTATCGCCGCCATCGTCGGAAACAGGGTTGTGCTGGAGAGTGAGGTCCGCCAACTTATGACCTATGTCCGGTTAAGCAGCGGTGATACCCTGACCCCGGACTCAATTCTGCGTTTCCAGGCGCTGAGAAGGCTGGTTGATGAGGCGCTGCTTCAGGACCAGGCAGAGAAGGAATCAATTGATGTCAGCCGGGACGAGGTTCAAACTGCGGTGCAGGAGAATATCAACAGCATCAAGGAACGGTTTGAGTCTGGGGAGGAGTTTTTAACCGCGCTTGAAGCCGAGGGTCTGACCGAACGGCTGCTTAAGGAGCGGATTGGTGAAGAGGTACGCCGGAATCTCCTGGCCCGGCGGCTGTTGGAGAAATCTGGGCTGACTGAAATCTATGTCTCACCGGCAGAAGCCGAGGCATTTTATAATCAGCATAAGGATTCAATCGCCCGGGTTCCGGGCAGGGTAGAACTGGCTCATATTCTGATTGCCATTAAGCCCCTGGATTCAACCGAAAATGCGGCGCGTGCGCGTGCCTGGGAGGTGCTTGATCTGCTTTCCCGAGGCGGCGACTTTGCCACCCTTGCCCGCTCTTTTTCTGACGACCGCAAGACCAGTATCCGGGGCGGGGACTGGGGCTGGGTTGAGAAAGAGAGCCTTTTCACCCAGCAACCAGAATTGAAAATCGTGCTTGAACAACTCAAGCCCGGTCAGACATCACCGCCCTTCCGCAGCCGTCAGGGTTATATTATTCTCAGGAAACTGGAGGAAAGTGCCGAGCAGGTGCGGTTTAGAAGCATTCTTATTGCTATCCCGCTCACCCGTGCCGACACAACCCGGGCTCGCAACCGGGCAAATTCAGTCCGGAGGCAGGCACTCGACGGCATCCGGTTTGATTCTCTGGCGATGCTTTACTCTGATGACCCGGAAACCGGCAAGGAGGGCGGGTATTTAGGTGAATTTCTTCTTGAAGGGCTCGCACCACCCTTTGACCGGGCGATCAGCCAGTTGAATACCGGTGACATCTCCGAACCTATTCTCTCCGAACACGGCTTTCACATAATCAAGGTCATAAACAAAGAGCCTTCACGGTTACTGACCTTTCCCGAACTCCAGGAGGCGATCCGTAACTATATCTACCAGCAGAGATTCACCGAGCGCCTACGTTCATATCTTGACCGGCTTGAACAGAAAGTTTATGTTGAAATCAAGTAGCCGGTAAACCGGAAGGCTCCCTATCTGGGATCTTTAGGTTCTCCAGAAGGCAGGAACAAACCTATCACCTGAAGTTGCCATACTTGGAGCCTGCCCTTAGCCCAGAAAGAGAGAGTTACACCCCTTCGGCTCGCTCGCAATGGCTTAAAAGATTTACAAACCTGAAGGTAGTGCTTTGGCACCTGTTATGGCAGAGAGCTCTACAGAAGGCTGCTATATTAAAATTTAACCCATAGGTTAACAAATTTAAGCGGGCAAAATCGTTCTATCATGTTGAAATTCAATTAATTATATTAAATTTTGCCCAATTTCAGACCCCATCCCCCATACCGTCCCCAAGGTTATTTTTTATGCTATTTTTCTCACTATATTCACGGCTTTGATTTAGGCAATTTAAATCGTGGTGATAGTCGTCGTTTGTTTGCTTATCTGTTAAAGCACTTTACCAGTTGTTTTGCACTTTCTGTCTTATATTTCGGGTGAGGTTCATCTTGCCGTTCTTTAACCAGTTATTATCCCTTGTGTTTGTCCTGTCCTTTTCAAGTTTATGTTCCATTTGTGTTTCCATCGCCATTTATCCGCCATTTGCTTTATCCTGTTTGGCCGGAAAACAGGGTGTAAGGATGGGGTTAAATTCAGAAATACCGAGGGGAAGAGGAAGGGATTGGGGAATGATGAAGGGATGAGTATGGGATGCAGGGATTAAGACCACTTCACTCCATCCCTCCATCACTTCTTTTCTCCGAGATTGGGCGGTCTGGGATTTAGGATTTTAAGCGGAAATGGTTCGGAGTTCCTGGTTCGTGGGCTAGGGACTTGGAATAAAGAACATAGAACTGAACGAGGGGACGTCGCAAATCTGATACCATGGGTTTGATGGGAAAATGTCGCCCAGCGGTTTGACCCATCCACCTTATTGACATTTTGTTAATTGGAATTACAATTATACAAAGGGCAATATGAACCGAAAGGGTGGTTTTGGTGTGCCAATTTTGATTCTGAGCATATTTGTTCGTACGCCGGGTTTTCGTTGCCAACATATCCAGTGCCAATGTTACGGTGATTAAGGATAGTGTTAGGGTTGGAATTAAGGAAGGCGAGTTCAGTTCACGGATTTTGAGCTTTGCACCGACGGTCAGCAATGGGACAATCAATCTGGCACCGGATATTTATGGAGATTACCCCGGGCTATTGTTAATTGATGTAACCGGCAGGGTTGTGCAGGAACTTCATCCCGGCATTAATAGGGTTAGAAAGGTGGGTAAAGGGGTGTTCTTTATCCAGGCAAAATGCCGGCACCGGCAGGTCATCGCTAAGGTTATATTATACTGAAATCCTTCTCATTGAGTGGGCAGCAGCAGTTTTCCGGTCCGGGTTGCCGCAGTTGTTTCCAATCGGACAAAGTATACTCCGGCAGCGAGCGGTTCACCGGCATCATTTTTGCCGTTCCAGGGCACCGCGGCTCTCTTAGATTGGGTTTCGGGGATGGAAATGGTTCTAACCAGTTGGCCGGAAAAGTCATAAATCTTTAACCTGACCGGCTGGTGGCAGGCAGTAAATTCAATCACGGTCCGGTTGCGGAACGGATTGGGGCTGAATTTTAAACGGGCCGGAGGAAGAGCACACTTTTCAGGTATGCCCGTTAATGTATCCGGAAATTGCATGGTCCGGGCATTGACCTTGACCAGGAGGGCATCTTCACCTTCGGCACCGAAGTTTCTGGTCTTGCCGGTGATATATAAATAATCACCAGATTTCGCAATATCGTGGACAATATCATCCTGAAGACTACCCCAGGTTCGGTAAGAAAGTAAGGCACCGCTGGCGTGGTATTTCAGCAGGACGATATCGGTAGCACCGGCACCGTAACTGGCGGTATTAGCACAGACATAGATGATGCTGTCACCATCAGCAATAATTGCCCGTCCCCACTCCGCACCTGGTCCACCCCAATTTCTTTCCCAGACCTTGCTCCCGGTGCGGGTGTATTTGACTAAAGTTAGGTCAAGTTGAATAACTGATGAGGTGTCGATATCGGTATAACCAAGGCAATACAAAAAGGAATCACTGCTCAGTGTTAGTCCATAGAAATTGTCGTCCTGATGAAAGCCGTCGTAGACTGAATCCCAGAGGTAATTGCCACTATCTCTTGAAAAGGCAATCAAGATGGCGTTACCGCTGGTGTCCAATGTGCCCAGATGCGAGGCAAGGTAAATGGTATGATGGTCCAGTGCCAGATGGCCATTAGCCCCTTCCAGGCCTGGCCCGCCCCAGTTCCTGCTCCAGATTAGATGACCATTTTGGTTCAGTTTCTGAACAACGATGTCATTATTAAACAAACTGGGGGTGGTCCAGCCGGAGAGATAAATTCCGTCCTCCGTTACTCCGATGCCATCCACCTCCTCGTATCTGCCTGCCTGGTCCCAGGTATACTGCCACTGTTGAATAAATGTGTCCTGGTCCCGGTGCAGCGCCAGCAGGAGCAAATCGGAACTGCCTCTTTCAATTCTGCCGCCGATATAGAGATACGGCTCTTTATTTACCGCAATGAATGCCACCCGGTTTGAGGAATCGCCCAATGGTTGACTTTTCCACAGTTCCTGACCGGCGGAATCGATGATATAAAGCAGGATGTCATTATGAGCGGCTTGAGGCAACCACTCGGTTGTTGCCCAGCAAATTTTGCCGGCGCTATCAACCGCCACCGCCCAGGCGTCATCCCCCCTTTCATAGCCGCGGGTGAGATACCACAGATCCTGGGCGAACATCCCCGAGGCAACTAAACCAGACATAATCATAATTATGGGATATGTCTTTAGAATATATAACTCCTTATGGAGAATAACTCAGACTGGCGGGGGAGTCAAATAATTTTTTAAATTAGGTAATGTTTAATTCTTACCCTTCATTTTTTTGGAGACCAGCACCCGGGTCTACAAAATTTTTCTATAAATTTTATTTAACTTCTTCCTTTGAGCAGATTGACTTTTATTTCTACCGGGGTTATAATCAAACTAACACGCAGGTAGGAGAAGTTTATGAAGTTATGGCATTTTGGGTTGCTGACATTTTTAGCAACCACCTGTGCAGGAGAGTGGATTTCAATCGGTCCGGATGGCGGCTATGTGCAGGCATTGGCGATTGATCCGAACAACTCCAGCCGACTTTTAGCAATTACCTATTCCTACCCAGACACCCCGCAGGTATATGTTTCCACTGACAGCGGGGCTCACTGGCAGGTGATCGGCAGGTTTGATAACATCGCAGCCAGCGCACTCGCATTTGACCCTTATCAGACTGACCGGGTTTATGCGCTGGGCTCCTCGGGCTGGATTTTAATCTCGACCGATTGCGGTGCAACCTGGCGCATCGGCTCGCTGCCCGGACTTAATTACACAATGAAGCCAGACCCGCATACTCCCGGCAGGATTTTGGTCGGCGGTTATGATGTGGTCAACGGCAACTATCTGCCGGTGGTGTTCATATCAACCGATTACGGTGAGAACTGGACAAGGGTGGTGCCGGACTCGGCTGCTGTCAACCGGCAGATTCTTTGTCTCGCATTTGACCCATCTGCACCTGATGTTGTCTGGGTGGGTGGCAGCGGCGCCCGGGTTTATCGTTCTGAAGATGGCGGTGTAACCTGGGAGATGCGGGCTTGTGGCCTGCCGGAAAACTCCTCCGTGCAGATGCTTGCCGTAAATCCCCGGAATTCGAACCTTCTCCTTGCCGCCACCTCGGCCGGTGCTTATCGCACAACCGATGGTGGTGAAGATTGGCAACAGGTGGATGTGCCGCAGACAAGGGTGGTTGACTTTCCGCTCACCGATGCGGCAAGGGGTTATGCGGTTGGTTATGATGAAACGACCCGGACAGGTCGGGTGTTTGTTTCCACTGACTCGGGTGCGAACTGGACACTGGCGCAGCCCGGGTTTGTGCTTGACAAAGCCGGAGGTTTCTGTTCCGACCCGAACACCCCTGATGTTGCCTTTATCAATAACAACAGGGGTGTTTTCCGGACCGGTGATGGCGGCAATCACTGGTCAGAACGGCACTACGGCATGCGTTTTGCTCACATCTCAACTATCAGTGTCAATCCGGTTGAATCAAGCCGGGTCTATCTTGAGTTCTATGAAAACGGGGTTTATAAATCTACTGATGGTGGCAACACCTGGCAAAGGTGCGAGGACTTTCTTGCCTGCGGCAATATCTGTGGAATCGGTGTTGCGCCGGGCTCAGGCGCAGATGTCCTTTATGCGCTTGAAGGTAAGGGCTGAGGTTCTTCCGAGCTCTTTAAGAGCACGGACGGCGGGTCCGTCTGGACACAAATAGACTCTTACTATGATGATGGCGGCTGCTGTATCGTTCATCCTGAAAATCATTCTTTGATTCTAACTGGCGGCAGAGGTCCGCTGACCCAGACCAACTGGTCATTTGTTGTTTCCTATTCAACGAATGGCGGTACGAACTGGACAAGGTGCAACCTTTCAGGTTCAACCTCGGGTTACTGCTATGCGTTGGCGGTTGCACCTTCCCAGACACAGGTGGTTTATGCTGGAGGCGAGGTTGGTGGTTCAGGTGCGGTTTATCTTTCAACTAACAGGGGGTTAAACTGGACAAGAACCGCGGGTTCACCTGCAGACACGGTTTTTGGTCTATCGGTTCACCCTTCAGACCCAAATCGGGTTTTTGCCGCAACGAGTGGCGGTGTTTATCTCTCAACCAATACCGGAGTCAGCTGGAACCTTTTGCGGCGCCAGCGCGGTCTGCGTGCAGTGAAGATTTTTCCTGTTGGTGCGGATACGGTTATTGTTGCTGGTGATTCTGGGGTGACGATTTCAAACAATGGTGGCAATTCCTGGGAGCAGATGAATCAGGGGCTGGGCTGCACAAAGGTCACAGCGCTGGAGTTTGCCCGAGATGATGAACTGCGGCTTATTGCCGGAACAAATGGCGGCGCCGGCTATGCCTGGGCGTTTCCAACAGGTGCAAACGAGGCTGAAGGAAACAGGCAAACGCGGCTGCGCATAGCCCCCAATCCAGCAACAGGGCAGGTTCGGATTTATATCGGAGAAGATGGGGGCAGGGTGGCATTATTTGATGCGCTGGGCAGAAAGGTGTGGCAGGGTGTCAGCAACAATAATGAAATGGCAATTGATGTGCGCAGTTTGCCAGCCGGCTGTTATCAGGTTGAAATGACTCTTAGCGGGCAAAGAAATTATCGCCGGCTGATAATCAGCCGGTAGAAGGCAACAAACGAACCTGACTTAATGCACGATTGGCACTTTTTCGGTTGAGGAAGCGCTATTGCACTTAAGAAAGTAGACACCCGATTCAAGGGTGCGGCAGTCAATGGAGAGTGAGGTGTTTCCCTGCGGAATGGAGAAGGTTTTTATCAGGCGACCGGTGCGGTCATAGAGGCTGATGTTAGTCAGTTTCACGCTGGGTGCAAACCTGATTTCGGCAAAGGTGCGAACAGGATTGGGTAATACCCTAAATGTTTTCGGTGCGAATATGGGAATGGGGCTGGCAATTCCGGTTACAGGTTCAATGGTGGTGAACTTGATTGCCCTTTGGGCAGCAATGGGTGCAGCGCCATGAGCATAGGAGCCGTTATAAAGGCACTGAATTGCAATCTGGCGGGTCTGGTCCTGAATGCCCACGGTTGAACTGGTATACCCATTCGCGGTCAGATATTGAAATACAATCACATTATCACCAGTAGGTGTGCCAACGGTTGTGTCATAGATAATAACCTGAAACTTGTCCCGCAGAGTGCGCGGGTTGTAGTAACAGACACTGTCATATTCAATAATCAAACGATGGTTGCTGGTGTCGTAATGGTAATAAACAAAGCCGGTGTTGTTGTAGTCAGGATAAAGGTCATCCCAGTTTACCGCAATAACACCGGGTGGGGTTTGAGCGCTGGGCAGAGGCTGATTGGTATAGTTCGGGATGCGGTAATAGCCCGGACAGAGCCAGCCGTCAGCCGAGATGGAAAGTGAATCATATTCCTGGCCATAGAAGCGGAAAGGCCCGAACCCTTGTGGCAGGGCAATTACCCGGACGCTGTCATTCTGGGGAAAGGTTAATCTCGTGCCAGTGGTGTTAATCTCTATCCAATCAAAGACCGGATGTTCAGCATAGCCAGTGTCAATGTCATCATAAGCCCAGTAACGGGGAGGCCAGCGTGGACCATCTGGGATCGGGTCACTGATAAGGTACTGCCCGACCTGCAGGCTGAAACCGCTATGATAGGTGCTTTCATCCGCGGTGATGGTCAGACTAAAGTTGGCGATATGTTCCCGCGGGGTCAGAGCTGAAGCCCGCATCAGATAAGGAATTTCATTTACTGCCGTATCACCACCCGCAATGTCACCGAAAAATGCCGAGTCCTGGTAAAGAAAGACAAATGTGTCCTGGGTGGAAAGAATGGCACTGACATTGTGCGCACCAACCGTACCGAAGTTCTTAAGGGTTAAATAGACTCCAATACTTTCACCAGGGTCCCAGAACCCGTTATTATTACCGGTTGAATCGTCAATCCGGTTACCTGAAAGCCCGAGCAGGGGCATATTCATTGGCACCGGCTGACCCAGGGTGGCAAGCCCGGCAACACCCGCCTTTGTCACCTGGGTACAGAACTGGTTGCTATTATAACCGGCACCGATTGAATCCCCCGGTGTGTGATACCAAGGGTTAACCGGCCAGAAGTCCTCAATGCCGCAGAATGCCAGATACCCGTTATTCCAGAATGGCCCGTGGTCAGAGTTCTGGTTGTCATTTACCATCCGCTTATAAATCGGCAGTGCCGCATAGGTGTCAGCGATGGCGGTAAACCAGTTGACAAATTGCTCACAGGGCGGGTTATTAATCTTGCCCAAAACATCCAGGTTTTCAGGTTCGGCATCAACATAGCCAATCATATCAAAGTTCAATACCCCGAGAATTGAATCGCCCTGTGCCCTTGCCCAGCCAGCATAATATTCACTGCCGTAAAGCCCGAACTCCTCACCGGAAAAGGCGATAAACCTTAAGTCGTGCTGGAAACGATAGCCCTGGGTTACCCTTGCGGCTTCAATCACCGCCGCAGTGCCACTGGCGTTGTCATCCGCGCCGGGCGCATTACTTGGCGCATAGGAGTCAAAATGGCCGCAGATAATCGCATACGGGTTGCGATTCCCGCTTGTCCCGTATTTTATACCAATCACATTCGGGGCATGACCAGAGGTATGGTTCTGCATTATCACGGTATCACAGCCATACGCAATAAACTTCTGGCGAATCCATTCTGCAGCGGCACGGCAGGAGTCAGAGGTTGAATACCGGGTGCGGTAGCGCTGAAGCCGGTTAACATAGGAAAGAACCGTATCGGGTGAAACCGCAGCGACCATCGCTTGAATCAGCGGATTGGGAAAAACCGGTGGTAATTTAAACTCCACCGCTTTGAAAACCCAGCCCTGCAGACTGATTCTGCCCAGCATTGCGCGTAACCCGAGAAGTGATTCAACCTTCTCGGGTGCCACCGAAACCAGATACTCTTCACCATCAAAATCAAGCATCCGGCTGAGCCGGGCAAGTTCCTTTTGGTTTGTCCAGTCAAAAAGATGAACCCGGTAATAGATTTTCTCCCTGGGGTTGAAATCAAGGGTTCTTCCATTCAAGGAAGTGAGCAACGGCTGCTGTTCCTGTTGCCCGATGATAAGCACCCCGTTATTATTGATGCCGACAACAGTAAAATCACCTGCCAAAGCCTCCGGACTTGCCTCGGGCACAATTGCTAAAAACTCACCCGCCAGACAAACCTGGATAAGCACCGTCAAAATAACCGCGATTCGCGCCATTTTACTCCTTTCTTTTTTCTTTATAAAATTTTAACCTTTATTGCCCCGCGGGCAAGAAAAACAGCCCCGAAAAACATTATCGATAAATATGGCTTTGTTTTATTTAACATATTAAAATAAAATAACTTAAAATGCTTTTCGTAAAAACTACTCCTCCTCCCCTCTTCAATTTTTACCACCGAATTTTCAACCTCCCTTGGGGGGTGTAATCCGCTAACCCATCACAAATCAAGCACCTAAAAATGAGATAATTCATCAGTTGTTCCCGGTCTGGCCGTTCCTGAGTTATAAATATCGTAATTTTAACAACTAAACATAATAAAACTTCTGCTTGACAATGGCTATTAAGGAATTAGCATTTTACATCTTGCAGTTGGAAATTTTATTAATATTGAATGGTTAGGGGTGCACCGAGCAAAAAATTCAGCGGTTACAGGAACCATCGTACCTCCTGACGGCGTCCGAAAAAATCGGACGCCGTTATTTTTAATCTTATGTTGAAATTTCAGTTCTTTCTGCAAACCTCAATATGAGAAAGGGTCCAGAGCAGTTTTAGTATTTAATTGGCGAGTGGTAACTTTTAAATCTCTAAGAATCTCAATGCAGTGTGATGAAAATGACCAGCCCCCCCTAACTTATTGTGATAATAAAATCTTTCTGACAAGTTTAATGCTCGCTGTCTCCAGTCTTACGAAGTAAATACCAGTTTGTAGAGGTGAACCGAGATGGGTGCTGTTCAGTTCAACCTGGTGATAACCCTGCTCTTGAATCCCGGACCTGACAACTCGGACCAATTTGCCCGATATATCATAAATCCCCAACGAGATGTTGGTTTCGTTCGGCAGGTAATATCTGATAGTAGTAGAACGAACAAAGGGGTTAGGTTCTGCTTCTAATCGGGAAGATTGATTTTCGATTTCTGGGTTCTCCACTATTCCTGTATTCGGGCACTTCATGGTTGCATAGTCAAAAGCAGTGCCAAATCCGGTACTCCATCCGGTGACGTATGCGTTGCCGGAGTTGTCGACCGCAATTGCCTGTGCGCGATCGTCACCATAGCCGGGGCTGTTGTTATATCTTATTACCCACTCTTGCCCACCGGCAGGATTATACTTCACGGTCGCGTAATCATAATTAGAGATTCCCTCGCTCTCGCCGGTAACATAAACATAGCCCGCGCTATCGACCGCGATTGCATTTGCGATATCTTCATCCCCATTATCATATCTTGCCTCCCAAATCAAATCACCAGCAGAATTATATTTTAGCGTTGTATAGTCCCAAGATGAACTCGAACCCATGGTTCTTCCGGTAAGATAGATATTGCCGTCACCGTCCAGTGCCATTGCATGTGCTTCATTCAAGGCACCAACCGGACCGTCATATCTCCTCAACCAGAGTTGCTCGCCTATCGGACTGTACTTGATTGTGGTATAGGAGGAATAGGGAGGGTAAAATGAGTAGTAGCTGTACCCGGTAACATAGACATTGCCTTCTTGATCTAACGCAATTGCTCTCGCCACATCATCGTCGTCAGCCGGACCATTGTATCTTCTAACCCATAATTCTGAGCCATTGGGGTCATACTTTATTGTTGCATAGTTAGGACCATAAACATCCCTACTATAGCCGGTAACATACACATTCCCCTGTGCGTCAACTGTGAGGGCTTTTGCCTGATCCTCATAATCAGGTCCATCATAGCGCGCGTGCCACTGCTCTCTTCCGGAAGAATCATACTTGACAGTAAGATAGGCAAGAGTGGGGTCAGAACTCCAGCCGGTGATATAGACATTACCCTGTCTGTCGACCGCGATGGCAAATGCCTCATCGGAGTTATGGATTGAGCCGTCGTATCTTGCGAGCCAAACCTGCTCACCGTTGGAGTTGTACTTGATCGTCACACAGTCCTCAGCATGGCCGGCCATGCGACTCTTTCCGGTAACATAGACATTTCCGGAACTGTCGATGGCAAGCGCAAACGCCTTGTCCTGTTCGGGGGCTAGACTGTCGTTTTCATATCTCGCCATCCAAACTGCGCTACCGGAAGAGCTATACTTGATTGTAAGATAGTCCTCACTTCGGCTTGAATCATAAACACTGCCCGTGACATAAACATTACCGGACCGGTCGACAGCGATTGCCGGTGCATAATCATCAAGATGATAGTCGTCATATCTTGACACCCACCCTTGTGCCTGTGCCTTTATCGCGAGGATGGCGATAAAGGCTATTAGCCATTTTCCCAGCATCTGCTGCATCTTTCCTCCTTTTGGCCCGCGCTGGCGGGTTATGTTTAGCTGCTCAGCAGTCAAAAGGTGCAGGCAAAACTTCTTCTGATTTTACCTCACCCTTAATAATTAATTCCCGCCCTCCAAACCTTGGAGATGATATTTGGGAATTAAATATTGAATTATTCAATTAAATTATACCAATTTATATTTATTCTGTCAAGTAAAAAATGACAGGCTAAAATCTTCCTGAATTAAAGCCTGGCAAACTCAACACCAACTAATTTCCAGTTTGGTCTTATAAATGTTGGATGGACTTTTCTTTTTCTGGATAGTTAATACTCAAATATCGGCGTGGTTTCTTCCTTCTCTACGCCTCGCCTCTGCTTATTTTTTACTGCCGGTTATATCATTCCATCTTCACTATTTTCTTCGTCGCGGTAAATTCACCGGCTTTGAAACGACAGAAATAGATGCCTTTGCCAATCTTTTTGCCTTCGTTATCACTTCCGTCCCAGATAGCAGTATAAAAACCCGGCTTTTCTGTGCCCGCTTTCAATGTTCGGATGAGAGTTCCAGAAGGATCGTAAATCTGTAAGTTGACCTGACACCCTTGCGGAAGACCGTAGTGGATAATCGTTCTAAAGATGAAGGGGTTAGGCAGGCTGTTTTCCAGAATGAAAACCCTGGGCACAAGTTGGTCGTTCTTTTTAGCGACTCCCACTACTGGCACAACCGTAACCGAATCGCTTAAGGTGTCGTTGGCGGGGTTCACATCTCCGGTGTAAGCGGTTGAGCAAAATACCGGATGCGTTCCCAGTTCATTAGCGGTCCAGGCAGGAAAGTTGACGGTATCGGTAAAACCAGCAAAGAGAGTCTCATTTATTGTCTGGTTATAAAAATCTCCGATTCTTAGAGTAACTGGGAATATCGCCATTCCAGTTCCGTAGTTTGAAACCGTTGCCTGGGGGGTAACCGTTGTTCCCGAGTCAATTGCCCCTACCGGTGCGATAATTTGAGTTACGCCCACATCCCGGACCCGGACTCGTGCCTGTCCGGCCTGTGCATCATTTGCCGGGTTTATATCGCCAGCAAGCGCGGTTGAGCACTTGGTGGTGTGGGTTCCCCTTTGCAATGCGAGCCAGTCGGTAAAACTGACCACAGTTGAATCCAGTGGGTTGAGATTGACCACATCTTGTGTATCGGTATAGAATGTGTCAATTCTGAAGATAACCGGAAATGAGGCGGTAAGATTGCCGAAATTCCTCACCATTGCCTGTGGTGTTACTACCATTCCTGAATCAACCCACGCCAATGTCGGAGCGATTATGCGGACGACACCAACATCAAGTGTCTGTCCGCGGACTCTTATCAAACCGGTAACCGTATCGTTACGCGGGTTAACATCACCGGTTAAGTAGGTAAACGACTCTAAGTTGTAGGTATCAGGCACGGTTGGTGTCCAGGAATCAAACTGGCAGATTGCAGATTCACCAGGAGCAAGCGCAAGCCAGATGCTGTCTTCATATATCTGGTCAAGGGCAGAAATTCTAAACCAGACCGGAAATGAAGGGGCAGGAGTATTGCCAAAATTCTTAACCTTCACCTGTGGGATAACCGGTGTTCCTGAATCAATTACTCCGGTTGGCGTCAAAATTGAAACCACGCCCACATCAAGCACCTCTAATTGAACCGTAACCGAATCACTTAAGGTGTCGTTGGCGGGGTTCACATCTCCGGTGTAAGCGGTTGAGCAAAATACCGGATGCGTTCCCAGTTCATTAGCGGTCCAGGCAGGAAAGTTGGCTGTATCGGTAACACCGGCGAAAAGGGTTTTGTTTCTTGTCTGAGTATAAGAATCCCCGATTCTCAAAGTAACCGAAAATGTCGCCATCCCAGTGCCGTAATTTGCAACCCGGACCCGCGGGGTAATGGTCGCACCCGAGTCGACAATACCGACCGGTGCCACAATTTGAGTTACGCCCACATCCCGGACCCGGACTCGTGCCTGTCCGGCCTGTGCATCATTTGCCGGGTTTATATCGCCAGCAAGCGCGGTTGAGCACTTGGTGGTGTGGGTTCCCCTTTGCAATGCGAGCCAGTCGGTAAAACTGACCACAGTTGAATCCAGTGGGTTGAGATTGACCACATCTTGTGTATCGGTATAGAATGTGTCAATTCTGAAGATAACCGGAAATGAGGCGGTAAGATTGCCGAAATTCCTCACCATTGCCTGTGGTGTTACTACCATTCCTGAATCAACCCACGCCGATGTCGGAGCGATTATGCGGACGACACCAACGTCAAGTGTCTCCTGGGCAAATGCGCTGGAGAGCATTGCCCCGGCAACAGCCACGAGAAAAAGCCTATTTTTCAACATCTTTGCCTCCTTTTGCTTTTCTCATTTGGGCTTAGCCTCTTTTCAGAAGGTTATTACCAATTTCCCTTACCCCTTGGCTCCTTCGCAGGGGAGGGTTTATAAACAATGCCATAAACACTATCATTATAACCCTCTTTAACATTCTGTCAACGTATTCCTGAGGATTGGGAAATTTAAAACAATCTTTTTGATGCTCTTTTTTACACCTGCAGAACTAACCCTTTTCATAATTCTACTGACCAAATGTATCCGGTCAAGGCTACCGAATCGAGTTTGAAATGCCTGATGCCCGAAACGGCTCGGTAGCGGCATCGTTCGGGGTTAATACTCAAATATCGGCGTGGTTTCTTCCTCCTGCTCTTCGTTGTTCGTGCGGCGGCGTTCGGGTTTGTAGTTGTTGAAGTTATAGGTCAAGCCTAAGGAGAATGACGGACCCTTTCTGCCAAAGCGGGAATAGGTGTAGAAATTTTCACCCCGGGTTTCGCTTTCGTGGAATGAACTGGCAAGGATGTCCCGCACCGCCAATGTCAGGACCAGTTGCCGGTTAAAAAACACCTGCCGTCCTGAGATGCTGGTAAAGAAGCGGCCGCCCTCTTTGCCCTGAATTGTGGCGGTCGGGCTCTCATATCTGCCCTGAATCTGCAGCCTCGTGCCGGTGGGAAATGTGAAATCGGTGGTCAGTCCGAGATTCCAGTTGAAACTGGTGGTGTCAAGATTATCAGTCCGGAGCCGGTAGTCGTAGAGGTCCCCGGTTAAATTGATATTCCAGAACCGAAACAGGTTGATATCCAGATTGGCTTCCAGACCCAGTGCCCGGTCAGAACCGGCATTTTTTACGGTGTGGAGGATGATGTCCTCATAATAAATGGAGTCAAAGCGCTGAATTACATTATGGGTAATCCGGTAGTAGCCATCAAGGGAGAACCGGTTTTTGCCCAGGGGCAACAGATACCCTGCCTCATACGCATCAATATATTCCGGCTTCAGGTTCGGGTCGCCTTTGCGGAGGTTTTTCGCATCCATCCAGGTAATAAACGGCGACAGGTCCCAGCCCCTGGGCCGGTCAATCCGGCGGGTATAACTTGCCATCAACTGCTGTTCTAAGGCAAGGTTGTAGGATAGATGAAGACTCGGGAAAAAGTCAAACTTGTTAATGGGCGTCGTGGTTTGATTGTCAATCTTTACCTTTCTGGTGTTGTATTCGGTGCGTATGCCGAGCATCGCACCAAAATTCTTTAAAACCGCTGAGTAGGTTGAGTAAACCGCCTGGACATTCTCATTCTGGCTTGATTTATGGCGATAGGTGGTGTCATAGATATAACTTTTGGTTGCGGTGTCAAAACTGGCTAAACGGCTCTCCTGATTCGGACCAAAGCGAAAACTTGCCTGATAACCGGCCTCAAACTTGTCCTTCTCCCGTAAAGGCAGGCTGTAATTAATTTTTAAGTCCAGCCGGTTGCCATGCCGGTGATCAATTGTCCTTTTGCCATCGCTGAGCAAGCCGGCAATGCTGTCTTCGGTCTGGGTGGAATCGTGGCGCAGATTGCCGAAGATGCCCCCATTGAATGTCAGGTCGTTTTCTTTTTTGCCAAAGTTATGACTGAGATTAAGATTCAGTGAATACTGGTTGATATAATTCCGGGAATCGGTGCCGCCAGTATAATTCAATGTTTCAGCATTACCGGTATTCCAGACTTGATAACTGGCCATCTGTCCCTGAGTGCCCTGATTGCCGCCGATTCTGCCGGAAAGGCTGAACTGGTCTTTTTGGCTCAACTGGATGTCCGCACCCGCGCGCACGCCGTAAAACAGCATTCTGAACAGCATATCGCCGGACGAGTTACGGTGCAGGGTATCACCAATCGGGGTGATGGTCCAGCTGTTAAACTCTCTGGTTCCGGGAAAACCGCCCCGGTTCAGGTTTGGCTCGATATAGAATGTGCCGATGCCGCTTTTGGCACTTAAAAGCAGATTACCACCCAACTGTCCGTAATTTCCGCCATTCAGATTGAAAATCCCGGAGATTCCGGACTGGCGCTGTTTTTTCAGTATCACATTGATTATCCCTGCCTTTCCCTCCGGGTCATACTTTGCCGAAGGGCTGGTAACAATCTCAATCCTTTCAATCGTGCTTGCCGGAATCTGCTTTAATGCCTCACTGCCTTCCAGTGGTGAAGGTCGGCCGTCAATCAGAACCGTGAAACTGGAGAGACCGCGCAGGCTGACATTGCCCTCAATATCAACCTTGACCGCAGGCGCATTCTCGAGGGCATCAACCGCGGTGCCGGTCTGCAACGCCGGATTCTGTGCCACATTGATAATCTTCTTGTCAATCCGGTATTCAAGTTTCGGCTTTTCGGCAGTTGCCTCAACCCCGGGCATAGTGATTACCGCGGGTTCCAGGTTGATTCTGCCCAGGTCAATTCTGGCATCAGGCGCCAGTTCAATGTTTCGCACCCGGTTGGTGCGATAACCAATAAAGGAAACCTCAAGATAGTATCTGCCAGGTGGAAGTTCCTTTAAAACAAACCGGCCCTGGGCATCGGTTACTGTGCCGGTAATCTGAGATGAGTCCCGCTGACGGTAAAGAACTATATTGGCATATTCAACCGGCTCGGCAAGTTCCGCATCCCAGACCACGCCGCTGATTACACCGCTGCCTTTCACCGGCAACTGACCGCGGGGCTGTGCCAGAGTCAGGGAAAGGGTCAGAAAAATTGCCGGCACAAAAAACTCCTTTTTCAAGTTCATAACATCTGCTCCTTTTTTCATATTATATTAATTAGACACTCTACCAGCAAAATTCCTGCTTGACAAATGTTTCTATGCGGTTTTAAATTTTATTGATGAACAAACCCGGGCCTGAATCGGATGAGGAAAGGGCAAAAAAGATCCTCAGGGCATTCAGACATCTCGAAAGGAGGGAGCGGCTCCGGCGCCAGGCAATTAGTCTTATCTGGCTAATCACCCTGATATTAGTCATTGCCATCGCGCTAGTATTTTTTGCCAACCTGCCCAAGTTTAAACTGCTTTATCAGATGCTCACCCAGCCCGACTCACTATTGCTGAATTAGCTCGGCTAACAAAAATGAACCCTCGCCATTTAGACCCCGAACCCTCCACCACCCCGATAGTAACATAAGGTTTTTGAGCTAATTCGGGTTAAAGGCTTGCCGGTCAAACTGGTTGAAGGTTGCAACTGACTATTGCGCAAGAAATCGGGCGGGCAGTCAAATTGAATCCGGACAAGGGGTTTGGTTGATAATTGCGCCGGACCGGAAAAGCGGTTAAAGCGATAGATGAGGAAATGCATTTTTGCCCGGTCTGAAAACGGAAAAATAAAATTGACTTGAAACTGTTTTTGAATAGACTCCTGCTTATCAGTATTGGTTTGGAGTTTGAATTAAAAATCCGGAGGCAAATATGAATAAATCATCGGCAGCGATAATTGAGCGGGTAAAAAAGGAAAGGGTCGGGTTTGTCCAGTTATGGTTTACCGATGTCCTGGGTTTTCTCAAAGGGATTACCATCTCCACTCGCGAACTGAACCGGGCTTTGACGCACGGCCTTGCCTTTGATGGCTCATCAATTGAGGGTTTTGCCCGGATTGAGGAGTCAGATATGCTGATTAAGCCCGAGCCCGGGACATTTGCCATTCTGCCCTGGGAGATTCAGGGTAAGCGGGCAGCCCGGATTTTCTGTTCGGTTATGACGCCGGGCGGTAAACCGGTCAATTTTGACCCGCGCCAGGTTCTGCGCCGGGTGCTCAACCGGGCAGAGAAGATGGGCTTTTCCTGTTATGCCGGTTGCGAACTGGAGTGTTTTTACTTTCAAAGTGCCGAGTCACCCCGGCTGCTTGATTCGGGCAGTTATTTTGATTTGACGCCGACCGCGCTGCCCGAACAGGTGCGGGTGGCAACCATTGCCGCGCTTGAGCAACTGGGCATTATGGTTGAATACAGCCACCACGAGGTTTCGCCCAGCCAGCATGAGTTTGACCTGCGTTATACCGATGCCCTGCAGATGGCAGATAATGTCGTCACCTGCCGGTTTGTTGCCCGTCAGGTTGCCCGGGAGCACAATATCTATTGCAGTTTTATGCCCAAGCCGGTTTACGGGGTTAACGGCTCAGGTATGCACATCCATCTGTCCCTGTTTCAAGGCGAACAAAACGGGTTTTTCTCACCCAGGGATGAGATGAACCTCTCGCCAGTCTGTCGCCATTTCATCGCCGGTCTTTTAAGATATGCACCGGAAATCACCGCCGTCACCAATCAATGGGTCAATTCCTACAAGCGGCTGGTCCCTGGTTTTGAGGCACCGGTCTATGTCTCCTGGGCAAGGATGAACCGCAGCGCCCTGGTGCGGGTGCCGGCATTTTCCAACCGGCGACCCGAGGCGGCGCGGATTGAGTTTCGCTCACCAGACCCGGCCTGCAACCCCTATCTTGCCCTGGCGGTGATCATTGCCAGCGGTCTTGAGGGGATTGAGGCAAAACTGCCCCTCGCGCCCGAAACAACCGACAACATCTTCCGGTTAACCCCGGAGGAACGCAGGGAGGCAAATATCACCTGCCTGCCCAAGGACCTTTCTGAGGCGATTCAACTAACCGAGAAAAGTGAACTGGTGCGCACCACACTCGGCGATGAACTCTTCAACTACTTTCTGCGCAACAAAAGGCAGGAGTGGGATGAATACAAGGCGCAGGTAACCGAGTTTGAAATCAAACGCTACCTGCCGATTCTGTAGGGATTGAAGCCGGAATTCATCTGTGCTTAATCTGCTTTTGTTCCCGATTTTATTTTCCAGCCCGGGCATCATCATCACCGAGGTGATGGCAAACCCGAGGGGCACAAATGGTGCGCATATGCCTGAGGACCGCAACGAATTCATTGAAATCTACAACCGAGCAAGGGAGGCGATTGACCTTTATAACTACCGGATTGATGATGGTGATGCGGTTGATTTGCTCTGCGCCTGGCAGGACTCATCAATCCTTGACCGCAATCCGAATGTAATCATCAACACCACCTGGCTCAGGCCCGGTGGTTATGCGGTTATCCTGGACCCAGAATACACCGACCCCGAGGCAGAAGGTGGCGATATTCAGCCCTACCGGTTTGGTGAACAGACACTGATTCTGACCGTCGGTAACACCACCATCGGCAACGGCTTGGCAAACAATGACCCGATTGTGCTTTTCTCAATTTATGGCGACACCTCCACCTTTGGCACACCGACCGACTCCGCGGATAACTGGCCTCTCAATGCTGGTGATGGCTTCTCCTGGGAGCGAATTGACCCTCTCGGACCTGATTGCAAAGATAACTGGGCGGTTTGTCCTGACAGTTCCGGCTCAACCCCGGGCCGGCAGAATGCCGCCTCAGTGGTGATTGATGTGGCGCTAAAAAGGATTTTCCTGTGTGATTCGCTGCCACCAGAACCCGGCAACAGGTTTAACTTCGGGGTCAATGTAAAAAATAACAGTTTTATTCCGAGTCCAGCCGGAATGGTTAAGGCCTGGTTCAGCCCGAATGACACCTTTTTGCGAATGGAGTTACCCGGCCTGACACCAAGGGTTGAGACAACATTCTTTTTCAGTGGCGTGGCACCCCGCACCCGAACCGAACTCTGGGTGAGAACGCTGATTCCTGAAGACCGGGATACAATGAACAATCAGGCTCGGCTTTTGGTTATTCCGGGCGGCAGAAAGGAGGTTTTAAGCCCTGCCTTTACCAGTTTCAGCCCGGATAATGACGGCTTTGAAGACAGCCTGCCGATAAACTATTCTCTGCCTGAGCCCAATGGGACACTTACCCTCCAGGTATTTGACCTTAAAGGCAGGCTGGTCCGGACCATTGTTGCCCGTCTCAGATGTAATGATTCCACTCAGGGCACAGTCTACTGGAACGGCAGAAAGGACAATGCCGCGCCGGCACCAGCCGGCATCTATGCCATTTTCCTGGAATACCGGTATTCGGGCAATAAAATCAGGGCAAAACTGCCCGTGGTGTTAATTAGGAGATAGACCGGATTATCTCAAACGACCCGAGAGGATATAATCAGCCGGATTTACCCAGTTGCCATTAACCATCACACCATAATGCAGATGATTGCCGGTTGCCTGTCCAGTTGCGCCCACCGTGGCAATAACCTCGCCTCGTTTCACCTTCCTGCCCACATCCACCCTTAATGTCTGGCAATGGCCATAAAAGGTGTGGACACCCCAGCCATGGTCAATCTCAATTGACCGGCCAAAACCCGGCTTCCAGCCCGAAAATACCACCCGGCCCTCAGCCGGTGCAACAATTGGTGTGCCGGCTGGTGCCACGATGTCCATACCTTGATGCATCTCCCGCCTGCCACTGAAAGGGTCCTGGCGATAGCCAAAACCGGATGTCACCCAGCCCTGAACCGGCCAGATTGAAGGCAGATGCCGGAGCCGCTCCTGCATTTGGCTTGCAGTTCTTTCAATCTCTAACAGTGATTTCTGGGTAAACCTTGCCCGGCGGAGAAGTTCATCAACCTCGGGCGCCATACTTACTGGCTGATTGCCGCCAATCCCCATCTTCCTGACATCGGCTGGGACCAGGCCTAAATTTACCGCTGCCCGGAGCCGGTTGTCCATCTGCTCGGTAAAGGTCAGAAATTGCCTGAAACTGTCCACGGCTGCGGTATAGGCAGCAAGCTTCTGATTCAATACCGAATTCTCGGCAATCAGCCGGTTAAGCATTCCCCGGTCAGTAAACCGGTTAACAATGAACCTGGTTATGATGCCACTGAAAAAGAGGCATCCCAGGGTTACTGCCGCACCAATATATATATAGTGTAGGGGAACGGAAAGGCTCAATGCCTTGTTGCGTCGGGTCAGGTTAACCAGGACCTGGAGCCTTTCCATAATCACATTTTATCAAACCCAATCCCGGCGTCAAGTTTTTCTTTATCAGGGTTCTGCCGGGTTTATTTTGACAATAACGGTTTTTATGTTATTATAAAAGGTTACAAACAAAAAGGAGGTCTTTTGTTTCGTTCTATCCGTTATGCCGGCATTTCATTGATGCTGGTGATTTCTGCTCTTTCTGCCGGTATCCAGAATCATTATAATATGGGACCGGCACACAGGTTCACGCCCACAACCGGCAGTGAAATCAACCGTATCACCTTCAGCAACGGTTATGTTATTGATACCCGCTATGGCGAACCGGCTATTCCGGCTGAACTGCGGGTTGAACCCGAACCTGATGGGGCGGTTTATTACATTATCCAGTTTACCGGCCCGATTCAGCGGCACTGGTTTACTGAACTGGACCGGCTGGGCATCAAAACCATCGGCTACCTGCCCAATTATGCAACAATTGCCAAACTTAGCCCGGGCCAGAAGGAAATGATTGTCCGGCTGCCTTTTGTTAACTGGACCGGCATCTTCCAGCCCGCTTACAAGGTTCAGGCTGAACTGCTTGATGGCAATGGTATCAAAGACATCGCGGTCCTGGTAACACCGGGCGAGGAGCCAGAACCGGTAAAGGTAACTATCACCAGCCAGGGCGGCGAGATTAAGGAAATCACCACCAGCCCATTCGGCACGGTGATTCAGGCAACAGTCAGCACCTGGGCAATTCCGGCAATCGCAAGGCAACCCGGGGCGTTCTGGATTCAAGAGTGGACCGAGCCCACGACCGCCAATAATAAATGTCAGTGGGTCACTCAGTCGGGCTGGCGCTCAAGTGCGCCCCCTGACACCGCGCTTGAAGCCCGACCGGCCTGGCTGAAAGGGGTTCGCGGCCAGCGGGTAATAATGTCCACCACCGACACCGGCCTGAATCTTGGTCATGACATGTTCCGGGATGATTCGCTGAGTGTTACGCCGCCCGGCATCTGGCCTGAACACCGCAAGGTTGTTGCCTACAAGCGGTATGGCACTGCCGATGCCAGTGAAGGTCAATATCACGGCTCCCATGTTAACGGCACGATTGCCGGTGACGACTCAATAACCGGCGGCACCAGTTTCTATGACGGTATGTCAATCAAAGGCAGGCTCTACTTTGTTGATGTCACCAACGGCTATAGTTTTATTTTGGGCACCGACCTTTACAGCCTCTGGGATACGGTCTATTTCGGTCGGGGTCTGCCCGACTCCCTGCGCCCGATAAAGCAGCATTCCGGTTCCTGGGGCTGGTCAAATTCCAGCGGCACCTATCTGATTCAGGATGCCTCAACCGATGCCTTTGCCTGGGCATATAAGGATTTTCTCAACATTATGGCTGCGGGCAATGAATCCTCAACCCGGCGCATTCGCAACCCCGGCATCGCCAAGAATGTGCTCACGGTTGGCGCCACCCGCAACGGCACCGCTGCCAACGCCATCGCCAGTTTTTCCAGCCGGGGTCCAACCCAGGACGGCAGACTCAAACCCACAGTGATGGCACCGGGCGAATCGCTCTATTCTGCCACCCGCACCGGCACCAACACCTACTCATCAATGAGCGGGACATCAATGGCAACACCGGCGGTCTCAGGCGCGGTTGGGCTTTTGCGCTGCTACCTGCAGGAGGGCTATTATCCCACTGGCGAACCGGTTGAGGAAAACCGGCTGGATTACATCTCAGCCGCACTCTTGCGTTCAATGGCAATCGCCTCGGCTGACCCGAACATCGGCTCCTATACCCCGCCCGACAACAACATCGGCTGGGGCAGAATTGATGTTGATTCGGTGCTTTATTTTGCCGGTGATACCCGGCGCCTGATGCTGAAGGACGACACATCCGGCATTGCCACCGGCGAATACAAAATGGAATACTTTCAGGTCAACGCCGCCATCCCGCTCAGAGTTGCCTTGGTCTGGACCGACACTGCTGCCGCACCCAATGCCAACCCAACCCTGGTCAATAACCTTGATCTTGAAATTATTTCGCCGAGCGGCGTCTCCTATCATGGCAACCAGTTCTCCGGCGGCCAGTCAATCCCCAACCCGACCGCCTGGGATTCACTAAATGTTGAGGAGTGCTGCCGGGTCAACGCGCCCGACTCCGGACTCTGGACAATCAAAGTCTGGGCGCGCAATGTTGCCACCGGCAGCCGGCAGCCATTTGCCTGGACAATCACCGGTGCGGTCAGCCCCTCCTCATTACTTCACGATGTGGGCGTGGGTGCGATTCTCAGCCCGACCGGTTCAATTGACTCGGGCACGGTTGTCACACCGCAGGCGCTGATTCAGAACTTCGGAACCGAAGAAGAAAGCCTGGCCGCGGTATTTACCATTGAACCGGGCTATTGCGATACCCAGTCCATCATCATCGCTGCCGGTGCAGCGGAAACGCTCAACTTCCAGGACTGGGAGGCACTGCTCATCGGCAACTATCTCAGCCGCTGCACCACCCTGCTTGGTGGTGATATGAATCCGGCTAATGACCGGGCAACCGACAGTTTTGAGGTGGTCTCAATCACCGGCATTGCTGAAGGCAACAATCGGCCCCGGCGCCTGGTGCTTGAACCTGCCCAGCCCAACCCGTTTACCAGCCGGGTCATTATCCGCTACGGCCTGCCCGCGCCCAACCGGATAAAAATTCAAATCTTCTCGGTAACCGGCGAACTGGTCAAAACCATAACTGCGGCAGAAAAAACGGCTGGATTTCACTCGGCATACTGGAATGGCACTGACGAACGCAACCGCACCATTGGTTATGGTGTATTCTATGTCCGGCTCACCACCGCGGAAAAGGTTCTGACCAGAAAGATGGTCAAGACCAGATAAAATGCATTTAGGGCAAGGGGCGGAAGGTCTTACCTCCCGCCCCTTATTTTTCCTCTTCTTTCGGTTTAACGGACCCGGACAATTTTGACGGTCTGATTTTCAGTTACGCCCAGAAAAACGCCCGGGTTCAGCGGCCGGCCTAATTCATCCCTTCCGTCCCAGACAAAAAGGCCTTGATGACCATCCGGCTGCAGAACCCTGACCCGCCTGCCTCCGGGGTCGTAGATGCGCAAAAGCCCAAAGTTTTGGCACCGGGGTTGAGTAAATCTGATACTTGTTCGCTGCCAGAACGGGTTGGGCTGAATCAGAACTCCTGAATAAACCCGGTCCGGTCGGTTTTTTTCCTCACAGCCGTGCCTGCCGGCAATCACCGAGATGCTCGCACCCTCGCTGTTCGCAATCAGCATCCGGTTGTGCTCAGCAACCCAGAGCGCCTGAGCCGGAACCAGACCGCAGTTAATAGTGGCAATCACCTCAAGGCTGGTGCAGTCAATTACCGAGACATTGTCATCCCCGGAATTGGGACAGTACAGGTGATTATCCTGCTGGTTATAAGCCAGACCCATCGGCAGCGCCCCCACCCGGATTTCTGCCACAACCGTATCCAGGGTCCCATCAATCACACTGACCGAACTGGCACCGGTATTGACACAGAAAACCTGCTCGCCGTTCCAGTTCCGGGCAAAACCGGAAGGTCCTGCCCCCACCGGAATCGCTTTCAGCACCGAATCGTGCTCAGTGTCAATCACCGAAACGGTGCCGGCAGTATTGTTGGCGCAGTAAATCCGGTTATGTTCCAAGTTGCAGAAAAGGGCAACCGGCCAGTTGCCCACCCGGATGCTTTTTTGCAAACGGTGGCTCTGGACCTCAATCACCGCCACGGTTCCTGAGCCGGCACAGGCACAATAAACCCGGTCATCTTCCGGGCTACTACAGAGTGCCTTGGGACGGTCGCCAACCATAACCTCTGCCACCACCGTATCCCGCGCCTCTGAGAAAATGGTTACCGTGTTGGCAGAGGAGTTGGCAACGTAGAGACAACTGTCTGCCTGAAGGAAAAGAAGCGCCTCCGGTCTTCTGCCCACCGGAATTATCTTGCTTATGCTGTCGCCCTGGACATCAATCACCGCCACCAGCCCGCTGTCACGGCTTGCCGCATAAACCCTTGTTGCCATCCTGTTCGGGCACACGAGCCAGGGACAGCCGGGAACAGCAATCTCGGCAACCGGTTTTAGGGTTCTGCAATCAATTGCCGAGAGATAGTTACTCCACTGATTTGCCGAATAAACCTTGGCTTTAGCCTTTGCCAGCGCCAGCGGCCAGGCACCAACCCGGACCGTTGCTAAAACCTCCAGCCGGGAACCATCAATTATGGTGATATCATTACTGCGCCAGTTCACCGTATAAACCCGGTTCCGAGCCTGATTATAGCCAATTGTCCACGGATAGGTGCCACAGGGGATAACCTTGGCAATTGAATCAGTTTCACACTCAAGCACCAGCACCGCGTTACTGTTCGGACTGCAGCAGAAAACCCGGTTGTCAACCGGGTCATAAACCATCGCCCCGGGCTCACCCGGCGTGGCAACGGTCTTGATAACTGTGTCGCCGCTCCCGCTGATCACGGTGATACCCTGATGATGACTGCAATAGATGCGGTTTTGCCTCGGGTTAAACACCAGATTTTGGGGCATAACGCCCACACTGAGGGTTGCTATCAACTCCTGGGTTACAGCATTAACCACCGAGACCGTGTTGCTGACTGAGTTCGCTGAGTAAATCTTGGCGCCAACCGGATTATAAACGAGCGCAGTTGGATTTGCCCCGACCCCGACCGTAGCAATAACCTGATGATTCGCACCATTAATCACCGACAGGCTTGCCGACAGTTCATTTGCCACATAGATAAGATTACCATCGGTATTAACACCAATGGCGCAGGGTCTGCTGCCCACCCCCACCCGCGCCAAAATTGAATCACCATCACCGTCAATTACCAGCACACTGTTATCAAGATAATTGGCAAGATAGACCCGGTTAGCAACCGGATTCACTCCCAGCGCATAACCACCCCAGCCAACATTTAACTGCCGGACAAGCCCATTGCTTGCCCCGTCAATAATTGTCAGATAGTTACTGTAATAATTGGCAACATAAACCTTGTTTGCTGCCGGATTATAGTCCATCGCCAGTGAAAAATAACCGTTCGGAACCCGGGCAATCTTCTCGTTGCTGGCACCATCAATCACCACCGTTGCCTCGCCATCCTGACCCGCAACATAGACCCGGTCGTTGCTCGGGTTATAAACCATACACCGGGGATTAACCATCCCGCCCAGCGAATCGGGCAAAAGCACAGTCCGCTCAAGAACCTGGGCAGTCAGGCTCAGAAAGAAAAAAAGAAGAATGGGCAAAACCTTATTAAACATCACGCCATCCTTTCGCAATTATAAGCCAGCCGGAATTAAGTTCAACCCTGGCCAGAGTTCTTTCTTCTGCTCCAGCAGTTAAGCAGAACCTGACCCTCATTTTCAGTTCCGTATTTGCCACAACACCAGATTTAAGTTGTTATCCCGGCAGAAAAATAGGGCTGAACCTGCCCTTTAAACTGATTCTTCCCGGACAACTAAAAATATGGCGTTAATTTTTCCCGTTTTCGGGGTCAAAATGGATGGATATAAAACAACCTACAAGATGTAGGGCAAACCTTCAGGTTTGCTTTCGGATGGGGATGCAAGGCTAAAGCCTTGCCCTACATTACTTATCCGCTTGCCAAAGGAATTAAAGAAAGGGCTGACAATCGGGTGATAAAAACTCA
>Ga0272448_1000744_pt1 | contig 47818 bp, 37 predicted proteins | sample YNPCB0191_FD_202220 | JGI IMG/M metagenome (GOLD analysis project Ga0272448, IMG submission 202220) | Hot spring sediment microbial communities from Yellowstone National Park, WY, United States - YNP-CB-019-1 | ecosystem: Environmental > Aquatic > Thermal springs > Hot (42-90C) > Sediment... | reverse complement strand
CCAATCAACAGAATGAAAACTTAAATTCCCAGATAAGCGCACTCAACAACCAACTTAAATCACTAAATGAAAAACTTACTCAATCCGAAAACAACCTAAAACTAACCCAACAGCAGAATAACCAACTTACTTACGAACTTACTAACCTTAAAAACCAGATCACCCAACTGGATAGTCAGCGCAACCAACTCTTATCCGAAAAAACCCTCTTAGAAAACAAACTCAAACTCCAGGAAACCGAAAACCAGAAAAACCTCTCCCAACTGCAACAACTCTCCAGTTCTCTACAGGAAAAACAAAACCAACTCCAACTTACCCAGACTCAACTTAACCAGATAAGTCAAACAAAGGAAAAATTAGAAAACCAACTCAAAGAGCTCCAGGCACAACTTACCAAACTCAGCGATGAAAAAACTAACCTCTTAAATGAAAAGTCTTCTTTAGAAAATAAACTCAAAACCTTAGAGCAAAACCTAAATCAAGCCAATCAACAGAATGAAAACTTAAATTCCCAGATAAGCGCACTCAACAACCAACTTAAATCACTAAATGAAAAACTTACTCAATCCGAAAACAACCTAAAACTAACCCAACAGCAGAATAACCAACTCAATCAGGCATTAGATGATTTAAGAAATAAATTGAATTCAATGGAAGCGCAGATAAACACATTTAAAGATGAAAAGACACAACTTTTAGCCCAGGTCAATCAGATACAGAGCCAGATGTTAAACTTGCAGACAGAAAAGAATAATCTTTTAAATGAGAAGGATAAAAACTTAGCCCAGATTAATGAATTGCAGACACAGTTAACCGCTCTTCAGAATCAGAGGCAGGAACTTATCAATGAAAGAGACAAGCTTATTCAGGAAAAGGAAAATTTAAGTAAGCAGATTCAGGAACTTACCACCAAAGATAATAGCTGGAAAGTAAAGATTGAGGAGATAAGTTTAAGTTTAAAGGATAAGGATAAGACAATTCAAGATTTAAAGGATAGTGAGGAAAGGTTACTTAAACAGGTAGAGCAACTGCGCAGGCGTTTACAAGAAGTATACGATAATAACGATGATTTACAGAAGAAGAATACCAAACTTTATGAGGATAATAAATTCTTAAGTAAAAAATTGGATAGTTTATCCAAAAAACTCGCTCAGATGTCTTTATTAAAGGAAAGGTTAGTAAAGGATAATTCTATTTTACATTATAACTTAGGTGTATTTTATAGCAAAAACCAGCAGTATGATGAGGCGATTTCAGAATTTAATAAGGTATTGGAACTTAATCCCAATGATTATGCCACCCATTATAATTTAGCGATAATCTATGCGGACTATAAAGGTGATCGCACAAAAGCCATCAATCATTTCAAAAGATACTTAGCCACCGCACCCAAGGATGATAAGGATATTGAAAGGGCAAAAAAATATATCCTTACCTGGGAGACCTGGGAGGAGGAGAGGCTAAAGGTAAAACCATGAGAAAGTATCTTTGGATAAATTTATTGATAGTTTTCAGTCTTTTAATGAATAATTTCATCTTTGCGGAAGAAAAGTTAGCACAACTTCCTCCCAAAGTAGAAGTTCCTTTAACTGACCCTTTCAGTCAAAGATTTAGTTTAGAGTTAAAGGATATGGAGATTTCTGAGGCTTTAAGGTATTTAGCCAGTAAAACCGGATTAAATATCGTAACTACCAAAAATGTTTCTGGAAGGATAAATCTTTCTGTGGATAATGTTTTATTAAAAGATATCTTTGATATAATCTTACGTTCCAATGGTCTTGCCTATGCTAAGCAGGGTGAGATTTATACGGTGATGACTGAGGCAGAGTACAAAGCGCTTTATGGGAAAAATTTCTCCGATATGCGTCAGGTGGTAGTTTTTAGATTAAAATACGCAATACCTGAGCAGGCATTTAGTTTATTAGATGCTTTAAAGAGCGAGATCGGTAGAGTTTTAGTAGATCCAGAATCAGGGAATGTGATGATTATGGATATTCCGGAAAAAATTGAAGTGATGCGCAAGGCATTAGAGGAATTTGAAAAACAGAATTTGGTTAAGGTTTTTGATTTAAAATATGCTAAGGCAAAGGAAGTAGAGGAAATTTTAAGGGGGCACCTTGAGGCAAAAAAAGTAGGTTTTGTCAAAGCAGATGAGCGAAATAATCAAGTAATTGTTCAGACATTACCAGAAAGGATGGATGAGGTTTCGCGTTTAATTAAGGATTTGGATAAGCCTACAAAAGAGGTTTTAATTGATGCTAAAATAGTTAAGATAAAATTATCAGATCAACTTGATTCGGGAATTGAATGGGAAGGCTTATTCGCTTTAGCCAAGAAAACTGGACTTACCTATTTAGGTTCATATCCTTTTAGTTCTGTGCAGTCAGCAACTGCTGCTTGGCGTTCAAGGGAGCAGGTAGTTTCGGATATGAATGGTTCAGTAGGAAGTTATCCTTTTAGTGGTACAACTACCAATTATTCTGCCAGCACAAAAGTTTCCCCGGGAGAAAAACTGCATATCGGTATGATTACCCCTGAAACAGATTTTGATGTTTTATTTAAACTTTTACAGACTTTAGGAGAGACCCGGATTTTATCTAATCCTAAAATTGCAGTAGTAAATAATCAGGAGGCGCGTATCCATGTGGGTGAGCGTCAGGCTTATGTTACCACTACCACTACTACCGGGCAGACTACTTCTACAGTCGCGGAAGAGGTAACTTTTGTGGATGTGGGAATTCAATTAGCGGTTACCCCTTCTATAAATGAAGAGGGTTTTATTACGATGAAGATAAAGCCAGAAGTATCCAGTGTCGCTTCTATCCTTACTACACCTACGGGAAACAAAATTCCCATTATTGATACTTCTACAGTAGAAACAACAGTGATGATAAAGGATAAAACTACGCTTATTTTAGGAGGTTTGCGTAAAGAAGAAATAACTAGAACTTCTGAACAATTTCCGGTTTTAGGAAAGATACCTATTTTAAATCTTTTCTTTAGTAATCGCAGTAGTAAAAAAGATAGGACGGAAATTTTGGTTTTAATTACTCCCCATATTATTACCGGTGAAGTTATGCCAGTAATAGATGAAAGGAAAGTAGAGGGTCAACCTGGAAAATCATATCGACCTTACAGTCCTTTTGCCAAAGAAAAAATAGAGACCCAACCCAAATCCTTTAGAGAGTTAAGCAAGGAGGATTATGAAAGATAAAAAGGTTGTTTTTCTTTTAGGATTATCTTTTTTATTTATTCTGTTTGTTTTGGGATTCTTGTTATATAAGGGATTTAAAAATAAAGATGCCCGGATTATAGGTTTAGAAGAAAAATTAAAAAAATTAGAAACAGATTACCAAAATCTTTTAAAAGAAAATAATCAAATTAAAAAAGAAAATAATGAACTAAAAATAAATCTTAATCAACTGAATAATAATCTTCAAAATCTTTCCACTGAGCGGGAAAACCTTTTAGCGCAGATTAAAAATATACTGGAGGAGAAAAATAGATTAGAGGAATTAAAAGGAGATCTAATTAAATTAAAAAATGATTTGGAGGCAGTTCAAAAAGAAAAAACAGAAGTGATTAATGAGAACCTTTCCTTAAAAGAGGCATTAAAAAAATTAGATGAATTGCATAAAAATACGGTAAAAGAAAAAGAGGCATTAGAGGAGGAATTAAAGAAAGAAAGACAAACTCCCATAGTAAAACGCCTGCAACAGGAAGTAGATAAACTAACCAAAGAAAATACTCGATTAAATAATAATCTAAAAGAGACGGAAAAGGAAAACAGCAATTTAAAGAATAACTTAGCCAAGTTAGAGATAGATTTGAGTAATTCTAAAAATGAGGTAAAGGATTTAAGCCAAAAGTTAGATAAACTTAATAAGCAGTACTTAGAGGCGGTGTTAAAAAATAAAAATTTGCAGGAGAAATTAGGAGAGCTTCCCAAAAAATTTGCGGAGGTAAGTAGACAAAATCAAGTCTTAATTAAAGAGACTGCCAATATGCATTATAATTTGGGAGTTTTTTATACAAAACATAAAGAATATGAAAGGGCAATAGTTGAATTTGAAAAGGCATTGGAACTTAATCCCCAGGATGCCTATTCCCATTTCAATTTAGGATATATTTATGCAGAGTATATTGTAGACAGACAAAAAGCGGTGGAACATCTTAAACAATATTTAAGATTAGCCAAAAAGGAGGATAAGGATGTGGACTGGGCAAAGAAATATATCCTTACTTGGGGCACCTGGGAAGGTAAAGAACCAATGGAGTAAGATAAAGAAAATTGTTCTTTTATTTTTAATTGGTGCTGTTTTTATATTTCTGGAATATAAACCCTTAATTTTAAATAACTTTTATCTCTACGCACAAGAAGATAACCAAGAGAATAAAGAAAAAGAAACAGAATATGCAGGAGAGTTTTTTGGGATAAAAGTTCCCAAAACAAATTATCTTTTTGTAAAAACTACTCTACAGGTATTTGGTTATCGGGGAAGACCTCCTGCCAAAAATGAAGAGGAATTAGAAGACCAGATTTGGGAGCAACTTTTACTTTCCTTTCTTGCCTTCCAAAGAGAAATCAAAGTAGATCAACAAGAATTAGAAAATGAAATTGAGAAAATCCTTAAAGCCCAGAAGGTAGATTTTGATTTTCGCAAAGATAAGGATAAATATGAGCAATGGGTAAAGGAAAAGACAAATGAACCAGTAGTACTTTTTGAAAACCAACTTAGGCATCTTCTGCAATTGGAAAAACTTAAGGAAAAAATAATGGAAGAAATCCCTGTAGAGGTAACTGAGGAGGAGGCACACCAGGAATTTTTAAATGAGTATAATACCTTAAGTGTGGAGTTGGTGGAGTTTAGTAATATAAAAGAGGCAGAGGATTTTTATAAGAAAGTAAAAAGAAATCCAAAACTTTGGGATAAAGAGAAAGAAAAAAGACCTAAGGATTTTAAAAGACCGGGTTTTGTATCTTTAGAATTTTTAATTGATATCTGGAAGTTTCCCAAAGATGCCTGCTATGAGATGTTAAAATTAAAGATAAATGAGTTCTATAAACCTTGTCCTATATATAGAGGATATGCGGTATTTAAAGTATTAGAAAAAAGGCTTGCAAACGAGGAGGATTATGCTAAACTTAAAAATGGATATTATGAGCAGATAAGACAGAGGAAGAAATTAGAGGGCTATAATAATTGGCTTAAGAATTTAAAGCAGGTGGCAAATATAAAAATTTACGGTAAAGAAGAAAGAAAGGAGGCTGAGAAATGAAAAGGGTTATTTTATGGGTTTTGGTTTTGGGGTTGTGTTTGGGATGGATTAGTTTAGGATTTGCTCAAACCAATGAGTCAAAGAAGGCATTATTAAAAGGGCTGGAGCTAAAAGCACGTCAGAATTTAAAATCTCAAGAATGGACAATTTATTTAGTTCCTTTAGAGTTAAGCAAAAAAGAAAAACCTACTGTGGAAACCGATATTTTAACTTTTACGGATATGAAGGTAAAATCGCAGAATCTTTATGCTAAAGGTTATGGTGAGTCAAATTATTCTTTAAGGGTCCAGGAAGATGGGACTGCGACTTGGGAGACGATGCAGGTAAATGAAAATGAAGATCTGGTATTTTTAAGGGGAGATTTAAAAGGAAATCAAATGACGGGAATTATAAGTATGCAACCTAAAAAAGGAGCACGCAGAGATTATTCCTTTTCTACCACCATGCCCACAATTACTACGCCCACAGTAACTGAAGAAGCACCGAAAGCAAAAAGAAGATAAATATGGATTTAGAGAAAAGAATAAAACTTATTGTTGAGGACTTAAAAAGATATAAGCCCAAAAAAGTAATTCTTTTTGGCTCAGGAGCTAGTGGTAAATTTTTTGATGAGTACAGCGATATAGATTTATTGGTAATAAAAGATAAGGTAAAGAAAAATTTTATCTCTCGTTTAGGGGAGGTAGCTGAGTTTGTAAGACCTCAACTTTGGCCTTTGGATATTTTGGTTTATACTTCTAAAGAGATAGAAAAGTTAGAGAAAGAATCAGCCTTTATTAAGAAGATATTAAAAGAAGGCAAAACCATTTATGAAAAAAACTGAACAAAGAGGGCTGATTTGGTTAAGGCAGGCAGAACATAATTTATCGGTGTGCAAAAAGCATCTTAAAGATAGATTTTTCTCTGATGCCTGTTTTATGGCAGAACAGACCGCGCAGGTGGCATTAAAGGCTTATCTTTATTTTAAAGGCGAAAGATTTGTTCCTATTCATTCGATAACCGCCTTGATAAATAAATGTCTATCTTATAGTAAAGATTTTTCTTTTCTTTTAGGAAAAGCAGTAAAATTAGACCAATATTATATTCCCACCCGCTATCCTGATGTTTTGGGAGAAGAAGTCTTACCTTTTGAGATTTATAAAGAAGAACAGGCAAGGGAAGCATACGAAATTGCTAAAGAAATCTTAGAATTAGTAAAGAATAAAATTGAAGGAGGCAAAAAATAAATGCGTAAGAAAGTTTTTTTAAGTTTGCTTTTTGTTTTTGGTCTCTTTTCTTATATATTTTCACAAGAAACCGCTAATTTAGGAGAACTACAAGGAGAGGTGGTTTGGCGAGGAAAGGATAAAATCGGAATTATTTTTAAAAAGGGGCCCGAAGGTGAAGAAGAGATACTTTTACCTATTGATAACCAGACCACTTTTGAGCATATAAAAAAAATTCGAGGATTTAGAAAGAGGCGATATTGTTTATGTAGAGATAGAAGAAGTGATGATTCCTTCTGCGGATGGAACCCTTGTACCCAATAAAAAATTAAAAAGTTAAGTTTAATAAAGAAAGGAAAGAAAAAAGAAATCCCTGCAGTAACGCAAGAGCAGGTTTTTAAGCAGGAAGATATTTTAAAGAGTCAGTAATTTAGTAATGTCAGAAAAGAAGCAATGCTTGTTTAGTGACAAAAAATAAATGAGTATATTTGAAGTTACTTCAAAATTAGGAAGGAAATTGAGACTTACAGAAATACAATGGGCACATATAAGTTATAAACATCCAGAGTTAAATAATCAGTTGCAAAGGATGATTTCTGTTTTAGAGAATCCTGATTTTATTTACTATTCTTCAAACGACGACTGTTATCAATATATTAAATATTTTGAGCAAACACCCATTAGTAAAAAATATTTATTGGTAATAGTTAGACATCTAAATAGCGAAGGATTTGTAATCACAGCTTTCTTTTGTTCAAAGATAAAAAAGACTCAGAAGGAGGTAATCTATGAGAAAGAAAATTTTCATAAGTTATGACAAAGATGCAGATGTAATGTATCTTAGTTTTGGAAAACCTACAAAAGCTGAAGGGGAAGAGATCGATGAAGGAATATTTGCGCGGTATAAACCTGATACTGGAGAACTTGTAGGTTTAACAGTGATAAATTTTTCTAAGAAATTCGGTATAGAGCCGAAAGAGGTCACTATTCCTATTTATACTTGATAGGGAGTATAAGAAGAGATTGACTTTTAATAAATGATGTAATGCCACAAAAGAAGCAATGCTTGTTTAGTGACAAAAAAGAATAAAGATGGTGGCGGATGATAAAGTTAATAGATTAGATAAAGAAAAAATGAAAGCTGTAGAAAAATTAGTTAAATATTGGATAGATTTAGCAAAACATGATTTTAAGACAATGGAAGGTTTATTTAGACTAAAAAGATATCCCGATGCTTTGTTTTATGGACATATGGTCTTAGAAAAAATTTTAAAAGCCATAGTTGTAAAGAATAAAAAGAAGCATCCCCAACCCACGCATAATCTTTTGGTTTTATTAGAAGAAACAGGCATCTCTTTAACGAAAGAGGAGAAAGAGTTTTTAGCAGAGGTAAATAAATTCAATATAAGAGCCAGATACCCTGATTATAAACTATCCTTTTATAAAATCGCTAATTTAAAATATACAAGAGAAAGATTAGAAAGGATAAAATTACTTTGTAAGAAACTATGGCAAGAAATAAAAAAGAGTTAAAAAAAATAAGAAAAATTCTGCTTAAGTATAAATCTTTATTAGAAAAGGAAAATTTTCCGGTAAAGAGTTTGATTTTATATGGTTCTTATGCGCGGGGTGATTTTAAACCTTATAGCGATATTGATGTTTGCGTAATTTCGGATAAGTTATTAAGGAACAAAGATTATTATGAAACATTTCTCTGGAAAAAAGTTTTAGAGGTAGACCCGCGCATTGAACCAGTAGGTTATCATCCTAAAGATTTCAAAGATATTGACCCTTTAGTTAACGAGATTAAAAAAGAAGGGATATTAATTAGATGAAATTTTTAGAAAAATTTGTAATGTCACAAAAGAAGCAATGCTTATTTAGTGGCAAAAGATTATAAATATGGGGGCGGGGATAATTATAAAAAAATGGCGTCTAGGCATAATTTAGAAATTGTTAAGACTTTGAAGAAAAATTATCCTTATTTAAAAGAGAAATTTGGGATAAAAAGGATAGGTTTATTTGGTTCTTTGGCAAAAGGAAAAGCAAAAAAAGCAAGTGATGTTGATATTTTGGTGGAATTTAAGAAACCAATAGGGCTTAAATTTATTGAATTGGCAGAATATATGGAAAAACTCCTTTCTAAAAGAGTAGATATTTTAACCTTAGAAGGGTTAAATAGTATAAGGGTAAAAAAAATCTCTGAAGATATTAAAAAAAGTATACTTTATGTCTAAAAGAAAAGATGCTGAACTTTTAGAGGATATTAAAGAGGCAATTAAGAGAATAGAGATTTATACTCAAAAGATAGAATATAAAGAATTTCTAAAAGATACAAAGACTCAAGATGCAGTGGTAAGAAATTTAGAAATTATTGGTGAAGCGGTAAAGAATATATCTAAGGAATTAAAGAAAAAGTTTTTCCAAATACCTTGGAAAGAATTGGCTGGTTTAAGAGATAGACTTATTCATAAATACTTTGGAGTTAACTATGAAGTTGTCTGGACGATAATAAGAGATGAATTGCCCGAAATTTCTTTAAAAATTGATAAAATTAATAAAGTAGAATAAAGATGGGGGCGGGGAAGAATTATAAAAAATGGTGTCTGGGCATAATTTTTCTGGGTTTATTTTTGTTTAGGCAAGAGGCTTTGGGTTATCAGGTGAAGCGGGTAATTAGGGGAGATATTACTACACCTTCTACAATTGAGGCAGGAACCGTAGATATAAGTTCATATTTGGGAGAGAAAAGATTAAATGCGTAAATTAAAGATTTATTTTGATACTTCCATATTTAACTTTGTCTTCATATTGTCAAATTGAAAACAAAATTAAAGGTCAATGGGATAAATAAGTTATTAGGTTATAAAGAAATCCAGATATGTTCACCTGAGGAGGTGGTTGAATAATGGAAAAGGAATCCAGGGCGATGGAGGAAATTCATCGAATAATGGAAAAACTCTATGAAAAACGAAAGGGTTTAAGCGAAGAAGAAATTCTGGCGGATATTCATAGTATATCCGAAAGGTTAATTAAAGAGAAGGGTCTAAATTTAAAGAGGGTAACGGTAAAGGAAAAAGTGGTGTAAAGTCAGAAAAAGAAGCAATGCTTATTTAGTGACAAAAAAGAATAAAGATGGTGGCGGGGCATAATTATAATAAAAAAGAGATTTTTGAGAAGATTATTCAGGTATTGAAGAATTATGGAGTAAAGAAAATATTTGTTTTTGGCTCCTATGTAAGAGGAGAGGAGAAACCGCAAAGTGATATAGATATTATTGTAGAGTTCTTAGAGAGAAAAAGCCTCCTTGATATTATAGGTATAGAGCAGGAATTATCCGAAGTTTTAGGTATAAAAGTTGACCTTTTAACTGAAAAATCCATCAGTCCATATCTTATTGATAGGATTAAAAAAGAAAGGGTGGCAATTTACGGTTGAAGAAGGATAATCTTGTATATTTAAGACATATTTTGGATGCAATAAAGCGAATTGGAGAATACACAAAAGAGATAAATTATAAAGATTTTGTAAATAGTTCTTTGATTCAGTCAGCGGTGATAAGAGAAATGGAGATAATGGGAGAGGCTACTAAGAGGTTAACCCAGGATTTTAAAGAAAAATATCCGGATATACCTTGGAAGAGAATTGCGGGAATGAGGGATAAATTGATCCATGATTATTTTGGTGTGGATTTGGATGCAGTTTGGGAGACGGTGGAAAAGGATATCCCTATATTAAGAGATAAATTAAAAAAGATTATCGAAAAAGATAAACATTGTTAGAAATTAACGAGGTGGTGTAAAGTTAAGAAATAAGCAATGCTTGTTTAGTGACAAAAAAGATTAAAGATGGGGGCGGAAGATAATTTGGGAGGAGAGTGGGAAAGATGAGAAAAAAGATTATTCAGAGGGGATTAATTGGGATTTTGGTTTTGGGATTTTTAGGATATGGATTTGCTCAAGAAAAAGAAAAATCGGTTTCTAAAAAAATAGAGACAAAAGAGATACAGGGAGAGGTAACTTGGATAGGAAAGGATTTTATTTCCCTTGTTTATTATACGCAAGGAAACGAAGAATATGAGATAGTTTTACCTTTTGATCCTAAAGAATTAAAAACGGTTTATAAGAAGAGTTTATCCGAGATTAGCGTAGGAGATACGGTAAGTATAGAATTTGAAGAGGAGACAGAAACTGCTGAAGACAAAGCCCCTAAGATAAAGCGCAAGGCAAAGTTGGTAAGGTTTATTAGACCGGGCAGAAAAAAACCAGAAGTTACACAAGAAGAGTTAGGTCCAGAGGTGCCTCAAGAATAATTTATGAGGAAGAATTTTTTAAAATTTATTCTTTGGGGAGTTTTTAGTTTAATTCTTTGTAGAGGGTCTTTAGAGGCAGTGCAGATAAAAAATGTCTATGAGGGTGAAGTCTATTTTGATGCTGATGATGTGGCGAATACCGCAGATTTACCTAACTTTGTAAATACCAGCAGTTCTATTATTTATCTTTATCCGCGCGTTACTGGTAGTAACCGAGAGCAGAACGAATTTTTTTACAGTTATTTTGAGGATCCTGGTACAGTAGCAATTGTACGCGGAGGCGCAAGTGTAGCGAGCTATGTAGGCTGGAAAGTAATAGAGTTTAATGATGGAGTAAATGTAATTAGAGGGCTTTCCAGTTTAAAAGATATTGCGAATATAAAAACAATTACTTTACCACAGACCTTTGATCGGACTAAAGCCTTCCCCATAATTCAGACTGCAGGTGCTTTTACCGGAACCGCCAATACCGAGGCACTTTTTCCCGTTGCTTTTTTCCCGGATAATCAGAGTATTACGATTTGGCGTCTGGCAAATGCGACCGCTGCTGGACAAGCAAGAGCAGTGCAGTTAAGTTATCAGATAGTAGAGTTTTTAACGGATGCTACAGTAAATACAGGAAATTTAACTTTACCCGCAGGCACCGCAAGTGCAAGCGTTAGCCTAAATGCTTCTATTGGCAATTTAAGTAAAGCATTTCTTTATACCTTGTTTTCTGGTGCTTGGGATATTGATGGGATTGAAGAGAATTTAATGGTAAGAGGAAATATTACTTCTGAAACAACTTTGAGTTTTAGCCGGGATTCAGGAGGAACTGCGGGAACTAATGACCAAGTAGAAGTAAGATGGTATTTGATAGAACTCAATGATACTGCCAGTCTTGTGCAGAGAAATACCGCTTCTTTTGCCACTACCGCTACAGTAGGTAATATTACTTTGGCAACTCCCCTTAATTATATTAACCAAACCTGGCCCATATATTCTATTCAGGGTGGAGCAGCGGGAGATGCTACTGACCATGATGAATTATGTTTTAGTGTAAATATTACTAATACTACCAATGTTCAATTTACGCGTATCCCTACGGGAGCAGACCAGATCATTACCTTATATACGGTAGAATTTGCTCCTTTGACGGTAAAAGAGCCAAACGGTGGTGAGTTCTGGAGAGTGGGTGAGACAAGGCAGATTAGATGGAAATACTCGGATGCCATTGCCAATCACAGTATATCTTTAAGATTGTGCACGAATAATAGCACCAACTTAGCAGATTACACCTTATATATTGCCAATATCACTGCCAATTATAACAATGGAACCTATGACTGGACAATTCCTTCTAATCTTTCCAATGGGACTTCAGAGGTAAATCTTATTGGTCGGAATTTAAGATTGGCGATTGTGGATAACAATTTAACTACCCGAAATTATGATATCTCCAACGATAGATTTGAGATCACCGGTCAGATTTATAGTATTGATTATCCCACAACCGGAACTACCTGGTATGTGGGAAATAATTATACTGTGCAATGGACAAAAAGAGGAAATTTCGAGGGCTTGGGAAATTTTGTGATAAAGATGACTGATGATGGTGGGCAATATAATATTACTTTGGCAAATCTTACCCAGGCGCAGGCAAACTGCGCAGTTGATGATGATATTTGTAGTTTTAATTTTGCCTGGAATGAGACCACCAATAATACAGGAATAAGAAAGATAAAAATATATAATACTTGGGATCCTGATAATATAACCTTAGAGACAGGGAATTTTTATATCAAAGCAAATCTCACCTTAACTTCACCTAATGGAGGAGAGATTTGGTATGCGGGAGAAACTTATCCGATAACTTGGACAAAAACGGGAAACTGGTCAGGAAATTTAATTAATATTACTTATACGAGTTTAGATATTGGAAATGGAACGATTGCTTTAAATGTAAATGCCAATAATTTAACTTATAATTGGTTAATTCCGGTTTCTGCGATCAGTGAATATCTTAAGGTAAGGATTGAGACTAATCAGACTGATGCATTAAAGGTTTATGATGAGAGTGATGATTATGTGCGTATTCGGCCTTATGTAAGGATAACTTATCCCAATACCTATCAGGTTTTTAGTGTGGGTAGTTCTTATAATATTACTTGGGAATTATTTGGGAATTTATCGACTATCCATTTGTGGTTCTGTAAAAATTATAATGAAACATCAGGAACCTGTGAAAGCAGTTGGTCAAGAATCACTCCTTCAGGTGGTTATGATGCCAACCAGTTAAGTTATTCTTGGTTAGTTAATGCTTCCGCAGTGGGTGAGAATGTGCGGTTAAGGATTGCCAACTATTCCGGAGACCTTACTCCTGGTCTTCCTTATGATGATAATGATGCTAATATCAGTATCCGCGGAAAAATTACCGTTACCTATCCCCAAAATCAGACTATTTTTAGGGTAGGTGATGAGGAAAGGATTAACTGGACAGTAGATGGATTAACTGGTTCAGATAAGGTAAAGATTATTTTCTCGCAGGCAGGAGATTTTAGTGATAGTTTGGTTTTAACCGAAAATGAAACCGCTACTAACCAAACTTGGCTTTGGTCGCCGGTTCCCAACAATATTACCTCTACGGGAAAAATAAGGGTGCAGTGGATGACCAACTCTTCGGTTTATGATGATTCCGATGGATATTTTCATATCAAAGGAAAGGTTAATTTAACTTCTCCAGATAGTGGAGTTTTTTATGTAAATGAGACAATGTCCATAAGTTGGAATGCTACGGGAACAATTGGTTATGTGCGGTTAAATTATACTGCTAACAATGGTGCTGACGGTTATCCTTATAGTATTTTAAATGCTACGGGAGGAACCTATTTTAATTCTTCAGGAAGTTATGATTGGAGTATTCCGGAAACCGCGCAGATAAGTGAGCAGGTAAAAATAAAGGTTTGGGCAGTAAATGACCCAGAAAATGTTACTGATAGTTCAACCGGAAGTCTGGCTATTCGCGGAAGATTAAATTTAACTTCCCCTAATGGGGGAGAAGTTTGGCAGGTAGGCACAAACCAGACGATTTCTTGGACAAGGATAGGTACAAATTTAGGAAATATCTCTATAAAATATTCGGATAATAATGGCACCAGTTATAATTATACGATTGTCTCAAGTATTGATTCGGGTGCTCCTTATGAATATACCTGGACTATTCCGGATGTAATGCACGATAATCCTTCAGTAAGGTTTGATAAGATGAAGGTAAAGATTGCTTCGGTAAATACACCTAATTATACTTTTGATACTTCGGATAATCCTTTTTATATTGTGCCAAAAATTGAGATTACCCGTCCTGACCTTTATAACCGCACCTTTTATGTGGATGATAATGAGACTGTTACTTGGACTACCAACGGAACATTAGATTATGTAAATATCTATTTTTCTTCGGATAATGGGACAAACTGGACGCAGATTGCTAACCAATATTTAAATAATGGTTCTTATCTTTGGCAGGTGCCTAATTTTATTAATGGAAATAATAAATTAAAAGTTTGTAGTTATTATGACCCAGATACGCCTGAGGCTTGCGATGTCTCTTTGAATTTTACTATCAAGCCAAAGATTGTTTTGGTTTATCCTGTGGGTGGAGAGCATCTCTATGTGGATTCTACCTGCCAAATCCAGTGGGAGCCCCATGGAACATTAGGCACAGTAAAGATTACTTATTCTAATGATTCGGGTTTAACTTGGAGCACGCTTGCTTCTAATTTAAGCGGGAGTTCTTATAACTGGACAGTTCCAGATGATATGGGGCAAAATAATAAAAAGATAAGGGTAAGTAGTGAGATTTATCCAGAGGTAAATGCTACTTCGGGTTTATTTTCTATCCATGGAATAATTAATGTAACTAAACCTGAATTAAATCAAAATGTAGTAGCAAATTCTACAGATACAGCCATCAGATGGACTTATAAAGGAAATAAAATCGCCAAGGTAAATATTGAATACTCTACGGATGGTGGAGGAAACTGGTCAACAGTAGAAAATAATGTTTCGGTTACGCAGAATAATAGTTATGTTTGGCCACAGGTTCCCATTACTACTTCTTCTAATGCCAAGATAAGAATTTATGATGTGAATGATACTTATACAATAGGCAATTCTTCCAAATTTAATATTATCGGAAACTTAAAATTAACCTCACCCAACGGCGGAGAAAACTGGCCAGTAGGCACAACCCAATATATTACTTGGAGCCAGGATGCGGTAGGTTTAATAAATATAAAGTATTCTTTAAATAATGGCACAGATTGGACACTTCTGACCCAACTTCCCGCAAGTAATTTAAGTTATGGTTGGTCTATTCCTGATGATTTTCAAGTTTCCAATAATGCTTTAATAAAAATTGAAGATAACTCTAATCCTTCAGTTGTTTATGATATTTCTAATTCTACTTTTGCTATTATAGGAGTTTTTAATGTTATACATCCAGAATTAGGAGATCCAGTGGTAGCAGAAGAATCTTATATAATTAACTGGACGAAAAAAGGTAGTGGCATTGATTATGTAGTTTTGGAATGGACTCCTACTGGTCATGTAGGCGGAAACTGGAGTTATGTGGTAGAAAGCGGAAATCATACGGTTCCTACTGGTCCGGAGGGTGGAACTTATGTCTGGAACCCTGTTCCTTCTGGACCTTTATCGAGTTATTGTAAATTAAGGATTTCTGATCCCAATAATCTTAATGCTACCAACACTTCAGAAGGTTATTTCTGGTTAAGGGGTAATTTAAGTGTGACTAAACCGCAAGCAAATGATGTTTTTCAGGTAGGCACTTCCCAATATATTAACTGGACAAAAAAAGGTCAAATTGCTTCAGTAAATATCAGATATTCTCCGGATAACGGCACAACCTGGACGCTTTTGACTACCACCAATGCTTCAGACTTAAGTTGGCTTTGGAATATCTCTTGGTCAGAAACCACTACCACTCAAGGAAAGATAAATATTTCGGATGCATCTTTTCCGGGAGTTTATGCTTTATCGAGTGGCAATTTCTTTATTAAAGGTAATTTTAATTTAACTGCACCCAATGATCCAGGAATTGTAATGGAATATAATGGGCTTAATACCTACAATATCACTTGGGAGACTTTTGGAGGAATACAAAATATTCAGTTGCGTTATTCCACGGATGGCGGAAGTAGTTATCCTTATATAATTGCTAATTTAAGTGGAGGAGCGAATTCTTATGCTTGGACTATTCCAGATAAAATTGGCACAAATTTATCTATAAAAGTAATGGATATAAATGACCCTGATGTTTATGATACTTCAGAAAATACCTTCTGTATAAAAGGTTCTCTCTTAGTCTTATATCCTAATGGTGGTGAAAACCTCATTGTCAACAAAACCTATATCCTACAATGGAAACCTACCGGTACTTATCCCGGCAATGTAAAACTTGAATACTATAACGGCACAACCTGGAAAGATATTGATTTAGCACCTTCTGGAAATGACAACACCACTCAAAACTATAACTGGACTGTTCCTGATGATATTACCGCCAATGCTAACTTCCGTGTCTCAACCCAGACTGGCAATACCTCTATTGATGTCTCAGATACATCTAACAACACTTTTAAGATCATTGGAGAACTCCAGGTAATACAACCCAATGGAGGAGAAGTCTTATATGTAAATCAAACCTATCAAATTAAATGGAAAGCAAACGGAACATTCCCTACAAGATTACAATACTCCCTTGATGGCTCAACCTGGACTACTTTTGATAATGTTACTACCACCTCAGGAATTAATACCTACAACTGGACTGTCCCTGACTTAAACAATGAAACTGTCCTTATCCGCATCCAAGACAACCGCACCGAATTCTCATCCTTAGTCTATGATACCTCAAACAATACATTTTCGATTAGACCACAGATAAACGTCACCCAACCCAGTCTTAACCAAAATGTTCCTGTAGGCCTTGAAAACACTATTCCCATAAGATGGGAATATACTGGCACAACCATTAATAATGTCACTATCCAATACTCACCTGATGGTCAGGTTAACTGGTATAATATTGTTACCAACTTACCTATAACCTATAACACTAACTACACCTGGCCAAAGGTAAATATTACCTCTTATACCACCAATGCCTATATTAAAATCTTTGATGTGGATAATCCCAATGTTGTTGGTATATCTCCTCGCTTTAACATGGTAGGAAATATCAATATCTCATCACCTAATGGAGGAGAAAACTGGCCAGTAGGAAGTACCCAACTAATTACCTGGACTTATTATGGAATTGGTGATTATGTAAACATAAAATACTCCTATGATAACCTAAACTGGATAAACATTACTACCTCACCTATCCCTGCAAGTAATCAAAGCTATCAATGGTTAATTCCCAATGATACTGAGGTAAATAATACTGTCTTAATAAAAGTAGAAGATAACTTACATCCTTCCGTTGTCTATGATACCTCAGATAATCCCTTTGCTATCATTGGAGTATTAGATATTCTACATCCCGAAGCAGGTGATGTAGTAGTAGCAGAGGAGCCCTATGAGATCCAATGGTCATCTAAAGGAACAAATTTAGGAAATGTAAAATTAGAGTATAAATTAGGTTCTGGCTCCTGGACCTTAATCAATGCTTCCTATCCCAATACCGGAACCTATAACTGGACCGCACCTTTTGAGCTCTCCAACCAATCCAAAATAAGAATTACCTCAGTCTATAATGAAAATGCAACTAACACCTCTGAGGGTTATTTCTGGTTAAGAGGAAACTTTACTCTCCAAACACCCAATGGAGGCGAAGACTGGCAAGTAGGAGAAACCTACAATATCAACTGGACCCGCAAAGGAAACATCACCTTAGCCAATATCTACTATTCTCCCGACAATGGAGGAAACTGGACTACCTTAGTTACTGGAACCGATGCTTCTACCTTAAGTTGGGCCTGGAATATCTCACTTACTACTACTACCTCAACCCAAGCAAAGATAAAGATTGCTGACTTTAACTATCCCAATCAGGTCTATGATACCTCAGATTCGGTCTTTACTATAAAAGGAAGATTAGTCTTAAATCAACCCAATGAGCAAGGAATAGTACTTACCTATGATGGCGGAAATTCAACCTACAATATCAACTGGACAAAATATGGTGGTATCGCTTATGTAAGACTAAAATACTCTACTGATGGAGGTCTAAGTTATCCTTATACCATTGCCTCTAATCTTTCTGCTACCAGCTCTCCTTATTCTTGGACTATTCCTGATGCTATTGGTTATAACTTAAAGGTAAATGTCTCAGATGTAGATAATCCTTCTGTCTATGATGAGTCCAACAATACCTTCTGTATCAAAGGTTCTCTCTTAGTCTTATATCCTAATGGTGGTGAAAACCTCATTGTCAACAAAACCTATACTTTGCAATGGAAACCTACCGGTACTTATCCTTCAAATGTAAAACTTGAATACTATAACGGCACAACCTGGAAGGATATTGATTTAGCACCTGCAGGAAATGACAACACCACTCAAAACTATAACTGGACTGTTCCTGATGATATTACTTCAGGTGCCTTATTTAAAGTATCAACCCAAACTGGCAATACCTCTATTGATGTCTCAGATACTTCAAACAACACTTTCAAGATCATTGGAGAACTCCAGGTAATGCAACCCAATGGAGGAGAAGTCTTATATGTAAATCAAACCTATCAAATTAAATGGAAAGCAAACGGAACATTCCCTACAAGACTGCAATACTCTTTAGATGGCTCAACCTGGACTACCTTTGATAATGTTACCACTACCTCAGGAATTAATACCTACAACTGGACTGTCCCTGACTTAAACAATGAAACTGTCCTTATCCGTATCCAGGACAACCGCACCGAATTCTCATCCTTAGTCTATGATACCTCAAACAATACCTTCTCGATTAGACCACAGATTTTTGTTACTGAGCCTACTTTAGGACAAAATGTGCGGGCTAACTCTAATGATACTGCCATTAGATGGACCTATACTGGAACCACGATTGAAAATGTTACTATTCAATATTCCACTAATAACGGGCTTAACTGGACAAATATTGAAACTAATATTCCTGTAGAATATGGCTCAAACTACACCTGGCCTTTGGTTCCTACTTTAACTACTAACCAGGGAAAAATTAAAGTCTTTGATCAGAATAACCCCAATGTCTTTGGTATATCATCTACCTTTAATATCGTCGGAAACTTAAAACTTACCTCACCCAATGGAGGAGAAAACTGGCCAGTAGGCACAACCCAATACATTACCTGGAGCCAAGCAGCAGTTGGTCTAATCAATATCAGTTATTCCTTAGATAATGGCGCAAGTTGGATTTTTATTACCCAACTTCCTGCAAGTAATTTAAGTTATGGTTGGTTTATTCCCAATGATACCCAAGTATCCAATAATGCCTTAATCAAATTAGAAGAAACCACCAATCCTTCAGTTGTCTATGATACCTCAGATAATCCCTTTGCTATAATTGGAGTATTAGATATTCTACATCCCGAAGCAGGTGATGTAGTAGTAGCAGAGGAGCCCTATGAGATCCAATGGTCATCTAAAGGAACAAACTTAGGAAATGTAAAATTAGAGTATAAATTAGGTTCTGGCTCCTGGACCTTAATCAATGCTTCCTATCCCAATACCGGAACCTATAACTGGACCGCACCTTTTGAGCTCTCTAACCAATCCAAAATAAGAATTACCTCAGTCTATAATGAAAATGCAACTAACACCTCTGAGGGTTATTTCTGGTTAAGAGGAAACTTTACTCTCCAAACACCCAATGGAGGCGAAGACTGGCAAGTAGGAGAAACCTACAATATCAACTGGACCCGCAAAGGAAACATCACCTTAGCCAATATCTACTATTCTCCCGACAATGGAGGAAACTGGACTACCTTAGTTACTGGAACCGATGCTTCTACCTTAAGTTGGGCCTGGAATATCTCACTTACTACTACTACCTCAACCCAAGCAAAGATAAAGATTGCTGACTTTAACTATCCCAATCAGGTCTATGATACCTCAGATTCGGTCTTTACTATAAAAGGAAGATTAGTCTTAAATCAACCCAATGAGCAAGGAATAGTACTTACCTATGATGGCGGAAATTCAACCTACAATATCAACTGGACAAAATATGGTGGTATCGCTTATGTAAGACTAAAATACTCTACTGATGGAGGTCTAAGTTATCCTTATACCATTGCCTCTAATCTTTCTGCTACCAGCTCTCCTTATTCTTGGACTATTCCTGATGCTATTGGTTATAACTTAAAGGTAAATGTCTCAGATGTAGATAATCCTTCTGTCTATGATGAGTCCAACAATACCTTCTGTATCAAAGGTTCTCTCTTAGTCTTATATCCTAATGGTGGTGAAAACCTCATTGTCAACAAAACCTATACTTTGCAATGGAAACCTACCGGTACTTATCCTTCAAATGTAAAACTTGAATACTATAACGGCACAACCTGGAAGGATATTGATTTAGCACCTGCAGGAAATGACAACACCACTCAAAACTATAACTGGACTGTTCCTGATGATATTACTTCAGGTGCCTTATTTAAAGTATCAACCCAAACTGGCAATACCTCTATTGATGTCTCAGATACTTCAAACAACACTTTCAAGATCATTGGAGAACTCCAGGTAATGCAACCCAATGGAGGAGAAGTCTTATATGTAAATCAAACCTATCAAATTAAATGGAAAGCAAACGGAACATTCCCTACAAGACTGCAATACTCTTTAGATGGCTCAACCTGGACTACCTTTGATAATGTTACCACTACCTCAGGAATTAATACCTACAACTGGACTGTCCCTGACTTAAACAATGAAACTGTCCTTATCCGTATCCAGGACAACCGCACCGAATTCTCATCCTTAGTCTATGATACCTCAAACAATACCTTCTCGATTAGACCACAGATTTTTGTTACTGAGCCTACTTTAGGACAAAATGTGCGGGCTAACTCTAATGATACTGCCATTAGATGGACCTATACTGGAACCACGATTGAAAATGTTACTATTCAATATTCCACTAATAACGGGCTTAACTGGACAAATATTGAAACTAATATTCCTGTAGAATATGGCTCAAACTACACCTGGCCTTTGGTTCCTACTTTAACTACTAACCAGGGAAAAATTAAAGTCTTTGATCAGAATAACCCCAATGTCTTTGGTATATCATCTACCTTTAATATCGTCGGAAACTTAAAACTTACCTCACCCAATGGAGGAGAAAACTGGCCAGTAGGCACAACCCAATACATTACCTGGAGCCAAGCAGCAGTTGGTCTAATCAATATCAGTTATTCCTTAGATAATGGCGCAAGTTGGATTTTTATTACCCAACTTCCTGCAAGTAATTTAAGTTATGGTTGGTTTATTCCCAATGATACCCAAGTATCCAATAATGCCTTAATCAAATTAGAAGAAACCACCAACCCTTCAGTTGTCTATGATACTTCAGATTCAAATTTTGCCATCATTGGTGTATTTGATGTTATACATCCAGAAGCAGGTGATGCGGTAATTGCGGAAGAACCCTACACCATTAACTGGACAACCAAAGGAACCGGTATAAACTATGTCATCTTAGAATACTCTACAGATTCAGGTGGTAATTGGTCTTATGTTGTTCCTACAGGAAACCATACCGTTGCTAATAGTTATGGAACTAACACTTATCTCTGGTCTTCTGTTCCGGGAGAGGTTTTATCTAATTTCTGTAAACTGCGTATCACTGATCCTAACAATCTAAATGCCACCAATACCTCGGAAGGATACTTCTACTTAAGAGGAAACTTAACGGTAATTAATCCCAATGGAGGAGAAACCTGGCAGATTGGTCAAACCCAAAATATCAACTGGTCAAAGAAAGGAAATATCGCTACTGTAGATATAAGTTATTCCTCGAATAATGGCACAAGTTGGGAAACCATTGCTACAGGAATTCCTGCAAGTAATCTCACCTGGCCTTGGAATATTCCACTTACTACCAACTCTTCCTTACAGGCAAAGATAAAGGTAGCAGATTCCGCTAATCCTTCTTTTGTCTTTGATACCTCAGATAATCCATTTGAGATGCGTGGACTTTTAGTTTTATCTCAACCTAATGATCCGGGAATTGTCTTAACCTATGATGGCGGAAGTTCTACTTATAATATTGTTTGGTCAAGGTATGGTGGTATCTCTTTAGTAAGATTAAAATACTCCACTGATGGAGGCTTAACCTATACAGATATTATAAGAAATTTAAGCGCTACTGCTTCACCTTATTCTTGGAATATCCCTGATGCAATTGGCTATAATCTGTTAGTAAATATTTCTGATGAAAATAACCCTGCTGTTTATGATACATCTAACAATACCTTCTGTATAAAAGGCTCAATTCAGGTAATCTCACCTAATGGTGGAGAATCCTGGCTTAAAGGAACTACGCAACAGATAAAGTGGAAGACAATTGGAACTTATCCGGGAACAGTTTTGATTCAATATCGCAATTCTACTACCGGTGACTGGATTGGTAATTATACCGCACCTTGTGGAGAGCATAACACTACACAGATTTATAACTGGACTATTCCTGATGATATCTCTGCAAATTGCTCGGTAAGGATTTCTACCCAAACGGGCAACTCTTCTATTGAGGTTTGGGATACTTCTAATTCTACTTTTAAGATAAAAGGGCAAATCACAGTAGTTAGTCCCAACGGTAATGAAACCTGGTATGTAAATGAAACTAACCGGCAGATTGTCTGGAATGCCATAGGAACAGTCAATCCTGTAAAGATAGAGTATTCTATCAATAATGGCACAACCTGGACTACGCTTAATGATAGTTATCCTGGACATGAAGGCGCTAACACTTATAACTGGACACCTATTCCGGATGTAAAGAGTGAGAATTGCTTGGTGAGGATTTCGGATGCCCGAGCAGAATTTAGTACTGAAGTTACCGATACCTCAGATTATGTATTTAGAATTAGACCTCAGATAAATGTTACGGAGCCAACTGCAGGACAAAATGTAGTTGCTGGTTCTGTTAATTCTACACCTATTCGCTGGACTTATACCGGAACACAAATCGCAACCGTAAATATAGAATTTTCTTCGGATGGTGGAATAAACTGGACAACGGTAGAAAATGATGTGCCTATAGAAAAAGGTTCAACTTATCTTTGGCCACAAGTACCAATTATTAGAACTACTAATGCTAAAATAAAAGTCTATGATTCAAGTAATCCTAATATAGTTGGTTATACTCCTACCTTTAATATTATCGGAAGTCTTTCACTTTCGGTTCCTAATGGAGGACAGAACTGGGAAGTTTTAAGTACGGATAATTTGATTGTCTGGAATGCTACTGCGGTTCCGACGGTAAATGTCTATTATTCTACTAATGGCACTGCGGGTCCTTTTGTGTATAGTAAATCTGCGGATGGTAGTTTAGGTTCTACTAACTTTACGGTTCCGGATGTAGTTACCAATAATGCCCGAATAAAGATTACCGACGCTACCAATGAAAATGTTACCTATGATATCTCGGATAATGATTTTAAGTTTGTAGAAAAATTTGATATTACTTTTCCGGAAAATGGTGTGGTTTTGGTGGCTAATGATACCTACCAGATTACCTGGACAAGGAAATCTGCCTCTGCCTGTCCTTATGTGAATTTATGGTTTTATAATGGGACTGCTTATAGTTTAATTGCGAGTAATGTTTCTAATACCGGAAGTTATCCGGGATGGAAAGTTCCGGATAATGTGATTTCCTCTTTCTGTAAAGTTAAAGTTTCCAGTTATATCAATGATGAAAACTATGCGGAATCTGAGCCTACTTTTGCAGTAAGGGGAAATCTCACTGTGACTTCTCCCAATAATGGGACTGAAGTTTGGAAAGTAGGCTCTACTTATCCGATTACTTGGAGTTTTATTGGTCCAATACAGAATGTAACCATTGAGTATTCTGCTAATGGCACCGCTGGTCCTTGGCAGCAACTGGTAACGCGTGCACCTGCAGGAACAAATGGAACAGGGCAGTGGAACTGGACAGTTGGCGAGGATATTACTTTAAGCACTTCTGCCCGCATAAAGGTTTATGATTCAGACCAGCCTTTAACTGTTGATACGAGTAACTTTAATTTTACGGTGCAAGGTGATTTAAGAATAGATTATCCCAATGGGGGAGAAATTTTATATGTAGAAGACCCCTGCAATATCCAGTGGACAAAATTCGGAGCCATTCAGTTTGTAAATCTTTCTTATTCCAAAAACGGAGCAAGTGGTCCTTGGTATCCAATAGTTTCTAATTTATCTGCATATCCTACTAATTATACCTGGACTGTTCCGGATGCAATAGGTAGTGCTTTAAGAGTAAAAATTATAGATATAAGTAATCCCAATGTCGTAGATATTTCTGATGGCAATTTTAGTATTTTTGGAAAAATCTCCTTAGATAAACCGGATGTTGGTGAGCCGGATTGGGTAGTGGGAACTAATGTGACGATTAAATGGACACCGACGGGAACTTGGCCATTTGTAAAGATTGAAGGCTCAACTAATGGATTTGCGGATGAAAACCAGACTTGGGTAATTAATGCGACAGTAGAGGCAGGTCAGAGTGGAGTACAGCAGGTTTATAATTATACGGTAGAGGATAAGATTTCTAATAATGTAAAGATAAGAATTTCGGATGCTTCTGCAGAAAGGTCTGCTTATGTAAGAGATACTTCTACGGATAGTTTTAAGATTAAAGGAAAACTAACTGTTTATAGTCCAAATACGGGAGAGGAAGTTTGGATTGCGGGAACTCAGCCCACTATTCAATGGATAAGGACCGGTTCTATACCCGCAATAAAGATTGAATGTTTTGATGGCACAAACTGGCATTTAGTTGTAAATTCTACTGATGCCTCTACGGGTTCTTATAGTAATTGGACTATACCAGATTCCGCAGTGAATAATACCAAGCAGGCAAAGATAAGGATAACCGATGTCAATGATAGTTCAGTTACCGACGAATCAGATAATGTGTTCTTAATTAGAGGATCTTTAACTTTAATTACTCCTTCAGGTGGCAGTAGACTTGAGGTAAACTCCACCTGCAATATTACCTGGAATGAAACGGGAGATTATTTACCTTCAGATACAATTAAAATTGAATATAGTACAAATGGTATAAATGGGACCTATAAGCTCTGCTATGATAATATTACTAATCAATCCGGAGCAAGTGTTCCTGCCAGTCAGGGATATTTCTTATGGCGTCCTATTCCTGATGATCTCTCCAAAAATGTTTATATTAGATTAACCCGCAATGCGGATACCATAAATGTTCCACCCGCGTTTTCTGACCAGATAAGTATTATTGGAAAATTAATTGTCACCAGTCCACCTGCTTTGGCAGAATGGTATGTAAATGAAACCTATCCCATTCAGTGGCAAAGAATCGGTTCAATTAACAATGTAAGTATCAGTTATTATACTGAAGGAACTGGTTGGAAATTCATTACTTTCTATTCCGGTGGTGCAGGTGAGTATCTTTGGAATATCCCCAATACTGCGGGTATAAATTCACCCAACGCTACCGCCATTATTAAAGTAGCAGATGCTTCAGATTTGTCTGTTTATAATGAGTCAGCAGGATTTAGGATTTTACCTAAATTTGTGATAAATAGTCCTACTTCAGGAGAAAAATTAGTTACTAATCGAGCATATACTATTTCCTGGAGTACCTTTGGTGATGTTTCTAATGTAAGTTTATATTACTCTACTAATGCTTTTGCTAATGAAAGTCAGACCTATCTTATCTGTGCTACCGCTCCCAATATCGGAACTTATCAGTGGCAGGTAAATGATACATTGTCTAATAGTGTAAAGATAAGGATTGTTTATCCGCAATATCCGGATGCGCGAAACTATTCGGATGTCTTTAGGATTGTTCCCAATTATACAGTGATTGCGCCTTATTCTTCCGGTCCTCCTTATAATCATAAATGGCCGGTTTCTACAGTGCAACAGATAAAATGGAACTGTACCAGTGAAAATGCTTCCTATGTGCATATCTATTATTCTACTGATGGCGGTCAGACTTATCCTAATGTCATTGCAGAAAATGTCTCCAATAATTATCCTGCAGGTGAAATCCGTACCTATAACTGGACAGTGATTGATCCTATAACCACTGGTTTTCGGGTAAAGATTCAGGATGCGGATCCAGGAAGGACAGATATCTATGCCACTTCACCGTATAATTCCAAGATTATAGGTTATTTCAATATCACTTATCCTAATGGTGGAGAAGTGTTGATTGTAAATCAACCTTTAAATATCTATTGGCAAAGAGCAGGCGCAGCGGTTACTAATGTTACTTTGAATATTTCTACAGATAATTTTAATACCTCTACGGTAATTGTCGCCAATACCGAAAATGATGGTTTCTATGCCTGGAGCGTTCCCGATATGATTTCAGATACTGTAAAGATAAGAGTAGCAGATATTAATGACCCGGATGCTTATGATCAGTCAGATAATTATTTTAAGATAAGAGGTGCTTTTGAAGTAATTGAGCCAAAAGATGGAGACCGACTTCCTATCGGCTATAATACGACTATTCGTTGGAATACGACGGGAAATATTACCAGAGTAAATATTATTGCTTATTCTACACAAGAAAATGACCCGCGTTTCAATTATACCGTAGATAATCCTTATGTAATTGTGATGAATTATAGCAATAATGGCAACGGTCAGACCAATTATACCTGGCTGGTTCCGGATAATGCTACCAATCATACTCGCATAAGGGTAATTGATGCTAATGATCCTACAGTTTATGCCGAATCCGGTGGCAATTTCAGTATGATCGGCTCATTTAATATTCTTTCACCTAATGGAGGGGAATCCTGGGTTGTAGATTCTTATAGAAATATCACCTGGGTTCCTACAGGTAGTTCCATTACCGAAGCACGCATTATGTATTCCATAAATGGCTCTAATGGTCCTTGGTTAAATATTAGTGAGGATTATGGCACGCCCAATGACGGTATAGTAGCCAATAACGGAACATTTGCTTGGAAGGTTCCGGATAGTATTTCTAAAAATGTCTATATAAAGATAGAAGATCCGTTTGATCCCACAGTAAATGATACTTCCGATAGTTCCTTTACCATTAGAGGTAATTTCGCGATAATTAGTCCCGCAGGTGGTGAACGTTGGGTAACCAATGAGGCAAACCACACCATTAACTGGACCACTAACGGAACTATTCCCAAAGTAGATATTTACTACTTTAAAGGAGGAAATCTCTCTACGCTTACTCCGATTGCTCTAAATCTCACCAATAATGGATATTATAACTGGATTATTCCTGATGACCGCAATAATACAGTCCAAATAATGTTACAAGATCCGCGCGATACCAGTTGGAATGTTACTTCCAATGTATTTAAGATAGATTACTATAATATTACTTGGATGATCAGGGATTTCTTAAGTGCTTTACCGATTGCGGGTGGTTTAAGTGTAAATGATACTTCGGGTTGGGTGCAATCCGGTTTAAGTTCAGAAACTCCAATTTTACATCCCACACCTTACGGTTATTGGACTGCCTCTTGGAGCCATCCGGATTACGGTGATAAAGCAAAGAATTATATTGCGGATTCTGACCAGAACTTTACTATTTATCTTGAATCCAAAGTGGTGCATGTTTGGGAGGCAAAAACAGAATATGTTTATGAGCCAGAGACGCATACTTTAAGATTCAGAAGTGCGCTTTTAAGAGATGGTTCGATGGCAGGTGCTAAGGATGAATACGGGAATTTCTCTACAATTGCTAATTTCTGTCGGATTGAGATTTATAGTCCTAGTGGTGAGGAGATATACAATCTAAGTACTACTAATGTTACTTCATCTGGTTTCTTTGGTTTGGATTGGTATAATTGCACAAATTGGATTAATACTTCTATAGTCTATTTCGGGATTACCCAAATTAACACTATCTTAGGTGGTATCTTTAGGACACCTTTTATGTTAGATTTGACTCCCACAGTTAATTTGTATAATGCCACGCAACGGGTAGCAGAATATATTGATGTTCCTTTATCAGTTTTCCAGCAGAATGTAACGCAAATATTAACCAATCAGACTCAGATTATTGAGACAAAGATGAATGAGACAGTTCAGGTGATTCAAAATGCCAGCGACCAGATGCAGGAATCCGTTAATGCTACCTTGCAAAGTTTTGAAAATAGAACTTACGCCGCCATTGAAAGTTTACAGTCAGGAGCAAACCAGACCCTTTTAGCAGCTCAGCGAGCAACTGAAGCTGCGGGAGAATTGGAAGCAACTGCTAAGAAATATTCTTGGAGAGCAACAGTTTCACCTAATCCAGTTTTATTGGGAGATAAAGTTACTTTATCTTTGCAGGGTCCTTCTGGGTATTTACCGGTTTTAGATATTTATAGTTGGGATAATAAAGTAATTGTCAATGATTATATCCTTACAGAAACTTCTCCTGGACTTTATACTTATGAATTTGAAGCAGATGCAAAGAGATTTACTCCGGGTAAAAGTTATACCTATATTATTACCGAATCGCAAACCGGAGGCTTAGTTACCGGTTCAGGTTTAGTAGAATCAATGTCTATTACTACTGTAGCGGGTTTAGCCGCTGCTGCCCCAGAAGCAGAGCGTGCGGCCAAAAAGGCATTAGAGGCAATTCAGGCAGTAGAGGCGGTTTTAACCTCCGGTGAAAAGATAAATATTGGTTTAACTTTAAAGAACTTACAGGAAAGTGTGGATAAACTTCCTGAGACAATTGCTAAAGAAGGACCATCGCCAATGATTGTTAAAACTATAAATGAGATTGCGGAGCGTATAAAAGCATTGGTAAGTGGACAAGGATTTGATTTTAGCCAGATGTTAGAGGAAGCATTGGGAGAGTCACCAACCATAAAAGAGATACGCTCTAAGACCGAGGCAATTCAGTCAGTAATTCAACTCTTACAGATGCTCTTTGAAGCAAAATTTGGTGGTTTGGATACACCCGTAGTTTCTACCAGCATCCACGGTGGAAGTGTGATCTTTAGAATTAGTGCGCTTAATCCCTCAAAGACAAAAACCCAAAAAGTTCAGGTTAAAGTATATTTACCGCAAGAGGTAAAACCAAAAGATATTATTGATTTAGGAGGCTTAGATTTAGAATTTGATGCAGAAAGAGGTTGTTATTATGTCTATAAAGATAATTTAGAATTGGCACCTGCAGAACTGAGGATATTTAATGTAGAGGTTGAGGATGTATGGATTATTCCTGAAGAAAAACTTCAAGATTTAAAGAAACGCACTGACTCCATTATGAGTCATTTAGAAAAATCGGAATATTACGAGCAGGCAAGACCTATTGCGGAAAGCATTTATAATCGGATTATCCAGATAAGAGAAAGTCAAAAAGATGAGACAGTCAGTCAACAACAGCATATTGGCAATTACCGACAGAATTTAGAGACAATTGAGAAGATTAAAGAGGATATTGCAAGGTTAGAGAAGATTTTGGTTACTGCAGGAGGACCGCTTTCTCCAGAGATGCTTGCCAAAACCAAAATTAAATCCGAATCACCCACAAAGACAATGACCTGGATTGTGATATTTTCCTTAATCATCTTTGTTATACTTCTGGCAGGAGTACTTTTCTTTACCTGGCAACGTCAGGCACGCCTTACACGCGAAGAAATTATTTCCGCAAAAAAGGCTAGTTTTCCTGAGTCTGAGTCAAAAGAAGAAGAGAAATAATTTTAAATATGCTCTTAGAGGTAAGTCTTTTAAATCCACAAAGGATAATTTTTCAAGGTAAGGCAAAAAGTGTGGTTTTGCCGGGGGAAGAAGGCGTATTTGAGATACTCCCTTTTCATAAACCCATTTTAAGTAGATTGATTTCGGGAAGCATCTTCATTGATGATAAAGTATTTAGAATTAGAAGGGGGATAGTAAAAGGTTATCAGAATCAGGTAAGGATAATTGTGGAAGAATGAGGGGGTAGGTGTTAAGGTATTAAGGTGTTTAGGTGTTAAGGTATTAAGGTGTTTAGGTGTTTAGGTTTTAAGGTATTAAGGAAGTAAAAACTATACGCTAAACGCTATACGCTATCCGCTATTAATAAGTAGTGAGTAGTAAGTAGTGAGTATTGAGTAGTCAGAGTGAGAGAGTTTAGGGAGTTAGGAAGTTAGGTGAGTTAGGAAGTTGGGAAGTTAGGTAAGTATGTAGTATATAGTATTTAGTATGTAGGGAAAATTTTAAATGATAAAGTAAAAATTCAAAGCACAAAATAAATTTAAGTATTAAATATAGTAAACGAAATTAACGAAATTAACGAACTAAACGATAATAATAACGAACTAATCATAAGTTAAGATGAGTAGAAACTTAAGTTTGGTAATTATCTTTGGATTGGGTATATTAGGTCCGTGTTTGGTTTTTGCTTTGGGTAGTTATGCCAGTATCTATGCTTTGGGAAGGAATCCTTCCAGCGCTCCTAAGATATTTACTGCTTTGGTAATCAGTTTAATTGCCGGTTTTGCTTTATCTTTGATTGCGATGTTAATCGTATTTCAGTTATTCAGTGCTTAAAAAAGGAGGTCTATGTTAGTTTTTGCCTTAATTATTTTTCAATTAATTATCTTTTCTTTACTTATCTATATTTTAAGAAAAATAATATTACGCAATGTAGTTTCCGCAACCCAACATCTGGAAGAATTAAATAAGGATTATCAAAAAAAACAAAATGAGATAGAAGAAAAGATGAAAGAGACAGAGAAAAAAGCAAAATTAATTATTGAGCAGGCAAAGGAAGAGGCAGAGAAATTAAAAGCACAGATAATTCAAGAGGCAGAAACTCAAAGGGAGCAAATAATTAATTCTGCACGCCGGGAGGCTAAAGAGATAATCGAGCAGGCAGAAAAGACCCGCCAAAGTCTGATCTCAGAGATAGAAGAAAGAATAGAAAAAGAAGCCATAGATAAGGCGGTGGATTTAATTAAGGATGTTTTGCCTGCTGATTTTAAAGCTTTAGTGCATAACCGTTGGGTAGAGGAGCTGGTTTTAGAAGGTTTTGGAGAGATCCGTTATCTTAATATCGCGGAAGATGTAAATGAGGTAACGGTAATTTCTGCTTTTCCTTTAAGTGAGATTCAGCAAAAAAATATTACCCAAAAATTGAAGGAGATATTAAAGAGGGAAGTAAAAATCCAGGAGAAAATAGACTCTGAGATTGTGGCGGGAGTAATTATAAATTTGGGTTCTTTAGTTTTAGATGGCTCTTTAAAATTTAAGATTAAACAGAGTGCCCAACAGATTAAAGATTATGGAAGAACAGGTAAAATTGAATAACCAAAAAACACAATTAAAATTTGAGATAAGAGAAGTAGGTAAGATCCTTGCTATACGCAAGTTTATCGTCTTAGTAGAAGGGCTTCCTTCTTGTATGAATGGTCAGATTGTAGAATTTTCTGATGGGACAGAGGGTTTAGTAATGGGTTTTACGGAAAAAGTAGTGCAGATTTTAGTTTTAGGAGATGCCACCCATCTTCGTTCAGGGGATGAGGTTTATAATCGAGGTAAGTCTTTAAAGTTAGGGGTGTCGGATAAATATATAGGAAGGGTAGTTAATGCTTTAGGAAAACCTTTAGATGGTTTAGGTCCGATAGAAGTAAAAGATTTTTATCCGGTATTTAGAATTGCTCCCGGAGTAATGGATAGGGTTCCGGTGAAGGAAACCTTAGAGACCGGAACTTTGATTTTGGATGCGATTATCCCCATTGCTAAAGGACAGAGACAGTTGATTATTGGAGACCGACTTACTGGAAAAACTACTGTAGCAGTGGATGCCATTTTAAATCAAAAAGGAAAAGGAGTTATCTGTATCTACTGTTGTATTGGAAAACCGTATTCTGCGCTTTTGAAGGTTTTAGATATTTTAAAAGAAAAGAATGCCTTAGAGTATACGATTGTCGTCTCAGGGGTCGCTTCTCTTTCTCCAGGAGAGCAATACCTTGCTCCTTATTCTGCTTGTACTTTAGGTGAGTATTTTATGTATAATGGAAAAGATGTTTTAGTGGTTTTTGATGATTTAACTAAACATGCCTGGATTTACCGCCAGATCTGCTTACTTTTGGAGCGCGCACCCGGAAGGGAGGCATATCCCGGAGATATATTCTATATCCATTCTCAACTTATGGAGCGTGCAGGATATTTAAAGCCAGAATTAGGGGGCGGTTCAATGACTTTCTTTCCTATTGTAGAGATATTACAGGGAGATGTTACGGGTTATATCTCTACAAATCTCATCTCTATGACTGATGGGCAACTCTATTTTTCTACCCCCCTTTTTAACAAAGGTTTTAAACCCGCAATTGATTTTGGGCTTTCAGTTTCGCGTATCGGTAATAAAGCCCAATGGCCAGCGATGAAGGAATTAAGTAAGTCCTTGCGTTTAGATTATCTACAATATAAAGAACTTTTACAGATGACCCAACTGCGCGCAGGTGCACTTTCTAAAGAGGCAGAAGCCCGGATCAAAAGAGGAGAGGCAATAAACCAACTGATCATTCAAGAAAAGAACAAGCCCGTTTCTTTGGAGGAACAGGTAATCTATCTTTACGCTTTAAATAAGGGAATCTTGGATAATTTATCTGCCAGTCAGATTAAAAGATTTAAAGCGGAGATCTTTGATTTTGTAAATAAAAATTATCCTGAATTTTCCTTGCAGTTGCGCTCTACCCATCAACTTAGTGAAGAGATGAAAGAAAAATTAGATAGTATTTTTAAACTCTATTTTGAAGAACTCTTAAAATGAAGACTATCGCCTCCTTAAAACAGGATATGGAGTTTAACCGCTCGCTTTCTTCTTTAATTGAAGTTTTAAAGAATATTGCGGTTTCTCAGTATCGCAGTCTTGAACAAAAAATAAAACTTTATAAGGATTTTCTTTTAGTAGTAGAAGAATTTTTTGAATTGCTGGATATAGAGAATTTAAATCATCCCTTTTTAAAACCAATCAATAATACCCAGTTGATTTTAGCCATTACTTCTGATACTGGACTTTTGGGAGGGCTCAATATGCAGGTGATAAATTTAGCCCTTTTAGAATCAGAGAAGGGTTCCGCTAAATTAGTAATTGTGGGTGAGAAAGGAAAATACTATGCTCAGGATTTAGGTGTCGTTTTTACTTTTTTTAAGGGTATAGAAGAGGAGAGCCGTTTCGCTCAGGCGCTACAGATGCGCGATTATCTTTTAAAAAGATTCTTGGAGGAAAAGATGGGTTATTTGAAAGTGATTTATCCTAAACCAGTTTCTTTTACAGTACAAAAGGTAGAGATAGAAAGTTTTTTACCCTTCTCTGTTCCTCAGAAAGAGCAGGTTAAAACAGAGGTTATTTTGGAATCCCATCCTTATAGAATAGTAGAGTATCTGGTTTATCTTTGGTTTGGTCAGAAACTTTATGAGATTTTTAGTTTGAGTAAACTGGCAGAATACGCTGCCAGATTTGTTCACTTAGAGGAAAGCACTCAAAAACTAAAAGAGCAGGATTTAAAATTGAGGTTAGAGTATTTTAAATTAAGGCATGAGTTAATCGACCGTAATATGCGGGAGTTATTCAGCGCACGTTTAATTTATTATCGATAAAGGTATGAAAAAAGAGATTATTGGAAGGGTAGTTTCAGTGCAAGGACCGGTAGTGGATGTGAAGTTCCCTGCGGAGGAAGAACTACCTGCCTTAAACAGCGTAATCATTACCCATAACGTTGAAGCGGAGGAGGTAGTTTTAGAGGTAGCGGAGCATTTAAGTGGGGGGATCTGTCGTTGTATTGCCATAAATTCTACTATAAATCTCTCCCGCAATCAAAAAGCATATATAGCAGGTCCTTCTATTCAGATTCCCAGCGCAGATTCTCTTTACAGTAGGATTATCGATATCTTAGGCCAGCCGATTGATCAAAAAGGACCAATTGAAGCAAAAGAAAAATTACCTATTAGAAAAACTCAGATTTCAAGTAAAGTAGAACTTTCTAAAAAAGAAAAACATGGTTTTGAAGTGTTGGAGACAGGAATAAAGATCATCGATTTATTATTTCCGATGGTAAAGGGAAGTAAGACCGGAATTTTAGGAGGTGCAGCCTTAGGGAAAAGTATTCTTACCTTGGAGATTATCCACCATATTGTAAAGAAATATCAGGGAAGCTGTGTCTTTGCAGGTGTAGGTGAGCGAATCCGTGAGGGGAATGAACTTTACTATGAACTTTTAAAACACGATGTATTATCTAAGACGATGATGGTTTTTGGTCAGATGAATGAACCACCAGGTGCCCGTTTCGGAGTAGCGATGACCGGAATTACGATGGCAGAGTCTTTAAGGAGAAAGAATGAGGATGTTTTACTTTTTGTGGATAATATCTTTAGATTTGTGCAGGCAGGCTCTGAGATTTCTACCCTTTTAGGCAGGGTTCCTTCTGAGACAGGGTATCAGCCTACATTGATTTCTGAGGTAAGTGAGTTTCACGAAAGGATCCGTTCTGGAGAAGATACCGGAGGCTCCATCACCTCTGTGGAAGCGGTATATGTTCCTGCAGACGATTTAACCGATCCGGCGGTAGTGGCGATATTCAGTTTTTTAGATTCTATTTTAGTACTTTCCCGTGAGAGGGTACAGATGGGCCTATACCCCGCAATTGATCCGTTATTATCTTCAAGTTCCAACTTAGATATAGATATCGTAGGTAGAAGACATTTTGAAACCGCCCAAGAGGTAATCCATATTTTTCAGAGGTATGAGGAGTTAAGGAAGATCGTTTTAGTTATCGGCATAGATGAACTTTCCTATGCGGATAGAATCCTTTATGAACGCGCGCGCAAATTACAGAATTTTTTAACTCAACCTTTCTTTGTGGCAGAAGCCTATACCGGCAAAAAAGGTGAATATGTTAGTTTAAAGGATACCTTAGAAGGATGTGAGAAAATTATTTCGGGAAAACTTGATTCTGTGCCAGAGCAGGAATTTTATTTAATTGGAAAACTTCCTTAAAAATATGTTTAAGATCAATAAACCATTAGGAGAAATTTTAAAAGAAAAAAAGATGATTACGGAGGAAAAACTTCAAGAGGCATTAAAAGAATCAAAAGAAAAAAAAGAATTTTTGGGTCAGGTTCTTATCAGAAAAGGGTTTATCTCTGAAGATGATTTATTAAAAGCATTGGCTGAACAGTTCAGTTTGAAGGTGGTGAGTTTAAAGTATAAGTATATAAATGTTAATTTATTGAAGAGATTTAGCCCTACTTTGATTTTTGACCACCACTGCCTTCCTTTAGAAGAGGATGAGAATTCGGTTACCTTTGCGATCACTAACCCCTTAGATATCTGGACAATAAAAAAGGCAGAAGAGGAGGCAGGCAATTTAAAGGCAAAGTTCGTTTTAAGTTCTCTTGAGGATATAAAAGAGGTGATTTTAAGATGTAAAGAATATTTAAAGAAGGAAATGTTAAAGGGGATTTAGTTTATGGCAAAAAGTATTGATTTGAGTTTTTTGGAGTTTTTAAAAGATAAAAATTTGATTTCCCTTGCGCAAATAGATGTACTTATTAAAGAGATAGAGCAATCCAAAAGACCTTTAAGGGAAGTCATTAAACAGAGAGGGATTTTGAAGGAAAAAGAACTCCTTGCTTTATTATCTGAGAAATTTTCTCTTTCCCTGGTTAGTCTTAAAGATACCTCTATCGATAAAGCAGTTTTAGATAAAGTGGGAGTAAAGATCGCTTCTTATTACAGATTTTTACCTTTACAGCTTAAGGAAAGAATTTTAACTATTGCGGTAGATTATCCTTTAGATATAAAAACTCAGGATGAGATAAGGACGCAACTCGGTTATGATATTGAGATGGTTTTGGTTTCTGAAGATGAACTGAAAGATGCTTTTAAAAAGTACTACGGTTTGGGTGCAGAGACATTAGAAAAAATGGCAAGTGAGACCGAATCTGATTTAAAGGAAACATTTGCGCCGGCGGTAGAAGATATTGAGAAGATGGCTGAGGATGCTTCGGTGATAAATTTAGTAAATCAGATTATCTTGGAAGGAGTCAGGAAGCGCGCCACCGATATCCATATCGAGCCTTTTAGAGGAGGAGTAAATTTAAGGTACCGTATCGATGGGATACTTTATGATATGCCTGTAGCGCCAGAGATAAAGAGGTTTCTTTCAGCAATTATCTCGCGGATAAAGATTATGTCTAATTTAAATATTGTGGAGCGCAGGCTTCCTCAGGATGGCAGGGCAATTGTTAAAATTCAAGAGCAGGTTTTGGATTTAAGGATTTCTACTATCCCTACTCCTTTTGGAGAAAGTGTGGTGATAAGGATTTTACCCACCCAGATGCTCTTTAGTTTAGAAAAATTGGGCCTTTCTTCAAGAGATTTAAAGCTCCTTGAAACCTTAATCCAGAAACCACACGGAATAATCTTCGTTACCGGACCAACCGGAAGCGGAAAGACCACCACCCTTTATGCCTGTTTATCCCGGCTAAATACCAAGGAGCGCAAAATCATTACTATTGAAGACCCCATTGAATATGAGATGCCGGGAATTACTCAGATTCAGGTTCAACCCCAAATAGGTTTAGATTTTGCCAGAGGTTTGCGCAGTATCTTAAGACATGACCCTGATGTAATTATGGTAGGAGAGGTGAGAGATTTAGAGACCGCAGAGATCGCCATAAGGGTTGCTTTAACCGGACATTTAGTCTTTTCTACCTTACATACCAACGACGCAGCCAGTGGGATTACCCGACTTTTGGATATTGGGGTAGAGCCTTATTTGGTTTCTTCTTCTGTAGAGGCATTTATTGCCCAGAGATTGGTAAGACTTAACTGCCCTGATTGTAAATATGAAGACAAACAGGTTCCTTTAGAATTAAAGGAGATGCTCGCTTCTGATTTGAGGATGAAGGTTTCAGAGATAAAAATATTCCGTTCTAAAGGCTGTCCTAATTGTAACTTTACTGGATTCTTTGGTAGAACCGCCATTTATGAGATATTGGTAGTAGATGAGAAAATTAAAGAAGCGATTTTAAAGAAGATGCCTTCCAATCAGATTAAAAGAATAGCCATAGAAAACGGTATGCAGACTTTACGCCAGGATGGTTGGCAGAAAGTGATTGCTGGCTTAACTACTCCTGAAGAAGTAATAAAAGTAACCCCTACCGAGGAGGTAAAAGAAAAGATGACTTATATATCTATTGCCTCGACAAGAGAAAATACCAATCCTGATCAGAGAGTCTATGAGCGGTTTCCTCTGAGATTGAACTTGCGTTTTCGAGTAATTAAATCCGATATGGATTTATTAAAAAGAGGGCTTAATTTAGAACAGTATACAGTAACTAAAAATATTTCCTGCGGAGGTATACTTTTTGCATTTGAGCAACCTATTTCTGTGGGTTCAATTTTAGAGATAAAATTAGAGCTCCCTGATGGAGAAAAAGAATTGGAATGTTTAGCCCGCGTAGTGCGGATAGAGGAATTAGAAGAAAATATATCCTATAATATTGCGATATGCTTCTTGGACCTTACTTCTGACCAACGGGTAAGATTAGAAAAATATTTAAAAGATTTTAAAAAGATTTGAATATGCCTACATATATTTATAAAGCCAAAAAAGGACCTGAAGAAATAATTGAGGGAAAAATAGAGGCAAAGGATGAAAAGGAGGCATTGGAAAGACTTAGCCATTTAGGGTATCTGCCTATAAAATTAGAACTAATCACTTATTTTAGTAAAAAAGAATATAAAGATAAGTCTAAATTAGTTAAGATAAAGCCTCAGCAGATTACCCTTTTTTCTCGGCAATTAGCCAGCCTCTTAAGAGCAGGGGTGCCGATACTTTCAGCAATAAATATTATTGAGCAGGAATCAGAGAACTTAAATTTTAAACACATACTTTCGGAAATCAAGAGTTCTCTTAAAGAGGGAGGAAGTTTTTCCTTAAGTTTATCCAAATTTCCTAAGATTTTTTCTCCCTTATATATCTCTTTAGTTAAGACCGGAGAGGATAGCGGTGCTTTATCAGATGCGCTTTTAAGGATTGCAGAATACCGTCAGAAAGAGGAGGAATTTTTAAGTAAATTCCGCATCGCTTTGGCTTATCCTTTACTGATGGTGATTGTGGGAATAGCCACGGTTTTCTTTATGCTTACTTTTGTCTTACCGCGCATCAGCCAGATATTTTTGAATTTAGGTCAAAGTCTTCCTTTACCTACACGCATAGTATTGGGAGTAAGTGCTTTTTTGAAAGCAAAAATATGGGGAATCCTTTTTATTCTATTTTTGTTTATCCTTATATTTTTAAGGTATCTTAAAACAGAAAAAGGGAAACTAAATTTTGATCGCTTTAAATTAAAAATACCTATTTTGGGAATTTTTATTTTAAAAACAGAATTGGCGCGTTTCAGTAGAACTTTGGAAATCCTGATAAAAAATGGAGTTTCCATAATCAGGTCAATAGAACTTTCTATACCCGTTTTGCATAATCGGATATTAAGAGAATGTTTTTCTAATAGTCTGCTTCAACTTAAACAGGGTGGTTCTTTTGGTAAGAGTTTAAAGGAATATCAAATTATCCCCCTTTTTATGAGTAATTTAATCAGTGTGGGAGAAGAATCAGGAAGGCTCTCGGAAGCCTTAGGTGAAATCGCCTATACTTATGAAAAGGATACAGAAGAGACAATAAGGATTTTTACTACTTTACTTGAACCACTGCTAATTTTAATAATCGGTGGTATAATTGGTTTTATCGTTATCGCTATGCTTTTGCCCATATTTGAGATGAATTTAGCCATAAGATAAAGATTGATGTTTAGATTATTTTTTATTATTTTTTATATTTTTTTTTCACAAGTAGTTTTTGCCCAACAATGGCAGGAGTTAAAGGGAGAGCATTTTATTATTTACTATGTATCGGATGAAGCATTTGCCCGGAAAGTAAGGGATACCGCAGAAGTTTATTACCGTCAGATTGCTTTGGATTTAGGTTACCCCCGATATTCAGAATTCTGGCTTTGGGACAAACGGGTAAAGATTTATCTCTATCCTGACCATAGCTCATTTTTAAAAGCCACAGGCCAACCTGAATGGTCGCAAGGGATGGCAGATTATGGTAAAAAAGAAATCGTAGGTTACAATTTAAGTCAGGTTTTTTTAGATTCTATTTTACCCCATGAGATGGCGCATTTAATCTTTAGGGATTTTGTCGGTTTTAAAGGAGAAATCCCTTTATGGTTAGATGAAGGGGTTGCCCAGTGGGCAGAGAAAAATAAAAGAGATTATATAAAAAAAATCATAAAGAAAGCTTACGATGAAGACCGCCTGCTTTCTTTAGAGGATTTAATGAGATTGGATATCAGAAATATTCGTAACAAAGAGGAGGTCTATGTGCGTTCCACTACTTCCAAAACCGGAGAACCCCGGGTTTTATTTTTAAGTGGAGATAATCTCGTAAGCCTTTATTATTTAGAGTCAGTATCTTTAGTAGGTTTTTTAATTGAGACCTTTGGTAGTGATAGTTTTTCCCATTTCTGCCGACAACTTCGTGATGGAAAAAGAATCAATGAAGCCTTAACCTCTACTTACCCTAATTATATTCGCAATTTAGAGGATTTAGAAAGAAGGTGGCGTAAGTATTTAAGTCAGTTACCTTATTAAATTAGGAAGTTAGGTTTTTAGGTGTTAAGGTGTTAAGGTTTTTAGGTATTAAGGTGTTAAGGTATTTAAGGGGATAAAAGTGTAATGTCACAAAAGAAGCAATGCTTGTTTAGTGACAAACGAAATTAACGAAAATAACGAACTAAAACGAAATTAACCAATTATCAATTTAATTAGGAGGAGGCAAAAAATGAAGAGAGGATTTACTTTGATCGAGATAATGCTGGTGGTAATTATTATTGGAGTATTGGTAGCAATGGTTGCGCCCCGGCTTACTGGAAGAGCAGAGCAGGCAAGAAAAACAGCTGCCAAGGCAGATATTGAGGTAAATATTGCCACTGCCTTAAAATTATACGAATTGGATAATGGAAGGTTTCCTACTACGGAAGAAGGGCTCAATGCTTTATTAACCGCACCTGCATCTGCCCCTAATTGGAATGGTCCTTATTTAGAGAAAAAACCCCTTGATCCTTGGGGAAGACCCTATCAATATAGATCTCCAGGTCAGCATCGCCCAGACTATGATCTTTATTCCTTTGGTCCAGATGGTGTAGAAAGTCAAGATGATATTAAAAACTGGGAATAAATTAGGGTTTAGCCTTATAGAGATTCTGTTGGCGGTAGTGGTCTTATCTTTAGGTATCGCTTTTCTCTACAGGGCATTTTTTGTCTGTTTAGATTTATTCGGTTACTATTCAGATTATCTTAATTTAGGGATTTTTTTAGAAGAGAAGTTTTGGCAGATAAAGGAAATATTTAAAAATAATCCTGAAGCGGATTTAGAAAAAAATGGGATTTTTTTAGTTAAGGATAAAGAGTTTTATTATCATCTTAATTTTGATTTAATAGATAGAGAAGATAAACTTTATCAGATAAGTCTGGAAGTTTCACCCAAAACTTCCGCAAGAAAGAAAAAATTCCTGCGTAACTGTTATATTAGTTATGCAAAAGAATAAGAAAAAAGGATTAAGTGTATTAGAACTTTTTTTGGTACTTGCTTTATTTCCTGTAGTCTCTTTAGCAATATACACTACATTTAATAGTGGCATAAAGATATATCAAAGGATAAATAGATGTTTACCTTTAGAGAAGTTAAATCTTTTTTTAAATAAATTTAATGAAGATTTAAGAAATTCTTTCCCTTTTAAAATCATTCCTTTTAAAGGAGAAAGGGAGAGTCTTTCCTTTGGCTGTTTTCTTTATGATCCCCAATTTAAAACTGAAGTTCCGGCAAAAGTTTTATATTTTTATGACCCAGATAAAAAAACACTCATCCGTCGAAAATATTATTACTCTGAGATTTTCTTTGATTTAGAGGGTAAGGAAAAAGAGACTTTAGAAAATGTTATTGATTTAAATTTCAAATACTACTATTATAATAAAGAGAATAATGAATTTGTTTGGCAAGATAAGACTTTAGAGGATAAAATACCCTTAGCGGTAAAAGTTGAATTCAATTTTAGGGAAAATGAAAAGGAAAATTTTTATACCTATACGGTTTCTTTACCGATATCTCAATAAAAAACTTATCAGGTGTAATGCTTCAGTTTTTCTTTTTAGTCTTTGGACAGTTTCGCTTTTAAGTGTAATCTGCATCTCTTTAAGTTATGGTATAAGACAGAAGATAAGTTTGGTAGAAAGATTAGAAGAGAAAAGAAGGTTTTCCCATTTAGCAGAGGCAGCGGTTGTAAAGGTGATTTCCTATTTGAAGAATAGAAAGCCAACTGGTTTTTTAGGGTTAAACGATAGTTTGCTTAATAATCCCGTTGATTTTAAAGATATAGATTTCGATAAAGATTATGTAAGTTTTGCTTATAATTTTTGGGATGAATCTAAGGGTGATTTTTCTATATTTTATGGTTTAGTGGATGAAGCAAGAAAAATAAATATAAATAAAGCATCCTACGATGTACTTAAATCCTTATTTATGCAGTTGGGTTTAGATGAGTTAAAGGCAGATGAGGTTTCTTCTTCTATTATTGATTGGCGTGACCAAGATAGTGATTTATCATCACCAAATTCTGCGGAGGATTCTTACTACCGTTTTCTTAAAAATCCCTATGAGGCAAAAGATAGCGATTTTGAAGTCCTGGAGGAGTTAATTTTAATCAGAGGTATGGATAAGGATATATTTGAGAAAATAAAAGATTACCTTACGGTTTATGGAGATGGTAAAATTAATATTAATACCGCCTCTTCTTCAGTGCTGGTTGCTTTAGGGTTAGAACCTCATTTGGCAAGAAAAATTGTTAGTTTTCGCGCAGGAGAAGACGGGATTTTAGGAACCGAAGATGATAATGTATTTAGAAATACAGAAGAGATTATAAATCGTTTAGGAAATATATTAACTGAGCAGGAAAAAAATAACTTGCTTAAAATTGTTGAACAGCAGGTTTTCTGTGTAGATAGTAATTTTTTTACTTTAAATTGTGTGGTAAAATCAAAACAGGGCAAAGCAAATTTAAAAGTCAATGTAGTATTGGATAGGCAAGGCAATGTACTATTTTGGAAACAGCATTAAAAGATGAAGATAAATTTAAAAAAATTTGGAAAAATAGTAACTAATGACCTTCTGGGGGTAGAGTTCGAGAAAAGCCATTTAAAGATTATCCAGATGAAGGTTTTAGCTAACCATGAGGAAATAGTTAATATATTTCAAAAAGATATCAGCGGGCTTTCTGATACGGAAATTTCCAATATTATTTTAAGTAAAATAGATACCCTTTCTTTAAAGAATCCTGAAGTGGTTGATATAATCACCCCCAGTTTTGTAATCACTAAAAATATCGAAGTTCCTTCCGTAGATATGCAGGAGATAAAAGAGATCGTTAATCTGCAGGCATCTAGACACACCCCTTATTCAAGAGAAGAGATAATTGTGGATTTTTTAAATTTAGGAACTTACCGTCGTAACTATACAAGGATACTTCTGGTAATTGTAAATCGCAGTGTTATAAAAAGGCATTTTGATATCTTAAGCAAGGCAGGGATTGTTTTAGAAAAGGTAGTTTTTTCTGCAGAGGCGGTGGCTTTAAGTCTGGCGCGTTTATTTAGGATAGAGACAACCGATAACCCCTGCGGGATTATCCATATGGATGAGGATAATACTGATTTTATTATTGTTTTAAAAGATAAACCTATATTTATCCGTCAGATTCCCGTAGGAGCAAAACAGTTAGTTTTTGAAAAAGAGAAATACCAACTGCGTTTTATAGAGGAGATAAGGCGTTCAAAGGAGGCATATTTGGCAGAGGATGTGGGAAAATTGCCCTCTAATTTTATTTTAACCGGAGGTATTGAGGCATTAAGTGATTTAGAGAGGATTTTGGATGTACCTTTAGAGAGAGTTTCTTATTTAAATAACCTTAGAGTTTCGCAAGAGGTTTTAAAGGATGTTTCTTTAAATAAAAATATCTCATTTTTAAATACGGTTTCTGGGCTATTGGTTAAAGATAAATTAAAGATAGACCTTATACCTGAGGAGATTAAATTAAAAAGAGCATTGCAACTGCGGGCAAAGGAACTGCTTAAAAGCGGGATTTTAGTATTGACGATTTTTATAATTTTATTCTTTATCCTCTTAAATAAGATTTATTTTAAGTCTATGTATTTGAAGAACTTAGATAAAAAATATCGGGTCTTAGAAGAAGAGGCAAAGCAGTTAGAGGAGGATTTTTCCCGTTTAAGTTTAGTAAAGAGTTATCTTGCTAAAAGAGGGCTTTCTCTTGAAGTTTTATCAGAAATTTATGATTTACTGCCCCAGGATATAGAGTTGAGTTATATCCGTTTTGAAGAAGCGGGAAAATTTTCTATAAGAGGAAATGCTATTTCTATGTCTTTAGTTTTTAATTTAGTGGATAGTCTGGAGAAATCCGCTTATTTTAAGGATGTAAAAACGCGCTATACTACGAAGAGAAAAATAGCGGGAAAAGATATGACGGATTTTGAGATCGTCGGTAATTTAGAAAAACCATCTTAAATTATGTTTAAACTAAAGGCATTTTATAATTTTATTGGGCAACTTTCTTCAAGGGAAAGAAAGATTTTTTATATAACCTTATTTGTATTACTAATTTTCTTTTTGGATCGTATGGTGATTAGTCCTATAACCGCAAGGCTTGATACTTTAAATAAAGAGATCTCTGAGAAGCAATCCGCAATAAATAGGTATCTTCTAATTATTGCCCAGAAGGATAAGATTAAACAGCAGATTAACAAACTCAGTGTTTTTTTGGAGAGTTTAAAATCATCAAGCGATGAAGTTACCTCTATCCTTAAAGAGATAGAAAGGCTGGCTAATAAAAGTGCGGTTTATTTAGTGGATATGAAACCCGCGGGATTGCGTCAGGAAGGTCCTTTTAAAAAATATATAGTTAATCTGAATTGTGAAGCGCAGATGGAGCAGTTGGTAGAATTTATGTATAGTATAGAAAGTTCGCATCGACTTTTAACTATAGAGAAATACGAGATAACTCCTAAATCAAAAGAAACGGGAGTGGCGGTTTGTACCTTAACCGTGGCTAAAATGACTGCACCTTAATTTTAAAAGGAGGCAAGATGAAAAGGAGTAAATTTATAAAATGGGTATCTATTTTAATCTTAGGCGGTATTTTGTTTTCCTCTAATGGCTATTGTTTAGATGTGAAACTTTTGGATTTAAGAGAGAAACTCTTTGCTGAATCGGTTAAGATAAAGGAAAGTATTAATCCTAAAACGCAGGACTTTGTTTTACTTTCCGGTTTGTTCGATTCCTGTATTTTAGCGGTTACCCAGATCGATGCCTATTTTTATCTTTTGGGAGTTTTTGAATTTATACGAAAAGAGGATTTAAATAAAGATTGTTTTAATTTTCTTTTAAGTTGGCTGAATACGATGAAAAAAACCAATGATTTAAATTTAAAAAATTTATCTACCGCCGGACCGATAATGGAAGAAACAACCAAAGATTATATCTTAAAGATAAAGTCCTACTTTACAGAATTGGATAAACTACTCTCTCAGGAGCGTAACCGCATAAATCTACTGATGCGCGCTTCGATGATAAAGTGAGCTATGCCCACCAAAAGAAGAATAATTATCCTTGCTTCCGTTTCTTCTCGTCGAAAGAAAATCCTAAAATCCGCCCATATTAATTTTAAAGTTATCTATCCCTTTATAAAAGAAAAAATCTCTTCTAAACACAGGATTTCTTTTTTAGTAAAGTATAATGCTTTAGAGAAAGCCAAGGCGGTTGCTAAAAAACTAAAAAGTGGTATTGTCTTAGGGGCAGATACTTTAGTTCTATTTAAGAAAAAAATTATCGGTAAGATTTATTCTTTTAAAGAGGCAGAATATCTATTAAAAAAGATGTTGGGTAAAAAGGTAGAGGTCTATACTGGATTATGTGTTATAGATATAGATAATAGGCGTTATGTTTTAGATTATGATAAGACTACCGTCTATGTAAGTAAGATTTCGCTTAGGAAAATAAGAAAATTTTTGAAATACTTGGGTTCTTTTGATAAGGCAGGGGGATTTACCATTGAAGGATTAGGTGCAATTTTGTTTGACAAAATAAATGGTTCTTATTTTAATGCCTTAGGGCTTTCTTTAAGAAAGTTAGCTTTACTTTTAGAAAAATTAGACTTAGATATATCTGATTTTATAAAATAACTATATTTTTTCTAAACATACCATCGTCTCTATATGGAAGGTGTGAGGATAGAAGTCAAAAGCAGAGATTTTTTTAATTGTATAACCATTTTTTTTAAGTATCAATAAATCGTTTAATAGACTTAAGGGATTGCAAGAGATGTAGATGAGATTAGGTATACCTAAACTGAGGATCTTGCGCATCGCTTTAGATGAAATTCCTGCCCGTACAGGATCAACAATTAGATAACGAAAATCTTTAAATTTAAACTCATCCTTTATTTTTTCTACTCTCTGACATAAAAATCTACAATTTTTAATTCCATTTATCTGGGCATTTTCCCAGGCGGTATTTATATTCATCGCTAAACTATCAATCCCAATTATTTCGTTGGCGATTTTAGAGAGAAATATCTCTGTTGTTCCTGCTCCGGAATAAAGACTTAAGATATCGGTATTTTTTTCTTTTATACTCTCAAGGATTTTTAAATAAAGTATCTCTGCTAATTCTGTATTGGGTTGAAAAAATGTTTCGGGATATATCCTGAATTTTAAATCGGATAAACTTTCTTCTATAAAAGGGCTTCCCCAGATGAGTTCTTTATTTTGAAAATTTATGGCATCAGAGATAATATCATTTTTTATCCAATAGATACTTTTTATCTGTTCAATTTTTGAGATATCTTTTATAAAAGATGTTAAATCAATAGGCGGGTTACTTTTTGTAACTAAACAGAGCATAATCTGATGGGTATTTTTTGTTTCCCTTATTAAGAGATGTCTAAAAAATCCCTTTTTTGTATACGGCTCATAAGCAGGAAGTTGCATCTTGCTTAATGAGGATAAGGTTATAGAAAATATCTCTTTTACTTTCAGACTAAAGATGGGGCATTCTATTAAGGGTACTACTTTTTTTATCTTTGTTTTTTTATTCAAATTCGATTCTCTTAAGCCAATAACCAACTGGTTATTTTCTGTGCCAAAGCAAAATTCCATTTTATTTCGGTAATAATAGATAGAAGAGGATGGTATAAATTCATCTAAATTTAGGTGATCTTCTAAAATTCCATTTTTCTTAAAAATTTCTAAAAGATAATCTCTCTTTAATTGTAATTGCTTTTCATAGGCAATATCTTGCATAGTGCAACCGCCACATTTTCCAAAATGTTGACAGAAGGGAGAGATTTTAAAAGGAGATAATTTTTCTCTTTCTTTTAAGAAGAATTCTTTCATCTTGAATTATAAGTAAAAGTTTTTGTCGGTTTTTAGAAAATTTTATCATTAAGTCTTAAATTATGCAATTTGCTTTTTATTGATAAAATTTAAAAAAATACTTGACAAAGAAAATTTTTTTGGTATATATCTTGACAGAATAGATTTTATAGGCTATAATTTAATATTGTGAGAAAGTTTAGTATTGACAAGTTTGGTTAGTTAAATTTTCCCCGACAACCTAAAAGAATTCAAAAGGCGTCCGGTCGGGCGCCTTTTTTGTTAAGTTGTTCTTTGAAAAATATGGGCCTATAAATTTTTAAAAGAGCCAAGTATTTAACCCTTTTTTCGGAGGGTTTGATCCTGGCTCAGAGTGAACGCTGGCGGCGTGGATTAGGCATGCAAGTCGAGCGATCCGCTGTAGCCGACAGGTTAGCCGTAAGGTTGACTTGAAGGCGAAGGCGAGATAGCGGCAGACGGGTGAGTAGCGCGTAAGTAATCTACCCTTAAGACGGGGATAGCCCTGCGAAAGCGGGAGTAATACCCGATGTGCTCCGAAAAACACAAGTTTTTCGGAGTAAAGGTTGTCCTGCAAAGGACTTCCGCTTAAGGATGAGCTTGCGTCCTATCAGCTAGTTGGTAGGGTAATGGCCTACCAAGGCGATGACGGGTAGCTGGCCTGAGAGGGTGGTCAGCCACACGGGGACTGAGACACTGCCCCGACTCCTACGGGAGGCTGCAGTCGAGGATATTTAGCAATGGGCGAAAGCCTGACTATGCGACGCCGCGTGGGGGATGAAGGTCTTCGGATTGTAAACCCCTTTCGATGGGAAGGAATCCCGAAATTTCGGGATGACAGTACCCAGAGAAGAAGCCACGGCTAACTCCGTGCCAGCAGCCGCGGTAATACGGAGGTGGCGAGCGTTACTCGGATTCATTGGGTGTAAAGGGCAAGTAGGCGGACCGAAAAGTCTTATCTGAAATCCTTAGGCTTAACCTAAGGACGGGATAAGAGACTCTCGGTCTTGAGGCTGGGGGAGGAAGATGGAATTCCCGGTGTAAGGGTGAAATCTGTAGATATCGGGAGGAACACCAGTGGCGAAGGCGATCTTCTATACCAGTCCTGACGCTGAACTGCGAAAGCTAGGGGAGCAAACAGGATTAGATACCCTGGTAGTCCTAGCCGTAAACGATGAGCACTAGGTATTGGGGGTAATTCCTCCAGTGCCGTAAGATAACTCGTTAAGTGCTCCACCTGGGGACTACGGCCGCAAGGCTAAAACTCAAAGGAATTGACGGGGGCCCGCACAAGCGGTGGAACATGTGGTTTAATTCGATGCTACGCGAAGAACC
>Ga0272448_1000743_pt1 | contig 47835 bp, 28 predicted proteins | sample YNPCB0191_FD_202220 | JGI IMG/M metagenome (GOLD analysis project Ga0272448, IMG submission 202220) | Hot spring sediment microbial communities from Yellowstone National Park, WY, United States - YNP-CB-019-1 | ecosystem: Environmental > Aquatic > Thermal springs > Hot (42-90C) > Sediment... | reverse complement strand
TCACCGAAACGGTACCGGCCAATACGACCTATGCGGGTGGCCCGACCTGGACCTTTGTCTCCGGCAATACCTATGTTGCCACCATCCCTGTCCTGCCGGCGACACCGTGCTGCAAATACGGGCAAATACAGTTCATCGTGCGCGTAGATTCGCTTTTGCCCCCCGGCGTCAACTCCGTCACCAACACCGTGTTCATCGGCGATAACGGCATCAATGGGCCGGATCCCACGCCGCTCAACAACGTCGCCAGCGATTCAACGCCCGTGACCGGAACGGTTGATCTGCGCGCGACCAAGACCGATGGCGGCGCGGTCGGCCTGCCCGGAGGGCTGATAACGTACACGATCAACTTCACCAACACGGGCAGCAAGGGCGCGACCGGTGTCATCCTGACCGAGACGCTACCCGCCAATACAACCTACTATGGCGGTGGCTGGAATCTGGTCAATGGCGTCTATGTCAAAGCCGTCGGCCCTGTGGCGGGTGGTGGAGCCGGTGGCCAGGCTCAGTTTGTTGTACAGGTCAATCCAACAATCCCGGCCGGCGTAACGCAGACAATCAACACCGTGGTCATTGACTACGACGGCTTCAGTGGGCCCGATCCGACGCCGGGCAACAACACTGCCAGCGATACAACACCACTTGCCGCCACCCCTGATCTGGTCGTTACCAAGACGGATGGTGGCATCACAGCCAACGCCGGTGACATTGTCAACTACACCATCAACTACACAAACACCGGCAGTAAACCTGCCTTCAATGTTGTCCTCACCGACACGCTGCCGTCTGCCTACGCCACGCCCAGCAACACGACAGGCTGGTCGCAGGTAGGGTCATCGAATGTTTACACGCGATCTATCGGCAGCCTCAATCCCGGTAATAGCGGCTCAGCTACGATTGCCATTCAATTGGCCGGCTCGATTCCCTCGAACGTCTACCTGGTGACCAACACAGTGCAGATCGGCGACGATAGTAGCCAGGGCGCAGATCCGACGCCGGCCAACAACGTCTTTACCGACACGACACCCTTGCAGGCTCTTCCTGATCTGCACGTTACCAAGAATGACAACATCGTCAGCGCCACACCCGGCCAGACGATCGCCTATGCGATCAACTACGGCAACGTGGGCAGCCGCAACTCCACAGGTGTCGTTCTCACCGAGACTGTACCCGCCAACTCTACCTTCAATTCAGGAGCCAGCACGCCGGGTTGGGTTTGTACGCCCAACGGCAATGCGGGTGGAGTCTGCCATCTCACCATTGGCGCACTGACAGCCCAAACCTATGGCCCAACGGTCTACTTCGCGGTTACGGTGGACAATCCCTTGCCGGCCGGCGTATCGGCGATGACGAATACGGTGCGCATCGGCGATGATGGCACAAACGGGCCCGACCCCAATGCCTGGGACAACGTGTATACTGAAGTAACACCTCTCGTTGCCCATGCCGACATGGTGGTGACAAAGACCGACGGTACCTTTGCCGCCAATGCCGGTAGCCAGATCGTCTACACCATCAACTACACTAACGCCGGCAACCAGGGTGCGACCGGTGTTACCCTGTGGGACATGATTCCCGCCTACGCCTCCTATGTTGGCTACGGCTGGACAAATCTGGGCGGCGGACAGTATCAACGCGTCGTCGGCAGCGTGCCTGCAGGAACATCCGGCTCGATCACTATCGCCGTGCAGGTGGCCAACACCGTTCCGGCGGGGGCGAACTACCTCACCAACACGGTTACGATTTCTGACGATGGGGCGAGCGGCGCCGATCCAACACCCGGCAACAACACGGCCATTGACGTTGACGTGCTCAATGCCAATCCTGATCTGCGGGTGACAAAAACGGATGGCGGCGTCACGGCCAGCGCCGGTGGTCTGGTGACCTATACAATCAATTACAACAACGTGGGAACCCAGGATGCCAGCGGCGTCTTCCTGACCGAAATCTTACCGGCCAACACGACCTACGCCGGTGTCGGCTGGAACCTGGTAATGGGCAATATCTACACGCGCAGCATTGGGCTTGTTCCTATTGGCGGGTCTGGCGCCTCCACGTTTACCGTGCGGGTCAATGGTCAGCTTCCGGCAGGCATGGACACGATTACGAACTCCGTGTCTATCGGTGACGACGGCGCCAACGGCGTTGATATGAACCCCGGCGACAACACGGCTACAGACGTGACGCCGGTCAATGCTGCGCCCGATCTGCAGGTCTCGAAGAGTGACGGCGTGGCGGTTGTGGCTGCCGGCCAGACGGTGACCTACACTATCTACTACACCAACGCCGGCACGCAGGGGGCAACTGGCGTCAGCCTGACCGAGGAGCTACCCTTCTATGTTGTCCCCGGCGGCGGCTGGACGGCCATCGCGCCTAACCGATACACAAAGAGCATCGGCGCCCTGCCGGCCGGCGCAAGCGGCATGGTGCAGTTCATCGTTGCCGTTCCTAATCACATTCCGTCGGGCATTCAGTTCCTCACCAACACGGTCACGATCGCCGACGACGGAAGCAACGGCCCGGATCTTAACCCGTCCGACAACACGTCTATTGATATTGACAGCCTGCTGGCCGCGCCGGACATGATGGTAACGAAGACCGATGGCGACCTGACGGCCAGTGCCGGCGGGCTAATTACATATACCATCTTCTACACCGATGTTGGCTCGCAGGATGCCGTCAATATCCGCATCACCGATACGATTCCCAATCATACGTCCTACGTGGGCTACGGTTGGACGAATGTTGGCGGCAATCAGTACCTGCGTACTGTGCCCAGCGCGCAGGTGAACGTCGGCGGCTTTGTCTCCATCGTTGTGCGCGTTGATAGCGCGCTGCCCGCCGGAGTTGATGCTGTCACTAACACGGTCACAATTAGCGACGATGGTAGTAATGGCGCCGATCCTGACCTGTCTAACAACACGGCCAGCGATTCGACGCCGATAACGGCAGCGCCGGAGTTGATCATCAGCAAGTCTGACGGCGTCACCACGACGGTGCCCAATCAACTGCTGTTCTACACCATCTCCTTCACGAATACGGGGACACAAGATGCGACAGGTGTCGTTATCACCGAGACACTGCCCGCCGGGACGACCTGTTTCGCCGGTTGTGCCGGCTGGAACGCCATCGGCGGCAACCAATTCACGCGCACCATCGGGACGGTGGCCGTCGGCCTGCCCGGTTCGGTGGTCTTCCCGGTCCAGGTTCTGAGCACGCTGCCGGCGGGCCTCAATTCCATCGTGAATGCAGCCTGCCTGGCCGATGATGGCAGCAACGGGCCGGAGGGCAATCCCTACGACAACTGTGCGACAGACTCTGATGTTCTCCAGGCTGCACCAGACCTGTCCGTGACCAAAAGTGACGGCGGCATGAGTTCGGAGCCGGGCAAGCTGATCACCTACACGATCACCTATGCTAACAACGGTAACCAGGACGCAACAGGTGTAGTCATCACGGACATCCTGTCGTCCAATGTGACATACGTTTCCGGCGGCTGGACGCCGATGGCCGGCCAGTATGTGCAGACGATCGGGGGGCTGGCTGTGGGCATGTCCGGCACGCTGCAGATCGTGGTGCGGGTCAATGGCTCCTTACCGGCCGGAACGACGATGGTGACAAACACCGTTGTCATCGGTGATGATGGAACAAACGGCCCTGATATCAACCCGTCCGACAACACGGCAATTGACACGACGCCGGTTGTCGCCTCGCCGGATCTGGTCATCACCAAAGATGACGGCCTGACCGTTGTAACACCCGGCCAGAATATCACCTACAACCTGACGTTCAACAATGTCGGCACCATCGGCGCGGTGGGTGTTGTTCTGACCGAAACCCTGCCGGCGAATACAACCTTCGTTGGCCCGGCCGGCTGGACGAGCATCGGCGGCGGGCAATATACCTGGAATCTCGGCACCGTCGCAGTGGGTGGCGCCGGCACCATCCAGTTTGGCGTCAAGGTGAACAACACCATACCGGCCGGTGTCCAGGCGATCACCAACACGGTCGTCATCGGCGACAACGGCGCCTATGGCCCCGACCTTAACCCGGCCAACAACGTAGGGACAGATGTTGACATCCTGAATGCGGCGCCCGACCTACGGGTAACCAAGAACAGCGTTGCCAGCAGTGTCAATGCTGGCGGCCGCATCACCTACACGATAAACTACACCAACAGCGGCAATCAAGGCGCGACGGGCGTCGTCTTGACCGACATTCTGCCTGCTAACATGACCTTTGTCGGCCCGGCTTGGGTGAACGTTGGCGGTACGCCGACCTATACCTACTCGATTGGCGCGGTGCCGGTGGGTGGCAGTGGCTCGGTGCAGTTCATTGCCGATGTGGCCGGCACGCTACCGGCCGGCTATCTCCAGGCATGCAATGTCGTCTCCATCGGCGATGATGGTCTAAATGGGCCCGATGCCAATCCGGCAGACAACAGCTTCACCAAGTGCGTGAACCTGAATGCCGCGCCTGAGTTGCAAGTGAGCAAATCAGACGGTGGCATCACCGCCGATGTCGGCAGCCTGATCACGTATACCCTCATCTACACGAATGCCGGAACGCGCGGCGCCAGCGGGGTTGTTTTGACAGAGACGTTGCCGGCCAACGCCAGCTATGTTGGCTATGGCTGGAGTTCACTCGGCGGCGGCATCTATACCTGGAATGTGGGCACTCTACAGGCCACTGTCGGCAGCAACACAGGCTCGATTGAGTTCGTTGTACAGACCGCCAGCACGATGCCGGTGGGCGCCGAGACGATAACGAACGTGGTGCGCATCGGGCACGATGGTATCAACGGCAGTGACCCGATTGCCGCCAACAATGTGGCGACGACGACAACGCCGATCAATGCGCTGCCCGATCTGATGGTGACGAAGACTGACGGTGATGTCATTGCTAACCCCGGCGATACCATTGCCTACACTGTTAACTACACCAACACCGGCACGCAAGATGCAGGGAATGTCGTGCTGACAGAGACCTTGCCGGCGAACACAAGCTACATGGGCTATGGATGGACGCAAACCGGAGCTATCACCTACACACGCAGTGTGTCGTCGCTTGCAGTTGGTGCATCCGGATCGATCACCTTCGTTGTCCAGGTCTCGCCGACTCTGTCTGCCGGTGTGACCAGCGTGACGAATACCGTGCGCATCGGCTATGATGGCGCCGGTGGCCCTGACCCCACGCCGGGCAACAACGTGGCCAGCGATTCGACGCCGATCATGGCTTCACCTAACCTGGTCGTGAGCAAGAGCGATGGTGGCGTCACAGCCAACGTCAGCGGGCTGATCACCTACACGATCTACTACACCAATACCGGTACGAAAGGTTCGACCGGCGTTGTTCTCACCGAGACTTTACCGCAAAACACCGGTTACTTCGGCTCCGGCTGGAGCTTCATCGGCGGCAACACCTATATCCGCTCTGTGGGCAATCTGCCCTCCGGTGCGTCAGGGCAGACTCAGTTCACGGTTCAAGTTGCCCCGTCGTTGCCCGCCGGCGTTCAGGGCGTGACCAACACGGTCAGCATCGGCGACGATGGGTTGAATGGGCCCGACCAGAACCCGGCCAACAACACGGCAACCGACTTCACGCCGGTCAACGCCACGCCTGACCTGCGCGTGTCCAAGAGCGACGGCGGCGTCACGGTAGAAGCCGGCGACAGCATCATCTATACCATCAACTACAGTAACACAGGAACGCGGGGTGCCAGTGGCGTCGTGCTCACCGAGACCTTACCGGCCAACACCACCTACAGCGGCGGTGGCTGGACGCTGGTCTCGGGTTCGACCTACACCCAGAGCATCGGCAGCCTGCCGGCGGGTGCAAGCGGCAGCGTCAACTTCATCGTTACGGTCAATGCGCAGTTACCGGCCGGCGTTGTCTCGGTGACCAACACGGTGAGTATCGCCGATGATGGCAGCAATGGAAGCGATCCCACGCCCTGGAACAACATGGCGACAGATTCGACGCCGGTGCTGGCTGCGCCTGATCTGATGATAACCAAGACCGATGGGGGCATCAGCGTGCAGGCCGGCGGCCTGATCACCTACACCCTGAACTACACCAATGTTGGCTCGCAAGGTGCGACGGGCGTGGTGCTGACCGAGGTGATTCCGGCCAACACCAGCTACGTTGGTTACGGTTGGACGAACGTTTCCAACTCGACCTACCGGCGCTCGGTGGGCAATCTGGACGCCGGCGCCTCTGGCTCAATCACCATCGTCGTCCAGCTCACAACCAGCGTGCCTGTGGGCGTCAATTCGGTTGTGAACACGGCGCGCATCGGCGATGACGGCAGCAACGGCCCGGATCCTAATACCGGCAACAATGTTGCCACCGATAGCACGCCTATTATTGCTCTACCTGACCTGGTGGTGACCAAGACTGATGGCGGAGTTGCGGCCTTCCCAGGCCAAATTATCACCTACACGATCAACTACACCAACGTGGGCACACGGGCGGCCACGGGTGTCGTGCTGACAGAGGCGCTACCGGCGAATACCGGTTACATCGGCTATGGCTGGTCGTATCTTGGCGGCAGCACCTATGTGCAGAACGTTGGCTCGCTGCCCGTGGGAGCATCCGGCTCGCGCACCTTTGTTGTCCAGGTGGCGCCATCGCTACCGTCCAATGTCACCAGTATCATCAATACCGTAGGCATTGGTGACGATGGCAGCAATGGGCCTGATGCCAACCGCAACAACAACTATGCTTGGGACATGACACCCATCAACGCACGGCCGGTGCCGGTGCTCTACAAATCGGCAGCCGACGCCAATGGCGGCACCGTGCAGGCCGGCGACATCGTGACGTACACGATCACCCTGTGGAACGTGGGGGGCAACCCGTTAACCGGTGTCGTCTACAGCGATGCCATTCCAGCCAACACCACCTATGTTACGGGTAGTGCAACAACCAGCCAGGGTTCGATCAGCGGACCGAATCCACTCGTCTTCAACATTGGGCCGATTCTCCAATTGCCGGGGTTCAATGTTGTCACCATGACTTTCGCCGTGCAGGTGGTGAACCCTGTTCCTAACGGCGTCACAATGGTCTGCAATCAAGGAACGGCCACCAGCAACGAGACAACGCCCTTTGTCAGCGACGATCCGGCGACCGGTCAGTTTGGCGATCCGACATGCCTGGTCCTGAATGCCGGGCCCGACCTGCGCATCAGCAAGACCGATGGTGGCATCACCAGCTATGCCGGTGGGCTTATCACCTACACCATCAACTACACCAATGCCGGTACCAAGACGGCAACCGGTGTTGTCATCACCGATTACCTGCCGGCCAACACGAGCTATGCTGGCGGCGGGTTGTGGATTCCGGTGAGTGGGCAATACATCACAAACGTGGCCAGTCTCATACCGGGCCAGAGTGGATCGGTTGCCTTCAGCGTCAGGGTGAACAGCCCACTGCCGCCGGGTGTGACCAGCGTGACCAACACGGTCAGCATCGGCGACGATGGCGCTCAAGGGCCTGAACTGAATCCATCGGACAATACGGCGTCTGACTACACGCCACTGGGTGCCACGCCAACGCCGACGCCCACACCAACGCCAACGCCGCCGTGTGTGGATCAGTACGAGCCGGACAATGACTTTGCCAGCGCCAGGCTGCTTCAGAGTGGGCAACTGCAGGTCCATACCTTCGACCCGGCGGGCGATATGGACTACCTGTACTTTACCGTAGCGCCCTATGTCAGCTACACCCTCAGAACCTTCAACCTGCTGGGGTCTACCGATACGGTGCTTGATCTGTACGATGCCGGGCACAATCTGATCACGAGCAATGATGACTGCCCAGGCGCGGGTGTGGCATCGTGCATCAGCATCTATTCGAATATCAGCCAGACCCTCTATGTGCGGGTGCGTGAGCTCGTCGGCCGCGGCGGCAATTGTCTGTGGGGGTACAGTATCCGTCTCGATCCCACCTACCGCCTCTATCTGCCCTACATCGAGTCGGAGAATCTGCCGCCGCCGTCGCCGACGCCCACACGCACCAGTACGCCGACGCCGACCAACACACCGACGCCAACAGATACGCCGACCGTGACCAATACACCCACGGAGACGCTGACGCCGACGGTAACCAACACGCCCACGCAAACGTGGACGCCGACCGTGACCAATACACCGACGCAGACGGCAACTCCCACGTCCACGCCGACACCGACGCGTACACCGGCAGGGACGGTCAACATCGCCCTCGTACCGTCGGCAACGGCGGTTGCAGTTGGTGACATCTTTACACTGGACATCGTGATCAATGCCGGCGGTCAATTCGTGGATGGCGTAGATGCCTACGTTGACTTTGATGCCACCAAGCTCCACGTGGTGAATGCTGCCGGTATGGACACGAACGAAATCATCAGTGACACGACGACGTTCGATACCCTGCTACAGAATACGGCCAACAACACCACCGGCCAGATCGGCTACAGCTCCGGAATCCTGTCGGATAGAAGAGCCAACGGCAGCTTCCGTGTTGCCCAGATCCGCTTCAAGGCCCTAGCCGTGACCGCCGGTACACCGGTCAACTTTGGACAGACGATCCCGCGCCTCACCGATGTCTCCTGGATGGGTGCATCGGTGTACGGCAGTGTGACCAATGCCGTGATTGTCATCGGCCCGCCGCCAACATCAACGCCGACGCCGACCAACACACCGACCAATACACCCACGCCGACAAACACGGCCACGGCGACGAATACGCCAACAGTGACGAACACGCCCACGGTGACCAACACGCCAACGCAGACGGCGACGCCGACGATCACCAATACACCGACGAACACCGGCACGCCCACCAGTACGGGCACACCGACAAACACAGGGACGCCAACCAGCACGCCAACTGTCACCGCCACGCCGACACAGACCCCGGCGAAGCATCCGCCGGCGGTAGTGACAACGGTGGCTCTGCCGAACGGCTCAGGGGCGCAGGCCAACTGGGTGATTGTTGACCCAACGACCGGCAGTGCGGGGACCGTGTGGGTGAATCAGCGCGCTGCCAACATGGTGTACGCCATTGATGGGGCGACCAACACGGTCATCGGTGGAGTGCAGGTCGGCTGTGCGCCATACGGCATGGCGATCCTGGGGAGGCACCTGTACGTGGCCAATCACTCCAGCTCGCTCAACGGTTGTGACCCCGGTGGCGCCAGTGTCTCGGTTATCAACATGGACACGCGCACAGAGATCGCACGCATCAACTTGCCCAGCGGCAGCGAGCCAACCTTCGTAGACACCGATGGGAGCAACCGCGTCTTTGTCGCCCTGCACTGGAGCCCTGGTAACGAGCTGGATGGCCGCCAGGCAGCCGTGATCCAGGACTCGACGCTGACGGTCATCAACTACGTGCCCAAGGATCCAGCGGCGCGCGCCAATGATGGCTGGGGGCTGGCAACCGATCCGGTAGGCGGCTATTTGTACATCGGCACGCGCAACGGCGCGACGGTAACCCGCTACAACCTAAGCAATCCGTTCGCCGGGCCGAGTGGGCGTATCCAGCCCAACGGGAATGTCTTCTTCGTCCAGGTGAACAAGACAACCGGCGACCTGTACTTCGTGCACACAGCCAGCATCGGCAGCGAGCGACCGGCTAACATCATGGAGCGCTACGATCGCAATCTCAACCCGTTGCCCAGCGCGATGATCAACGGCCTGGACACGTTTGATGGCGGCGGTATCGCCATCAACCGCAACAACGCCAACCGCCTGTACGTCGCCGGCACGGACTACGGCGGGCCAACAGACTATGTGCAGGCCGTGGCACAGGGGTTGTGGTACTTGCCGTCGGCCCCGTATCGTCTGGGCCCGGCGCAGGGTATCCAACCTGATCCGCTCGGCATTGCCGTCAACGAGAACACCTTCCGCGTCTACGTAGCCGGCCGTGGTAACAACACACTGACGGTGATCGAGGACAACGAGTTTGCGCCGTAGCATATGACGTGGCACTAACAAGCCTCCCGCAGGTTTTCGAAACCTGCGGGAGGCTTGTAAACTTGATCATATCGCTGTCATGTCTACGATCATTCGTCCGTGTTCCAGATCAACCTGGCGCACGAAATCGGGGATGGCAGGAACCAGAAACTGTCCGTGCTGGCCCTCCACAACATAGACATCATTGCTCGCCGTGGTCAGGATCTCGGTTACCGTGCCCCAAAGGCGGCCATCGGTTCCCCAGACGTCGAGGCCGATGATCTGATGGAAATAGTATGAGCCGTTGGGCGTGGGCGCTGCTTCTGCCGCTGGTATCTGAACGTAGAGATCGCGTAGCGCCTCGGCACTGGTGCGGTCATCACAGCCGACGAAGCTGAGCAAGACCTGGCCCTGATGAAAACGAACGCCCCGGAGTGCATACTCCCGGGGCTGTTCGCCTTCCCGCCCCAGGAAAACCGATGTGCGGTTCGCCAGGCGGTCGGGGAAATCCGTCCATATGTTGGCCTTGACCTCGCCGTGGATGCCAAAGGGCGCCACGATCTGAGCCACGATCAGATACTCAGGCCGTTCTGCCATCAGTGCGGTTGCTGTTCTGTAATGTCCAGGATTGCCTGCTTTCCTTGTTTTGCTGCAGCCACCTTGAGCAGCAGGCGCAGGGCATTAGCCACGCGTCCCTGCCGTCCGATGAGTCGGCCCATATCCTCAGCCGACAGGGACAGTTCCACCGACACTGTATTTGCGCGCTCGCGTTCCTTCACCTTGACCTGTTCCGGGTGATCGGCGAGCGATGTGGCGATGTACTCAACCAGTTCTTTCATGGATTGACCGTTCGATCCTTAATCAATCAGCTCTATGCCGCCTTGCTGCCGGCGACCTGCATCAAGCGCGCGACAGTGTCACTGAGCTTGGCCCCTTTGCTGACCCATGCCTTCACCTTCTCGCCGTCAATGTTGATGGTTGGGGGCTCGGTCAGTGGGTTGTAGTAGCCGATGACCTCGATGAACTTGCCACTAGGGCCGCTCTTGGAATCGGTAACAACGACACGATAGCTGGGCTGCTTGGTGGCCCCGGTGCGCCAAAGACGAATTTTCACCATGTATTGCGAATATCCTCCTCACGTATGTGTGCTGTGAGATTATAGGTCATGGGGGGCAAACTGTCAATGGCTTGGCGCACAAAAACGCTTGACAAAGTGCATCTGCCCACGTATAGTGAGCCTGGGCTTCTCCATCAGGGTCTTAACCAGCACAACTGTGCAGGAGGGTAGCTGCAATGGTGGCGTTATCGGTCTGTGTCGAAATGTACTGGCAAGACATGCCCGTGGATCAGCGTGTCCGGCGAGTCAAAGAGTTGGGGTTTACAGCGTTCGAGTTCTGGGGTTGGAAGGATAAGAATATGGCGAGCATCCGGGCTGCGCAAGCAGAAACCGGACTTGCCGTCGCCGCCTTTGCGTCAGAGCCTCAATGGGCGGTCGTCGAGCGTGACAATGACCGGGAACTGCTGGCTGGATTCGCCGAATCGGCGCAGGTGGCTCACACGCTTGGTTGTCCGACCCTTATCGTCGTGCCCGGGATTGCTCTGGCCGATGAGACATGGGAGACCACACGACGGCGCGTCGTGCGCAAGGTCAAGGCCATGGCCAGAATTGCCGAGAGCGAGGGTGTGACGATTGTCCTTGAGCCGCTCAACCCAATCGTTGATCACAAGGGCGCCTGGCTCACCAGGATGAGTGAGGCCGCCGACCTTGTGCAGGAGGTCGGCTCGGCGAACGTCAAGATTCTCTGCGACTTGTACCACCAGCAGATTACGGAGGGAAACCTGATTGCCAACTTCGCGCTCTACGCCCCACTGATCGGCCATGTACACACGGCGGGTGTACCGGGGCGGCACGAACTTGTCGGCGGCGAGCTGGACTACAAGGCCATTTTTGCGGCCATCAAGAATACCGGCTATAGCGGCTATATCGGCCTGGAGTTCAAGGCGATGAAAGGGGACGATGCGGGGTTGAAAGAAGCCCTGACGCTGCTATGACGGTTGCGCAAAATCCCGACGTCTGGGAGGCATCGGGTATCTGAGTAGTGGACTATCCTCCCAGGATGCCGCCCAGGCCACGCGGCATGCGCCCTGTGGCGGCCATTTTCATTAGTTTTTGCATCTGACGGAATTGATTGAGCAGCTGGTTGACTTCCTGCACCGTTGTGCCGCTGCCGGCGGCGATGCGCCGCTTACGCCGCCCTTCGATGATATTAGGATTCTGGCGCTCTTCGGGTGTCATCGAACGGATGATGGCTTCGATGCGCTTCATCTGCTTTTCGGTGGCCACTTCGTCCATGCCTGGCATCTTGGCCACTCCGCCGAGACCGGGGATCATCTCCATGACCTGCTGCAGCGGCCCCATCTTGCGTAACTGCTGCATCTGCTCCAGAAAGTCTTCTAGGTTGAAGCGGGCGCTACGCAGCTTCTCTTCAAGGATTTGTGCCTGCTTCTGATCAAAGGCGGCCTGAGCCTTTTCGATGAGGGTCAGGACGTCGCCCATGCCGAGGATGCGCGAGGCCAGGCGATCGGGATAGAATGGCTCCAGGGCGTCGGTCTTCTCACCCATGCCGAGGTATTTAATGGGCACACCGGTGACGGCACGGATGGACAGGGCAGCACCACCACGGGCATCACCGTCAACCTTGGTCAGGATTAGACCGGTCAGCCCAACCTGGCGATGGAACTCCTCGGCCACACGCACGGCGTCCTGCCCGGTCATGGCGTCGGCCACCAGCAAGACTTCCTGGGGTGTGACTTTGGCTTTGACCTGGCGCAGCTCATTCATCATCTGCTCGTCAATGGCCAGGCGGCCGGCAGTATCGAGGATAACGACGTCTTGGGCTGACTCTTTCGCCTTCTTGACGGCATTGCGGCAGATGTCCGGCGGCGCGACGCGTGGGTCTTCGCTGTAGACGGGGATATCCAGTTGCCTGCCGAGGGTGATAAGTTGCTGGATGGCAGCAGGACGGCGCACGTCGGCGGCGACCATGAGCGGGCGATGGCCCTCTTTGCGCATCTGCAAGGCCAGCTTGGCTGCCGTCGTTGTCTTGCCGGAGCCTTGCAGGCCAACGAGCATGATGACGGTCGGCGAGCCGTCGAGCACCAGCTTGCTCTGCCCACCGCCCAGCGTGGCGATCAGTTCCTCATGCACAATCTTGATAACCTGCTGGGCCGGGTTGAGGCCCTGGAGCACCTGTGCACCCAGGGCGCGCTCGCGCACGCGCGCCAGGAACTCTTTGGCCACCTTGAAGTTGACGTCGGCCTCGAGCAGGGCGATACGCACCTCGCGCAACGCCTCATCCACATCTTTCTCGGTGATGACGCCCTTGTTGCGCAGGCGGTTAAAAACAGCTTGTAATCGTTCGGATAGGGACTCAAACATGGCCAGCCTCCACGAGCGCATTATATAGCATCGGCAATGGAGGGTCAATCGGCCAGAGAGTCGTAACTCTTCACCGCTAGGACACTGAGATTCTCACTACAAGACCCAGGCCTCTCCTACCGGCGGGAGAAGGAGACTCTTTCTTATTGCCTCCGGGATTAGGGTGAACAGGTACAGTGAGTTTCCACTATGCCGGCAGTGAACAGATTCTGGCGAAGGTACAATGCCTCATCTTGCGACAAACATGTACAGAGGGCAGTTTGTCATGCCCGGCCGTAGGCAACCTGCCAGCAAGCGCGCCCACCAGCGTGCATTTTCGCTTGACAGCCCGGTACGCTTGTGATATATTGTACATAGACGTACAAAAACCAGGCAAGTTGCTCCACACGGCCCCACTTTCAGACTAGAAGCGGAGGACATCTTGTTGGGGAAACGTGCATCGCTGTTGCTCATTGTCGCCTTGTCTCTTGCGCTCGCGGCAGGATTGGTCATTGCAACGGGCGTGTGGCCGGCCACCGGGGCTGCTGCCCTGCTGGCCGGGCGAGAGGTGAAAAGCTGGCGGTTGGCCTCTCCGATTGCTGTTGATGGCGACCTCAGTGATTGGCCCGCGGCGGCAGATCTATACCTTGATGCCACCAGCGCGCAGTACACAGCCGGCAATATCAGCAGCCCACTCGATTTGAGCGCCTCGCTACGCAGCGCCTGGGATGACAACTACCTGTATTTTGCCGTCGTCATCACCGATAACATGCTCATTGCCGACAGCACCAACGTCTGGGATGATGATAGCATCGAAATTGCCCTTGACGGAGCGCTCGATGGGCGTTGTTGTGGCAATGATGACCATCAGTACATCATCGCCATTGACGGCCGCCTGGCAGACCTCGGCACGTTGATCCCGGCCAATACACTGCCGATGTCGCTCACCGTGCGGCAGGTGGCATCCGGCTACCGCGTCGAGATGGCCATTCCCTTGCTCAACCTGACCGGCGCCCCGGTGATGTCTGGCACCGTCATGGGCATCAACCTGGCACTGAACGATGATGACGATGGGGGACGACGCGACAAGCGCCTGGTTTGGATTGGCAATAGCACTCTCGACTTCACCAACCTCGGCAACCTGATCTTCACCGGCGAATCGGCTGCTGTGCCCACCAGGGCAGCAACCACTACCCCAAGTGCGACACCGATCGGGCCTATAACGACACCGACGGCCAGTCCAGCACCCACGTTAACCACAGTGCCGACGGTAAGCAGAACATCCACGCCGACGGTAACGCCAACCCCGACCGGCCAGCCCACTGCCTCTGCCGACCAACGCCTGGCGCAGTTGGAAGGCAACATCGTGTCGTTGCAGGCAAAGATAGCGGCCATCGTAGATATTCTGCGTCAGGCCGGGCGCTTTCCAGAGGGTTCGGCCCCGTCCGCCACAGCTACGCCACCGCCAGCGACACCTGCGCCGGATGCTCGTGCCTATTACCAGGCGGTCAACTGTGGTGGGCCGGCCTATACTGCACTCAATGGCGACTTCTACTCCGCCGACCAGGCCTATGCTCCAGGCGGCTGGGGCTATGTTGGCGGGGGGCAGACATCGCAGGTTGCCAACGCTATCTCTGGCACCACCGACGCCGTGCTCTACCAGAGTGAGCGCTACAACTTCACGGGCTATTCCTTTGACGTGCCCAATGGAACGTACAACGTCGTCCTGCGCTTTGCGGAAATCTATCAATACGCGGTCAAGGGTAGTCGCATCTTCGATGTGAAGCTTGAGGATCAGGTGGTTATCAAAGACCTGGACATCATGGCGCGGGTTGGCACCTTCGCCGCCCTCGACTTCACGTTCCCCGTGACGGTCACCGATGGCCAGTTGAATCTCACGCTCATAGCCAGCAAGGGTGCAGCCAAGATCAACGCAATCATGGTCAAGGGTGTCGTTCCGTCGGGACCGACTCCCACACCCTCAGCCGGCAGCCGCGTCGATAACATCGCTGCCAGGTTGACCGACCTGGAAACGACCGTTGCTGCCATTCTGGATGTTTTCCGCTCAACACATGATACACCAACACCAACGGTAACGGCCACACCCACCCGCACGGCAACACCGCTGCCCGGAACATCAACGCCTACCCGAACGGCAACTGCCCCGGCTGCACCGGTCAGCACCTCCACTGTGACTCCTACACCCGGAGGGCCGACGGCTACACCCCATATCTCGCCGAAGAAAGGCGTGGGCGGTTGGGACAATCCGACAGGGTTGGCGCAGGTTGGCCTGTCCTGGGGCTACAATTGGTCGCTATCGCCGAACAATTACAACTCCATTTACGAACATGTGCCGATGATCTTCGGCAAGGATTACGATGCCCAGTCGGTTGCGGCCATCGCCCGTGCGCATCCGGGCAGCAACTGGCTGATCTGGAATGAACCCGATTATTGGCAACAGGCAAATATCAAACCGACAGAGGCTGCCCAGCTCTATCGCACCTTACGCCCGCTGATCAAGGGCGCCGATCCGACGGCGCGGTTGATCGTCGGTGGGGTATACAACCTTGATACGCAATGGCTCTCAGATTTTCGCTCAGAGTACTACCGCCTGTACAATGAATGGCCTGTCGTTGAAGGCTGGGCTGTCCATTACTATGTCGGCAGCACGACCTATGACAAGACGGCGTGGCGGCAGGCGTTGGAGCGGGTACGCGACTGGATGCAGGCCAACGGCGGCATGGTTGAGCTATGGCTGACCGAGTTCGGCTGTTTGAACAGCGACTCTATTGCCTACCAAGTAATGGCCGATCAGGTGCCCTGGCTAGATGCGCAACCGTGGCTCACGCGCTATGCCTGGTTTGCTGCCTTCGCCAGTGGCCAGTACTGCCCCAACTGTTCTGGTTCGCTCTTCAACAGCGATGGCAGCCTTACCAGCCTTGGACAGCTCTATCGCAGCCTACCATAATCATGCGATTGTGGCGTGGAACATGGGATCGGCGATACGAGATGCGGGATACGGGATACAGAAGACACTGATCCCGTATCCCGTGTCGCGGACTGGATATTCCACACCAAAGGAGTGCATAGGATCATGGCCGTTGTTAATGTAATAATCAATGGGCAGAAAGTGCAGGCACAGTCGGGACAAACGGTGTTGCAGGCAGCGAAAGCAGCCGGGATTGACATCCCCACCCTGTGTCATCATCCAGCACTCAAGCCCGAAAGCATCTGCAGGATGTGCGTGGTCGAGGTAGAGCGACAGCGCGTCCTTCAGCCGGCGTGTACATTCCCGGTGGCCGAGGGCATGGTCATACACACCGAATCGGAGAAGGTAGTGGCAGCACGCAAGATGGTTCTGCACCTGCTCTTCTCTCAGCGTCTTCACTACTGCATGTACTGCACCGAGAGCGGTAGTGCGGATGATGCCGAGTGTGAGTTGCAGCGGCTGGCCTACCGCTATGGCCTCGATAGCTGGAAGCTCGCGCCCAACACGCTCAAGCGCTGGCCAGTGGATGCATCGCATGCCTATTTCATCATGGATCACAACCGCTGTATCATGTGTCGGCGCTGTGTGCGGGCCTGTAACGAAATCGTGGCCAACCACACGCTGAGCATCAGCGGGCGCGGCGCACGCACCATGATCATCGCAGATGATGATGTCCCATTTGGCGAGTCATCCTGCGTCTCGTGTGGTACCTGCCTGCAGGTCTGTCCAACAGGAGCACTCATTGATCGCCGGAGTGCCTATATGGGGCATGGGGCGGCGATGGAGCGCACCAAGACGACCTGCATGGCCTGTGCCGTCGGCTGTGGGATCAAAGCGGTGACACGCAGTAACATATTGCACCGGGTTGAGGGAGATTGGGACGCTGCCAACGGCGGCCTGCTCTGTGTGGACGGGCGCTTCGAGGCTGTGGAGGCGCGATCACAGCGGGTGACCTTGCCTTTGCTGCGCCAAAACGGCAGCTTGGTTGAGACGACATGGGACGAGGCACTGGCTGTTGTGGCTAACCGCATGCGCGCGGCCAAAACAGTGGCCGGCCTGGTCTCGCCTCGAACGACAACTGAATCACTGACGTCATTCAAGCGCTTCTTCAGCGATGTCCTCAAGAGCAAACAGCTTGCTTTGTTTGGCGCGGCGGTGCCGCCACTCGACATCGGCGCCTTTGCTTCACTGAAAGAACTGCCGTTATCCGATTGTGTGGTCATTGTCGGCGGCAATCCGCTCTACGAGCAAAAAGTCCTGGCCTATCTCACCAGGCGCGCCGTTGATCATGGAGCATCACTGATCATTGTCAACAATAGCCCTACCGACCTGGACCGCCAGGCGCGGCTGACGCTACGCTTCGATGAGCTGGTACAGGTTCAGAGTGTTGTGGAGGCTGCCGAACGGCCGGTTGTCCTTTACGCCCCCGGCCTCAGCGCCGACGTCTATACTATGCTGCGGGCATGGCCATCGAAGGTACACTTCATGCCTCTGGTTAAGGGGACGAACGCCGTGGCGGCGGCTAGGCTCAATCTGCTAAGCAAGCCTGTTCATGGCGAGGTTCTCTACGTTTTGGCCGCCGACGACTTGCCCCAGGGGCAGGAATTACCAAAAGCGAGCTTCACCATTGTGCAGGCAGCATATCACAGCCAATGGACGGAACAGGCAGATGTTGTACTGCCCGCTCAGGTATGGACGGAGAAGAACGGCCATATTGTCAACGTCGAGGATCGTGAGCTTCCCGTCGTCGCATGCACCCAACCGCCGGCGGGTGTCCCTGCCGATGATGTGGCCTTCGGTATCTTGACAATTGAAATGGGAAAGCCGCAGCCTGCCGAGGCAAGCATGACGGTGACCAGGTAAGAAGGAGAACATAGCATGGCTGCTAAAATCAAGATAGCATCCGACTGGCTGGCGGGCTGCGCCGGATGTCACATGTCCTTTCTGGACATTGACGAGAGAATTGTCAACCTGATCGAAAAGGCAGACCTCACTGCCACACCGATTACCGATTTGAAACATCCATCCCCTGAAGGGGTAGACGTCGGCATTCTGGAAGGAGCGGTCAACAACTCGACCACGGAGCATGTGGCCCGACAGATGCGCGAACGCAGCAGGATTCTCATTGCCCTGGGTGACTGTGCGGTTTTCGGCGGTATTGTGACCATGCGCAACTTCGTGCACACCGACGATGCCCTGCGCCGGGCCTACATCGAGACCGAGAGCACGGTGAATGGGCGCATCCCACGGCATGAGGACCTGGCCGTCATGCAAAATGCACGAGCAATTGATCAGGTGGTGCCGGTTGACATTTACATTCCAGGTTGCCCGCCTTCTGCCGATGCCATCTACTACGTCCTCAGCGAGTTGTTGGCAGGGCGCATGCCCGTCTTGCAGGGCAAGTTCCTCGATTGGCACTAATCAGTAAGGAGTCGTTGCATGGCCCAGAAGATCGTCATTGAACCTGTGACACGTATAGAAGGGCACGCTAAGGTTGCCGTCTATATCAACGATAGCGGTACCGTCGAGCGCGCCCTACTTCAGGTGAACGAATTTCGTGGCTTTGAGAAGTTTTGTGAAGGTCGTCTGTTCTTTGAGATGCCCCAGATCACCGAACGTATCTGTGGTATCTGTCCGGTGAGCCATCATCTGGCCTCGGCCAAGGCCTGCGACGCCATTCTTGGCGTCGAGCCGCCGCGACCAGCCTCACTCCTACGTGAGCTCATGCACATGGGGCAAGTTATCCAGTCCCATTCAATGCAGGTGTTCGAATTGGCGGGACCCGATCTGCTGCTAGGGTTCGATGCCGATCCAGCCGTGCGCAATGTCGTCGGGCTGTATCAAGCGAATCCCGACCTGACGGTAAAGGCAATCAGCCTGCGCAAGTTTGGTCAGGAGATCATTGCCAGGCTGGGAGGTCGTCGTGTCCATCCCAATTTCGCGGTGCCAGGTGGGGTGAATAGTGCACTGACTCCCCAAGATCGCGATGCCATCTTGGCCAATGTCGAGACGATGATGTCCTATGTGCAGGATGGCATTGCCGTCATCAAATCATGGATGGAAGCGCATCAAAGTGAACTGGAGAAATTCGCCGTCTTCTCCAGTGGCTATCTCGGCATGGTCAGCCCCGATAACGCCGTCGAGCTATACGACGGTGAGCTGCGCCTGGTTGATGCACAGCGCCGACAACTGGAACGTTTCAACGGCAAAGACTACCTGATGTATATCAGCGAGCGCGTGGAACCGTGGACATACCTCAAGTTCCCCTACTACAAGAAGCTCGGCTGGCCGGCCGGCACCTATCGGGTTGGGCCGTTGGGGCGGCTGAACACGGCCGACAAGATGGCAACGCCACTGGCGCAGAAGGAATACGAAACGTTCCAGCAGTTGCGCAACGGCCAGGTGGTTGAAGGAACGCTCTACTATCACTATGCCCGTCTGATTGAAGACCTTTACGCCGTTGAGCGTACGCGCGAGCTGCTTGAGGATCCCGATATCCTGTCAACAGATATCCTGCAAACCGGCCCGGTGACAAACCGCGAAGGCGTTGGTGTCATCGAGGCACCACGCGGCACCCTGTGGCATCACTATTGGGTCAATGAGAACGGCCAGCTTGAGCGGGTGAACCTGATCGTGGCTACGGGCAACAACAACTACGCCATGACGCGTGCCGTTGATTCGGTTGCTAAAACCTACGTTGATGGCAAGAACGTAACCGAGGGAGCCCTGAATCGCATTGAAGCTGCCATTCGAGCCTATGATCCTTGCCTGTCCTGTTCGACGCATGCTGTCGGTCAGATGCCCCTTGAGGTGGTGGTCTATGATGGCCACGGCAACGAAGTGAATCGCATCAGCAGGGGAGTATAGAACACGGAGACCGCCAGACGCTTCTGGCACCTTATGAAGATTCTGATTATCGGTTACGGCAATCCCAGCCGTCGTGATGATGGCGTCGGCCTGGCTGTGGTTAACGGGTTGCGCCGGCGGCTGGGATTGCCATTTCTGCAGGACAACGATGATGGCTTCGCCGATCTGGGGCACGACGTGGATACGCTCTTTGTTCAGCAAATGATGCCTGAGCTGGCAGAGACGTTGGCCTGCTACGATGTTGTTTACTTTGTTGATGCCCACGTCGGCGTGTATCCGGAGTTGATTCGGCGGACGCCGCTGATGCCCGACCCCGAACGGGCGGTCGTGTCGCATCACGTGAAGCCTGGAGAGCTGCTGGACATTGCCCGCCGGCTCTACGGCCGCGCACCTGCCGCTGAGCTGATTTCCATTCGTGGCTTCGACTTCAATTTCGGCGAGCAGCTTAGCCCCAGCACGGCTAAGGCTGTTGCCCAGGTCGTGGACGAGCTGTGGCAGCGGATGCAGGGTTAATGTGGCGACCGGGGAGTGGACATGCCAATAGGCGTCTCGTTCGCCGAGTGGTAAACAGAGACGTGCGGCGGTAACTGTTCACGTTTACCCTGGAAGCAGGTGCATCGGCATGCCTATACCCTCCTGCAGGTCACCCCAACCTGCGGGAGGGTATGTAGAACACCGCCGGCAATCCGTGTTCTGTGCCATCCGTGCCTGCATCCGTGGCCAGCTCGCTCCGCTTTCCAACCTCCCTTACCCTAACGGTGAACAGTTACGTGCGGCGCCCCTGTTGACAGCAAGACCACCAAGACGATGGATTGTCTCGATGGTCGGTGGCCAGCGTGGGTTTGCCGCGTTGGCGTCAGCCGCCGGCAGGCGCGTCAAGAGCGATCGGCTCTGGCTGTCCGGCGATTACAGCCGGCGCCGAATCATAGGCTTGCCACTCGCCGAACGCTTCGACGATCAGATCGAACGCTTCCACAAATGCCTCAACAGGCACAGGATCGAACTGTGTGTCGCTGCAGCGCAGGATTTCTTCGCGTGCCGCCGCAAGCGACAATGGGGCACGATAAGGGTGGCGCCGCGATGTCATCGCATCCAAGGAATCGGCAATGGAGAAAACGCGCGCCAATACGGGGATAGCCTGACCTTTGAGTCCCTGGGGATAGCCTCGGCCGTCATAACGCTCGTGATGGTAGAGCACAACGTCAAGTGCTGCATCTTCGATCAGGCCGATCAGTCGTTCATGACCGCTGGCGGGGTGGCGACGAATGATCTCCCACTCTTCTGCCGTGAGGGCGCCGGGTTTCTGGAGGACACCCAGGGGCACCGCTAGCTTGCCCATGTCGTGGAGAATACCGCCCTTTTGCAGGATCAACAATTGGGCTCTGCGCAATCCAAGACTGTAGCCGATCAGATAAGCGTATGAGGCCGCTCGCTCTGAATGGCGAAGGACGATAGGATCCTTCTCGCGCAGAACGACCACAAGTTGCTCGATGCCGGGAACCAGAGTCATCGCAGCCGTGACCTCGGACGATGCATGCAGCGTCGCGTGCCCTCGCCGTCCTGATGGGATTGGCGATTGCACCATTTTTCCTGTCTCCGCTTCTCTTACCAACAAAGTCGGCGATGACCAGACTCCAGCGCTTTCAGAGTCTGGGACCCCTCGGCCGCTGATCGTTCAGGAAAAACCTGGGCCTGCCGGTTTGCCTGAAGACCAAGACATCCGAGGGGCCAAAGATCGATCGAGAACCAGTACAACTAGCTGGGCAATGCTCCAGCAACGCGCATCACACTAACCGGACGAAGCCCGGCCAGGCAAGGCTCCTCATGACCACGAATCGTTCCGTAGCCATTGCCTTGCCCCACCATCCAGGCGTAAAGCTGGGCAGCAAAATCTTCGAAGTTCAGTGCCCGGATCGAACATACCGCCTCGCGCTCTTCGAGTGTCAGGTCAAAGGTCCCCAAGACCGCTTGTGGATCACGGATCAGCGTACTGCGGAATTGGCGATCGACAACAGCTCCACCCAACAAATCAATCAATCCTGCATTAGCCATCGTAGCAAACCTCCGTGAAAACCAGTGCCCCAAGCACACCTTTTCGCTCATCATCCTGCGTCTTGCTGATCATCTCATCCGCCGCAACGACAGCAGAAAAACCCGCACAATCACTAGATGAAAAAGCCCGGACCACCGACCTAAGCTCTATCGTTCACTTTGCAGTAGATATTGATGCTCAAGTCTTACTCTGCGTGGAAGCACCGGAATGAATTAGATAATTAACGATGAGAACGACGTTGAGCGCATCCATCACTCAGAGCATGCTGTGGACCAGGCTGCCCCGTATACCGATGAAACCTAGTTACCCGCCGAAGGACTCGGGGGCATTGCCGCCAAAGGACTCGGGCGCATATCCGCCAAATGATTCAGGTGCGTTACCACCGAATGACTCAGGAACGAATCCACCAAAGGACTCTGGAGCATAACCACCGAACGACTCTGGATTCAGGGAAGACATTTCTTTTTCCTCCTATATTGTTTTTGTGAGCCTCTCCGGCTCATTCATCTGCTCTAGAAACAGCATAAACCCCCCTGCTTTCAAAAGTGCTTACAAAACCTTAAAATTTGTCACAGAGAAGAGACAAAAACAAAAAAGGATTGCCTGACACACGACAATCCTTTCTCGATTACCATTTGTCGCTCGCCACGACGATCGTCGTCCACGACACAGGGGCTGAGCTCGTCTTCGGTACCACCCAGAATGCCGCTAAATGTTCCACAGTCGGCAGACGCGCGGCCTATTCTGTGTCGAATTTCGTCGTTGGCAGCCGCTATTTACTTTTTGAGATGCCCGGCTCTTGACGCAGACTGGTGATGCCAGATTCTATTGTGGAATAGCCCGCCGATCGCCTATACCTGGCCGCCATCGGAGCGGCACGGGAGTCACGTCCGCTGACAGTCCAGGATAGACTCTTAACTGCTGCGCAGAATCTCCTCGTAGAGGTGGACGGTTTCCGGTGTTGGGGCAACCCCCAGTTCGTGTCGTAGATAATCTTCTAGCTGGCGATAGTGACGTAGGGCAGCATTGCGATCGCCCAGGTGCACATAGGCCTCCATAATACCACGATGGGCCACTTCTATGTAGCTATCTTTGTCGGCAATGCGCTGATAGTAGTTCAGTGCGTCATCATAGTCACCCCGCCCGGCAGCCAGCCGGCCAAGTTCGAGCAGGCTGTCAATGTACTTCTGGCGTAGCGCCTCGGCCAATGGGATATGCCATCCTTCCCCACTCAGGCTCAAACTCTCCAGAAAGTCGCCCCGATAAAGCTCAACAGCCTGTTTCAGGTGCCACTCATATGCGACCGGGTCTGTTCCCCTCAGGTGATCGGCCTGGGCCAAGAAACGTTCGAATTCACGCACATCGTACCAATAGTCAATGCGTTGATTAAAGTAGTAGCGATCGTCTTCGTAGAGGATGCAGTCGGGGACGCCCAGTGCTCGCCTTAGTCTGTACATCGTGACATGGAAAGCACTACGTACTTTGGCCGCGGACAGTTCTGGCCAGAACGTCTGACCGATCTGCTCTTTGCGCCGGTGTGGGAAGGAGAGGAGATAGAAAAGAATCTCCTTAGCCCTGGCCGTTCCCCAAGCGCGTGGGTCTACAGGGGTATCCCCGCGCAGCACGCGTACCTCCCCAAAACCATAGATCTTGAGCGTCGGCGTCGTTGTTATAACAAGTGGGCCTGGCGGTGTTTCGGGCACGCTCGACGGCTGCATCTGCTCGACGCGGTGGACGAAATCGGCCAGGTGGTCGTTGTCAGGGCGTCGGCGCAAGGCAAAGCGTAAGAAGTGGATCATCCGCCGCCCCAATGGCTCCAGAAACTGATCGTAGCCCAATGCCGCTGCATCATCCAAGGCCGTCTCTAGCGTCGCCACCGCCAGATCCCATTGGCCGTTCAAGTAATGGGCGTGCGCCAGATGCAGACGAACCCTGGGCAGCACACGTCGGGCGCCGATCTCCTGCAGGACGGTGGTTGCTTCGCTCAAATACTGAATGGCCAGCTTCGGATCGCCACGCTCATAGCATAGCACGCCCAGCGAGGCAAAGAAAACGGTTGCTGACTGACGAGAATTACGGGCGCGGGCCTGTTCATAGGCCTGGCGGATCAGCTCTTCGGCCCGCAAGTAATCACCGGTCAGGATATAGGTGTTGCCCAAAGCATCGAGGATGTAGGAGACAAGCGGTGCCTCAGATGCACGCTCGGCGAGAGGGCGGGCCTCATTGTAGGCAGCGAGCGCCTGATCATATTGCCCCAGATCGCGATATACATCGCCCATACCTGCCAGCACTGTGGCCTGTACACGCCACAGTGCCGTCTCTTGGGCTACCGCCAACGCCCGCTCATAGATCTCAAGGGCTTTGGCGTATTGACCACGCTGGTGATGGCTGAGGCCAACGTTGTTCAATGTGTTGGCGAGCGAGCCCAGCGCCCCCAGCTCCTGCCACAATGTAACTGCCTGATCAAAGTGGACATCCGACCCGGATATGTTGCCGGTCATGAGCAGTGCCGTACCCAGGTCGCTATGCAGATTGGCGATACCGAAGCGGTCACCCACGTCCTGATACAGGCTCAACGACAGCCTTAGCTCATCCAAACCGGATGTCAGGTTGCCCAACTGCATACGGCAGATGCCGATAAAGCGATGCGCCTCGGCAGAGCTCCTCGTGCGCGCCGGGCCTGGGGGAAGATTCTCCAGCAGGGTCAGCGCCTTCTGGCAACTCTCTTCTGCCTCGCGCAGGCGTCCGGAGAAACGGAGCGGGGTTGAACGGTTAATGAAAACATCGGCCAATCCCACCTCATCATTTCGCTGGCGGAAGGCCTTCTCCGCCAGATCAAAGACGGCCAACGACTGGTCAATCTCACCGAGTTGGGCATGAATGGTCGCCCGGTACCAGAGCAAGCGCGGGTTCTCGGCCCGTATCTCCTCCGGCAGGCCGTCAATCCAGCCGGCGAGTGTTTGCCAGTGATTGCTGCTGAAGGCCGTGGGGGCAGCCAGGGTAATAGCGCGCGCGGCTTCGTGCGGCATGTCGGCGGCCTGATAATGAGCGATGGCTGCCGCCAGATCACCATCTTCCTCCAGGATGGCCGCTGCACGGGCGTGCAACGAGCGCTTTTCAGCGGCATCCTCGATCTTCGACAACAGAAATTGTTGAAAGAGATGATGATAGCGATACCATATCTCATCATCCCTTTCAACGCGTGTGATGAAGAGGTTACGCTCTTCGAGCAGGCTAAGCATTTGGCGTCCATCGCGGCGATTGAGCAGACGATTGCAGAGAGATGGTGTCATTTCGTCCAAGATGGCCGTGCCGCGCAGGAACGCCTGAATGACCGGCGACTGTTGATCGAAGACCTCATTGGCCAGGTATTCGTATATTTTGCTGCCCGAGCCCTTCGCCTCGACGATGCTGGCAAACAAGCCTTTCCACATGCTATGCGTGGTCAGCAGGATGCCTGTAATCCATCCTTCGGCCTCACGGCTCAGTGCTTCTGCCTGCTCAAGCGGGATGTGCTGGTGGTAATTTTGTGCCAGGAGGGCGCGAATCTCATTGGCATCGAAGCGCAAGTCATTGGTGCCTAACCCCTCCACTTCGCGCCGGGCAATCAGAAGGGCCATGCCTTTCGGCGTTAGGCGTGGGATGCTACGGCTAGCCAGAATGATGTGGACATTATCAGGTAGATTCTGCAAGAGGGTATCAAGAAGGAAATTGACGCTCTCGCTTTCGCCGCGGTGGAAGTCATCCAAAACGATGACGAAGTAGTCGGGAATGTCATTATAGAGATCGTTGACCAGGATGCTGGCCAGTGAGCCGGGGTCGAGTGTTCCGCCGCCGGCATTGGAGAGGAAGGCTTCTGTACGGTGGCCAAATGTCGGGAATTGCTGGCGTATACTGGCGAGCAAGTACTCGACGAAAACACGGACATCACGGTCCGTTTCACTCAGCGTATACCAACATACGGGGAGATCGGTATCGTGTGCCCAGTCCACAAGCAACGACGTCTTGCCATAGCCGGCAGAGGCAGAGACGATGATGAGCTTGCGGTCAATATGCTCATGAATGAAATCCAGGAGGCGAGGACGGCGAAGCAGATCAGCGCGTCGCTTTGGACGCAGAATCCGCGTAATGACCACAGGTGATGGATTAGGCATCACAAGTCCTCACACTGAGCACGCGTAATCCGCTCTACAGGATGTTGTACATAAGTGAGTATAACGTTTCAGTTGAACTCTTGTCAAGAGTTTCGAGAGTAATTGGATGAATCTTCCGCAGAAGGCGCGTAGCCGTTGCAGTGATAGTAGTCATCCATCAAACAATGACATTCGTTGCGTTCAGCCGTTCGTGAGGTATGGCGGCTCAGCGTGACCAGGTGACGCCGCCATTATTGGTGCGGAAGATGCCCTTGTCGGTTCCCACATAGAGGATTGTTGGCTCGGCAGTATTGATGACCAGGGCGCTTGGCTGAGTCCCCTCCAGACCGACTGCTGCCGGCCCCCAGTTGACTCCCCCATCATGGCTGACAAAAACACCCGGTGCACCATAGGCCCAGATTGTATCCTCGACCGGATGAGCAACCAGGCCACTTAGCCGTATCTTCCAGATACCGCCGCTCACCTGGTTCCAGGTCTCGCCGCCATCTGTGCTACTAAACAGGCCATCTTCGGTCGTAGCAAAGATGGTGTCAGGCCGACGAATGTAGACTAATAGGCTGGTTATCGGTGCATTCACGTTCTGCACCAGCCTCCAGTCGGTGCCGCCGTTGAGGCTCTTGTAGATTTCGCCCTGGCGGGTGCCCAGATAGACAATCGGCCCGCCGGCCGTCGGCGTCCCCCGCCCGGTTGCGCGGGGTGCAGCAGGGTCAACGGCGAGAGTCACAATTGTTGTGGTCTTCAAACCGCTGTTGCGCTCCGACCAGGTGGCGCCGGCATCGCGGCTGACGTACACGCCCTTGCTTGTTCCAGCGTACAGACTGGCCGGCTGGCGGGGGTCTATGACGATCTGGTAGATGTCAACGTCTTTCAAACTCGTGAGTGTCCAACGCACGCCGCCATCCGTGCTCTTATACAGGCCGCCGCCGATGGCGCGTTGGCCATCCGTGCCGGCATAGACGACACGGCTATCTGTGGGATCGTACACAAGGGCACGCACCCGCGACGGGATGTTGATTCCCATGCTGCTCAGCATCCACCCGCTCTTATCAGTCTTGCGCACAACGCCGTTTGCCGTTCCGGCGAGAATAATCGTAGGGTCACGGGGATCGAGGACAAGGACAGATGGCGATTCGATGACGCTGGCCGGCAGCGGCGTTGGCGTCGGCGTCGGCGGATAGGTAGGCGCCGGGCGTACCACCAGATTTGGCGATCGCCCTCCCCAGGCGAAGGTGTCGCCGGGTATCAATCGTCGTTCTTCGCCGCTGAGCACATTCAACCCCCACACCTCGCCATGGCGGGTAAAGCCAAGCCACACTCCATTGGGTGACCAGCCAAAGGGTGGACGATAATCGCCGCTGCGGTTAAGCCCCTTGCCTGATGAGCCTGTCACGGTAGGAGTGCCCACAGGCGGCAGGACGCCGCCCAGTGGGAGCGCGGGTGTGCTCGTATCCCAGATGTAGATTTGTGTTGGACGCCCGCTCTCCGGTGGATAGGTGTAGATGTAGGCCAGACGCGTTCCATCGCCTGCCCAATAGAGTGATGGGCGGCTGTCAAGGAAGGCATTGTCCACCGGCAGGCGGCGTTTATTGGTGCCGTCGGCATCCATGACCTGCACGCGGTTGTTCTGGACATAGGCGATGAATCGGCCATCGGGCGACCAGATGGGATCCTCGCCGCCGTCGCTCGTGAGTTGAAGGGCGTCTTCACCCGTGGGCAACATGACCCACACCTGCCAGCGGCCGGCTACGCGGGCGCTATAGGCAATGCGCCGACCGTCCGCCGACCACGAAGGGCTGCGGCCTTCGGCCAGGACACGATCGCCGCTGCCATCGGCCCGAACGATATGAATCTGGCTCGTCGTTGCATCAGTGCTGGTATAGAGAATACTCAATGAATCAGGAGACCAGGCACCAGGGCCGGCCGAGCCCAGGCCAACGCTCCGAATCACTCCCGACTGATCAGCCGCGATCACCGAAACGCTGTCCTTGCCGTCGCTTCGCCGCTCATTAACTAAAAGGAAGCGCAGGTTAGGCGACCAAGCGACAATGTCGCCTCGCAGGCGTGCAAGGGACAGCATGTGACCATCACCGCCCTGCACGGCATAGACGCGCCCGCGATTGGTGAACGCCAGATTGCCCACATCGGCGGAGACGCCGACTGCGCCCATTGCCGACACGCGCGTGGCGTTCAACCAGGTTGCTCCGCCGCCAACGGCCAGGGCCACCGCCAGGCCGGCGAGCATGATTCCGCTGCCCACACGGCGTCTGCCCCGTACACGAGACATGCGGGCGATCGCCCGCGCCAGGAGCCACGGGGCAATGCTTGCCACAAGCAAGCCAATCCACAACCAGCGTTGGGCGGGCACGGGCAAACGTCCCTGCCCGACGTCAATGACCACCAGAGTCGTCCAGGGAGCGGTGAGCAAGGCAAAAGTGGCTCCCATGATGGCTGCCTGCCATACCCGCAGGCGTAGATATTGCCACGACAATAGCCAGTGGTAGAAGAAGAGAAGTGCACATGGCAAGGCATAAGTACCGGCGATGAGATACCACGGCTGAGGCTCCAGCAGAAAGTCTATCCGCTGGCCAAGCCAGATCAGAGTAATGTCATGACCGCTATCAATGATAACTTCGGCGGCGGTAGCCCACAGGGCATAGCGAATCAGCAGGCGCTGCCCCACACGCTCGGCCTGACCTAGGACGACGACGGTGAATGTGCTCAGGAAGACGGCCCAGAGGAAATTGGCGGCCAGGATGATAGGCACGAAGATAACGGGCCAAAGCACCTGTCCAGGCGTCAGGCCAAGATAGTAAAAGGGGAAAAGTGGAGAGATGAGACTATACAGATAGCGCAGGAATGGGTAAGTTATCTGCATCAGGATTAGTGCTATCCGGGATTCTACTGGGCAATCTCCCCGCACGCAATCTGAGGAGGCGGCATATGTAACCACTGCCAAGTATACCACCCACTGTCTGGAGATGCAAGAGCGTTCTGATAAGTAACTGTTCACGGTTAGGGTAACAGGACTTTTACTCGAATGCCCCTACCCCATCCCTCCTCGCGCACGGGGGAGGGAGAGGCGACACGCCGGCCACCTCCTACCTGCGGGTTTTTTCGCCCGCTTTGCTGGCGAAAAACCCGCTTCCCAGATCCTTGCGCCCTTCGGCGTAGGAGCAAGCGCGGGCACTGCCGCCCGTCCCCCAACCTTTTCCGTGGCGCCTTGGCGTGTGATATCTCCTTGATCTTACAGTGCTTGCTACGCTTCTCTGCTTATTGACAAGGATTGGCGGGTTATGATATAGTAACATCACAATTGAATAAGCGTGCGGACGCTCTTATCCAGAGAGGTGGAGGGACTGGCCCGATGAAGCCCGGCAACCAGGCCGATGAAAGTCGGCCCAGGTGCCAATTCCGTCAGGATGATCGTGATTCCTGAAAGATGAGAGTTGGTATCCTAAACAGACTTCTCTCATCGCGAGAAGTCTTTTTTTGTTCGAAGAATCGGCTGCGAACGAGATTCCCGTCGTCGCCAAGGCGGCGGGCATCTGAAAACATGACCAGAGAGGGGACCTTCGCTTATGCGAACGGTGTATTGGGACAATGGCGTCGTGCGGATGATTGATCAAACCCGCCTGCCCCACGAGACCGTCATCCTGACCTGCGAGGACTATCGCCAGGTTGCCCGAGCCATCAGCGAGATGCGTGTGCGTGGTGCGCCTGCCATCGGCGTCACTGCTGCCTTTGGTCTCGCCCTCGGCGCTCAACAGAGCAAAGCCACAGATGTTGCTACCCTCCTGAGCGACATTGCCGCCATCGCCTCTGACCTGAAGGCCACACGCCCAACTGCCGTCAACCTCTTCTGGGCCATCGAGCGCATGCGCAAGAAGGCGGCAGAGGTTGCCGACAAGACCGGCAGCATCCAGGCGATACGCGATGCGCTGCTGGCCGAAGCACTGCGCATGGCCGATGAAGACGTGACAATCAACAAGCGCATGGGCGCATACGGAGCAATATTGATCAAGGATGGCGACAGCATCCTCACCCACTGCAATACCGGTGGTCTGGCCACCGTGGATTACGGAACGGCGCTTGGTGTCATACGTACGGCCTGGGAACAGGGCAAGAGAATCCATATCTTCGTTGATGAGACGCGACCATTTCTGCAAGGTGCACGCCTGACCGCCTGGGAGCTTATGCAGCTTGGCATCCCCATGACACTCATCACCGATAACATGGCCGGGCATTTCATGGCCCGTGGCCGGGTTCATCTCGTGGCCGTGGGCGCCGACCGCATTGCCGCCAACGGCGATGTTGCCAACAAGATCGGCACCTATTCACTGGCCATCCTTGCCAAAGAGCATGGGATCCCTTTCTACGTCGTGGCGCCTACCTCGACGATTGATATGGCGCTGCCATCGGGAGACGACATCCCCATTGAGGAGCGTGATCCGAACGAAGTGACGACAATACGCGGCATACGCATTGCCCCCGAAGGCGTGCAAGCGGCCCATCCTGCCTTCGATGTCACGCCACATCGTTACATCACCGCCATCGTCACAGAGAATGGTATTGCACGACAACCATACCAGGAGAGTCTGGTCCGGCTTGTCCACAGGTCATAGCAAGTCACACAGCGCCGGACACGCCGAGGAAAACGGCACGATCAACCCTCAGCGGCCTTTGCGCTTGCTCAACACAACCCTGAAGAGAGGCGACGTCGAGAATGAACGTTGTTGTCAGCGGCTCCATTGCCTATGACTACATCATGGTTTTTCCAGGCTATTTCAGGGATCATATTCTTCCCGACCAAATCGGCAAGCTCAGCGTGAGCTTCCTGGTTGATTCACTCAAGAAACAACGCGGCGGCTGCGCTCCCAACATTGCCTACAACTGCAGCCTGTTGGGGGAGCGGGCAACGGTTATGGGCACGGCCGGCCATGATTTCGCCGATTATCGCTGCTGGCTCGAAGCCCACGGTGTTGACACATCGGCGGTACGTGAAATCGCCGACGAGTTCACTGCGTCTTTCTTCGTTAGTACCGACCTTGCCAACAGCCAGATCGCCAGCTTCTATACCGGTGCCATGAGCCGGGCGCGTGAGCTCTCGTTTCGTGATCTGCCATGTCGCGATGTCAGCATCGCTGTCATCTCCCCCAATGACCCGGATGCTATGCGCCGCCATGTCAGAGAGTGCCGAGAGCTGTGCATCCCATATATCTATGACCCAAGTCAACAGATCATCCGCTTGACGGCAGATGACCTGCTGGAGGGCGCCCGTGGCGCACGTGTCTTGATCGTCAATGACTACGAGTTTGAAATGATTCGCAACAAGACCGGCCTATCACATGAGGAGCTCGAACATATTGCTCCCACCGTCATCGTCACCCGTGGTGCGCAGGGATCACTCATCATTGCCGATGGCCAGCGCATCGAAATCCCCGCCGCCGCTCCTCGACGGGTCGCCGATCCCACCGGTGTGGGCGATGCCTATCGTGCCGGCATCATTAAAGGGCTGCTGCGCAACTACTCTTGGCCCACAACCGGCCGCATGGCCAGTTTGGCTGCCACGTATGCCCTCGAGGAGCATGGTACACAGAATCATTTTTACACCTACACCGACTTCCTCACACGCTACAGACAAACATTCGGGGAGGCCGCGGAACTGCAATGAAGATGCGTTCCCTGGCAGACAAAGGTGAGATTCTCGCCGTCTTGGAGACAGATCGCATCTACGCTGCCTATGCCATCGGTGATCTGGTACCTGGACTGTTCGAGCAATGCCGCTGGAGTATAGCAGAAAACGACACCGGAGCTTGCGCTCTGACGATGACCTTTGCCGGGTTCGAGCCACCCGCCTTGTTTATAATGGGCAGCATAGATGGTCTCCAGGCGCTGTTTCGCCAGGGAACATGCCCTCCCGCCGCCTATGTAACCATGCGTCCTGAGCACATGGACGTCGTATCCGGCGTGTATCACATGACAGGCAGCCGCCACATGTGGCGGATGAGCGTTGATCGCCAGACCTTTCAGCCGGTCTGCCGGCCGACGGTGCGGCTGCACGCCGGCGACATTGCTGCCCTCAATGCTCTCTACGCCTGGGGCGGCGGAGCATTTTTCGCCGATTACCAATTGGAACAAGGGGTCTACTACGCTGCCCAGGTAGACGGCCAGCTTGTGGCCGCCGCGGGTACGCATGTCGTTGCGCCAGAATACAATATCGCTGCCGTGGGCAACGTCTACACCCATCCCAGGTTTCGCAATCGTGGCTTTGCAACTGCCTGCACCAGCGCCGTCGTCGCCGAGCTGCTGGACCGCGGCTGCAGCACGGTTGTCCTTAGTGTATGGCAGGACAATGCTCCTGCCATCCATGCCTACCATAAGCTTGGTTTTCGCGTGCACTGCCCGTTCATCGAGACACGAGGACAGGTCAAGAGTGGCATTGCACAGCTTTCCACTCTTCTCCGAAGGAGATTGATCAATGGTTAAGCACGATGTAAGGGACGTAGGGCTTGCACCCAAAGGAAAGCTGCGTATCGAGTATGCAGCAGCCGAAATGCCCGTTCTGCGGCTGATCCGCGATCGCTTTGAGCGCGAGAAGCCGTTCAAGGGACTGCGTATGTCGGCCTGCTTACACATCACAACCGAAACAGCTAACCTGGCGCTCACCCTGGTGGCCGGAGGGGCCGATCTGGTCCTTTGCGCCTCGAATCCACTCTCCACTCAGGATGATGTCGCCGCCTCCCTTGTCGCCGACTATGGCATCCCCACGTTTGCCATCAAAGGCGAGGATGCCAAAACCTATTACCAGCATCTCGAGGCCGCCATTGCCCATCGGCCAAACCTGACGATGGATGACGGCGCCGACCTGGTTGCCAGTCTACACAAGAGTCACCAAGACCTTATCCCTAACATCATCGCCGGTACAGAAGAAACAACCACCGGTGTCATCCGCCTGCGGGCCATGGCACAAGACGGTGCCCTCAAATTCCCGATTCTGGCCGTCAACGAGGCCGACACCAAACACCTCTTTGACAACCGTTATGGCACAGGCCAAAGCACCATTGACGGCGTCATCCGGGCCACCAACCTGCTCCTGGCCGGCAAGAACGTCGTTGTTTGCGGCTACGGCTGGTGTGGTCGAGGTGTAGCCATGAGGGCACGCGGCCATGGCGCCATTGTCATTGTCACCGAGGTGGATCCGATCCGCGCCTTGGAAGCGGCCATGGACGGCTATCTGGTCATGCCCATCGCCGAGGCAGCCCGCATCGGCGACATTTTCATCACAGCAACCGGCAATGTCAATATCATTGATGAGCCACACCTCAAGGACCTGAAAAACGGCGCTGTCTTGGCCAACACAGGCCACTTCAACGTCGAGATCAACATCCCCGCCCTGGAGAAAATGGCCAAGAGCAAGCGCCGCGTACGCGAGTTTGTAGATGAGTACGAGTTCGCCGATGGCCGCCGCGTCTACCTGTTGGGCGAAGGGCGCCTGATCAACCTGGCTGCTGCCGAAGGTCACCCGGCGTCGGTCATGGACATGAGCTTCGCCAACCAGGCCCTGGGCAGCGAGTACATGGTGAAGAAAGGCAAGACCCTCACTCCCCAAGTTTATGTCATACCGAAGGAGGTAGACCGAGAGATTGCGCGCCTCAAGTTGCAAAGCATGGGGCGGGCCATTGATTCCCTGACAGCAGAACAGGAGAAATACCTTGCTTCCTGGAGAGAGGGAACATAGATTGGAGCTCCTCCTTGAGCGCCACCTCCAGGAGGAGCGGGACACCCTCCCAGGGCTGGCTTCCTGTGGGAGGATCACCACGCACACAATGAAAGGAGAACCATGAACGACACAACCTTTATGCGCTCGCCTCAGCTCTTCCTGACGTCCGAGTCGGTGACTGAGGGCCACCCCGACAAACTGTGCGACCAGGTGGCCGATGCCATCCTGGATGCCATCATTGCCCTGGACCCCGACGCGCGCGTCGCCTGCGAGGCCTGTGCCACCACCGGCCTCGTTGTCCTGATCGGCGAGATCACCACCGATTGCTACGTGGACATGGCTCAGATCACCCGCGACACCATACGCGACATCGGCTACACCCGAGCCAAATACGGTTTCGACAACGAGACCTGCGCCGTGATCACCTCGATCAAGGAACAGTCGCCGGACATCGCACTGGGCGTGAACAAAGCACTGGAAGCAAAGACCGGAGAGATGACTGATGCCGAGGTCGAAGCAATCGGTGCCGGCGATCAGGGCATGATGATCGGCTTCGCCTGCAACGAGACACCAGAGCTCATGCCTCTGACGATTGACCTGGCCCACAAGCTCTGCAAGAGGCTGGCCGTCGTACGCAAAGACGGCACCCTACCGTATCTGCGGCCCGATGGCAAGTCGCAGGTCACCGTTGAGTACAGCTACGGCAAACCGGTACGCGTCGATACCGTCGTCGTTTCGACCCAGCACGATCGCGTCGTCCCACACGACCGCATCGAAGAAGACGTCAAGCGCGAGGTCATTGCCAAAGTCATCCCGCCCCATCTGTTGGACAATAAAACCAAGTACTATATCAATCCCACCGGCAGCTTTGTCATCGGCGGCCCGATGGGCGATTCAGGCCTGACCGGTCGCAAGATTATCGTTGACACCTATGGTGGCATCGCCCGTCATGGCGGCGGCTCGTTCTCAGGCAAGGATCCGACCAAGGTTGATCGCTCGGCCTCCTATGCTGCTCGCTGGGTTGCCAAGAATCTGGTGGCGGCCGGCATCGCCGATCGCCTAGAGATTCAACTTTCCTATGCCATCGGCGTAGCCCACCCCTTATCGCTAATGGTAGAGACATTCGGCACCGGGCGTATTCCCGATGAAAAGATCATCGAGTTGATTCGCGACAACTTCGACCTGCGCCCGGGGGCCATCATCCGTGACTTGCGCTTGCGTCGCCCCATCTACAAGCCCACAGCCGCCTATGGTCACTTTGGCCGCAGCGATATAGATGCGCCCTGGGAGGAGACAAACAAGGCCGAAACCCTGCGCCGACAGGCCGGGTTAACGGATGCCCCCTGGCTGGTCGTGGACAAAGCAAAAGTCATGAGTAAGTAGGGCCGCGCCCACAAGGACTGCATGGCCGGAAAAGCGGCAGCTATTATCCCCCCACCCCTTCCCGTAGCACGCCCCGCACCATCGGGCGCCAGGCGGGAAGGGGTGAAAGAACGCGGCTGAGCGGGTGGCACCCTGCCTACTGCCTGTTCTTTTTGACACAAAGTATTGACATACGTCTCATATTGTGTTATGCTGAACAAAGCAGTATCTAAAGTACATCGTGAAAAGGGGGAGACTGAGTGGTACACCGGTTACCGCGCCTTCACCTTGCACCGGTCATCATCATCCTTCTGGTTCTCTTCGCCAGCCTGTCGTTGCAGGCACGGCAGGCTGTCGCTCAGCAAGCGGTACCACACCCTACCGAGGGCAAAGAGGATTGTCTATCTTGCCACAAGGCAGGCGGAGCTGCCACGGTGCCACCGGCGACTCACGCCAGCTTTACCAATGCCATGTGCCTGAACTGCCACAAGCCGGCTGCGGTTGCTCAGCCCACCCAGGCAGCCGCCCAGCCTACTCAGGCCACCGCCCAGCCTACTCGCCCGACGGCGCAGCCAACAGTGACCGCTGCCGCACCCAGCCAACCAACAGCAACAGCACGCCCGGCCCAGCCGGGGGCACCCTCACTCATCCCGCACCCGCTCGAAGGCCGCTCACAATGTTCCACCTGTCATGGCATTGCCGGCCTTAAGCCGTACCCCAGAGACCACATTGGGCGACCTGATTCAGGCTGCTTGCAGTGCCACGTGACGGCTGCATCACCCCTGGCTCCGACTCCAGGTGCGGCTGCCACATTGCCGCCCGGCAACGCCACCTGCCTATCCTGCCATCGCCAGACGGACCTCAGCATGACACTGCCCGGTGGACAAAAGCTGGGCCTGTTCGTTGACGGCGAACAGTTTGCCAATTCGGTGCACGGCAGCAAGGGGCTTGAGTGTACAGCCTGCCACCCAAACAACAGACAATATCCGCATCCTGCTGTGACGGCAAAGACCGAGCGTGAACTCAATCGTGGCATCGTGCAACAAGCCTGTGCCAGTTGTCACCCAGACGTCTATAACCAGTACAAGGACAGCGTTCATGGCAAGGCTCTGCTTGAGCAGAATAACCTCGATGTGCCGTCGTGCACCGATTGCCACGGTATCCACAATATCAGCAACCCAACGACAACTCTGTTCCGCCTGCATTCGCCCGATCTGTGCTCAACCTGTCATGCCGATGCCAAACTAATGAGCAAATACGGCATTTCCGCCAACGTTACCAAAACCTACTTGAATGATTTCCACGGCGCGACTGTACGGCTCGAGGCCGATGCCGAGAACCCTAATATCACGAGTTACAAGGCCGTCTGCTACGACTGTCACGGCATCCATAATATTAAGATGGTCAGCGATCCCAATTCATCGGTGATCAAGGATAATCTGGTCAAGACCTGCCAGAAATGCCACCCCAACGCTGATACTAACTTCCCGGCAGCCTGGACGGCCCACTATGAGCCAAGCCTGACCAAATGGCCGCTCGTCTATTTTGTCAATCTGTTCTACTCCATTCTGATTCCGGTCACGGTTGGTGGCATGATCATCTTCATCGGTCTTGACATCGCTCGCACAGTCATCAACAAGCGCGCCTCCAGGAGAGCGAAATGAGTGTAACGGTAGCCACGCACGAGGACGAAACGTTCATCCGTTTCGCATTACGACAACGTCTCGAACATATTATCTTGCTCGTCGCCTTCACCGTTCTGGCCGTCACCGGCTTGATCCAGAAGTTCAACCAGGCTGCCCTGGCCGAGGGCACGATACAGTTCCTTGGCGGCATTGAGCGTGTCCGGTTCATTCACCGGACGTTTGCCCTCATCCTGGCCATCGAGGCAATCTATCATGGCGTCACCATGTTCTATACGTTCGTGCTCAAGCGTGAGCGGCCAACGATGCTGCCAACACCCCAGGATCTGAAGGATGCCTGGCAGATGATCCTCTACTTCCTGGGCCGCCGCAAAGAACGTCCGCTCTTCGACCGCTATGATTTCCGGCAGAAGTTTGAGTACTGGGCCATGGTTTGGGGCACAATCATCATGGGGTTGACCGGTTTCATGATGTGGTTCCCAATTCAGACGACCAGGATCCTCTCCGGCCAGTGGATTGTGGCTGCTAAGGCTGCCCACGGTGCCGAGGCCATTCTTGCGGTTGTGTCCATCCTGCTGTGGCACATGTACGGTGCACACCTGAACGCCGAAGTATTTCCCCTGGATACGGCCATTTTCACGGGCAAGATCAGCAAGGAGCGCATGCTGCGCGAGCATCCACTCGAGTATGCCCGCTTGATGGAAGAGCGCGCACGGGCTGCTGGCGAGCCGGCGCCTGTTGAGACACCCAAGACTTGACAGCCGCCGGGAAACACCTGCCAAAGAACGTCATCAGGCATATGCCGATGTGATCCCATGCCGACTCTCCCCCAATACTGGGGAGAGTCGGCGGCGCGTCCGGCCTCGCGAATCCTCATTCTTGCATTTCCGCCAGACGCACCGTTCAACCACCCCTCTCACGCCATTTGGTAGGTGGACATAGCTCCTGGACAATCGAGATCGCCGTAATATGCACGCCGGGTTGCTCTTTGGCAACTCAGCCTGCCGATGACAGTCGGCGTTGCTCCATATAAGGCGCGACCTCAGCCACACTCAGATAAGTCCAGTTACCAGGAATGCGTAACTATTCACGTTTACCCTGGAAGCAGGTGTATCGGCATGCCCATACCCTCCCGCAGGTTACCCAAACCTGCGGGAGGGTATGGAGACCGCCGCCGGCAATCCGTGTTCCGTGCCATCCGCACCTGCATCCGTGGCCAGCTCGCTCCGCTTTCCAACTTCCCTTACCCTAATGGTGAACAGTCGCCAGGAACGCCACGTCTTGACACAGTCTTACATCTGTGTTACTGTACAAGCGCCAGAGTGTATCCAAAGACCGTGCAGCTTCGAACATCACACAAAGCCTTCAGGAGGCTATAGCTGGACTTGGCCGGCTCGCTCACCGAGGCTCGGAGACATCATCTCCGAGTGGCCAATGTTGTCGCTCGCGGATCCTGGATGCATCCGAGCGTCAGCCCGTGCCCAGCACCGGCAAAGTCACCGAACATGATCAAACAGAGAGCGTAGATGAACAGCAAGCAGCGCGTGCAGGCCGCCATTGCCCGCAAACCGGTTGACAGGGTTCCCCTCGGTTTCTACGCGGTTGATTATGACACCGTCGAACGCGTCCTCGGGCACAAAACCTACGTCCGCAACAAGATCGCCATTCAGCTTGCCCTTTGGGAGGGCCGGCGCGATGAGGTTGCCGAAAGCTTGAAAAAGGATACGGTGGAGTTCTACCGCAAGATTGATTGCGCCGATCTTATCCTACCCAAAGAAGCCCCCCTTCTTCCACCCAAAGATTACGACCCCGATCCTCCGAAACGTATAGGTGATGATACATGGGAGGATCGCCAGGGACGCATCTATAAGGCTGCCTGGGATGCCAACGAGATTGCCTGTATCTATGACCCTACCCTCGACCAGCATACCTATACGGTCGAGGAGTTCATGTCTGTGCCCAGCGCGGTTACTCCTCCTGATGAATCGGTGTTCGAAGCCATTGACTACGTCTATAGCCAACTCGGTGCTGATCGCTACATCGCCAGCCCAACCGGTGGCTTTTCGCCGATGGTCCTATTGGGTGGCATGGAACGCGGCCTCATGCTCTACGGCCTGGCGCCGGAGGTCATTCTGGCAGCCAACCAACAGGCGACCACAGTCCAGAACTTGAATGATCAGTACTACATACGCAAGGGTGCACCCGGGGTTCTCATGGAGCAAGACTTTGCCGGGACAAACGGGCCGATGATCTCTCCCCGTATGTTCAACGAGATGTGCGCTCCGTTCATGAAGGAGCGTATCCAGCACGCTAGGCAGTTTGTGCCCCAGGTGATCTTCCATAGCTGCGGCAACAATGTCCCCCTCATACCCACATACATTGATTGCGGCATTGACTGCTACCAATCCCTGCAGACAACGGCAGGCATGGAGATAGGCCGTCTGAAGGAAATGTTCGGCGACCGGCTGGCCTTCTGGGGTGGCGTGCCGGTCGAAGACCTCATTGCCGGGACGCCTGAGGACGTGCGTCGGGATGTACGCACAGCCATGACTCGCGGCGCTCCCGGCGGCGGCTTCATTCTTGGCCCCAGTCATTCGATCGCTAAGAATACCAAATACGAGAACTTCATGGCTATGCTCGACGAGTATGCCAAACTGTGCGATAAGTTTTAGGCAATCTCACAGTTTCAGATTCCCGATGTCTCAGAAACCTCGGGAACCTGAGAGGAATATAGGAGGACTCCATGACTGCTCAACCCACCATTCGTTTCTCGGTTATCGGTCTGAACCACAATCATATCTACGGCCAGGTGAACCTGCTGCTGAGGGCGGGAGCGGAGTTCGTCGCCTATTATGCGCCGGAGCCAGACCTTGTTGCTGCCTTTGGCAAGACATATCCACAGGCAAAGCTGGCGCGTAGTGCAGACGAAATTCTGGAAGACCCGACGATTCAAATGGTCGTCAGCGCCGGCATCCCCGTCGAGCGCGCCCCACTGGGGATTGCTGTCATGCAGCACGGCAAGGACTACATGGTTGACAAACCGGGTGTGACAACTCTTGAGCAACTGGCCGAGCTGCGCCGTGTGCAGAAAGAAACAAAGCGCATCTACTCAATCTGCTTCAGCGAACGCTTCGAGAATGCCGCCTCGGTCAAGGCCGGAGAGCTGGTCAAAGCAGGCGCCATCGGCCGCGTCGTGCAAACGATCGGGCTTGGCCCGCATCGCGTCAACCTGCCCACGCGCCCGCCCTGGTTCTTCCGTAAGTCGCAGTACGGTGGCATCCTTTGCGACATCGGTTCGCACCAGTTTGATCAGTTCCTGTACTTCACAGTTTCCACCTCAGCCGAGATCGTGGCATCTCAGGTCGGCAACTACAAGTACCCCCAATTCCCCGAGCTGGAGGATTTCGGAGATGTGGTTTTGCGCGGTAATGGGGGCAACGGCTACATCCGCGTCGATTGGTACACACCTGACGGTCTTGCCACCTGGGGCGACGGTCGGCTTGTCATCCTGGGCACCGATGGCTATATTGAGGCGCGCAAATACATTGACATTGCCGGGCGATCGGGGGGCAATCATCTGTTTCTGGTTGACCACAAAGGCACGCACTACATTGACTGCAACAATGTTGAACTGCCCTACGGCAGGCAACTGATCTTCGATGTCATCAACCGAACAGAGACAGCCATGCCCCAAGAACACTGTTTCCTGGCTTCTGAGCTGGCGTTACGGGCCGAGGCGCAGGCCAAACGATTGGGGAATCTGGCGCCATGAACGCGAAGTTGCATGTTGCGGTTGTTGGCTGCGGTATCGGCCGCCAGCATATTGCCGCCTACCGTAATCTACCGGACCACTACGATGTTTTGGCCGTTTGCGACGTGAACGTAGACAAGGCCCGCGCCGTGGCGCGCGATGCCGGCGTTCCCCGCGTCTCTGCCGATCTGAGCGAGCTCTGCGCCATGAGTGATCTGGACGTCATTGACCTGTGCACGCCTCCGGGATTCCACTTTGCACAGATCCTGCAGGTGTTGGCGGCGGGAAAGCATTGCATCTGCGAGAAGCCCCTGGTCGGCTCGCTGCGCGAGGTGGATGAACTCATGGTGGCCGAAGCGCGTGCGGGTAAGCGCATGATGCCGATTTTCCAGTATCGCTTTGGTCATGGGCTGCAAAAGCTCAAGCTGCTCATTGATAAGGGTGTGGCAGGCCGCGCCTACGTCTCGAACATTGATCTCGCCTGGCGGCGGCGCGCCGAGTACTACGCGGTGCCCTGGCGCAATAGCTGGGAAACAGAGCTTGGCGGCACGCTCACCGGCCACGCTATCCACGCCTTGGACATGTTGATGTACGCCATCGGCCCGGTCAAGAACGTCTTCGCGCGCGCCAAAACCCTGGTCAACCCGATTCGGCTTGAAGACTGCGCTGCCGTCTCTCTGGAGATGGCCGATGGTTCGCTGGCAACCATGTCGGTTACCCTGGGGTCGGCCGTTGAGATCACGCGTCATCGCCTGTGCTTCAGCAATCTGGTGGCCGAGAGCAACACCCGACCTTACACCAATTCGCATGATCCGTGGACATTTACCGGCGACACCCCAGAGCTGCAGGCGCTGATCGATCAGACCCTGGCCGGGTTCGACCCGCAGCCTGAACGTTTCGAAGGACAATTCATCCTCTTCCACAAGGCATTGCAGCAAGGGGGCGAACCACCGGTGACGCTTTCTGATGCCCGCCGGGCGGTGGAGATATTGACGGCGATGTACAAATCGGCGCGTACGAATCAGGACATTAGCCTGCCTCTGCCCAAGGACGAATGGTACAACGGATGGAGACCGACGACCGGGGACGGAGGCACAGTCGCCGGGTGATACGTTCCGATCGCTCAATGCCCGGTATCATGCAAGAGGAGCAGGATGGATGGCGCACGTTAACCCTGAGCTGATAGCATGCTGCAAGACCGCCATGGATTTTGCCGGGCGGCAACTGAAGCATCTGGTTGAGACCTATCCTGACTACTTCCCCATGTATACCGTGGGTGGGAAGTGGAAGCACGGCGGTCAGGCATGGACGAACTGGTGCGAAGGCTTCCTGGCCGGACAATTGTGGCTGCTGTACCGGTATACCGGTGATGAGTGGTGGCGGGCAAAGGCCGAGCACTACAGCCGCCTGCTGGAACCTCGCAAGACCGATCGCGAGATTCATGATCTTGGCTTCATTTTCTGGTCAAGCTGGAAGCGCTGGTACGACCTGACCGGTGACCTCAAAGTCAACGACGTCATCATCCAGGCCGGGCGAACGTTGGCACTGCGCTTCAAAGAGAAGGGCCGGTACCTGCGCTCGTTCGTGGCCGATGACAGCCTGTTCATAGACATCATGATGAACGTCGGCATTATCTTCTATGCTGCCCAACAAACAGGCGACGATGACCTGTGGCGGGTCGCCAATCAGCACTGTCTGACCACGCGCAAGTACCTCGTACGTGGCGATGGCAGCACGGCCCATGAGGGTATCTTCGATACCGACACCGGCGAGTTCCTGCGTCAGAGCACACATCAGGGCTGGCGTGGCGACTCGTCGTGGGCGCGTGGCCTGGCCTGGGCACTCTACGGCTTTGGCACAGCCTATTCCTTCACCCAAGACCAGCATTACCTGGTAACGGCGGAGGCGTGCGCCAACTTCTACATCGAACGTACACCGGATGGCGTGCCACCCAATGACTGGGACGAGCCGAATCCGGCCCTACCCTACGAGAGCTCGGCTGCAGCCATTGCCGCCAGTGGCTTGCTCAATCTGGCCAGGCTAACAGGCGATCCGGCGCGGGCCTATCTATATCACGACTTTGCTCAGCGCATCCTGGTGCGGCTCACCAGCCCAGAGTTTCTGGCCATTGATACACCCGGCTGGGAAGGCATCCTCATGCACGGCATGTACCATCAACGTCGGGGGCTGGGCGTAGACGAGAGCGTGATGTGGGGCGACTACTTCTTCCTGGAAGCAGTCAGCAAAGTGCTGGGTGAAGCGAATGGATAACAACAACACCCTTCGCAGGGGCGAAAGCAGGGTTGCTATCGTTACAGGCGCCGGGCGGGGCATCGGCCGGGCCATTGCCCTGGCTCTGGCCGCCCGTCACTGGTCGGTTGTCATTAATTATCACGCCAATGCAGAGACGGCGGAAGCGACCCGGCAGGAGGCGCAAGCAGTGGGAGGCCAGGCTCTCTGCATTCAGGCGGACGTTGCACTGGCCGCCGACCGCGAGCGGTTGGTGGTGGCCACTCTTGAGCAGTGCGGGCGCATTGACCTGCTGGTGAACAACGCCGGTATGGCGCCGCGCCAGCGTGCCGATATGTTGGACATGAGTGAGGAAAGCTACGACGAGGTCATGGCCGTCAACCTGAAAGGCCCCTTCTTTCTAACGCAACGCGTGGCCAAAGCTATGATCGCTCTCCTCCGGCGGGGTACGATAAGTGAACCGAAGATCGTCAACATTGGTTCACTCAGCGCCTACACCAGCAGCACCAATCGGGCGCAGTACTGCATCTCCAAGGCTGGCGTAGCCATGATGACGGCTCTCTACGCCGACCGCCTGGCTGAGTACGGTATCAATGTCTATGAGGTACGCCCTGGCATCATCGAAACAGACATGACACACAGCGTCAAGGGCAAGTATGATGCCCTCATCGCCGGCGGGGTGACGCCCATCCGCCGCTGGGGGCAGCCCGACGATGTTGCCAAAGCAGTGGTGGCCATCGCCGACGGCGCCTTGCCTTTCTCGACCGGCGAGGTAATCAATGTTGACGGCGGTTTCCATCTGCGGCGGCTCTGATATGAAAAACAGATGGTCGGGCTCCCACGCCTGACGGCATGACAAAACACCCACCGAATTCATGACAAGAAGGACGCCCATGACACCTGCCCCAAAGTATGCCCGTGTTGCCACCCTTAAGACTCCTGAAGCATTCGCTGCTTACGTCCATTCGCTTGGCATCGAGCTGCCATTCGACGATCAACTGGAAAGCGGCCCACAGTCACCATTGGCTCGACCCTACCACCTGGGCGAACGGGTCATCGGCAACCGCTGGTGCATCCTGCCTATGGAAGGGTGGGACGGCACAGAGGATGGCAAACCGAGCGATTTGACCAGGCGCCGCTGGCAGCGTTTCGGACTCAGTGGGGCCAAGCTGATCTGGGGTGGCGAAGCCGTAGCCGTCCGCCATGACGGGCGCGCCAATCCCAACCAGTTGATGCTGACGGCGCACACGATGGAGGCGTTGGATGACCTTCGTCAGACACTCGTGCGCTCGCATGCCGAGTATCATGGACGCACCGACGACTTGCTGATCGGATTGCAGCTGACGCATTCCGGTCGCTTCGCCAAGCCGAACAGCAAGACCAAAGGTGAACCGTGGATTCTCTATCATCACCCGCTGCTCGACCGCAAGTTCGGTATTCCGCCCGATTATCCCGTGATGACCGATGCGCAGATCGATGACTTGATCGGCGACTTTGTGCGGGCGGCGGCGCGTGCCCAGGCCATCGGCTTTGATTTTGTGGATCTCAAGCACTGTCACGGCTACCTGGGTCATGAGTTCCTGAGTGCGGTTGACCGGCCGGGGCGCTATGGTGGCAGCTTCGAGAATCGCACTCGCTTCCTGCGCGAGGTGGTAGCGGCTATTCGCCGCGATGCGCCGGGGCTTGGTATCGGCGTGCGGGTGAGTATCTTCGACACATTCCCCTTCCGCCCCGGGCCGGATGGGTACGGTGTACCTGAGCCGTATGAGGGTCGCTACCCCTATGCCTTCGGAGCCAACCCCGATCAGCCACTGGAGGTTGACCTCACCGAACCGATTGCCTTCTTGCGATTGCTCCAGGTGCTCGACATCCGTCTCGTCTGCCTGACCGCCGGCAGCCCGTACTACAACCCGCATATTCAGCGGCCAGCCCTTTTCCCTCCCTCGGATGGCTATCAACCACCCGAGGATCCCCTGGTCGGCGTGGCACGCCAGATCAATGTCACTGCCCAGCTCAAGTCTCAGTTTCCCCATCTGGCCATCGTCGGCTCCGGCTACACCTACCTGCAGGAATGGCTGCCGAATGTTGGACAGCACAATGTGCGCAGTGGTCGCGTTGACTTCGTCGGCATTGGTCGCATGGTGCTCACCTATCCGGAGATGCCTGCCGATGTCCTGGCCGGACGGCCACTGCGCACAAAACAGATCTGCCGCAGCTTCAGCGACTGTACGACCGGGCCGCGCAATGGCCTCGTCTCCGGCTGTTATCCGCTTGACCCCTTCTACAAAGATAGTCCACAACATGCGCTTCTGAAGGCGGCCAAGGAGAGGTTGGCGGCGCGACAGAAGTGAGGCTCATCGAGAGGGAAACTCACAGCAACCCATCCCCATCTCCTTCCCGCGTGGCGCCCGATGGTGCGGGGCATGCTACGGAAAGGGGCGGGGGATAGGGGCAACGCAGGTTTGATGTCTAGCCGCCGCAGGGCGGCTTCACGTCGTCGCAGAGGCAGTTTTAACCGCGCCTGTCCGGCACAGGACAGGCAACCGCGCCGTTCCCACCGCGCCGACCATCTGCCCCCGGTGCGGGGGCCGGGGTAGGGTCATTCCAGCGAAAGTGCTGTTACCCTAACCGTGAACAGTTACACCGCCAAAAACGTTTGACGCGTCGCAAGTAGTGTGATACAATGAACATGTACTCATCATGCCAATGGGGGCCAACGCACATGCGATGGCCCTTACTTCTTTTCTGGTGTCTTATGTATCGTATCTGCGTACAACCCAACGGTCGTGCCGGCAGCCCAGGAGAGCAGCAAAGTCTCCTGCATGATGCCCATACCCTGGGTATAACCTCCCTCAGCGATGTACAGATTGCCACCCTCTACTTTGTGCAGGGTAATCTGACTCCTCAACAAGTTGATTATCTCTGCTATGCGCTCTTTGCCGACCCATTGACCGAGACGGTCACCTGGCAGCTCAGCACAACCGCTCACCAGCCTCAGGCGGCTCCGGTTGCACCCGGTGTCTGGGTTGTCGAGGTTGGTTTGCATCCCGGCGTCACAGATCCTGTTGCCAATCAGATCGAGGCAATGGCGGTGATGCTAGGTATGCCTCATTTACGGGCTGCCACCGGTCGCCGCTACGTACTCAGTGGCAGCCTGGATGAACAGACAGTTCATACACTCGCCCGCCGTCTGCTCTGTAACGAAACGATCCACACCTACTACCTCGGTCCCATGTCTCCGGCCTTTCCACAGCCTGCACGCTCGTCACATCACGCCACCACGGTGTCGCTTTCTCAGCTCAGCGATTCTGATCTGGTGTCACTCAGTCGCCAACGCCTGCTGGCGCTCAGCCTGGATGAGATGCGCGCCATCCGCGGCTACTTCGCGGCGGCCGGGCGCGATCCGACCGACGTGGAGCTGGAAACGCTGGCGCAAACATGGTCGGAGCACTGCGTCCACAAAACATTCAAGGCAATCATCAGCTTGCAAGAGCCGGGGAGCAATCAAGAGATTGGCCGGATAGATGGCTTGCTGCGCACCTATATTCGCGCTGCGACCGACAAAGTGAGCAAACCGTGGGTGCGCTCGGCTTTTGTGGACAACGCCGGCATCATTGACTTCGACGACCACTACGATGTCTCTTTCAAAGTGGAGACGCATAACCACCCCAGCGCCCTGGAGCCTTTCGGCGGAGCTAACACAGGCGTGGGTGGCGTCGTGCGCGATGTCATCGGTGTCTCGGCACGGCCCATTGCCGTGACCGATGTCCTATGCTTTGGCCCGCAGGATATGTCGCTGGCAGATGTACCCGAAGGAAGCCTGCATCCACGTCGCGTCAAGGCAGGCGTCGTCGCCGGCATTCAAGATTACGGCAATAAACTCGGCCTGCCAACGGTCAGCGGCGCCATTCTCTACGATGAGGGCTTCACCGCCAATCCACTTGTCTTTGCGGGTTGCCTGGGGCTGGCACCCAAAGGCTCGCATCCGTTGGGGCCGCAGCCCGGCGACCTGGTTGTCGTCATCGGTGGGCGCACCGGCCGCGACGGCCTGCATGGAGCCACCTTCTCGTCCGAAGAATTGACACATGAGACCGGCGACATCGCCGGCACGGCCGTGCAGATCGGCGATCCAATTGTGGAGAAGGATGTCATCGAGGTTGTCTGCCTGGCCCGTGACGCCCACCTCTATTCGGCCATCACTGATTGCGGCGCCGGGGGGCTTTCCAGCGCCGTCGGCGAGCTTGGCCGTCGGCTCGGTGTGGATGTCGAGCTTGCGCAGGTGCCGCTCAAGTATCCCGGCCTGCAGCCGTGGGAGATCTGGCTAAGTGAGGCGCAAGAGCGCATGGTGCTGGCCGTCCCACCCGCCAAATGGCCGGCCTTGCAGACGCTTTGCCACGATTGGAACGTGCAGGCCACGGCCATTGGGACGTTTACGGGAGACGAGCGACTGGTTGTGCGCTATGACGGCACGGTTGTCGCCGACATCGCCATGGATTTCCTGCACGAAGGCTTACCACGCTTAACCTTACAGGCGCTGTGGCCCAAACAAGACGGTGAGCTCCCGGCAGCACCCGGCTCCGACCCATGTCAGCAGCCGCGCTGGGCCGGCCTCCTCGGCGCAGACAGTTACACCCCTGCAGGTCTTCGCCGCAGTCTGCTTGCCCTGCTGGCTCACCCCAATATCGCCTCA
>Ga0272448_1000739_pt1 | contig 47924 bp, 43 predicted proteins | sample YNPCB0191_FD_202220 | JGI IMG/M metagenome (GOLD analysis project Ga0272448, IMG submission 202220) | Hot spring sediment microbial communities from Yellowstone National Park, WY, United States - YNP-CB-019-1 | ecosystem: Environmental > Aquatic > Thermal springs > Hot (42-90C) > Sediment... | reverse complement strand
AACCATCCTCAATGCGATGGTCCGGGATCGCCGGAAATGGTGCCTTGAACTTGCTGGTTAACTGTGGGGCACTCGGCCCGCCGGTTACACCAGTTTGACAGACAATACGGTTGCTCCCCTCTCCCGCCGGGGCGGGAGAGGGGAGGGGGTGGCGGCGCAGCCGCCGGGGGTGGGGTGAGGTCGGCGAAGGCCGACCATCGGCCGCAGGCCCAGGAAGGGTGACTTCAGTCAGCGCTGAAGCGGAAGGCGCTGAAGAAGTCCCCTTTGAGGGAATCTTTTTCGCCCCCTTTCCCCCTGCCCCCTCTCCCCCGCCGTTTCACGGCGGAGGAGAGAGAGATAAGAATATTGTTTCTATGGCGGCGGCGAAGCCGCCGCCATAAAAACAATATTTTTCTATCCCCTCCCTCCTGGTAGGAGGGCCTGCCCCCACTTTCTCAGCACCCTCCTGCGGCCAGGGGAGGGGGGATTGAAGAGGGGTTTTGCGGCGGGCGGCTTCGCCGCCCGCCGCAAACCCCCCTTCCTCTTCCCCTCCCCTCTCCCGCTGTGCGGGAGAGGGGAGGGGCCAGGGGAGGGGTGAGGGCCAGGCGGAATTTTTACGCCCGTAAAAAGTGTCAACATATTTCCCTGGAAAATTGAACCATCCCCGCTCTCCGAGCCGAAACAGCAGGAACTGTTGGCCCTTCCGTCCTTCCTCAGAGCGTTGATAAACCCTGGTACACACAACGCGCCCGCTTGCCGCATCCGGGCTTTTGTGGTACAATCAGCCCCGGCCTGCAGGCCAAAATCGCACGCCTCCGGACCGTTCGGGCTGTGCCGGAGTGGCCGCCCGGTCCCCGGACGGGATGAAGGGGGCGGAGGAATCAACAGACAGGAGGTGAACAAAATGGCCGTTACCACCATGCGCACGCTGCTGGAGACCGGCGTGCACTTCGGACACCGCACCCGGCGCTGGAACCCGAAGATGCGACCCTACATCTTCACCGAGCGCAACGGGGTGCACATCATTGACCTTCAAAAAACCCTCACTGCCCTGGAGCAGGCGGTGAAGGTGACCCGGGAGACGGTCGCCAACGGAGGGACCATTCTCTTCGTCGGCACCAAACAACAGGCCCAGGAGGTCATCGCCCACGAGGCCCAGCGGTGCGGGATGCCCTACGTCAACCAGCGCTGGCTGGGCGGCACCCTCACCAACTGGCGGACCATCCGTCGGCGGATTGACGATCTGCTGGAACTGGAAGAACGCCAGGCCCGGGGGGATTTTGAGCGGTTGACCAAACTGGAGGCCCTGAGACTCCAGCGGGAAATCGCCCGGCTCAACGCCCGCCTGGGCGGCATCAAGCAGATGCGCCAACTCCCCAACCTCCTCTACGTCGTGGACGTGCACCGGGAAGCGACGGCGGTGAAGGAAGCCAACATCCTGGACATCCCCGTCATCGCCATTGTGGACACCAACTGCGACCCCGACCCCATAGACTACGTCATCCCGGGCAACGACGACGCCATCCGTGCCATCCGGCTGATCACCGGCCTCATCGCCGACGCCGTCCTGGAAGGGCTGGCCCTGCGCAAGGAAATGGCCCCCGAAGAGGAAATCCCCGAGGAGACCGAACGGTACCTCAGCGCGGCCACCCTGGCCCGGATTCGGGAGGGGCGCTTTGAGGAGCCCGAGGAGGAATGGGCCCCGGAGGAAGAGTACGAGACCTTTGAGCCGGAGGAAGAGTATCCGGCAAAGTACGAAGAGGAGTTTGAGGAAGAGTTGAAAGAAGAGTTTGAAGAGGAGTTTGAGGAGGAAGAGGAGTAGGGGCAGGGCCTGCTCCTGCCCCAGGGCGACCGCAAGGGCCACACCCCGAGGGGTGCCCTACGTTCTGCCCTAAAGTTGTAGGACAACTACTCGCAGTTGTCCTACATAGCGGCCGGGCCCGACAAGATTGGGACACATTCCATAAAACGCGAAAGGTTGCGCCCGCTGTTTTCAGCGGGTGCGATACCCATACAGGAGGTCAACGTTGGAAATCACAACGGCAATGGTCAAAGAACTGCGCGAAGCCACCGGTGCCGGTGTGCTGGATTGTCGCAAGGCGCTGGAGGCCACCGGCGGCGATTTTGATGCCGCCGTCGCCTATCTGCGGGAGAAGGGACTGGCGGAAGCGGCCAAAAAGGTGGACCGCGCTGCCCGGGAGGGCGTCATTGAGGCTTATGTCCACCACGGCAGCCGGGTGGGCGTCATCCTGGAACTGAACTGCGAGACTGACTTCGTCGCCCGCACCGAGGAGTTCCGTGCCCTGGCCCACGACCTGGCCCTCCACATTGCCTTCGCCAACCCCCGCTACCTCTCCCGCGACCGGGTCCCCGCCGAGGTAGTGGAGGAAGAGCGACGCATCTATCGCACTCAGGCTCTGGAAGAAGGCAAGCCCGAGAACGTTGTGGACCGCATCGTCCAGGGGAAACTGGAGAAGTTCTATCAGTCCGTTTGCCTGCTGGAGCAGGCGTTCATCAAGGATGAAGACCGGACGGTGGAGCAGGTTCTCAAAGAGCATACTGCCCTGCTGGGCGAGAACCTCGTCGTGCGCCGATTTGCCCGCTACGAACTGGGTGAAAGCATATAATCACCAGAAGCCCTCCCGCAGGTTCCCCCGCCTGCGGGAGGGTTCTATCGGGAGGTGGACATGACCGTGGCGAAATACCGGCGAGTCCTGCTGAAACTGGGAGGGGAGTCCCTGGCCGGGCCCTCTGGCTACGGTATCAGCCCCCGGCGGGCCGAAGAGGTGGCGGCCAAAATCGTCTCCGTGCGGAACTACGAGGTAGAGGTCGCCATTGTCCTCGGCGCTGGCAACATCTGGCGCGGGCGGGACGGCCTGGAGCACGGAATGGACCACGCCACTGCCGACCACATGGGCATGCTGGCGACCATTATGAATGCTCTGGCCCTGGCCGACGCCCTGGGGCGGATGGGGGTAGAAACCCGCGTGCAGACGGCCATTGAGATGCACACCATCGCCGAGCCCTACATCCGCCTGCGGGCCATCCGTCACCTGGAAAAGGGGCGGGTCGTCATCATCGGCGGCGGTACGGGCAATCCCTTCTTCACCACCGACACCGCTGCAGCCCTCCGGGCCATGGAGATTGACGCCGACCTGCTCATCAAGGCCACCAAAGTGGACGGCGTCTACTCCGATGACCCCCGCCAGAATCCCGACGCCCAACGGTTTGACCACCTGACCTACATGGAAGCACTCAACATGCGGGTCGGCGTGATGGATGCCACTGCCATCTCCCTCTGCATGGATAACGACCTGCCCATCATCGTCCTGGACCTCTGGCAGCCGGGGAGCCTGGAGCGGGCCGTTCTGGGCGAAAAGGTGGGCACTCTGATCTCCCGATGATGAATCAGCAGAATCAGGAGAATCAGCAGAATCGGAAGAATTACTGCTCTCGTGCTTCCTGTGATTCTTATGATTCTTCTGATTCTTTGATTCTTCTGATTCTTTGATTCTTTTTGATTCTCTTCCCCGGAGGAGAGCATGATCAGGGACTTGCTGCGTGAGACCGAAGACCGGATGAAGAAGACCCTGGAGGTCCTGGAGGCGGATTTCCGGGCCATCCGCACCGGTCGGGCCAGCCCGGCCCTGGTGGAACGGGTGATGGTGGACTACTACGGTATCCCCACCCCCCTCAACCAACTGGCCGTCATCAGCGCGCCGGAGCCGCAACTGCTCACTATCCGCCCCTACGACCCTTCCTCCCTGGGAGAGATTGAGCGGGCCATCCTGAAATCCGACCTGGGCCTCACCCCATCCAACGACGGCCGCATCATCCGCCTGGTCATCCCCCCGCTGACGGAACAGCGTCGGACAGAACTGGCGCGCATGGTCAGCCGACGGGTGGAGGAGGCGAAAGTCGCCCTGCGCAACATCCGGCGGGAGGCGCTGGATGACCTGCGGGAGTTTGAGAAGGAAAAATTGATTTCGGAGGACGAGTTCTATCAGGCCCGCGACGAACTCCAGGAACTGACCGACAAATACATCGCGCGGGCGGATGAAATCGGCGAGCGGAAGACCCGGGAAGTCATGGAAATCTGACCGAATCTCTCCCCCCGCAGTTTGGGAAATTGCGGGCGGGAAAACTCTTTTTGCCGAAAAGACAAAATAGTGGTATAATATCCTCGCATCTGAGTACCCGTTCATTCACCGCCTTACCCGCATCTTTCCAGAGAGACGGTCTCCGATTTTGCCCCAATGACTCAACCGAAAGAGGAAAAAGTATACCCTCCACTGGAGAAAATCCCCGTCCATGTCGGCATCATCATGGATGGGAACGGCCGCTGGGCCCAGGCCAGAGGGCTTCCGCGCCTGGCCGGTCATCGCGCCGGGACGGAGAATCTCCGCCGCATCCTGCGAGCCGCTGTAGAGTTCGGCGTCCGCATCCTCACCATTTACGCCTTCTCCACCGAAAACTGGGAACGTCCCCGGGATGAGGTGGAAGGCCTGCTGGACATTATGGAGCGGATGATTGACCGGGAACTGCCCGAACTCCACCGGGAAGGCGTCCAGATTCGCCATGTCGGGCGGCTGGAGCGGGTGCCGGAGCGGCTGGCAACCAAAATCCGCCAGGCGCTGGACCTGACCCGGGACAATCAGCGGCTCATCCTGAACGTCGCCTTCAACTACGGTGGACGGGCTGAGATTGTGGACGCGGTCCGCCGCATCATCCAGGACGGCGTCCCTCCCGAAGCAGTGGACGAAGTCCTCATCTCCCGCTACCTCTACACGGCGGGCCTTCCCGACCCCGACCTCATCATCCGCACGAGCGGAGAGATGCGGGTGAGCAACTTTCTGATCTGGCAGGGCGCCTACGCCGAGTACTACGTCACCCCGGTCTACTGGCCGGATTTTGACAAAGACGAATTCTACAAGGCCCTGGCCGAGTATGCCCGGCGCGAGCGCCGCTTTGGCCGCATTCCCACCCATGGAGAATCCCAGAGGGGTTGATCCGGCGACCGCCTGATTCGCCGATACCCTATTCCCTGCGGAGTTGCCCTTCCACGTGTTGCGCGCCCGCCTGCTCACGGCCCTGATTGCCCTTCCTGTTGTCGTCGCCCTGATCAAGGTAGGGGGTATCGGGTTCTTCGCCCTTGTCCTCGTCGTGCTCACGGTGGCGGTGGTGGAATTTTGCCGTCTGATGGAAAAAGACCACTTCCGCCCTGCTCTGCCCTGGGCACTGCTCCTCCTGTGGGTGCTGCTGCTGGATGCCCAGTTCCCCGGATGGGGACTTTTCGGCCCTGGCCTCTCTCTGGCCCTGCTGGGTTCCCTGGCATGGCAACTGGTTCATCGGCAGGGCAAACCGGTAGCCGACTGGTCCCTGACGGTGGTCGGGGCTCTCTATGTGGGGTGGTGTGGCTGGCACCTCATCCGCCTGCGGAGCATGCCCGATGGCCTCTGGTGGGTGATGACCGTCCTGCCCGCCGTCTGGTTCGCCGATAGCGGTGCCTACATAATCGGCCGCACCTGGGGCCGCCACAAAATGGTCCCAACTCTGAGCCCGGGCAAGACATGGGAGGGCTACATTGGAGGGGTTGTTACCGGTACTCTCCTGACGACCGGACTGGCCGCCCTGTGGAGCCTGGTTGCCAGCCCCAGTGGCCCCCGGGCCATAGACGGCGCCGGGATCGGCCTGCTCGTGGCTGTTCTTTCTCCGCTCGGCGACCTGGCAATCTCTATGGTGAAACGTCAGGTGGGCGCCAAAGATAGCGGCACGCTCTTCCCGGGTCACGGCGGCGCGCTGGACCGGATAGACAGTATTCTCTGGGCAGTGATTCTGGGCTACTACTTCATCCTCTGGCGGTAGCCTCCGACTTCCGGGCTTCCAGAAACCGGGGCCTGAACCCTGTACAACGCTCAAGGAGGTTTTCTATGGCTCAACACCTGGTCCGAGATATCTACCACAAAGGCGTCATCTTCTGTAAACCTGACACCCCCCTTCAGGAAGTGGTGCGGGTGATGGCGGATACCGACATTCACGCCATCATTGTGGCCGAAGGAGAGGGAACCCAGCCTCTGGGGGTTGTCTCTCACACCGATGCCATCGCCCACTATGGGGAGGACCTGAGCCGGATTCGCGCGGCCGACGTCATGACCCCCGGCGTGATCACCATTTCCAAAGACGCGCCGGTCGCGGAGGCGGCGCGGAAAATGCTGGAGAGCCGCATCCACCGCCTGCTGGTGGTGGACGAGGACGGCACGCCCCTGGGCATCCTCTCCACCACCGACATCATCCGCGATATGCGCGGCTCCAAATGGGTCTGGTACATGGGGTGAGCCGATGCCCGAGGAAATCATCACCATAGAACGGCACATCCTGGAGCAGGAGCGGGCCTACCCGGAGGCGACCGGCGTCTTCACCAGTCTCCTCTACGACATCGCGCTGGCGGCCAAAATTATCGCCCGCGAGACCTCCCGCGCCGGGCTGGTCCAGATTCTCGGCCTGGCGGGCAAGACCAACGTCCAGGGCGAGGCCCAGATGAAACTGGACGTCTTCGCCAACCAGACGATTATCCGCATGAACTCCTATACAGGCCGACTGGCGGTGATGGCTTCCGAGGAGGAGCCGGACATCATCCCCATCCCCGAGGGCTACCCGACCGGCCGCTACGTTCTGGTCTTTGACCCGCTGGACGGTTCATCCAACATAGATGTCAACGCCAGCATCGGCACCATTTTCGGCATCTACCGCCGCCGCACTCCCGCCGGGCCGGGAACGGTGGAGGATTGCCTTCAGCCGGGGCGCGACCTGGCCGCGGCCGGTTACATTATTTACGGCTCCAGTACGATGATGGTCTACACGACCGGCAACGGGGTACACGGCTTCACCCTGGACCCGGGGGTGGGAGAATTCCTGCTCTCCCACCCGAATATCCGTATCCCGGCGGAGCCCAAGTACTACAGCGTCAATCAGGGCAACGAAAAGTACTGGAGCGAGGGAGTGCGGCGGTACACCCACTGGCTGCAGGGGATGGATGAGGAGAACCCCCGCAAGCCCCTCTCCGGGCGCTACATTGGCTCGCTGGTCGCCGACTTTCACCGGAACCTGCTGGAAGGTGGGGTTTTCTATTACCCCCAGGACTACAAGGACCCCAACAAGCCCAAAGGGAAACTGCGGCTCCTCTACGAGGCGGCCCCTCTGGCCTTCATCGCCGAACATGCTGGAGGATACGCTTCCGATGGGCAGCGCCCCATCCTGGACATCGTCCCCGAGGCGCTTCACCAGAGGACGGCCCTCTTCATCGGCAACCGGGACCTGGTGGAGATGGCGGAAAGGTTTATCGCCCGCTACGGATGAGCGGAGGGTTTGGGTGCAGGATAAATCCTGCGCTACTGTAGAATAGGATTTATCCTGTCATTGCAGGATAAATCCTGCGCTACTGTAGAATAGGATTTATCCTGTCATTGCAGGATAAATCCTGCGCTACTGTAGAATAGGATTTATCCTGTCATTGCAGGATAAATCCTGCGCTACTGTAGAATAGGATTTATCCTGTCATTGCAGGATAAATCCTGCGCTACGTTACAAGATAAATCCTGCGCCACAACGGCCGCAAAAGGCGTAGCATAGGATTTATCCTGTCATAAACAATCACAACCCCAGGAGGACGGATTATGGAAGAAGACACGTTCATCCCAAAAGAAGTAGAAGAAGAGGTGCCTGCCCCCAAAGCGGATGAAGGCCCGCGCGAGGTGGTCCCGGGAGTGCCATCCGAGATTCTGGAGATGGGGGTTCTGGAGGAGTGGACGCTCTCCGACCTGCGGGAACTGGCCCGAAAGATGGGGGTCTCCGGCTACAGCCGACTGAAGAAAGAGGACCTGATCCTGCGCATCCTTCAGGCGAAGGCGGAGCGGGAGGGGCTGACCTTTCGGGGCGGCGTGCTGGAGATTCTCCATGATGAGGGCGTCGGCTTCCTGCGGGGGCCCAACTATCTCCCCAGCCCGGAGGACGTCTACGTCTCTCAGTCCCAGATTCGGCGCTTTGGCCTGCGCAACGGCGACCTGGTCATCGGGCAGGTCCGGCCCCCCAAGGAGACCGAACGGTGGTACAGCCTGCTGCGGGTGGAGACGGTCAACGGGATGGACCCGGAACAGGCCAAACTGCGCCCCCGCTTTGAGAAACTGACCCCCATCTTCCCGACCAAGCGGCTGATCATTGAGACGGACCGGCACAACCTGACCACCCGGTTGCTCAGTCTCATCGCGCCCATCGGGAAGGGGCAGCGGGGCCTCATCGTCTCGCCCCCCAAGGCCGGAAAGACCACCGTCCTCAAGCACATCGCCAACGGCATCAGTGCCAACCACCCGGAGGTCCACCTGATGGTCGTCCTCATCGGCGAACGGCCGGAGGAGGTGACCGATATGGACCGGTCGGTGGAGGCGGAGGTCATCAGTTCCACCTTTGATGAACCGGTCCAGAACCACACCAAAGTGGCGGAGATGGCGCTGGAGCGGGCCAAGCGGCTGGTGGAGTGCAAGAAGGACGTGGTCATTCTGCTGGATAGCATCACCCGGCTGGCGCGGGCGTACAACCTGGTCGTTCAGCCCAGCGGGCGCACCCTCTCCGGTGGTCTGGACCCGGCGGCCCTCTACCCGCCCAAGAGTTTCTTCGGCGCGGCCCGGAACCTGGAGGAGGGCGGCAGCCTCACCATCATCGCCACCTGTCTGGTGGATACCGGCAGCCGGATGGACGATATGATCTACGAGGAGTTCAAGGGGACCGGCAATATGGAACTCCACCTCAGCCGGCGGCTGCAGGAACGGCGCATCTTCCCCGCCTTTGACATTGAGCGGTCCGGCACCCGCCGGGAGGAACTGCTCCTGGAACCGGAGACGCTGCAAAAGGTCTGGCTGATGCGCAAGATGATCGCTCAGATGGTGGCCCCGCCACCGGCTGGCGCCGGGTACGACCTGACGACGGTGACCGAGTCGGTGCTGCAGCACCTGGCCCGCACGCGCAACAACCGGGAATTCCTGGACACGCTGAAAGAAGCGATGTAGCGTCGGAGCGCAAGGTCAATCTTGCGCTACGGCCTTCAACCACTCCCGTACCGCGCTCGCCACCTGGTCCGGCTTCTCCAGCATCACCATGTGACCGGCTCCCTCTACCAGGACAAAGCGCGCGCCGGGAATGCGCTCCGCCAGCCACTGCCCGAACTTCGGCGGCGTCATCCGGTCCTCCGAGCCGGTGATGACCAGCGTCGGCGCAGTGATTTCCCCCACTCGCTCCCGGATGTCAAAGCGGTCGCAGGCGGCGAAGTCTCCCCAAACGACCCGAGGGTTCACGCGCGCCATCATCTGACGGCCCCGGGCGACCATTGCCGGGTCGGCCTCCGGGCCCCATGCCCATTCGGTGATCAGCGCCAGTGCTCCGCGCGCGTCCTGCAAAATCCCGTCCAGGAGGGCGGGCGCCACCCGCAGCCGCGCGCCGGTCCCCACCAGCACCAGTCCGGCGACCCGCTCCGGGGCCATGAGGGCCGTCATCTGGGCAATGGCGCCTCCCATGGAATGCCCCACCAGCACCCCGCGCGAAACGCCCACGGCATCCATGAAGCGCACGATGTCGGCGACGTAGTCCTCTATGTGCTCCCGTCCCGGCCCCTCAGACCGTCCATGCCCGGGCAGGTCTACGGCGTAGACAGTGGCGCCAGGCATGCGGCGCAGCGCGGCGGGCCAGTGGAGGTGGCTTCCGCCGGCCCCGTGGATCAGGATCAGAGCCGGTCCTCCCCGCCTGCTAACGGTGTAGAAGAGCACCTGTTCTCCAATCTGAGCAAACGGCATGGCTCCTCCTGGGTTTATTCTCACACAAAGACACAAAGGCACTGTTTATTCTCACACAAAGACACAAAGGCACAAAGGTTTTTTATTTTTTTCGTAATTACCTACCCTGAATCGTTTGCAGATAATGTAGCGTAGGCTTTAGCCTGCGAATACAGGCCTGGCGGCCTGCGCTACAGGGGCATGCCTTCGCCGCGTCTTTGATAGCGCTTGCCCGGGGGCTCCCTGGTAGGTAGTTACTTTTTTTCTTTATGTCTCTGTGTCTTTGTGTGAGATCAAAGGCACTGTTTATTCTCACACAAAGACACAAAGGCGCAAAGTTTTTTTTATTTTTTTCTTTGTGTCTCTGTGTCTTTGTGTGAGATCAAAGGCACTGTTTATTCTCACACAAAGACACAAAGGCGCAAAGTTTTTTTTATTTTTTTCTTTGTGTCTCTGTGTCTTTGTGTGAGATCAAAGGCACTGTTTATTCTCACACAAAGACACAAAGGCGCAAAGTTTTTTTATTTTTTCTTTGTGTCTCTGTGTCTTTGTGTGAGATCAAAGGCACTGTTTATTCTCACACAAAGACACAAAGGCGCAAAGTTTTTTTATTTTTTCTTTGTGTCTCTGTGTCTTTGTGTGAGATCAAAGGCACTGTTTATTCTCACACAAAGACACAAAGGCACAAGGGTTTTTTTTCTTTGTGTCTCTGTGTCTTTGTGTGAGATCAAAGGCACTGTTTATTCTCACACAAAGACACAAAGGCGCAAAGTTTTTTATTTTTTTCTTTGTGTCTCTGTGTCTTTGTGTGAGATCAAATTGAGATTGAGTGACCGGCCCGGAAGGCGGTCAGATTGCGTTCCGGGTCTCGGGGCCACCGACGCTGGATGGCTTCCTCTACCGCCGCAGCGGGCAGGACGTTCCCCAGGCGGGTCCGACCGACCGCCGCCCCCAGTACGAACAGGTTGGCCGGCAGGCCAGCGGGCAGCGAATCCGGGGATAGATAGACCGGATGCCCCCCTGCTGCGCGCACCTGCTCCAACACCGTCTCCAGCGCCGGATACGCGGCCTTGCCCAGCATGACGGCTGTCGGGAGCCAGCGCTCCCCGAAGAGCAGAAACTCTCCACCGGGCCGCAGGACGCGCACGGCCCGCAGCGCCTCCGAGACCTCCATCGCGATGACCAGGTCGGCCCCTCGGGGCGGGATGTTCGGCCCGACCGCCGACCGCCCCAGCCGCAACTGAGCCTTGACCAGCCCGCCCCGCTGGGCCATGCCCTTGTAGGGGTAGAAACAGACCGGAAGGTCCAGAGCCACGGCGGCATCCGCAATCACCTCCCCAATAGTCAGAAGCCCCTGGCCGCCAACGCCGATGAGAAAAATATCCAGCATCGCAATCACCTATGGTGGAGCGCAGGCTGTCAGCCTGCCACAGGCCTGGCGGCCTGCGCTACAGATGTATGGATCAAAGCCCCCCGGTTGCACACCTGGGCACACAGACCACAGCCATAACAGAGGGCAGGGTCAATCACCACGGCCTCCGCCCCCAGGTCTATGGCCGGGCAACCGGTGAGGGTGATGCACAGTTTGCAGAGGTTGCAGTTCTCCGGCACAACGCGCACAACGCCGGCCCGACGGCCCCGGCGCTGCGCCTGAATGGCGCACTCCTGCCGGGACAGGATCACTTTGACCCCGGGCAGCGCCAGCGCCTGCTGGATGACCGCCGTCGTCCCGTCCAGGTCAAAGGGGTCCACAACAAAGAAGTGCTCCACTCCCAGCGCGGGCACCAGTTGGGCGATGTCCACCCGACGGCCCCCCGGCGGCTGGAAGTCCTCCGCCGTGCCGGGGTTGACCTGCATGCCCGTCATCGCCGTCCAGCCATTGTCCATAATGATGACCGTCAGGGGGACGGCGTGCTGGACGGCGTTGATAAGCGCCGGGATGCCCGCGTGGAAGAACGTGGAGTCGCCGATGGTGGCGATGACCGGGGTCCGGACGCCCGCGTGGACGTAGCCCTGGGCCAGGCCGATGCTGGCCCCCATCGCCACCTCGTTCCAGACCGTATCAAAGGGCGGGTTCATCCCCAGGATGGTGCAGCCGATGTCCCCGGTCACCATCACCTGGTCCCGCTTGTATCCGGCCCGGCGGATGGCGCGGTTGATGGCCAGGAAAGTGCCCCGATGGGGGCACCCCGGGCAGACGGTGATGGGACGGGGCGCCGCCAGCCGCTCCGCCTCCGTCTCGGCCGCGAAGAGGTCCGGGGGGACGGGGAGGTCCAGCGCCGCCGCGATCCCCCGGACGACATGGCGCACGTCGTACTCGCCGACCCGCTCCAGAGTCCCGTCCAGTTTGCCCACGATGCGGCCGGTGAAACCGAGCCGGTGCGCCTCCACGTAGACCCCCCGCTCCAGATGAGGCTCCAGTTCCTCCAGGACCACGACGGCATCCACGTGCCGCAGCAGCGCCCGTACTTCTTCGGACGGAAAGGGGTGCGGGGCCCGGACGCGCAGCGTGGAGACCGCCCGGGAGTCCAGGCCGAAATGGGCCGCCATCTCCAACCCTTCCTCCAGATAGGCACTGACCACTCCCCCGGCGATGAGGCCCAGTTTCGGATGACGAATGCCTCCGGCGGCCGCCGTAATCTGCAGGGAATTCAGCCCCGCCTGTCGGATCCACTCTCCGGCCTTCTCCAGCCGGGCAATGAGGTCCCGATGTTGCTGCATGCAGATGGCGGCGCCCGCTTTGGTGAAGCGCGCGATGTCCCGCAGCAATTGGGGCTCCCGCTCCGGGAGCGGGGCAGGCTCACCCACCTCCACCGGGGCGGAGGCGTGAGCGACCGCGGTGACCAATCGGACCAGGACCGGCGTCCCCGTTGCTTCGGAGAGGTCAAAAGCCAGACGGGTGAGTTGGTATGCCTCCGTCACTGAGGATGGGTCCAGAAGGGGGAGGTCGGCCAGAAGGGCAAACCCCCGCGAGTCCTGCTCGCACATCCCGGCGCTCACCCCGGGGTCATCGGCCACGTAGACCACCAGCCCACCGACGACGCCAGAGTAGGCGACCGAGTAGAGGGAATCGGAAGCCACATTCAGGCCCGACATTTTCATCGTGCAGAGGGTCCGCTGGCCCGCCCAGGCGGCCCCGGCAGCAATCTCCAGGGCCACCTTCTCGTTGGTGCTCCACTCCACATAGACATCCGGCGGCCGGCCTGCCAGCAGACTCTCTATGGCTCCGGTGGAGGGGGTGCCGGGATAGCCGGTGATGACGCGCGCGCCCGCATGCAGCGCGCCCAGGGCAAGGGCTTCGTTGCCGGTCAGAAGTTTCCGTGAGGACAAGGGGCACCTCTCTATAGATTGTCGGACAGCAATGGCTATTATAGCCGGGGCTACACCTCTGTCAACAGGGGGCAGATGGGGTTTGAGGCGGGCGGCGAAGCCGCCCGCCCCAAACCCCACCTTTTACGCCCCCTTCTGCTCCCCGCTTCGGGAGGGTGCTGAGAAGGTGGGGGCGAGCCCTCCTACCGGTAGGAAAGGTATAAAAGAAAAGTTGTTTTTGTGGTGGCGGCGAAGCCGCCACCACAAAAACAAAATTTTTATCTCTCTCCCATGCCGTGAAACGGCGGGAGAGAGGGGGCGAAAAAAGATTCCCGCAGGCGTATCCCGCCTTTTCTCGCAGTGCAAATGATGATATAATGCTCACCCGGAACACAGAGTTCCCCTGATTTCTCCTGAATGAGGTGACCTCTATGCGAACGCCTTTCATCGCAGGCAACTGGAAAATGCACAAAACGATAGACGAAGCGGTCGCGCTGGTGACCGAACTGCGGGCTCTGCTGGAGGGGGTGGAGGGGATAGAAATCGCCGTCTGCCCGCCCTTCCCCGCGCTGGAGGCCGTCCGGCGGGCCCTGGCGGGCTCCTCTATCCGCGTGGGCGCGCAGAATATGCACTGGGAGGAGGCCGGCGCCTTCACCGGCGAGGTCTCCCCGCGCATGTTAGCCGGCCTGTGTGACTGCGTCATCATCGGCCACTCGGAGCGGCGTACGCACTTCGGCGAGACCGATGAGATGGTGAACCGCAAACTGCGCGCCGCCCTGGCCCACGGTCTGACCCCCATCGTCTGCGTGGGGGAGAACCTGGAGCAGAACCGGGCCGGGGAGACAGAGGCCGTCGTCGGGGCCCAGGTGCGGGCCGCCTTCGCCGGGGTGGGGGACGAAGAGGCCCGCCGGGTGGTCATCGCCTACGAGCCCATCTGGGCCATCGGCACCGGCGTCCCCGCCTACGGCCCGGACGCCAACCGCATCGTCCGCCAGGCCATCCGCGCCGTCCTGGCCCAACTCTACGGGGACGAGGTCGCCCAGGCCATCCGCGTCCAGTACGGCGGGTCGGTGACCCCCGCCAACATCGCCGAGTTCATGCAGGAGCCGGAGATTGACGGCGCGCTGGTGGGCGGTGCCAGCCTGCGCGCTGCCGACTTCGCCGCCATCGTCCGCCAGGGCCTGGAAGCCAAACTCCGTCACCGATAACCGCCCTGCATCCTGCATCCTGCATCTTGCATCCTGCATCATGCGCACCCTGACCCACCTGCTCACCGTCATCGCCCTTCTGGCCTTCATCGGGTACCTGGTCGTCTTCCTGGACTACTCGGTCGCGCTCTTCCGCTGGCCGTACGACTATGACCAGGGGGAGGGGTTTGAACTGTACGACGCGGTGCTCTACAGTCGGGGGGAGTGGCCGTACCGGGATAACAGCACCTTCCCGTTCTACGGTTCCAACTATCCGCCGCTCTTCCACCTGCTCATCGTCCCGCTCCTGGGGGTTTTCGGCCCACGCCTGATCGCCGGACGACTGGTCTCGTTTACGGCGACGCTGGTTACGGCGGCGACGGTCGCCTGGATTGTGCGGCGGGAGGTGGGGGGCCGGCGCGGCCTTCTCCCGCAGGCCGTCCCCGTCCTGGCGGGCCTCTCTTTTCTGGCGGCCAACATCGTCTACCAGATTGGCCCCCTCTGCCGCCTGCACATGACGATGGTGATGTTTGAAACGCTGGCCGTGGCGACCATCGCGCAGTTTCAGCACCCCCGCCACGGCAATCGCTACCTGCTCCTGGGCCTCTTCTTCCTGCTCTGTGCGGGGTACACCAAACAACTGGCCGTCTTCACCGTCGCCGCCGCGCTGGGGTTCGTCTTCCTGCGGGACATCCGCCGGGCACTGGCGGGCGGGGCCGGACTGGCGCTGGTCGCCGGGGGGCTCTTCCTGCTGATAGACCACGCCACGGGCGGGCAGTGGACCGTCAACATCATCCACGCCAACGTCAACGAGTTTGACTACCGCCAGACGCTGGTCTTCCTGAACCAGTGGCTGCGCCTGCACCCCGTCCTCATCCTGCTGGCGACGGGGATGCTGGTCTGGGAACTGTTCTGGGACCGACTGTCGGTCTACTCCCTCTGGTTCGTGCTGGCGGTGGGGACGGGGCTGCTCAGCGGGAAGTGGGGGGCCGGACCGGCGTACTTCACCACGTCCATTGCGGCCGCGTGCGTGATGAGCGGGCGGGCGCTGCTGAGGCTGACGGACGCGGTTTCCCGCCGGTGGCCCCGGTGGGAGAGCGGAGTGTCCCTGCTGGTGCCCGTCCTCTTCCTCATCCAGGCGGCCTGCAACCTGCACATGCCCACCGAGGGGCCGGTCTTCGGGCCGCTGGCGCGGGCGCTGGGCGTCGCCGACCGGACGGTCCGGGGCGACTGCACCGTCTTCGCCTACTACGATAGCGGCGGCTACACCCAGTTGGGCCACCGTCTGACCGAAGCGGACTACCGGGCCGGGGAGCGGATTCTGGCCTACGTTCGGGGTTCGGACGGGCCGCCGTTCAGCGAAGAGGCCGCCTTCAGCCTGCTGGCGGGCCGTCCGGTGGTGACCAACCCGACCCAGTTGCTGAACCTCTACAAGAACGGGTTGCTGGATACGTCCGAACTGGTCCGCCGGATTGAGGCGGAAGAGTTCGGGGTCGTCGTCTTTCGGGCCCAGTTCTACCCGCAGCCGGTTCTGGAGGCTATTGGTCAGCACTACCGCCCGGTGGAGCACATCTGCATGAACGGCTTCTACTACCACATCCTGCTGCCGAATCGGCTGCTGGACACGAAATAGCACACGGATGAACACGGGTTTGAGGGATCAACACGGATAGAATCCGTGGAAATCCGCATCATCCGTGCCTATCCGTGTCCTATTCCAATGGCACACGGATGAACACGGGTTGGACGGATGGACACAGGTAGAATCCGTGTCCGTCCTTGTCCCATTCAAGTGAGGACCAGCATGTACGAGACCACTGCCTTTCGCTGTTCGGGGTGCGGGAGCACGATGCTCATCCCCAACCCGGATGGGACGCTGACCTGTGCTTACTGCGGCACAACGTACGAAGTCACCGGGCGCACCTGCCCCAACTGTGGGGCGGTCAACCCGCCCGAGGCCGAACACTGTGCCCGGTGTGGCCGTGTCCTGGACCTGGTGGGCTTCATTCTCCAGAGCCGCCTTCAGACCACCACCCGTGAACGGCTGGAGCAGATTCGCGCGGAGGCGGCGCGGCTCAAGGCGGAATCGGAGGCCGCCTCCCAGGAGCGGCTGCGCCGGTGGTGGGCGGAGGAGGAACGGCGGCGCGCGCTGGCTGCCGCCCAGGCTGAGCGGGACCGACAGGAGCGAATGCTGCTCACCGGAGCGCTGGTCTTCGCCGCTGTCGTCATCCTGGGGATTCTCATCTACCTGGTGGTGACGGCTCTTTCTGCGCCGTAGGAAGAGGGGGAGGGGTTGGGGCGGGCGGCGAAGCCGCCCGCCCCAAAATCCCTTCCTTCATCCCCCTTTGAACGGGTATTGAGAAGCCACCCGGGGCCAGCGAGCATGCGGATTTTGCTTGGGTGCCAGATTTGTTTGACAGTAATCGGATTGCCGTTATAATGGAGCAGAATTCTGCACAGCAGAGAGTTGGAGAAACATCCCAGGAGAGGTTGCACGATGATAGACCTGACCATCCATCAAACCGGGCTGGAACGAGCCGTCCAGCGGGCCCGAGAACGGGGCATCGTCATCCCGACCTTCGCCCAGATGAAGGACCCCACCCGCATCCCGGAGAGCATCCGGGCCCGCCTCCGGGAAGTCGGGCTGTGGGACGTGAACCCCCTCAACCTGTTCCGGATTACCTGGAAGAACGAGCCGGTCCCCTTCGGGGGCGGGTTCGGCGGCGTGAACTATCTGGAGTTCCCCCCCGCCCTCACCGGGGTCCCGGCCCGCATCATCGCCCTGGTGGGCAAGTGGTTCCCCACCGGCGCCCACAAAGTCGGCGCCACCTTCGGCTGCCTGGTCCCCCGGCTGGTCACCGGGCAGTTTGACCCCACGTACCACAAGGCGGTCTGGCCCTCCACCGGCAACTTCTGCCGGGGCGGCGCGTACAACGCCGCCCTCCTGGCCTGCGAGTCCATCGCCATCCTGCCCGAGGGGATGAGCCGGGAGCGGTTTGAGTGGCTCTCCCGCCTGGCCGGGGAGGTCATCGCCACGCCGGGCTGTGAGAGCAACGTCAAAGAGATTTTTGACAAGTGCTGGGAACTGCGCCGGACCCGTCCGGAAGTGTTCATCTTCAACCAGTTTGAGGAGTTCGGCAACTACCTCTGGCACTACGAGGTCACCGGCCACGCGATGGAGGAGGTCCTGGAGCGGGAGATGCGGCCCGGCCAGGCCTACCGGGGCGTCGTCCTGACCACCGGCTCGGCGGGCACCATCGCCTGCGGGGACTACCTGAAGCAGGTCTTCCCTACCAGCAAGGTCGCCGCCAGCGAGGCGCTCCAGTGCCCCACGCTGCTGATGAACGGCTTCGGCGGCCACCGCATTGAGGGCATCGGCGATAAGCACGTCCCCTGGATTCACAACGTCAAGAACACCGACCTGGTGATGGCGATAGACGACGCCGCCTGCCTGGCCCTGGTGCGCCTCTTCAACGAGCCGGTAGGGCGGGCCTACCTGGTAGAGCAGGGCGTGCCGGAGGGGCTGGTGGAGCGCCTGGACCTGCTGGGCATCTCCGGCATCGCCAACCTCCTCTCCTGCATCAAATTCGCCAAATGGTACGAACTGGGCGAGGGCGACATCGTCCTCACCGTCCTGACCGACTCTATGGAACTCTACGGGAGCCGGGTGGAGGAACTGCGCCAGGAGCGGGGAGAGTACACCGAACGGGACGCGGCAGCGGATTACCACCGCTACCTGTTAGGGTGCACGGTGGATTTCATGGCCGAACTGGGGTACTGGGACCGCCGTCGCATCCACAACCTGAAGTACTACACCTGGGTGGAGCAGCAGGGGAAGACCTACGAGGAAATCCAGGCCCAGTGGTACGACCCGGATTACTGGACGGGCGTCCAGCGGCAGGTGGCGGAGATAGATGCCCTGATTGAGGAATTCAACGCCCGCGTGGGGCTGGTGTACGGGTAAACCGGTGTACTGGTAACTGGTATACTGGTTAAATGGCCGGGAATCGTGCGGTTTACGAAGAAGCGGTACGGCGGGGGGCCGCCCGGGCCTGGGAGCAGCGCTGGGAGGAGGCCATCGCGGCCTACCAGCAGGCGCTGGATGAGTTCCCGGACGAGCCGGACGCGCTGAGCGGATTGGGGATGGCCCTGGCCGGGGCCGGGCGGGCCGAGGAGGCGTTGCCCGTCCTGCAGCGGGCCGCCAGCATGGTCCAGGAGAACCCCGTCCTGCAGGAGAATCTGGCCCAGGTCCTGGAGCGCCTGGGCCGTCCCCAGGAGGCGGCCCAGGTGTACCTCCAGGCCGCCGACCTCTACGTCCGTCAGCAGGCCCAGAGTCTGGCCGTGGAGCGGTGGAAGGACGCCGTCCGCGCCGACCCGACCTGCATCCCGGCCCACGTCAACCTCCTCCGCGTCTATCTGGCTCAGCAGAAACACCGCGAGGCCATCGCCGAGTACCTGGCCCTGGCGACCCTGTACCGGGACCGGGGCGAGACGGAGAAGGCGATGGAACTCTGCCAGTACGCCCTGAAACTGGACCCGCGCCATCCGGACATTCTGGCGTTGATGGACGCGCTCCGTTACGGAATCCCAACGACTGTGGGGACAGGGCCCCTGGAAGCCCTCGCGGAGGAATTGCCGGGAGAGCGACCGGAGGGGGAAACTCCCGTAGAGACGGCCCGACGCACCGCGCTGGCCCAACTGGCCGAAGTGGTCTTTGAGGAAACGCCTCCCCAAACCGGCCCCCTCATCCTCCGCCCCCTCTCCAAGCGGGAGATTGACACGCTGATCAGCCGGGCAATTGACTGTCAGGCCCGGGGCGAAGTGGACGAGGCCGTTGCCTGCTACGAAGAGGTCCTGAGAGGTGGTGTCGTTGAACCGGCGGTCAATTTCAACCTGGGGCTCCTGTATCAGCAGAAACTGCAGTTGGAGGACGCGATTGCCCAGTTCCAGCAATCCGTGTCCAGCCCTCAGTACCGGTTAGGCAGTCTCTTCGCTCTGGGGGAGTGCTACCGGGCGCTGGGACGGATAGACGAAGCCCTGACGCACTTCCTGGAAGTGCTCAAAATCGTGGACCTGAGCACCGTCCGGCAGGACCAGGCCGATGACCTGATTCGCCTGTACGACGAACTGGCCCATACCTACGCCGCGCGCGGGGAACGAGAACAGGCCGTGGAGTTCATCAATACGCTGATCGCTTTCCTCAGCGCGAAGGGCTGGGAAGACAAGGTCCTTCAGGCCCGGCAGCGATTAGACCTGCTCTCCCGCGAGGGGCCGGTATTGAGCCTGGCCGAGATACTGGCCGTCCCGGGCTCGGAGCGCGTCATTCAGTCCCTCGGCCTGGCCCAGGAGTACCTGCGCCGCAATATGGTCCGGGCGGCTATGGATGAGTTGATGAGCGCTGTGGAGCGGGCTCCCACACTCCTTCCGATCCACCGTCAGATCGGAGAAACCCTGGTCGCGATGGGGCGGACGGAGCAGGCGGTGGGGAAGTTCCTGGCGATTGCGGACACGTACCGGGTTCGGGGCAATTTCTCTCAGGCGGTGGCGATGTACGAACGGGCCCTCCGTCTGGCGCCGATGAACATCCCGGCCCGCCTGAAACTGATAGACCTTCTGGTCAGCCTGGGGGAGATTGACCGGGCCCTGGAACACTATCTGGCTCTGGGGGACGCCTACTACCAGATGGCCCAACTGGACCAGGCGCGGGAGAAATACAACGAGGCGCTGCAACTGGCCCCGCGCGGGAGCCCCGACCGCCGTTGGGAGGTCAAATTCCTTCACCGAATCGGCGATATTGACCTGCAGCGGGTGGAATGGCGACGGGCGATTTCCGTCTACGAGCGCATCCGGGACCTGGCCCCGGACGACGAGATGGCGCGCTTCACCCTGATGGACCTCTACGAGCGGTTGGGACGACCGGACCGGGCCATCGCGGAACTGGACGGCCTGCTTCAGCATTACGTGCAGTCTGGAAAAGTTCCAAAAGCGGTCTCCGTTCTGGAGAAAATGGTGCAGGAGAAGCCGGGGGCCATTCCGCTACGGGCCCGCCTGGCCCAACTGTACCTGAATGCGGGGAGAAAAGAGGACGCGCTGCGGGAACTGGACATCCTGGGGGACCTGCAACTTCAGGCCGGAAAGGTGAAGGATGCGATTGCGACCATTCAGGTCATCCTGCGGCTGCGCCCACCCAACGCCGAGGCCTACCGTCAGTTGCTGGAGCAACTGCAGGCCGGGCAGGTTCCGGCGTAAAACCACGAAGGACACGAAGGACACGAAGTTTTTTAATTCGTGAGTTCACTGCAAAAACTCATCGCAGAGAACGCGGAGAGCGCAGAGATTTTCTTAAATATTGCTCTGCGTACTCTGCGGTCTCTGCGATAAAGAACCCTTTTTGCAGTGGAGTCAATTCGTGCAAAAAGGATTATCCCCGCCGCACCACCTCTTCCCGCTCCGGCCCGACCCCGATCAGAGTGACCGGCACCCCGACCGCTTCCTCTATCCGCTCCACGTAGGCCCGCGCCGCCTCGGGCAGGTCCTCCCAGCGGCGGGCCGAACGAATCTCCTCCGTCCAGCCCGGGAGTTCCTCATACACCGGCTGCCAGCGGGCGACCTCCTCAGCCCCCCACTCGCCGGGGAAGCGCTCTATCCGCTCCCCACCTCGCTCGTATGCCACGGCCACCTTCAGCGGCTGAATCCCGGTCAGCACGTCCAGTTTGGTCAGCGCCAGTTCGGTCAGGCCGTTGATTTGCGCCGCGTAGCGCAGGATGGGGAGGTCCAGCCAGCCGCAGCGCCGGGGACGTCCGGTGGTGGTGCCGTACTCCCCTCCGGCCTGACGGATGCGGTCGCCGATGGCGTCGGTCAGTTCGGTGGGGAAGGGCCCGGCGCCCACGCGCGTCGTGTAGGCCTTGGCGACGCCGATGACCCGCGCCACCGCCTGCGGCCCGAAGCCCAGCCCCGTCAGCGCGCCGCCCGCCACACAAGAGGAACTGGTCACATACGGATAGGTGCCGTGGTCCAGGTCCAGCAGGGTCCCCTGGGCCCCCTCGCAGAGGACGGTCTGCCCGGCCGCCAGCGCGCGTGCGACCAGTTCGGAGCCGTCCGTGAGATGGGGGCGGAGCCGCCGGGCCAGGGCGACCGATTCGGCCACCGTCTCGTCCACGGGCAACGGTTCCAGGCCGTAGTGCTCCTGGAGCAGGCGGTTGTGGGCCTGGACCAGGGCCCGCACCCGCTCGCCGAACGCCTCCGGGTCGGCCATCTGGCCGGCGCGCAGGCCCACGCGGGCGGCCTTGTCGGCGTAGACGGGGCCGATGCCCCGGCGGGTGGTGCCGATGGCCTCCCGCCCCCGGGCCGACTCCCGGGCGCCGTCCAGCGCGCGGTGGGTGGGCAGGATGATATGCGCAGCAGCCGCCAGTTTGACCCGCTCCGGGCTCACGTCCACCCCCAGCGCGGCCAGTTCGTCCAGTTCCGCTGCCAGTTGGACCGGGTTGACCACCACCCCCGCCCCGATCAGGCAGGTCACATGGGGGTGCAGGATGCCGGAGGGGACCAGGTGCAGGCGGAGGGTGTGGCCCAGCGCGACCACGGTATGGCCGGCGTTGTCGCCGCCGTTATAGCGGGCGACGATATGGACCTCTCGGGCCAGGTCGTCCACGACCCGGCCCTTTCCTTCATCTCCCCACTGAGCCCCGACAACGATGATTGCCGGCATCGGGGGCCTCCTTTCACCGGACACATTCGTGTCCTGCTCTATTCTACCGGTTCCACCACCTGGGGGGTGACGCTGACGCCGCAGTAGGGGCAGACCGCCCAGTGGAGTTGCAGGGGGCGCTTGCAGGCCGGGCAGGCCTGCTTGAGGCGGGTGTGGCAGACCGGGCAGAGGATGTAATCCGACTTGACCCGCGCGCCGCAGCCGGGGCAGATTTCCGGCTCCTCAATGGCCTGCAGGAGTGCCTCCTGCTCCAGCGAGCGCTCGTAGGCTTCCGCCAGCGTCTCGCGCGGGCGCAGCATCAGGTAGACGATCAGCCCGAAGAGAGGAATGAGCGCCACCAGCAGGGTGGCGACAATCCATGCCAGGACGTCCCGGGAGCGAGCCCGCATATCCCGGAAGGTCCAGATAATGGCCCCGCCGTGCAGGGCGGTGAAAACGACACCCGCTCCCAGCGCCAGCCAGAAAACGAGTTTTGCCAGAGTATCCAGAAGGCCTTCCATAGTCACCCCTTATTGGTTTGCCCCAATGGAAGTATTATACCATTTATCTGACTGATGAGCAACTGCATGGAAGGGAGTGCAGGGCTTATCAGCGCTCTAATCTTGTCCGTTTGTGGCCCCTCACCCCCCTTTGTCCCCCCTATCCCCTTGGCCTGCGGCCAGGGGAGAGGGGGGATTGAAGAGGGGTTTTGCGGCGGGCGGCTTTGCCGCCCGCTCCAAACCCTTATCGGGCCTTCTATGCCCCCAGGGTTTCCCGATAGGCCTCCAGGGTGCGGCGGGCCGTCTGCTCCCAGGAGAACTGACCCGCCTGCTCCAGTGCCCGCTGACGCATCTCGGCGTGGAACGCCGCATCCTGCAACAGTTGCAGGAGCGCGCCCGCCATCCCTTCGGCGTCGTCCGGGGGGAGCAGGATGCCCGCCGTCCCCACCACCTCGGGGATAGAGGAGGTATCGCTGGCCACCACCGGTACCCCACAGGCCATCGCCTCCAGCACCGGCAGGCCGAACCCCTCGTACCGGGAGGGAAAGATGAAAGCAGCGGCGCCCCGATAGATGGCCGGTTTGTCGGCCTCGGATACCGGCCCGGTCCAGCGCACCCATTCGGGCCGCAGCCCTATCTCCCGGGCCTGCCGCCGGGGGTCCGGCGCGAAGGGGGTGTCTCTGGCGGGCAGCCGTCCGGCCAGGACCAGCGGACACTCATCCCCCAGCACCGGCCCGACCCAGGTGTACGTCTGGAGGGCCGTGGCGACGTTCTTGCGCACGTCAAAGCCGCCCAGGTACAGGACGTAGCGCGGGGGCAGGCCGTAACGGGCCCGCACCGCCTCGTCCTCCGGCCCGGGCTCCGGGCGGAAACCGGCATCCGCCGCCAGCGGGATGACCCGCACGCGCTCCGGAGGCACCCCCAGCAGGGTCAGCACGTCCTGCCGGGAGGCCTCCGAGTCCGTCAGGACCCGCGCCGCGCCGGGAGACGTCGCGCTCACCAGGGCGGTGTACAGCCGCACCAACGGGCCGCCCCGGTAGGCCCGCAGGCGCAACGGGATGAGGTCGTGGATGGTGACCACAACGGGGACAGGGGAAACCATCGGGGGGGCCCAGTAGGGGACATGCGCCACACCGGCACCGGCCTGCCGGACCATGCGGGGGAAGATGACCTGCTCAAAGATGACCTTGTAGAGATTCCCCCTCCGCCGGGGATGGAGGAGGACGATGTCCAGTGAGGGAGCCAGCGCGGTCAGATGCCGGACCAGGCAACGGGTGTACTGCCCGCTGCCGGTCTCCGGCTGGTCCCAGAACCAGGCGTTGATGGCAACTCGCATCGGGGGGAGAAACGGGGTTTTGCGGCGGCGGCCAAAGGCCGCCGCCGCAAAACCCCCAACCCATCAGGCCGCCGGGGCTCCGGCGCGCGCCCGCTCCTGCTCCGCCCGTTCCTGTAACTGAGCCCGCAGGGTCCGGATGTCGCGCGGCACCAGGTAGGCCGCGGCGAAGAAGAAGAGGGCGCAGAGAATCCAGGTGGAGACGCAAATCCACAAAATCGCGTCGTGAAGGGTGTAGCGGTCGGCGATGATGCCCGCCAGGAGGGGCGCGGTGGCCGCGCCGGCCGACTCAATGAAGTACTGCACCGCCGCTGCCGTGCTGCGCACCTCGGGCAGGGTCACATCGTAGATGGACGAGGTGACATTGGGCGCGGCGAAGGGGATGAAGAGCGCGGTGATGCAGAGCATGACCAGGAAGAGGAGTTGGTTCTCCGCCGGGATGCCCATCGTAATCCAGAGGAGAACGGCGCCGATGAGGACGGCGGTGGAGGCCACCAGCATCCGGCCGCGCGGCGTCCGCCGGAAGAAGAAGTCCCCCAGCGACCCACCGACCAGGTAGCCGGAAGCCAGCACCAGGACCGCCGGGGCCATCGTCATCAGGACCGCGTCGGAGGAGTAGCCGCGCTCCGCCTCCAGGTAGTAGAAGAACCAGTAGGTGATGGTGTTCCAGGGGAAGACGCCGAAGAAGCCCTGGATGAAGAGGAGAATCAGGCTGCGGATGCGGAAGAGCCCCAGCGCGGTCTTCCAGTTGAAGCGGTAGATGCCGATTTGCTCCAGGTCGGCCAGTTCCGGCTCGCTCCGGCCGCGCGGCATCTCCCGCACGCCGAAGAAGATGACCACGGCCAGGAGAAGCCCCAAACTCCCGGTGATGTAGAAGACGCCCCGCCAGCCGATGACGTCCCGGAGCATCAGCGCCAGGATCATCCCCAGGAGGTAGCCGAGGGGACCGGTCAGTTGGAGAATCCCGTAGACCCGTCCCCGCACCCGGGGGCCGAAGTAGTCGGCGATGAGGCTGTAGAGGCCGGGGTAGGAGGAGTCGTCAATGCCGGTGGAGGCGCGGGTGACCAGGAAGGTCCCGTAGTTGGGGGCGATGGCGTTCAGCCAGGTGGTGGAGCCCCAGATGAAGGACGCCAGCGCCAGCAGTTTGGAGCGGGCGTACCGGTCGTAGAGGTAGCCCCAGATGGGGTAGAGGATGGCGCCGACAATCAGCGCGCCGGTGGAGACGGCGCCCATCTGCGTCTTGGTGATACCGAAGGTCCGCATGATGGGCTCGGTGAGGGGGCCGATGAGGAGTTTATCGGCCTGATGGAGGAGCATGAACGTGAAGAATACGGCGACGACGAACCAGGCATAGCGAGAAGGTCGGGACATGGTTGCCTCCTGACAGGTCGCAAGGTTGAAGGGTCGCAAGTCGCAAGTCGCAGGGCGCAGCACAGGCCGCCGGGCCTGCAGCGCAGGCTTGACAGCCTGCGCCACAGGCGTAGCATAGGCCGCCGGGCCTGCAGCGCAGGCTTGACAGCCTGCGCCACAGGCGTAGCATAGGCCGCCGGGCCTGCAGCGCAGGCTTGACAGCCTGCGCCACAGGCGTAGCGCAGGCCGCCAGGCCTGCAGCGCAGGCTTGACAGCCTGCGCCACAGGCGTAGCGCAGGCCGCCAGGCCTACCAGGTTGTAGGACAACTGCTCGCAGTTGTCCTACAATTTGGCACACCCGCCGGACCGCCTGCGCTACGATGAGCCCAGCAGGCCCTCCACAATGGGATGGAAGCGGACGTAGCGGAAGGCCTCCCCGTAGGCGAAACCGGCCCGCTGCCCGATCTGGGCCGCCTCGGAGCGCAGGGCCCAGGCCATCGCGGCCGCCGGGTCCTCCACCATCGGCCCCAGCGTGGCTCCCAGGTCCAGCCCCGCCAGTTGGGCCTGCCGCACCACTTCCTCCACCAGGAAGCGCACCTGGCTCTTGTGTTCGGCCATCGCGGCGATTTTCTTCTCTATGGTGTCGGTGATGTCCACGATTTTGTTGGCCCCCGCCGGGTCGGGGGTGTAGAAGTACTTCTCCACCACGAAGTGCGGCTCCAGCCCCTCATCCATGTGCTCCGGATGGAAGAGGGGCAGGTGGCAGAAGTTGACTGCGTCTGAGGCGGCGCGGGCGACGGCCCGGTGGTCGGGGTGCACCTCGGCGATGTAGAGAGGGTCCTCGGCGATGACGACGTCCGGCTTGTACTGGCGGATGAGGCGGACGAACTGCTCCCGGAGCAACCCCGGCGGCAGCAGGGCCAACTCCAGGTCGGGGTGCTCCAGGAAGACCGGGGGCTCGGCGCCCAGGACGGCGGCCGCGCGGATGGCCTCCTCCCGGCGGATCGCGGCCAGGGTCTCCGCGTCGTACTCAAAGGAGCCCTTGTTGCCGCTGGACGCGATGACGATGATGACCCGCGCGCCCCCGGCGACCATTTTGGCGATGGTCCCCCCGGCGAAGACCTCCGCGTCGTCGGGGTGCGGAGTGAGAACTAAGACCGTTTTGGACATGTCGCTCCTTTCAGAGTTGGGCCTCTGTAGCGCAGGCCGTCGGCCTGTAACCGGCCCGGCGGCCAGCGCTACGCGGCCTCACTGCAGGGGATTCTCAAACCAGACCACGGCGATGATCGTTCGGAGACGGTTATACTCCTCACAGTTGGCAACCAGGTCCAGGTCGCCATCGCCGTCCACGTCGCGCGGGAGGAACTGGTCCCACTTCTCACCGTTGAAGCGGCCCAGGCCCAGGAAGTCGTCCCCCCACTTGATCACGTGGGAAATCCAGCCCGTCGCCGCCTGCTCCATCCAGAAGACCGCGGCCCGGTCGGCGGGAAGACGCCCGTTCCGGTGCATCAGCGCGCCGATCAGGTCGGGGCGGCCATCGCCGTTCAGGTCGGCGACCTCCAGCACCCGGCCCGGCCAACGGGTGGCCGGGTGTTTGGGAATCGGGACCCGGTCAAAGGCCACTGCTCCCGCACCCCCGCGCTGGCGGAACCAGTAGATGGCAGTTTCGGTCGGGATCAGGATGTCGCTGCGGCCGTCCCCGTCCAGGTCAGCAACAACGGCCTGCTCCTTCCCGACGAACTCCGGCCCCCGATAGACCTCGTGCACGGGCCAGGGCCTGCCGACCTCCGGTTGCCTGCCCGGGTTCTCGTACCAGACGACGTTCTCCTCCTCGTCCGGCGTGTCCCAGTCGGCGTTGCCGTTGACGATGTCCGGGTCGCCGTCGCCGTCCAGGTCGCCGAACTCAAAGCCGTGACCGCTGCGGGTGACGGGGTCTATCTCGTGGCGGGTCCAGCGGGAGAGGTCGCGGGCATCCGCCCCGGGGTTCTCCCACCAGCGAATCCCCGCCCAGACCAGGGAGGGGGAGTCCACATCGCGCCGGCTCCCCCCGGCCGTCCGCGAAGCCCGCCCTCCGGCGACCACGTCGGTGTCGCCGTCCCCGTCCAGGTCGGCGGCGCGGACGGTCAGCCAGTGGCCCAGCCCGAGGGAGGACGGGATGTCGCCGCCATCGCGCCAGGAGGGGCCCGGACCGCCCCAGAGGACGCGGATGCCCGCCGGGGCGTCCGTGTGCTCCACCCCGTGCGCGACCAGGATGTCGGCCCAACCGTCGCCGTCCAGGTCGCCGAAAGCGGCGTTCTCGGCGTTGGGGACCCGGCCCGCGTCTACGGCGGGCCAGGGGGTGTCGGCGGGCGGACCCGGCGGGTGCAGGGCCACCCGGAGGCGTCCCGTGAACTCGTAGTTGGTCAGGTAGTCCTCCCGGCCGTCGCCGTTCACGTCGGCACCGTCCAGGCCGTTGGGAAGCCAGTCGCCGGGATTGTCCACCGGGTGCATCCGCCACTCCTGACCCAGTTCAGGAAACGCCGGATGGGGGTCCTTCCGGGGGACGTAGGGACGGTTCACGCCCAGGACGGCATCCCGTCCGTACAGAAAAAGGGCCAGAAGGACGGGGACCGCCAGCAGGATTCCCACGCCGGTCAGAAGAATTCGGAGCAAACCCCTCACGGGAACTGCAGTTCTCCCCTTGCCCGCCGCTCCTGGGGCCAGAGGGCGTGGTACATAAAACGGTGGAGCGGGGTCTCCACCCCGGCGGCCTCCCCCAGCCGGACCACCGCCCCGACCAGATAGTCCAGTTCCGACGGCCGCCCGGCGGCGATGTCCCGGTGCATGGACGTCGTCCCCTCCGGGGGCATGCCGTCTATGAGGGCCAGGGTGCGCGCGGGCGCGTCGTCGGGCAGGGGGACGCCGCGCGCCCGCCCGACAGCGAAGGCCTCGGCGATGGCGTCCTCCAACATCCGGCGGAGTTGGGGGACGCTGCGCAGCACTCCCACCGGGGCCCGGGTCACCGCGCCCAGACCGGCGAAGGGGGCGATGAACAGGAATTTCTCCCAGAGGGCAACGTGGATGTCCGGGGGGATTTCGGCCCGGACGCCGGCCCGCTCAAAGGCGGCCTGCAGGCGCCGGGCCCGCTCGCTGGGGCGGTTATCCAGTTCCCCGAAGGCCACGTACGGCTCCATTCCGCCGTGGCGGATGTGGCCCGGCTCCGGCACGGTGCTGATGATGCGGCAGAGGCCGCCCAGCACCCGCTCCCGCCCCCAGACGGCGGCCAGTTCGTCCGGCGCCTCCACCCCGTTCTCCAGCGGGACGATGAAGGTCTCCGGCCCGATGAGGGGCCTCATTTTCGGCGCCACCTCCGACACCTGCCAGGCCTTGACGCCGACCAGGACCACGTCCACCGGCCCCACCTCTTCGGGGTTGTCGGTGGCCTGGGCCGGATGGATGCGGAAATCCCCCAGCGGGCTCTCCACATAGAGGCCGTTCTGGCGGATGGCCTCCAGATGCGACCCGCGGGCGATGAAGATGACGTCCTCCCCGGCCCGGGCCAGCCGGGCCCCGAAGTATCCTCCTACCGCTCCGGCTCCGAAAACGGCGATGCGCATGGGTACCTCCCGATGTTCACCGCAGAGAACGCAGAGGGCACAAAGGTTTCTTCTTCGCGCTCCTTGCGCCCTTTGCAGGGCCCTCACCCCACCCCCGGCGGCTGCGCCCAGGTCGCAGGTCGCAAGTCGCAGGGCGCAGGGCCCTCACCCCACCCCCGGCGGCTGCGCCCAGGTCGCAGGTCGCAAGTCGCAGGGCGCAGGGCCCTCACCCCACCCCCGCCGCCTGCGCCCAGGTCGCAGGTCGCAAGTCGCAGGGCGCAGGGCCCTCACCCCCACCCCCGGCGGCTGCGGCGGCACCCCCTCCCCTCTCCCGCTCGGCGGGAGAGGGGAGGGGGCCGGGGGGAGGGGTGAGGGCAGGCCGATTTCAACCGGCGCCCCCGCGCCTTCGGATTTCCTCCACAGCCCGCCGCGCGGCCCGGCGCACGGCTTCGCTCTTATCCCGCCGGGCTATCCGCTTCAGTTCCGGCAGGACGCGCGCGTCCGCCCATTTGCCCAGCGCCCCGGCGGCGCGCTCGCGCACATCCACATCCACCCGCTCATCGCGCGCCAGCGCCAGCAGGTCCTCAGCCCGCCCCAGTTCGCCCAGCGCCCCGGCGGCGCGCAGGCGCACCTGCCCATCCACCTTCTCATCGCGTGCCAGCCCCAGCCACGCCTGGGCCGCTTCTGCGGCCCGTCCCAGGCGGCCCAGCGCCCCGGCGGCGCGCTCGCGCACCCATCCATCCACCCGCTCATCGCGCGCCAGCGCCAGCAGGTCTTTGGCCCGCCTCAGGCGGCCCAGCGCCCTGGCGGCGCGCCCGCGCACCCACCTGTCCAACTTCTCATCGCGCGCCAGAGCCAGCCAGGCCTGGGCCGCTTCTTCGGCCCGCCCCAGGCGGCCCAGTGTCTCGGCAGCGCGCTCGCGCACCTCCTTGTCTACCTGCTCATCGCGCGCCAGCGCCAGCAGGTCTTCGGCCCGCCCCAGGCGGCCCAGCGCCTTGGCGGCATACTCGCGCGTCCAATCGTCCATTTGCTCATTGCGCGCCAGTGCCAGCAGGATGGGGGCCGCCTCTTCGGCCTGCCCCAGTTCGCCCAGCGCCTCGGCAGCGTGCAGGCGCACCCGTCTATCCACCTTCTCATCGCGCGCCAGCGCCAACAGGTCTTCGGCTTGCCCCAGTTCGACCAGCGCCTCAGCAGCGTGCAGGCGCACCTGCCCATCCACCTTCTCATCGCGCGCCAGCGCCAGCCAGGCCTGGGCCGCTTCTTCGGCCCGCCCCAGGCGGCCCAGCGCCTCGGCGGCGTGCACGCGCACATCCACATCCACCCGCTCATCGCGCGCCAGTGCCAGCAGGATGGGGGCCGCCTCTTCGGCCCGCCCCAGTTCGCCCAGCGCCTCGGCAGCGCGCTCGCGCATCCATCCATACATCCGCTCATCGCGCGCCAGCGCCAGCAGGATGGGGGCCGCCTCTTCGGCCCGCCCCAGTTCGCCCAGCGCCTCGGCGGCGTACTCGCGCACCCACCCTTCCACCTTCTCATCGTGCGCCAGCGCTAACAGGTCTTCGGCCCGCCCCAGGCGGCCCAGCGCTTCGGCAGCGCACACGCGCACCCGCCTATCCACCTTCTCATCACGCGCCAGCGCTAACAGGTCTTCGGCCCGCCCCAGTTCGCCCAGCGCCTCGGCGGCGCGCACGCGCACCCACCCATACACCCGTTCATCGCGCGCCAGCGCCAGCAGGATGGGGGCCGCTTCTTCGGCCCGCCCCAGGCGGCCCAGCGCCTTGGCGGCATACTCGCGCGTCCAATCGTCCATTTGCTCATCGCGCGCCAGCGCCAGCAGGATGGGGGCCGCTTCTTCGGCCCGCCCCAGTTCGCCCAGCGCCTCGGCGGCGTACTCGCGCACCCACCCTTCCACCTTCTCATCGTGCGCCAGCGCCAGCCAGGCCTGGGCCGCTTTTTTGGCCCGCCTCAGGCGGCGCAACATCTCGGCGGCGCGCTCGCGCACCCATCCGTCCACCCGCTCATCGCGCGCCAGTGCCAGCAGGTCCTCAGCCCGCCCCAGTTCGCCCAGCGCCTCGGCGGCGCGCACGCGCACCCATCCATACACCCGTTCATCGCGCGCCAGTGCCAGCAGGATGGGGGCCGCTTCTTCGGCCCGCCCCAGGCGGCCCAGCGCCTCGGCGGCATACTCGCGCGTCCAATCGTCCATTTGCTCATCGCGCGCCAGCGCCCGCAGGCCATCCCCCGCGCGCGGGAAACCCCGCAGTTCTCCCAGGAGGGAAATCGGCCAATCCTCAACTCTCGCTTTACGAGCCCTGTCCAGCAGGCTATCTATGATGGCATCGGTCAGGCCTCCCTCCACCGGCACCCCTTCGGCCAGCACGGTCCCGGCGAAGCGCAAGCCCTCCTCTCCCTTGAGCCAGATGCGCCGGACCAGCGGAGTGACGTCCTGCCCGGCGTCGCTCAGGAGACTCAGCGCAAACAGCGCCACCTCCTGCCAGCGTTCCTCCCCCCAGCGGGAGACGGCCCGCTCCCAGGCCTGCTCCAGGTCGTAGCCGTCTTCCTTCCGGCACGCCCGCACCAGGGCCCAGGCCGCCAGGTACTCGCGGAAGGTGGGGTGGATGAAGTCGCAGGCCTCCCCCCGGCGGGTGAAGACGCCGCTGCGCCGCGCCATCACCTCCACGAAGCGGGGGCCCTCCGCCTCCGCTTCGTCATCGGAAAGGCGCAGCGCGTCGCGCAGATAGGCCGCTGCCTCCTGCTCCAGGTCCCTGAGGGTGAGCCCCGGTCGTTCGGTCATCGCCAGCGCCAGCCGCGCCAGGCCAAATTTCGCCACACGGCTCACCCGCTCGCCCAGTTCGGCGCTCAGCCCGCGCCCCTTCGCCTCCTCCAGCCAGATGTCCACGAACTGGTCGTAGAGGGCCGAGCGGCGCCCGGGCAGCGCGCCCCGTTCCCCGTAGACCTTCGCGGCGATGGTCAGGAGGAGCGGCGTGCCGCCCAGCGCCCCCGCCCGGACGCGCGCAAACTCCTCCAGGAACTTCTCTGCCCCTTCGCCGAACCACCGGGAGGCGAACGCGCGGGCCTGCTCCGGCGTGAAGGGCAGCAGATCGTAATGGCCGAAGGTCCGCTCGTCCAACTCGCCCGGCGAGTAGCCGGAGGGCCGGGAGGTGACCACGATGCGGACGGGGCCGAGGGCGGGGAAGGTCTCCCGGAGCCAGGCCATCAGGCGCGGCCGCCTCTCGGCGGGCACCTCGTCCAGCCCGTCTAACAGAAGCAGCCAGTTCGCGTCGGTCTGCTCGGGCCAGCGGGTGAAGAAATCCTCCGGGAGGTCTCGTTTCGGCACCAGTTCACCGGTCACGGCGCGGCGCAGCCGCTCCTCCAGCGAACCCGCCTCCTGCGCGGCCAGCCGGCGCAGCGGGATGAGGAGGGGGAGGTGCGGGGCGTCCAGCCCTACCTCGTGCGGTCGGTCCCACGCGCGCTGGGCCAGTTGGCGCAGGAGGGTGGACTTCCCCGCGCCCGGCTCGCCCAGGATGAGGACGTGGGGCGGGTCGTGTCGCCGCATCACGTCCGAAATGGAGAGAGGGCCCTCTGTCGGGTAACTGCTCGCAGTTGCCTCACGGTCCGGGCGCATCTGGGGGCGCGCCTGGAGCGGGACGTACACCTCATCCAGCGTCCGGGGCGGGCGGATGTCGTGCAGAGTGAGATACGGAAGTTCGGCGCAGTATCTGCGCACGTCCTCCAGGTAGTCCTCCACCGCCTGCGGAGGGTAGAGGGGAATCGCCGGACAGGCCTGGTGGAGGGTCTCGGAGGTCGTCGCCCATTCCAGCGGCGCGCCTTCCAGGTATTCGTTGACCATGCCGACGACCCGCCCGGTCTCCAGGTCCAGCACCGGCGCGCCGCTCATCCCCTCGCGAATGGGCCGGGCGTCCATCTGGAGCATGGGCCGCTTTCGGGGGTGCGGCACGACGCCGCGCAGTTCCCCCTCCGCCCAGGCCACGTCGTATCCGCCCCCCAGAGGCGGGAAGCCCAGCGCGCGCATCCGATGGCCCTTGCAGGCGCGGGTGGAGCCCAGCCGGGCGGGCCGGACGCCCTCCGGGAGCGGCGCGCCCTCCGGCTGCAGGGAGAGGATGGCGACGTCGTCTCCGTCCGGCTCGCGCCAGCCGTCGCGCAGCACCTCGGCCTGGCGCGCGGCGCCGCCGCGATGGAAGACGACGCGCACGCGGCCGCCCGGCCCCGCGCCACAGGCCTTCACCACATGCGCGCAGGTCACGGCCAGGGTCTCCGTCACCAGGAAGCCCGTGCCCCGGGTCCGGCCCGCATCATCACAGATGCGCAGGACACATACTTCAAGGTCCAGCACTCTGACCCAACTCCGGCTTCTTTTCCTTCTTCCAGGTCAACCTGACCGAGTAACTGGCCTCGGTGCCCGCCCGGGCCACCACCAGGGTGTTCAATTCCCCCGAGGCCTTGAGCCCGAACGTAATCTCCACCTCGTCGGGCGGGTCGTGCAGGGAGAGGTGGCGGACTTTTTCCAGGATGACCAGCGCCGCCTTGCGCGCGTTCTCCACGGCCTCCTCAAAGGTCTGCTGAACCTTTTCCACCACCTCGCCCACGCCGGCCTTGACCACCTCCCTCCCCGGCTCGTCGGTTTCCACCACCTCGCGCACGCCGGCCTTGACCACCTCCCTCCCCGGCTCGTCGGTTTCCAGAATGACGGTACTGCCGTCGGGCAAAGGGAACTCCACGTAGCGGCTCATCGGACCTCCTCTGTAGATAACTGCGCGCAGTTGTCCTACAACCGGGCATGCTTCTCCGCGTGGAGGTGGAGCACCCGTTCCTGGACCTCGGCCAGGTAGCGGCCCTTGAGGGGGAACCAGTGCAGGATGGCCGCGCCGATGACCAGCGCCACGCCCGGGATCAGGCCGATGAGGACCTTGATCCCGAAGAGGGCACTGGCGGGCTGGTCCAGGTAAATCTGACCGCCGTGGGCCTCCCGGGTGACGAAGCCCGTGGCCTCCAGGACGAAGGGGATGAGCGCCAGCGCCACCGACTGGGCCGGTTTGGTCAGCAGCGCGTTGACGCCGAAGAACGCGCCCTCCCGCCGGACCCCGGAGCGGAGTTCGTCCTCGTCCGCCACCTGGGCGAAGAGGACGTTGGTCAGCGTCTGGGGGCCCGCCAGCCCGAACCCCGCCACCGCCAGGCAGACCGGGATGAGCGGATTCGGCACCACGGCGATGAGGACCAGGGCGATCCCGGCCACCAGCAGGAGGAGTTGCTGCGCGCCCGCCACCCCGAACCGTCGGCGGATGGGCGAGGTCAGCGGAACGCCGATGAAGAGGGGGATGAAGACGGCCGCCAGAAGGAGAATCGCGTTCACCCGGAGCACGTAGTCCGCCAGGTAGAAGAGCATCCCCACCACCAGCGACTGCATCAGGATGGACATGAAGTTCTGGCTGACCAGGAGGAGGAAGGACTTGCTGGTGAAGGTGTAGCGGATGGCTTCCTTCAGCGGCAGCGGCTGGTCCACCCGGTAGAACTCCGGGCGCTCCTTCACCTTCAGCGTTGTGGCGATGACCAGCAGCGCGCTGACCGCGCCGACGACGACCATAGAGACCTGCAGGGGCAGGAAGGACGGGGAGGTCCCGGCCTTGGGGCGGAACATCTCCGGGATGATGAACCCCAGGAGGAAGCCCAGCAGTCCGAAGAGGGAGGCGGAAATCTGCAGGTGGTTCCGCTCGGCGTCGGACTCGCTCACCTCCGGCAGCAGCGCCGAGTAGACCAGGCCGACGATGGTGTAGCAGGTGTCGTAGAGGAGCATGGTGGTCAGCATCCACCAGAAGAGGGCCACCTGGCCCGCCCGGGCGGGGGCCAGCCACACCAGGATGAACGTCAGGCCCAGGAAGGGGGCGGTGTAGCGCATGTAGGGGATGCGCCGCCCCCGGCGGGAGCGGGTGCTGTCGGTGATGTAGCCGAAGATCGGGTCGTTCAGCGCGTTCCACACCGCGTAGATGGCGGAGGCAAGCCCGATCCAGCGGGCCTGCAGGCCCAGGTAGTCCTGGTAGAAGATGGGGAGGAGGGCCCCGTAGGTGCCGGAGACCAGGGAGGTCCCCAGCGCGGCCAGTCCCCAGATGAACTTGTAACTGGCGCTCAGCCGGACCGGTGCGATGGTTTCGGGGGTGGCGGAAGTGTTCATGATGGCCTCCAGATTCAGGGCGCAGGTCGCAAGTCGCAAGTCGCAGGGCGCAGACGGGCAGGATGGTTACGGCAGTAGCGCGGTTCGGGGAAGATTATAGCACCGAACAGACAAAAGGCAATGGGCCGCGGCGTGCAGGACAACTGTGAGCAGTTGTCCTGCAACATTCCCGCCGGGCACACGGTTGACTATCGCTTAAATTGTGGTATGCTCAACAAACGGCGAGGTGGAGAGAATCGGGGTTTTGCGAATGAAAAATAATCTTGACTCCACTGCAAAAAGGGTTCTTTATCGCAGAGACCGCAGAGTACGCAGAGCAATATTAAAGAAAATCTCTGCGCTCTCCGCGTTCTTTGCGATGAGTTTTTGCAGTGAACTCAATCTTCTTTATTGGGGCTGCGGAAGCAGCCAGGGGCCTATGCATAGACGATTTCAATTGGCGTGAATGGTTATGGAGCGAACCGTTCAGAAAAACCAGGGGACAGGCAGCGCAGGCCAGGAAATCCTGCCGCCCCACTTCCGTCACAATTTTACCGCCCTGCTGACGGACTACGTCTTCTTCGGGGTGGCCTATTCCCTGCTGAATCCCAACACTGTCCTGCCGGCCTTCGCCCGCACGTTGACGGCGTCGGAGCCACTGGTGGGGATGGTCAGCACCATTATGGCGGCGGGGTGGCTGCTGCCCCAGGTGCTGGTGGCTGCCGTCATCGGGCGGAAGCCCCGCAAGAAGCCGTACCTGGTCCGGGCCATCTACACCGGTCGGCCCCTCTACTTCCTGCTGGCGCTGGTCATCTGGGCCGGCCTGACCCGCTATCCCGGCTGGATGCTGGTCGTCTTCCTGGCCGGCATCGGGCTGTTCAACGTCCTGGACGGCATCGCTTCGGTGGCCTGGTTTGACCTGATGGCGGCGACGATACCGCCGACCCGCCGGGGCCGGCTGATCGGGGCGGGACAACTCATCGGCGGACTGGCCGGCATCGGTATCGGCGGGCTGGTGGGGTTCATCCTCTCCCACCCGATGCTGCCGTATCCCAAAAACTACGCCGCGCTCTTTGCCCTCGCCGGGCTGGCGCTCATACCTTCCACGATTGCCCTGACCCTGCTCCGGGAGCCGGAGAGAAGTGCCCCCCTCTCTTCTGATACTTCCTTCAGTTTCCGCAGCCAACTCCGGGAGGTCTGGAGAGGATGGCCGGACTTCCGGCGGCTGGTCTTCGGCCGCTGGCTGATCGGACTCTTCGGTCTGGCGATGCCCTTCTACATCCTGCACGCGACGGAGGTGGTCGGCCTGCCGGAGGCGGTGGTCGGCTGGTTCGTCTCGGCACAGATGGTGGGGGGCATCGTTGCCAGCATCGGGCTGGGCTGGCTGAGTGAACGCTGGGGGCCCCGGGCCGCGATCTGGGCCGGTGCCTCCGCCACTCTGATCAGCCCGCTCCTGGCCCTCCTCATCCACCTGACCCGGGGCGGCTGGATCAGCCAACTCTATCCCCTGGTCTACTTCTGCTTCGGCATCACCAACAACACCTGGATGATGGGGATGTTCAACTATCTGCTGGAAATCGCGCCGGAGGACCGCCGTCCCCTCTTCGTGGGCCTCTACAACACCCTGGGCGGCGTACTGGTCCCCGTCTCTTTCCTGGGCGGCGTGCTCCTGCGGCTGACCTCCTACCCGTTCCTCTTCGCGGTGACCGCTGCGGGCGTTGCAGGGGGGCTGTGGATGAGTCTGAGGTTGCGGGATACGCGGAGATAGACGACAGACCACAGACCACAGACCACGGACGACAGACGACGAGGGTAGCGCAGGCTGTCAGCCTGCACGGGCCACGGACGACGAGGGTAGCGCAGGCTGTCAGCCTGCACGGGCCACAGACGACAAGGGTAGCGCAGGCTGTCAGCCTGCACAGGCCACGGACGACGAGGGTAGCGCAGGCTGTCAGCCTGCACGGGCCACAGACGACAAGGGTAGCGCAGGCTGTCAGCCTGCACGGGCCACGGACGACGAGGGTAGCGCAGGCTGTCAGCCTGCACAGGCCACGGACGACGAGGGTAGCGCAGGCTGTCAGCCTGCACGGGCCACGGACGACAGAGGAGGATGCCGATGGAAGACGTTCGGTTGCATTCCTCACCTGCTTCCGGCACACCCCACCGGACGGGCTCCCTGCGGTGGGTCTTCCGGGGGACCGCTCTGCTTCTGCTCTTCGGGCTGGGGGTGGCCGTTGGGCCGGCGCTCCACCGCTGGCTGACGGACCGGGAGACGGTCCAGGCCTGGGTCCTGGCCCTGGGCCCCTGGGGGCCGCTGGGGAGCATCCTGCTGAATGCCGCGCAGGTCCTGCTGGCGCCCGTCCCCGGCCAGGTTTTCGGTCTGGTGAACGGCTACCTCTACGGCGTCGCCCGGGGCACCCTCTACAGTTGGCTGGGCGTCCAGTTGGGCTCGGCGCTGGCCATGGGGCTGGGCCGCTGGCTGGGCCGCCCGCTGGTCGCGCGGCTGGTCGGCCCGGCGCGGCTGGAACGGTGGGACGGTCTGGCCCGGCGGCGGGGGCCGACCTTCTTCCTGCTGGTCTTCCTGCTGCCGTTCCTGCCGGACGACCTGGCCTGTTTCGTCATCGGACTGAGCCCCCTCCCCATCCCGTACATGCTGCTCCTGGCCGGGGTGGGGCGGCTGCCCGGCCTGATTGTCGCCAGTTGGGTGGGGGCCAACGCGACCCGTCCCCCGGCGGAGGTCTGGGCCGGGCTGGTGGGCGGCGCGCTGGCGCTGACCGGCCTGTTCGGGCAGTACCGGGAGCACGTGGAGAACTGGCTGGTGCGAATGGTCACCGGGCGTGAAACGTGAAAAGTGAAACGTGAAAAGTGAAACGTGAAACGTGAAACGTGATGAAGCGATAAGCGATACGCGATAAGCGATAAGCGATAAGCGATTAGCGATATGCGATAAGCGATAAGCGATTATTGAGGTTCGCCTTGCTATAGTAACAAATTTGAGGGGCGGTTTCCCTCGGTGCTTATGCAGGGCTTTGGGCCCCTCCCCCCTTCACCCCCCTCCCCATCGCTTCACTCTGGGGAGGGGGGATGAAGAGGGGATTTTGCGGCGGGCGGCCTTGCCGCCCGCCGCAAAATCCCCCCAATTCCCCCTCCCCTCTCCCGCTGGGCGGGAGAGGGGAGGGGGTCAGGGGGAGGGGTGAGGGCCCAGGTGCCCCCAAGCACCACCCCAGGGGTTGCTTTAAAAAAGCAAAACTCAATAGCAATAAGCGATACGCGATTAGCGATTCGCGATTCGCGATACGCAATAAGCGATTCGCGATTCGCGATACGCAATAAGCGATTCGCGATACGCGATTCGCGATACGCGATAAGCGATTAGCGATACGCGATACGCGATGTTCATAGACGAAGCGACCATCTACGTGAAAGGTGGAGACGGCGGGAACGGCTGTGTGGCCTTCCTGCGGGAGAAGTACGTCCCCTTCGGCGGACCGGCCGGGGGTGACGGCGGCAAGGGCGGGGACGTCATCCTCTACGTGGACCCCCACCTGAACACCCTCTACCGCTTCACCCGCCAGCGCCACTTCCGCGCCGGGCGGGGCCAGCACGGACGGGGGAAAAACCAGCACGGGGCCAACGGCGCCGACCTGCGGGTGCCGGTGCCCCCCGGGACGGTGGTCCGGGATGCGGCGACCGGGCGAGTGCTGGCGGACCTCACCGAGCCGGGACAGGAGGTGGTGGTGGCCCGGGGAGGGCGGGGAGGACGGGGCAACGCCCGGTTCGCCACCCCGTCCTATCAGGCCCCCCGCATCGCCGAGAACGGGGAGCCGGGGGAAGAGCGCACCATCCACCTGGAACTGAAACTCCTGGCCGATGTGGGACTGGTGGGGAAACCCAACGCCGGAAAGTCCACCCTCCTGGCGGCGGTGACGGCGGCGCGGCCCAAGATAGCCCCGTACCCCTTCACCACCCTGGAGCCCCACCTGGGCGTCGTCGTCCTGGAGGACGGGACGGACTTCGTCATGGCCGACCTGCCCGGACTGATAGAGGGGGCCAGCCAGGGCCGGGGGCTGGGGCACGAGTTCCTCCGCCACGTGGAGCGCACCCGTCTCCTCATCCATCTGCTGGACGGGACGGCGGAGGACCCGCTGGGGGACTTCGCCGCCATCAACGCCGAACTGGCCGCGTTCGGCCACGGGCTGGACCGGAAGCCCCAACTGGTGGCCTTCAACAAAATGGACATGCCCGAGGCGCAGGCGCGCTGGCCCCAGGTGCGGGACGCATTGCGGGCCCGGGGCTACGAAGTCTTCCCCATCTCCGGCCTGACCCGCCAGGGAGTGCGCGACCTCCTCTGGGCGGCCGCGCGGCGGCTGGCCGAACTTCCCCGGGCGCCCGAACCCGCCCCCGAAATCCCGGTCTTCCGGCTGGAGGACGACGAGCGAACGTTCTGGGTGGAGCGGGAGGCCGACGGCTGGCGGGTCTACGGGAAGCGGGTGGAGCGGCTGGCCGCGATGACCCCGCTGGAACTGGAGGAGGCCGTCTACCGGCTCCACCGCTCCCTGGAGGCCATGGGTGTGCTGGATGCCCTGCGGGAGGCCGGGGTCCAGCCCGGGGATACCGTCCGCATCGGGAAAGTAGAGTTGGTGTGGGAAGAAGATTAGGACGTGCCAGGCACTTCTACAGTGTCTGGCACGTTCAGATACGGAGGTGACCATGCCCGCGATAGACCTTTCCGACTTCCTCTGCCTTCACTACGAAGAGGTGAACCCGACCGGCGCACCGCCCGTCCTCCTGCTGCACGGGCTGGGCTCCGCCGGTGGGGACTGGCTCCTCCAGTTCGGCCCCCTGGCCCAGGCCGGGTACCGGGTGCTGGCCCCCGACATGCGGGGCTTTGGCCGTTCCAGTGCCCCGCCCGAAGTGACCGTCCAGGCCATGGCCGGGGACATGGTGCTGTTCCTGGAGCGAGTGGGCGCGGTTCCGGCCCACGTCGTGGGCATCTCTATGGGCGGGACCGTGGCCCAGCAACTGGCGCTGGACCACCCCGAAATGGTGCGGCGTCTGGTGCTGGTCAACACCTTTGCCCGCCTGCGCCCGCAGAGTCTGAGCGGCTGGCTCTACTTCCTGGCGCGGGCGGCCCTGAGCAACCTGGTCGGCCCGGAGCGACAGGCCGAAATGGTGGCCCGCCGCCTCTTCCCCCGCCCCGACCAGCAACTCCTGCGGGAGAACATCGTCCGGCGCATCACCCAGACCAACCCCTGCGCCTACCGGTCCGCCATGCGCTCCCTGATGCGCTTTGATGTCACGGGCCGCCTGGGCGAACTGCGCATGCCCGTCCTGGTGGTGACGGGCGCGGAGGACACCACAGTGCCCCCGCCGGTCCAGCGCGCTCTGGCACAGGGAATTCCGGGAGCCCGCCATGTCGTCGTGGAGGGAAGCGGTCACGGCATCATTGCCGATAACCCGGATGCGTTCAACCGTATTTTGCTGGAATTCCTGGCAGAAGAGAGAGGCTGCATTTGAGCAATCCAGCAGAACGATGTATAATTCTCCGCGGTTGCAAAACCAGCGGGATGCGCAAAATGACGGTCGTCTCCGTTGTGGCATGCGAAACCTATGACCCTGGGGCCGTCCGCGGGGCGCTGGAGGCAGCGCTGGCCCCCCTGGGCGGCATGGGCCGCTTCGTCCGGCCCGGCATGCGGGTGCTGCTGAAACCCAACCTCATCGCCCCGCTCCCCCTGGACCGCGCCGTCACCACCCATCCGACGGTCGTCCGTGCCGTCGCCGAAATGGTGCGGGAGGCGGGGGGTGAGGTGTGGATTGGCGATTCCCCCGCCGGTCCGGTGGGCAATCCCGATTCCCTCTGGCGGCGGACCGGTATGGCGGAGGTGGCGGCGGCGACCGGCGCGCGGCTGGTCCCCTTTGACGGCGTGGAGTGGCGCCGCCTGCGGGGGCAGGACTACTTCATCGCCCGGCCCGTCTTCGCCGCCGACCTGATCATCACCCTGCCCAAACTGAAGACGCACACCCTCACCCTCTACACCGGCGCGGTCAAAAACCTCTTCGGCACCATCCCCGGCACGCGCAAGCGGGAGGTCCACTTTCGGGCCCCCGCCGTCCCCGATTTCAGCCGGGCGCTGGCGGACGTCCTGGAACTGGTCCGGCCGGGGCTGGCGATTATGGACGGCGTGGTCGGGCAGGAGGGGAACGGCCCCGGCGCCGGTGGGACGCCGCGAAAGTACGGCTGTCTGGCGGCATCGGCGGACCCGGTGGCGCTGGATACGGTGCTCAGCCGGGCCATAGGCTGTCGCCCGGGCGAGGTGCTCCACTTAGCGGAGGCGGCGGCCCGGGGGCTGGGGGTCGGAGACCTGGAGGGGATAGAGGTCGTCGGCGACCGACGGGCGCTGGATTTCGGTCCGGTCCGGCTACCGGTGGTCCAGCGGGTCCTGCGGGTGCCGCTGCCGGGGTGGGTGGCGGCCCCGCTGCGGCGGGCCACGCGGGTCCGCCCCCGGCTGACCGCTCCGGCGGACTGCGTCGGGTGTGGGCGCTGCGCCGAGGCCTGCCCCCGGGAGGCCATCACGCCCGGCCGCCCGCCCCGTTTCCAGTTGGACCTGTGCGTCGGCTGTATGTGTTGCGCGGAAATCTGCCCTCAGGGGGTCATCGCCCCCGACCGGGGCCCCCTGGCCCGCCTGCTGGGGCTCCGCTAACCCTTCACGCTTCACGTTTTACGTTTCACGTTTTCACGCTTCACGTTTTCACGTTTTACGTTTCACTCCATGTACGAAGAACTGGAGCGAGTCTATCAGGCCATTCTGGACGCCCTGCGCGCGGGGAAGCCCGCCGCCGTGGCGACGGTGGTGGAAGTGGACGGTTCGGCCCCCCGGGGCGCGGGGGCCAAAATGCTCATCATGGCCGACGGGACGACGGTGGGCACTGTCGGCGGGGGCGGCGTAGAGGCGCGGGTCATTGAGGAGGCCCGGGCCGCCATCGCCGAGGGCCGTTCCCGGGAGGTCGTCTACCGGCTGCGGGACCCGGCGCGCGGTGACCCGGGTGTCTGCGGCGGGGACATGCGCATCCTGATTGAGGTCCTCCCGCCCCGGCCCACGCTGCTCATCCTGGGCGCCGGACATCTGGGCCAGGCAGTGGCCGAACTGGGCGCCTTCCTGGGCTACCGCATCGTTGTAATGGACGAACGGCCCGGCCTGGCGACGCCGGAACGGTTCCCCTGGGCGGAGCAGTGCATCACCGGCGACCTGGCCGAAGAGGTGGCGCGCTTCCCGGTGGACCCCCACACCTACGTGGTCATGGTCACCCCCCACTACACCGGCGACGCGGCGGTGCTGTCCGCGCTGGCGGACCGCTCCCCGGCGTACGTGGGCCTGGTGGGGAGCCGCCGCCGGACTGCCCTTACCTTCCAGAAGGCCCAGGAACTGGGCGTCCCGCCGGAGTGGCTGCAACGGGTCTACACGCCCATCGGGCTGGACATCGGCGCCGAGACGCCCCGGGAGATCGCGGTCAGCATCCTGGCCGAGATCATCGCCGTCCAGCGGGGGAAAGCACCGTCCCCATGACCGTTCAACTACCCCAACGGGAAATCCGCCGCAGTTTCGTCCTGGGGGTGGTGAACGGCGCGCTCTTTGAGTTCGCCGAGCGGCTCATTGACCCCCCGCTGGTGCTGACCTGGTTTGTCAGCCGGCTGACCTCGTCCAACCTGCTCATCGGGCTGGTGGCCCCGCTGGGGGACGCCGGGTGGTTCCTGCCCCAGGTCTTCATCGCCGGCCTGGTCCAGCGGATGCCCCGCAAGATGCTCAGTTACACCCTGGCGGCGGTGGTCCGGGTCCTCTCCTGGCTTCTGGTGGCGGTGGCCGTCTGGCTGGTGGACGACCCGACCCTGTTACTGGTCACCTTTTTCATTCTGTACGGCGTGGCCCGGCTGGCGGCGGGGCTGGGGGGACTGGGCTTCTTTGAGGTGGTGGCGAAGACCATTCCCCCCAACCGGCGGGGCAGTTTCTTCGCCTGGCGGTTGCTGACCGGGGGACTTCTGGCGCTGGGGGCTGGCGCGGTCACGCGGGAGGTGCTCAATCGCTTCGCCTTCCCCCACGGCCACGCCCTGCTCTTCGCCATCTACACCGCCGTCATCGTGCCCGCCATGCTGGCCTTCATCCTCATCCGGGAGCCGCCGGGCACGGCTGTCCCCACCGCGCCGACGCTGAAGCAGCAACTGCGGCGGGCCGGTCAATTCCTGCGGACGGACGCCGTCTTCCGGCGGTACATGGGGATGCGGACGGCGCTGGGGCTGGCGGGCATCGCCCTTCCGTTCTATGGCGTCTATGCCCGCAACGTCCTGGGGGCTCCCGAGGGAATGGTGGGCATCTACGTGGCCGTGCGGGTCGCCGCCGGACTGGTGGCCAACCTGCCCTGGGGCGCCGTGAGCGACCGGAAGGGGAACCGTCTGGTGACATTGTGGCTGGCGCTGGGGAACGGGCTGATCGCCCTGCTGGCGTTGGGGCTGGTGGGGTGGGTGGCCGTATCCCCCTACCGGGGCCCGTGGCTCCCCTATCTGGCCGTCCCGCTCTTTCTGCTGAACGGCGCGCTGGCGCCTGCCGGGGCGCTGGTGGGCAATAACTTCCTGCTGGAACTGGTGCCGGAGGCGGAGCGGCCCCTCTACCTGGGGCTTTCCAACACCCTGATCGGCATCGTCGTCCTGATTTCCGGCTTCGGCGGGCTGGTGGTGGACCTGCTGGGGTACGCCGGGCTGTTCGGCCTTTCTACCCTTCTCTGCCTGCTGGCCTGGTGGTGGGCCCGAGGCCTGCCCGAACCCCGGGTCGGTCAACCGCCCCCGGCTTAACCGCAAAGGGCGCAAAGGACGCAAAGATTTCCCATCACGTCTTCACGTTTCACGTCTTCACGTTTCACGTCTTCACGTTTCACGTCTTCACGTTTCACGTCTTCACTTTTCACGTCTTCAGGAGGTCTTCCTATGCCATACCGGGATACCTGGGCCTCATGCCGCCAGTGCGGCCGACAATTCGTCTTCACCGTGGAGGAACAGCGACGGCTGGCCGGGCTGGGGTTTGAACTGACCCCGCCCGACCTCTGCCCGGACTGTCTGCGGGCCCACGAGATGACTCCAGGCCCCCATCAGGGCATCGTCAAATGGTATGACCCGGAGAAAGGGTACGGGTTCATCATTCAGCGCAGTGGGAGCGAGATATTCTTCCATCGGAGCGGCCTGGCGCCGGGCACGCCGGAGACCATCCCCGATAAAACGCGGGTGCGGTATCGGATTCAGCCGACCGGACGGGGACCGCAGGCGGTGGACGTCGCGCTGGAAAAGTAGACGACAGACCACAGACCACAGACGACAGACCACAGACAACGGGCGATAGGAGACCCTGACGGAGGGGGAGATGAAAGTCGTGCTGACTCAGAACGTTCCCAACGTGGGGCGCGTGGGCGATGTGAAGGAGGTCGCCGACGGCTATGCCCGCAACTATCTGATCCCCCGGGGGCTGGCCGTCCCCGCCACCGAGGGGACAGTCCGTATGGTGCAGGAGCAGAAGCAGGCGAAGGCGGCGAAGGCGACCCGTCAGGCGCAGCGGCTGGCCGCGCTGGTGGAACGCATGGAGCAACTGACGCTGACGTTCCAGGCCAAGGCCGGCCCGACCGGTCGGCTCTACGGTTCCATCACCCCGGCCGACATCGCCGAGGCGCTGGAGCGGGAACTGAAGATGCCCTTTGACCGGCGCAAAATCCTGGCTGACCCCCTGCGCGACCTGGGCGACCACACCGTCCAGGTCCGGCTGAGCGGCGACCGGATTGTGTCGGTGCACGTGCGCATTGAGCCGGAAGAGGCCGGACGGCCCAAAGGTTAGGGGTTAGTGGTCAGGGGTTAGGGGTTAGAAAAATCGGCTAACCCCTGACGGCTGACCCCTGACGGCTAAATTTCTTCGTGCCCTTTGTGTAACCTTCGTGTCCTTCGTGGTTACGATTTTCCCAAATAATGAAAGGAGGCGCTATGGTCAACGTCACCTGGTACGGTCACGCCTGCATCGGCATAGAGGTGGGGCCCCACCGCCTGCTGGTGGACCCCTTCCTCACGGGGAACCCGCTGGCGGCGGCCTCCCCGGACGCTCTCCAACCCGACTACATCCTGGTCTCCCACGGCCACGGCGACCACGTGGGGGACGCGCTGGAGATCGCCCGCCGCACCGGGGCCACTCTCATCAGCAACTTTGAAATCTGCAACTGGTTCCAGGCCCACGGCCACGCCAACGTCCATCCCCACCACATCGGCGGCGGCTATCCCTACCCCTTCGGCTACCTCAAACTGACCATCGCCCACCACGGTTCCGCCCTCCCCGACGGCTCCTACGGCGGCAACCCCTGCGGCTTCTTCATCCGGACCGCGGAGGGCCCCCACATCTACCTGGCCTGCGACACCGGCCTCTTCTACGACATGAAACTCATCGGGGAGGAGGGGGTGGACCTGGCGGTCCTGCCCATCGGCGACAACTTCACCATGGGCCCGGACGACGCGCTGCGGGCGGTGAAACTGCTGACGCCCCGCAAGGTGGTCCCCATCCACTACGACACCTTTGACATTATCCGTCAGGATCCCCATGCCTGGGCCGAGCGGGTACGCGCGGAGACCTCCGCGGAGCCGGTGGTGCTGAAGCCGGGGGAGAGCATCGCGCTGTAGCAGGCGTGGATGGACGTGGGTGGTTCTCGTTCAACTGCAAATAGCACAGGGGACGCAGAGAGATTCTGCGACAGCGCGCACACTGTTGGGAGCGGGCGGTGCGCGTTATCCACGGCGATTGGGGAGCCGTCCGACCTGCTCCCTGGGAGGCGTAGAGATGAAACCCTGGCTGCGCGGACTGTTGATCGCCCTGGGCGTCCTGCTGGTCATCCTGCTGGTCGGCCCGTTCCTGGTGCCGGTGCCCCCGCTGGAGGGGACCGTACCGCCGGAGCAGTTGGCCGACCCCGACAGCCGGTTCATTGAGGTGAACGGCATCACCGTCCACTACAAAATGGCCGGTTCGGGACGCCCGGCCCTCGTCCTGCTGCACGGCTTCGCCGCCAGCACCTTCTCCTGGCGGGAGGTCATCGGGCCCATGTCGGAGTGGGGGACGGTCGTCGCCTTTGACCGGCCCGGCTTTGGCCTGACGGAGCGGCCCCTGCGGTGGACGGGCCGCAGCCCCTACAGCCCCGAAGCCCAGCCCGACCTGACGGTGGCGCTGATGGACGCGCTGGGGATAGAGCGGGCGGTCCTGGTGGGTAACTCCGCCGGGGGGACAGTGGCGCTCCTCACCGCGCTGACCTACCCGGAGCGGGTGGAGGCGCTGGTGCTGGTGGACCCGGCGGTCTACGTGCGGGGGATGACGCCGGCCTGGCTGCGCCCGTTCCTGAACACCCCGCAGATGCGCCACCTGGGGCCGCTGCTGGCCCGCCAGATTCAGGACTGGGGGGTGGACTTTGCCCGCTCCGCCTGGCACGACCCGGAGAAACTGACGCCGGAAATCTGGGAGGGATACACCAAACCCCTGCGCGCAGAGAACTGGGACCGGGCCCTCTGGGAGGTCACCCGGGCCAGCCGTCCCCTGGGGCTGGAGACGCGGTTGGGAGAGGTCCGGGTGCCCGTACTGGTGATCACCGGCGACGATGACCGCATCGTCCCCACCCAGCAGAGCGTCCGCCTGGCGGGAGAAATCCCCGGGGCCCAACTGGTGGTCATCCCCGAATGCGGGCACGTCCCCCAGGAAGAGTGCCCCGGGCCGTTCCTGGAGGCGGTGGAGGCGTTTCTGAGAGGCAGGTAGGCCCCTGGCGGGACTATCTTTTTGGGGAACGGGTGTACATCATCCTGAGTCTGGTGGCCAAGACCGTGCTGGCCTGGATCATCTGGTTCGGCACGCTGGCGCCGGTATAGGGGGAACAATGGCGCGGGTTGCCGTCCACACGGAGGCTCCCGACTTCGCCCTGGAGGATTTTCGGGGGCAGACGGTGCGCCTCTCCGACTACCGGGGGAAGAAACACGTCGTCCTGGTCTTCAACCGGGGCTTCATGTGACCCTTCTGCCGCCGGCACATGGCGCAGTTGCGCCAGGACTACCCGGAGTTTGTGAAGCGCAACGCCGAGGTCATCGTGGTCGGGCCGGAGGGGCCGGAGGCCTTCGCCCGCTACTGGGAGGAGGAACGGTTGCCCTTTGTGGGGCTCCCGGACCCGGAGCACGTCGTCCTCAAGCGGTACGGGCAGGAGGTCAACCTCTTCAAACTGGGGCGGATGCCCGCTCAGGCCATCGTGGATCGGGACGGATTCGTCCGCTGGATCCACTACGGGCACTCCATGAGCGACATCCCGTCCAATGAGGAACTCCTGGCCCTGCTGGACGGTCTGGCCTGATGCGGGTGCCGGCAGGGGGTCCCTTCTGCGGCGGCGGCCTTCGGCCGCCGCCGCAGAAGGGCCGGGCCCTACCCGGGACCTGTCCCGGTGGAGCGCCAGTACTCCACCAGCCGCCGGATGCGGATGCGCTGGGCCCGCAGCCAGCGCCGGGGGCCCAGAATCGCCTTCCCGAACTCCGGCGGGCGGTCGGGGAGCCGCTGGAGTTTCCCCTCCGCCACCAGACGGTCCCAGAAGGCGAAGAACCGTTCCTGGAGTTCCTCGTTGCTGAACTCCGTCCCCCGCTCGTAGACCTCACGGGCCAGTTGTTCAATGTAGGCCGCCGTTTCGTTGATCAGTGTCTCCACCGGCTCAAAGACGATGCCCCACCCGTAGACCGGGTCCAGGGGCATGGAGCCGAACTCCATCGGGGAGGGGGGACGAACTTCTCCGGTTTCTACCCTTTCCTCGGTCATAGTCTCGCTCGCTATCCAATAACAAGTGCTGAAAACCCCTGTTTGGCGATAAAACAAAATTCTGGATCATTCGTGCCTCTCTCTCGCTTGCCTTTGGCATCAGGCGAGAGGAGGGGGGAAAGAGGGGGTTGTGCGGCGGGGGGCGCAAGCCCCCCCCCCCCAACCCCCAAAAAAA
>Ga0272448_1000738_pt1 | contig 47935 bp, 50 predicted proteins | sample YNPCB0191_FD_202220 | JGI IMG/M metagenome (GOLD analysis project Ga0272448, IMG submission 202220) | Hot spring sediment microbial communities from Yellowstone National Park, WY, United States - YNP-CB-019-1 | ecosystem: Environmental > Aquatic > Thermal springs > Hot (42-90C) > Sediment... | reverse complement strand
CAGGTTGGGGCTCTTATGCAGAGGGAAGAAGTCCAAAGGCAGAGAATCTTAACGCTGTAGCTATACCAGAGCTCAAACGTCTGGCAAAAGAGGATAAACCATTCTTTCTATTTTTAAGACATATGGACCCTCATGCCCCATACCTACCTCCAGGTCCTTTTGAGAGGATGTTTTATGATGGAGATGAGTATGACCCTGATAATAAATCCTTAGAACCTGTGTATGCATTTAAGCCATTCCGTGATTTTTTCCTTACATGGTTTCCACCTGGATGTACAGATAAAGACTATATAATAGCCCAGTATGATGGGGCTGTAGCCTATATGGATGCCTGTATAAAGAATATCTTTGCAACTATCGAGTATCTGGGGATAGAGGAAGAGACTCTTGTAGTAATAACAGCCGACCATGGAGAAACCCTCTATGACCACGATTGTTACTTTGACCACCATGGACTTTATGATTGCACATTAAGGGTTCCCCTTGTATTTAAATTTCCAGGGAAGGTCCCATCTGGAAAGAGATTTAACGATTACGTTCAGCTTAAGGATATTATGCCTACTATCTTAGAGCTTATGGGGATTGAAACGAGTATCAGATTTGATGGTAGAAGCCTTGTCCCTCTTATGAGAGGAGAGAGGATTGAGGCTGAACCAGAATTTTATATAACAGAATGTACCTGGATGCGTAAACATGGATGGCGTACTCCTGAATGGAAGCTTATACATGCCCTTGAACCTGATTTCCATTTTAAACCAGAGATAGAACTCTATAATCTAATTAAGGACCCAGAAGAAAATCATAATCTTGCCGAGGAAGAACCAGAGGTTGTTAAATTCTTAGAAGATAGGATGTATGCACATATAAAGAAAAGAGAAGAAGAAACAGGTAGGACAAATCCTATGTATACAAATTTAGACTGGCATGGATTTGAAGGAAGAGGACCATTTAAATCGTCTCAAGAGGCTTATGATACCCTATATATAGGTTCTCCTGAGGCAGCAAAGAAGATACAGGCGTTACTGGCGGAGAGAAATAGGAAATGATATTTGTGGAGGAAATGATATGTTAAGGGTATGTGTGATAGGACTTGGACCGATAGGAAACTTGCATGCTGATATATACAAAACGGATGAGTTAGCTGAACTTGTAGGGGTCTGTGATATTATACCTGAACGTGCAGAGAAAGCTGGTAAGAGATTGGGAGTGCCCTGGTATACAGATGCTCAAAAGATGATCTCAGAACTTTCACCTGACCTTTGTAGTATCGCCACAGGTGGTTATGAGTATAGTAGTGACCATTTTGAACCAACTATGCAGGCACTGGAGGCAGGCTGCCATGTCTTATGTGAGAAGCCGATATGCAATGATATAGAGAAGGCTAAAAAGATGGTTGATCTAGCCAGAGAGAAAGGCCTCTGTTTTGGGATCGATCTAAACCATAGATTTACCCCAGCATTTAGAGTTGCCAAAAGATGGTTTGATGAAGGTAGGATAGGGGATCTACTCTTTATAAATATGTCTCTATGGATAGGTAAACCACAGGACTTTGAATCCCCGTATTATCATCTAAAAGCCTTAAATCCCCATTCTGTAAACATAATGCAACAATTTGGTGGACCAGTAGATAAAGTCCAGTGTTTTGCAATGAAAGCCCCAGGAAGGAGTATCTGGTCTACAGCGTCTATAAATATGAAGTTTAAGAATGGGGCAGTGGGTCATCTTACCAGTAGTTATGATATAGAACGGGGTCATCCTATGGAAAGATGTGAGGTGGCTGGGATAAAGGGTCGTCTTGTAATAGAAGATATGTGGAAAGAAGCAGTTTTATATCCTGCAGGCAATCTAGAGAAAACAGTTTACACAAACCCAATCTTTGGCGGTTTTAGAGACTTCAATGATACATTTAGAGATAGGATACATAAATTCCTAGAGGAGATAACAAATGGAAAAAGACCTGAGGAGATAGATGGCTCAGGAGTTGAAGGTTTAGAGGCTCAAAGAGTAATAGAAGCAGCTATCAGGTCTCTAGATACAGGGAAGGTTATCAATGTAGACGATATAAGATAGGGCTGTATAGCCCTATCTTATATAAATCTCTGCCTTTCTATCCACTCATCCCAAGTTAGATGCATCTCTTTAATGACATTTTCTACCCATCTTTGAGCAGGGAGACCTTTAGATGTCTGAACCATTATAGGGTTAGGCTTATTTCCCAATTTACTATCAAGCCATCTAACTAATCTAAGTTCTAGTTCATCTACGATATCTTTCTCTTTATCATATAAATTATTTTCTTCTCTAGGGTCATATTTAAGATTAAACAATTCCTCAGGGGGCTTTTCATATAGACCCTGGTCTATCGTCTTTATAAGCTTCCATTCCCCTGTTCTGATAGCTATGCTAGCTCTCCATGTGCATTCTGTAGATACAACCTCTGTATAAAGCTCATTGCATTCCCCTTTTATTAAAGGTAGAAGAGACTTCCCTTCTAATCTTATATTTTTCTTGATATTGAGTATGTCTAATATGGTAGGCATTATATCTATATGCTGAACCAGGGCTTCAATTCTTCTATCAGTAAATCTATCTCCAAGCTTCATTATAAGAGGGATATGGATAGTAGGTTCATATAACCCTTGATGGTCAAAGAAAAAGTTATGTTCAGTCATATTTTCCCCATGGTCTGAGGTTATTATAATTGTGGTGTCTTCTTCTATCCCTAGAGTTCTAAGGTACTCTAGTAGTTCTCCTATTGAATCATCTGCATACCTTATTTCTCCGTCATATTGGGCTATTATATAATCTGCATCTGTAGGGTTATCTAACAAATCATAGTGCCATTTTTTAAAGAAAGGATAAGGTATCTGTCTTTTAGCTTCATCCATACTCTTATTATTTGGGTCAAATGGGTCCTTTCCTCTATAAAAAATATCCTTATATATCTCTGGAGGTAAATAAGGTGAGTGAGGGTCCCAATAATGTAAAAACAGGAAGAAGTTCTCCTTATAATGCTCTTTAAGCCATCTTATGGCTTCATAAGTTATCTCTTCTGCCTTGATAGAATGAGTGCTCTTTGACTTAGGATTTATATAATACTCATAGCCCTTTGCAAACCAAGGTTTTATATTAAATAGGTTATCAACTGCTGCAGTTCTATAGTCATTATCTTTAAGTATCTCTGGCAATAGAGGTATACTGGAGTCAAGAACCTCATCTGAACCATGTGATACTATCTTGTGGGTAATACTATGCAACCCGGTAAATATGGTAGTATGAGCTGGAGTAGTAGGGATACCCTGAGCAAAAGCATTAGAGAACAATATCCCTTCTCTTGCCAGCTTATCTATATTAGGGCTTGTATTGAACTTATACCCATAGCAGCTTAAATGGTCTGCTCTTAAAGTATCTATATCGATTAATAAGACCTTCACAGGACCTTCTCCTTTCGTTTCATTAGGCTTTTAGAGCGCCACTTGTAATTCCTGCAATATAGTACCTCATTGTAAAAAGAAATAGAGTTACTATGGGGATACTTGCTATAGTATATCCGGCAAAAAGTGGACCCCATGCTGCACTTCCTGAATATCTGGTCTGAAAAACTACCAGACCAACTGTTATGGGGAACAGTTCTGCCTTTGTTACTGTAACAAGGGGCCAGATATACTCATTCCAGGTATTGAGAAAGTTCATAAGGGAAACTGTAAAAAGTATAGATTTGGATAGAGGTAATGCTATATTTAAGAAACATTGGGTTTCAGAGGCGCCATCAATCTTAGCCGCTTCAAATAATTCCTTCGGAAGGGATGAGAAAAAACTTCTCAGTATAAATATAGGCATAACCTGTCCTCCTGCTATATATGGCAATATAAGAGCCCAATAGGTATTCAATAATTTCAGGTCTCTAACCACCAAGAAGCGAGGTACAAGGGTCAATATACCTGGTATCATAAGTAAAGATAAGAGTAATATAAATATCCATTCTTTGCCTGGAAAGGTAAATCTGGCAAATACATAGGCATCAATTGAAGATAGGATAAGAACTCCTAACATAGTGATTATACTCACTAGTACTGTATTTAATAGGAATGGAGAAACCTCTTTCCAGGCGTCAGCATAGTTTCTATACTCTAAAGAGGAGGGAAGTCCAAAAAAGTTATGTAATACCTCCTCTGTAGTTTTAAAGGAAGATACAATCATAAAAATAAATGGATATAGACTTATAAAGATGAGAGTAACTATTACTATATGTAATGGCAAATCATGCCAAAGTTGTTTAGACCTTCTATCCATCAGCTCTCTTCTGTAGTTTTAATATACTTCAAGTTTATATATGTAAGTAATAAGAGGATGGAAAATAGTATCACCCCTATGCTGCAAGCATATCCCATCTTATTAAAATAGAAGGCATTATTGTATAGATATAGACCAGGGACCATAGTACTATTTCCTGGACCACCGTTAGTAAGTACCATTATACCTACATATCCTTGTAGGGCATTTATAATACTCAGTATAAGAATTAGTTTTATCTGACCAACTATAAGTGGTACATCTATGAACCTTATCCTGTTGAAACCAGTAACCCCATCGATCTTAGCTGCATCAAATATATCTGAAGAGATATTCTGTAACCCTGCTAAAAAGATTAGAAACCATAAACTAGAGATCCATGGAAAACCAAGGAATAGTATTGCATAGAGAGCGGTAGAGAAATCACCAAGCCAAGCTCTACATAAACTTGATAGACCTACAATTTTTAAAAATTGATTTAAAAGCCCATACTGGGGATTATAGACAAACTTCCATACCAAAAGGTTTACCATAGAGGGAACGACCATAGGTATGACAAATAAAGCCCTATAGATATAGGCTAACCTTACATTGAATATATTAAATACTAATTCTGCTGCTGCAAGAGGGATAGTAATAGCTATTAATACCCTGAATATGGTGAGAATGGTTATATTCTTAGCAGAGATAGACATTACAGGGTCTTTAAGGAACAACTGGGTGAAGTTTTCTATCCCCACATATCTAGGTAATGTAAATCCATCCCAATCAAAGAAGGAATGATATACAGCAGAAAAGGCTGGATAATATTCAAAGATAAAAAGTAAGATAAAAGTAGGAAGAAGCAACAGATAGTAATTCCTCTTTTTGAATATCTCTCTTAAGAGACCCTTCATTTTTCTTTAATTATTTCCTTATTCCCCACTCTGGATGTGCATCTATGAGTGCATTTGCTGCCTTTTCCATCTCTATCTGTATCTGGTCACCTGCTTGCTGGAGGGTTAATTTATCAGCTAGATACTGCTGAAGTATTTGATAAAAAGACTCAGCATACTCTCTAGTTAAACCCCTGTAGAATGACTCTACTCTAAATACACCTCTTTCTAACGACTTAACAAATGGTTCTAATCTTTTATCTAACCCCTTTCTTGCCTTTAATGCAGGAGCAGCCGCTCCTAAATCGTTTGCCATAGGGATGTAATTTTGAGGGGCTGTTATGAACATTAACCAATCTATAGCCTCGTTAAGCAGTCCTCTATCCTTAGTGGTTGATGGAATTATCCAGGCTCCTGCACCAGTTACTCCTCCCACTGCTGCTGCAGAGATGCCGGTAGCATATTTAGAGCTTTCTTTGGTAATCCTAGGGAAATAGAATAGACCGTATTGGAACTTTCTTAAAGGGTCCACTTCTACAGGCTTTATCTGTGCTGCGCTCTCATACATCATAGCTGCTTGTCCATTTATAAAAAGCATATAAGCACCCTGAGAGTCTACCCCAAGATATCCATCCTCCCAGTACTTAGACCACTCTTTAAAAAGCCTCAACTGTTCCTGCCATTGTGGGTCCTTAGCACTGTATACTCCCCTTTTTATCGCCTGTACTAATTCCTTTTGGCTTATAGCAGAGGCCTCTATACCGGTTCTCTTTACTGGTCCTTTAACCCCCTTAATTTCAGACATCTTAGAATCCAGTATCATATCCTGGATGGTTCTGAGGCTCCAGTTAGCCCTCATTTTTTCTCCTGCCATAGGGAATGCAAATGGTATATACCCTGCCTCTTTTATCTTAGCTTGAATATCCATAAACTCTTTCCATGTAAATGGAACTCTTACACCGACCTTTTTAAAGATATCTTTGTTATAGAATATTGCTGTCCCTGTTATACCAGTAGGGAGTACATACTGACTCTTTCCGTCAGGAGCTTTTCCTGTAGCTATGGCTATTTCCAGGAATATATCCTTCCAATGCTGATTCCCTTTAACATATGGATTAGGTTTTTCAAGGAATGGGGCTAAGTCTATATACCATCCCTTATATGCATTGCGATTAACCTCAGAAAATAGCTGTTGTGATATCTCTGGAGCTGTTCCTCCCGTTAACTGGGTAGTTAGCCATACATCTGCATCCATACCCTCAGGAGGCCTCACAAATTGGATATCTATGTCAGGATGTAATGCTTCATATTCTTTTTCTAGTTTCCATAGATAGGTAGGTGGATCCCATCTATCAGTACTGAGCCTTTCTCTGGGATAGTACTCCCTGGCATCCATTTTGATGACTTTTTTTTGAGCAAAGCTAATAGAGTAAGAACTGACTATAAAGAACACTAAAGAGATTAAAAAAATAATCCTTGCCCTTTTAGACATTATTAAAGTCCTCCTTCTTTAAATAATCAATTCTAATTTTCCTACAAGGATATTATATAGAGACAGATGGAAATGTCAAGCTTGTAAATCTATTCTAGTGTATAATTATAGATATAAATTGGTTATTTAGATGGAGGGGAAAATGGAACTGGATAGACTTTCTCAAGAAGTATGGGAAAGAAAGTATAGGTGGCGTGACGAAAAGGGTATAGATGATAATCTAAAACGTGTAGCTGTATCAGCTAGTATGGTAGAAGAGACGGATGAAAAACGGAGATTCTGGGAAGAGAAGTTTTATGAACTTATGAGAGATACCAAGTTTCTGCCTGGTGGGCGGATCTTGGCTGGTATGGGAACAACGATGCAGCAAACACTATTTAACTGTTTTACACTGCCGGTTATAGAGGATTCTATAGAAGGAATATTTGATGCAGTAAAGTTAAATGCTATTATCCATTCCTTTGGAGGTGGTACAGGGGCAAACTTTTCCACATTAAGACCTGAAGGAGCAGAGGTGAGGACAAAGGGTGGGATAGCCAGTGGCCCTGTATCTTTTATGACCGTGTTTGATGCAGAAACAAAGACTATCACCACCGGTAACGCCCGTAAAGGGGCAAATATGGGACTTTTGAATGTAGACCATCCTGATATAGAGAAGTTTATAACCGCCAAACATACACCAGGGGTTCTTACTCAGTTCAATATAAGTGTGGCAGTAACTGATGAATTTATAGAAGCGGTGGTAGATGACAAAGACTGGGAACTAAAATTCAATGGAAAGGTATACAGAGTAGTAAAGGCAAGAGACCTGTGGAACCTTATTGTAAAGAGTGCCTATGACTACGCCGAACCTGGGGTAGTCAACCTCTCCACTATAAATAGATTGAATAATCTCTATTATATGGAAGAGATACAGGCAACAAATCCTTGTGGGGAGCAGCCCCTTCCTCCCGCCGGATGTTGCCTGCTGGGAAGCTTTAATCTTACCCAATTTGTCCTAGACCCATTTACAGAGAGTGCAAGGTTCGATCTAGAGAGATTAAAAGAATATGTTCCTGTTGCAGTAAGACTCCTTGATAATGTGATAGAGATAAGTAGATATCCTGCTCCTATCTATGAGGAAGAGGAGAAGAATAAAAGACGTATGGGGATAGGGATTATGGGATTGGGTTCTGCATTAGCTATGCTTGGGGTAAGATACTCTAGTCCAGAGGGGAGGAAACAGGCTGAACTTGTTATAAAGACGATAAGAGATTCTGCTTATACTGCATCTAGTCTACTAGCCAAAGAGAGAGGTCCGTTCAAGTATTTTGATAGAGAAAAATATCTTCAAGGGGAGTTTATAAGACGTCTTCCAGAAGATGTAAGAGGGCTTATCAAAGAGAATGGCATTCATAACTCCCATCTTATAAGTATAGCTCCTACCGGGACACTTTCCGTAGTTTCCAACAATGTTTCAAGTGGAATAGAACCTATATTTAGTGTATCCTATAAAAGAAGGGTGAAGGTATCCTCTGACTCTATAAAGGGTGATATCTTTGAAGAATATGAGGTAATGGATTATGCGTATAAACTTTTCCGGGAAGTCAAAGGGGATAAGTCCATCCCTCAGTATTTTGAAACTGCTTATGATATTACCCCTGAAAACCATCTGGAGATGCTCAAGACGGTAAGTTATTATGTAGATTCCAGCGTCTCCAAGACGATAAATGTACCTAAGGATTACCCTATAGACTCATTCTTTAACCTCTTTTTAGATGCTCTCAGGTCAGGGGTAAAGGGATTAACTGTTTATAGGGAAGGTTCCAGGGAAGGTATTCTTATAAGAGAGACAGAAGAAAAGGCAGTTAGAAGAGGAAAACCAGAAAGACCTCATAAACTTAAAGGGACTACTTATAAGATAAAAACCCCTAGAGCCTCCTATTATATTACACTTAACGAGATAGAAGAGGCTGGTAAAAGGAGACCTTTTGAGATATTTATAAATACCAAGGATGCATCAAGTATTCCATGGATTACTGCCCTTGCTAGACTTATGAGTGCAGTATTTGTAAGGGAAGAAGACCCATCATTTCTTATAGATCAACTCAGAAGTATCATTGACCCTAATGGTGGATACTGGAGAGATGGCAAAAGGATACCATCTGTACTCTCGGATATAGCAAATGTGCTAGAGGAGTATTTGACAGACCTTGGTAAGATAGAGAAAAAAGAATCTAATCCGCAGCTTCTTATATGTCCAGAATGTGGGCAGAGGACGTATCTTCTAGAGGAAAGTTGCGGGCGATGTCTCTCCTGTGGATATTCGCAGTGTAGCTAGCTAAAGTTTATATCCGAACCTTCGTAGGAGGGATTTCCTCTCTTCTATATCCTTTTCCGTTTCTACACCTAAAGGGGAGGCTCCGTCGATAACTCCAAGGATGCCCTTCCCCTGTTCTGTCTTTGCAACTATCACCTCTACTGGATTGGCTGTAGCACAATAGATGTTGCATACTTCCTGGGTATCCTTTATTGCCCTTAATATATTTATAGGAAAGGCATCCTTTATAAAGATGATGAAAGAGTGTCCTGCTCCTATTTTGAAAGCATTTGTTTTTGCTAAATCTAGAAGTTCAGGGTCATTCCCTGCGAATCTTACCAGTCTAGGTCCTGATGATTCACAAAAGGCGATCCCAAACTTTATTGCTGGAACAGAGCCTATTATTGCTTCATAGAGGTCTTCTACAGTCTTTATAAAATGAGACTGTCCCAGGATAAAATTATAACTATTAGGGTTTTCTATCCTTATAACCTCAAGCTCCATATACACCTCCAAGATTTTTTGATTAGATTATATCATAAACTGCACCTATTCATTTAAAACTCTTATCTTAGTAGATACCAACATAGAGATAACTACAATTGCCGTACCTAATAGGAACATCGTTTGATAGTTGAATCTTTCCCAAAGCATTCCTCCAATGATAGGTATTGCTACTGCAGCTATATGATTTACCGTTGTCCCCATAGAGATATTGGGGGAGAGGTCTTCAGGGGAAGATATCTTGGCTATATAAGTAGTCAGCGCTATACTAAAGTTAAATAAGAAATTATCTAGACAGTAGAGGAGAGAGAGGACCGATACAGAACGGGTGATCACATAACCTATGAATATAAATAGCACACCTAAATAGCTTAGAACCAGGATATGCCTTTCTCCAAATCTATCTATAAGTTTTCCTGCATTTGGTGCCATTATCATATTTACAGTACTATTTATTATAAGAAGTAGGGCAACATATTGGACTGGTACCCTGTATATTTTTGTCAACACAAAGAGGGCAAAGGTGGCAAATATCTGTCGTCTAGAACCGTCGAGAAAGTTTAATATGTAGTAGAGCGTATATTTCCTCTTGAACACTAAGGGTGGTGGGTCTATGGTAGTTCTTGGGGTGTATGGAACTTTCAATATCAGGATTGAACTTATCAATGGGAATACCCCTGCCAGTAGATAGTAACCTCTATAAGGTATCTTGTTCCCTAGTATAAACACTATAACCATAGCTGTTAGACTGGCAAATGAGGAACTAGAATTTATATTCCCTAGGCTCTTTCCCCTCTCACTGTCTGTGGCTAAGCCTAATGTAAATATGGGGCTTAATGTCATCCAACAGTGTAAGCCCAAACTCCAGGTCACCCCGGCTGATATAAGTCCAGTAAGGTCTGTTACTCTAGAGTATAGACTGAATCCTATCCCTACAAGAATAAAGGATAAAAACGCTAGATGCTGTTTTCTTAGAGAGATAAGAAGAGCGGTGATAAATGCCATAAGTAAACCAGGTGTTTCTCTAAAGGCTTCCAGGATACCTAATTGACTGGGCTCGAGTTTTAATTCCTGGGATATAAAATTGTTAAATATAGAACTGTTCAACCCTACGCTTAGATTTAAGAAGAAAACAGTAAAGATAAGTAGCAAGAATCCCCAATTCTTTTTCATTGCATTCCTCTTCCTGGTATTTGAGTTAGAACCATTCCTAAGAGTATAAGAGCTGCTCCAATAATACCTGAAAGTCTTAAGACCTCTCCTAGAAGTAAATAACCAAATACCCCGCCAAATACCGGTTCAGTAGCAAATATAAGGGCTACAGTGGTAGGATTTATCTCTTTTTGAGCAAGAGCCTGCACGTAAAAGGCTATTGCAGTGGCAAATATAGCAGTGATTAAGATTGCCCATATAGCAGTAGAAGAAAACTTGATATGGATATTCTCTTTAAAGAGGAATATAGAAAACCAACTTAATACTGCCACAATTATTACCTGGGTAGTAGCGATTACTCCAGAATCTCCGTCTGGAGCTATAATCCCTATGGTAATTATCTGAGATGCAAAACATAATGCGCATAGTATTGTAAGGAGGTCCCCGTAATTAATAGCTATAGTTTGGATTCCGGTAAGAAGCCATAAACCTACTGTAGAAAAGATTGCTCCTAAAGCTGAGAAAAAAGGAAGCCTTCTTTTCATAAAGATGATCTCCAAGAATGGTACAATAACTACACTTAATCCTGTAATAAATGCGGCATTGGAGGCAGTAGTATACTTTAGTCCTACTGTTTGGAGAGCATAACCTAGGAATAGAAATATGCCACCCAGGAGATAAGAAAATGGTATAGGATGCCCCTTGAAGCTTCTTCTAAATATAAAAAACATAATGATACCTGCTATAGTAAACCGAATGGCAAGGAAGTAGAATGGACCTACACTCTTTAATGCCTCTTTTATTAAGGCAAATGTAGCTCCCCAGATGATAGTAACAAATAGTAATGAACTAAAAAGTATATAGTTACGTCTCATAATTTATTATAATATCATAGAATGCAAGCCCAAAAGGTTTTTCAAATTTTTTGCGTAATAAGGGGGTTTTAAGAATATGAATAGGACAAGCGTCTTGTCTGCCCATTAAAAAACTACGCACAGGCTAGAAGCCTGTGCTACCAGAATTAAAATAATCCATAAAGGTTTATAAGGCTCTCTTATCGAACCTATTTGCCCATTCCTACCCTTTGAGCCTGCTGAAGTATCTTGCCTTCAGTCTTTATTGATGGAGCCACTACCAGTTCAACCTGATGCATATCCTTTATATTTAGAGCCCCACAGACCCCCATAGAGTTCTTGAGTGCTCCAACAAGGTTTTGGGTTCCATCTTCTGTCTTTGCAGGTCCAAAAAGGATCTCCTTTAAGGTACCAGTAGTTCCGGCATAAACACGTGTTCCTCTAGGAAGGGCAGAATGACTCATTGCCATACCCCAATGGTATCCTTTCCCGAATGCCTCCTCAGCCCTTGCCAGGGCTTGTCCAAGCATTACCCCATCTGCTCCACATGCTATAGCCTTGGCTATATCTCCACCAGTATTCATACCACCATCGGCAATTACCGCTACGTACTTACCAGTCTTATGGTAGAATACATCTCTTGCATAAGCAACATCAGCTATGGCAGTTACTTGAGGTACCCCAATCCCTAAAACCTGCCTAGTAGTGCAGGCACCGCCTGGTCCTACACCTACAAGTATTCCATCTATACCGGTAGCAAAAAGTTCCATAGCTACATTATAACTTACTACATTCCCGGCTATCACAGGCACAGAGATATTCTTGATAAATTTTTCCAGGCTCAATGGGGTATAATTTTTTGCCTTATGCCTTTCAGTTATTACTGTAGATTGTACAACAAATACATCCACTCCTGCCTCTACAGCTATCTTAGCCATTCTCTCTGCTTCCTGTGGGATAGAGGAACAGGCAGCAATAACACCTCTTTCTTTTATCTCTTTAATTCTCTTATAAACCAATTCTTCCTTTATTGGTTCTCTATATATAGATTGCATTACTTCAGTGGCCTTATCTTGAGGAGCAGAAATGATCTTCTCTAAGACCTCTTTTGGGTTCTCATACCTAGTCTGTATACCCTGCAGATTTAATACGGCTAGACCACCTAATTTACCCATTACTCCAGCAAAATAGGGATCCACTATTCCATCCATAGCAGCTCCCAGTATCGGGATAGAAAATACAACCTCCCCTATATTTAGAGAGACATCAACAAGCTCTGGGTCTACAGTAACATCTCCAGGCACTATAGATATTTCTTCAAATCCATATGACCTTCTAGCCCATCTTCCTTTACCGATATCAATTTCCATTTAAATCTTACACCTCCAAAAGGATCTTTCAAATTTCTAACTATTCTATCACTTTACGGATTAAAATCAACATTAAGGCGTTTACGAATCTATACTAATATGATACAATTTCTTAAAATTCGTAAGGAGGAAGGATATGAAAAGAATCGCTAGAGATATCATTGAACTGGTAGGGAATACCCCCTTAGTAAAACTTAACAGGATAGTGAGGGATGTGAAGGCTACTGTAGTAGCTAAACTAGAATCATTCAATCCGGGGGGAAGTGTAAAGGATAGAATAGGAGTGAGTATGATAGAGTCAGCAGAAAAAGAGGGGAGGATAAACGAGGATACTGTCATCATTGAACCAACAAGCGGAAATACTGGGATAGCTCTCGCCTGGGTATGTGCGGTAAAGGGATATAGATGCATTTTAGTTATGCCAGAAACAATGAGTATAGAGAGGAGGAAATTGCTTAAAGCATTAGGGGCAGAACTAATTCTTACCCCTGGAGAGAAAGGGATGAAAGGAGCAATTGAAGAGGCAGAGAGATTGGCAAGTTTGCATCCCAACTATTTCATTCCATATCAGTTTAAGAATCCGTCAAATCCTGAGATACACAGAAGAACTACCGCTGAAGAGATATGGAGGGATACCAATGGGGAGATAGATATCCTGGTCAGTGGGGTGGGAACAGGTGGAACATTAACAGGAGTGGCAGAGGTGATAAAGGAAAGAAAACCATCATTCAAAGCTATAGCAGTGGAACCTGCAGACTCACCAGTCCTCTCTGGCGGGAAGCCTGGACCTCATAAGATTCAAGGGATAGGGGCAGGATTTATTCCCGAGGTGCTAAATCTAGACATCATAGACGAGATAATAACAGTGACCAATGAAGATGCCATAAATACCTCAAGGAGATTAGCCAAAGAAGAGGGGCTTATTGTGGGAATATCAAGTGGAGCGGCAGCCTATGCAGCGATCCAGATAGCCAAGAGAGAGGAAAATATTGGTAAGTTGATAGTGGTAATCCTTCCGGATACAGGAGAAAGGTATCTCTCCTCAGGAATCTATGAGGACTGAGATATAACATAGAGCCCTGAAGTGGCGAAGAAGTTAGGGCACAGATTGATAATTCTATCCCCAGCAAGATAGAATCTCCTATCTATTTTTATACCTTTAATACTGCAGTAGTCTTCAAAATCTTTTATACTTAATGGATGTACATCAGGGGTTTTATACCAGTTATAGTTGAATATCCCGACAGAGGGGACCCTTCCTCTACAAAATATATAGAACCTTATCCTCCAATAACCAAAGTTAGGAAAGCTTACTATAACAAATCTTGCCACTCTTAACGAATGAGTAATTACAAACTCTGGATTTCTCACCTCTTGCATAGTCTGGCTTATGATAATATAATCATAGCACTTGTCGGGATACTCAGGTAGGATCTCCTCCATATCCCCCTGATAGACAGAGATCCCTTTTGATATACTTTCCGAGACCCTTTTACCATCTATTTCTATCCCTTTTCCTTTTACTGACTTTTTCTCTCTAAGCAGAACAAGGAGTTCCCCGTTACCACAACCCAGGTCTAAAACCCTAGATCTTTCAGGGATAAGGCCTAGTATGAGTTCATAATCCTTTCTCATCCTATCTCCTCATATGTAAACCTCAGGAAACTACTTATAATTCTGGTCTGTTCCTCTGCCTCAAGTAAGAATGCATCGTGTCCATATGAAGATTCTATCTCTCTATAGGTAACGTCTATACCATTTGCCTCTAATGCCCTTACTATCTCTTTCGATTGGGATGGAGGATAGAGCCAGTCAGAAGAGAATGATATTACTAAAAATTTTATATGTGTTGAATTGCTAAATGCCTCGAAGAGCGATCCAAATCCATTAGCCAGGTCAAAGTAGTCTATAGCTTTTGTAATATATAGATAGCTATTTGCATCAAATCTCTGTGTAAATGAAAGCCCCTGATAGTGCAGATAACTTTCTACCTCAAAGTCTATTGAGAAGTCATATCCATACTTCTCTTTCTCTCTGAGCCTTCTACCAAATTTCTGTTCCATAGATATTTCACTTAAATAGGTTATATGTCCTACCATCCGGGCAATAGCTAATCCAGTATTGGGTGGGGTTTTATCATAGTAATCACCTTTATTCCAATTTGGGTCACTCATAATAGCCTGTCGCCCTACCTCATTGAATGCTATCTGCATAGCCTTATTTCTACTAGCTGTAGCTATAGGAATTGCCGACCTTATCCTCTCTGGATAACTAACTGCCCACTGAAGCACCTGCATTCCTCCCATAGAACCACCAGCTACAGAGAGTAGCTTTTCTATACCGAGATAGTCTATCAGGTATTTCTGGGCATTTACCATATCTTTTATAGTGATTACAGGGAAGCTGAGTCCATATGGCTTGCCTGTAGCTGGATTTATAGATGATGGACCAGTTGAACCCTTACAGCCGCCTATTACATTAGAGCATATAACAAAATATTTATTGGTATCGAAAGCTTTTCCCGGTCCCACCATATCATCCCACCATCCGGGCTTTCTGTCACCTTTATGATAACCTGCAACATGAGCGTCTCCAGATAGGGCATGTAATATCAATATGGCATTTGACTTATCTTTGTTTAACTCTCCATAGGTCTCATAGGCAAGGGTAATAGGACCTAATCTTTCGCCATTCTCCAGTTCTAGTTCATTTGGAGGAGAAGCAAAGGTATAGTATTGGGTCTCTACATATAGATTCTCTTCCATCTATGTCTTACTTAATGCCTGATCTATATCATATAGTATATCGTCAATAGTCTCTAGTCCGATAGAGAGCCTTATAAAATCTGGAGTAACTCCTGCAGCAAGCTGCTCTTCAGGGGTTAACTGAGAATGGGTAGTACTAGCAGGATGTATCACTAATGACTTGGCGTCTCCAATATTTGCAAGGTGAGATAATAGTTTAACATTATTTACAAACATCTTCCCGGCAGAGAGTCCACCTTTTACTCCAAATCCTATAATCGCCCCAAAGAGGTTTCTCTTAAAGTATTTCTTGGCAAGGTGATAGTATGGGCTATCAGGAAGTCCTGGATAATTTACCCAGGATACCTTCGGGTGATTTTTAAGAAATTCAGCAACCTTTAAAGCATTCTCGCTGTGTCTTTCCATCCTCAAGGGTAAGGTTTCTAACCCCTGCAAGAAGAGGAATGCATTAAACGGACTCATACAAGGTCCCAGGTCTCTTAGTAATTGTAATCTTGCCTTGGATATATAAGCAGACTCTCCAAATTTTTCTACATATCTGAGTCCATGATAAGAAGGGTCAGGTTCAGTGAGCTCTGGAAATTTCCCATTATCCCATTTGAACTTCCCACTATCTACAATGACCCCCCCGATAGATGTTCCATGACCTCCAATGAACTTTGTAGCTGAATGTATCACTATGTCAGCACCATATTCTATGGGTCTTACTAAATAAGGAGAGGGGATAGTATTATCTACAATCAATGGAATACCAGCAGAATGGGCAATATTGGCAACGGTCTCTATATCCAAGGTATCAAGCTTAGGATTACCTACGGTCTCTGCATAGAGAGCTTTTGTTTTAGGTGTGATAGCTCTTCTAAAATTCTCCGGGTCAGTTGGGTCTACGAAGTTTACCTTTATTCCCAACTTACTCAAGGTATTTGCAAAGAGGGTGTGTGTTCCTCCATAGAGACTAAAGCTAGAGACAATCTCATCTCCCGCCTTAGCAATATTTAAAATAGCAATAAGCTCAGCGGATTGTCCGGAGGAGGTTGCAAGTGCCCCTATCCCTCCTTCAAGTAGGGCGACTCTCTTTTCAAAGACTGTTACCGTAGGGTTTATCATCCTAGAATAAGTGTTCCCTTCTTCTTCTACAGCGAAAAGTCTAGCCGCATGGTCAGTATCTTTGAAAAGATAAGAAGTTGTCTGATATATAGGGACCACCCTGGATAGAGTGTATGGGTCTACTTCTTGTCCCCCATGTAAAGCCAATGTCTCAAATCCCCAATCTTCTTTCATAAAAACCTCCTTTTTGAAAGGAATTTTACCAATTCTAATCGGAATTGTCAAGAAGAAGGAATTCTAAGAAGCATTGCAATAAGAATTACAGCGATAAATGTAAATGAATTCCTTAGGGGTGTAAACTTCTTTCCTGCGTACTTTTCATGTTTTAGTTCTTTGTGCTTTTCTTGAAAAAGAGTCTGAGATGTATATTTGGTAAATATTTCAAAAAACCTTAGACAATTCTTGAGCTTTGCTCTTTTTGTAAGAGTTTAAATTATTCAGCAAATATGCTTCTGCCTTTGAAAAGAAACCCTAATAGGGCAGCCAGAACAAACGCAATTGATAATAGAAAATCCATTTTGACACTAAGCACAGATATTATTAAAGCACCTAGAGGCGGCGCATAGATGCCGCGAATGCCGCACGTAAAAAGATGTAGAGAAGAGAGGTCTTCGGTGCGATAGTCTAGATTGCTAATCGAGAAGGTTTGCCAGAAAAAGGATATCGAGGACTCACCTATGCCGCAGAAAATATTTGCAATAATCAGAATAAAATAATTTGGAGTAAATGCATATATCAAAGCCATCCCTATTATAGCAATAATGCCTATGCTAAATGCAATGTAAAGACGAGATATACTTTTGACATATCTAGGCCAAATCTCCATACCTATTATGTAAGCAAAGCTATTTACTGCAAGCAAAATCCCTATTTGTGCATTTGTCAATTTGAGTATATTTACTTCCAAAATAGGAATTGCAGGCAACATCATAAGCATACCTGTGCCTGCAACCATAAAAATGGAAACAAGTTTAAGTATGTTTAAGTCTTCCCTTATTATCGTAAGTATATCTGTCTTCTCTAAATTATCCGTAGTGGCTTCAGGGTTGCTCTTCAATACAGAAAAGCCTGAAATAATAAGTGCCACTGCTCCCATTAGAAAAGTAGTCTTGTAACCGCCAAAACCCATAATAAGCCCAGAGAGTGCAACAATAAGCGTATAAGAAATGCTACGTAGTTCATCAAAGCGCGCAATAATACCCACTGCCAATTCTGAATAAATTAAGTCAATAAAGGCAGGATAGAGAACATCCCAGGCTCCAAACAGTATGAAGTAAATGACTACAAAAAAAACAAATGCTATGGGTGTCTTGATGAATGCAAGAATTGAAAGTATTAAAGAACTCAAAAAGATTGCAATTGCTAACTCCTTGTTGATCTTGATTTTTTCGGTAATGTAAGACCAGAGTGGTGCAAAAATATTGCCTAAATAAGGGCTACTTGAAATAATACCTATTAAAATCGGGGTTGCTCCTAAACGTGCAGCAACAACTGTAAAAAATGCTGATGCCAAACCCTGCGTTAGTCCAATATTAATAGGAACTATTGTATCGGATTTTTTGAAATTCATCTTTTAATCATAAGCACACCAACAAACTTACCCTGGTAAGACAGTTCCGTTTTTATACCAAAGGGGCCTTGCCAATACTTTGATACCTTTACTTCATCAATAGGTACCCGAGTAAGCAAGTGCCCAACTTTCACCCCGTTGGACTTCAAGACAATCTTCTTGCCAAAGTCAACTAATTCAACGTTTTTTAGAATTTGATGCACGCATGACTCCAATTCATCGATCGTTATAGGGTTTGAAAATAATTCCTTAACGCACTCTTTATCCATTTTATCCCCCTCCTTGTTTAAATGTTATATACTAACCCCTATTACATGCCTATCTCTTACAGCCTCAACTATTTTGGAGACTTTTACAGCATCTCCAGTCCTGTAAGTGGGAACTTCCAGAGGCACAAAAGTTAACGGCCTTCCACCAAATGTAATCACGAAAACATCAAAATCAATCTCCTTCTCTTCCTCGTCACTCACAAATTTTACACTGTTTTCAGAGAGGCTCTCAATTATGATTATCAACTTTCATCCTAAAAATTTGTGCTTTGATATAAGAAAGCACCACTAGCACTGCCACAACAGCTAAATAAATCTACTCAATATAAGCATTCATTTTCAGATTTCTTCCTTCCCAAAAGTGGTTTCTTGTAATATGTTTTTTAAACCGCAGGTTTTGGTACGCAGCAAAGTCCAGACAGAACTTGAGCAATGGTCTCAAGCATCTCACCAGGGATTCCAATAAGCATCTCTTCGTTAGTGAACTGAGAGCGCATTCTTGCCTGTTCCTGTGGAACGGTTGCTTCTGGCTTACCGTACTTGAATGGTAATACTGTTGCATAAGCACAGAAGGATGTTAAGATTTGGAACCTGAGAGGTATCTCAAGACCATTTTTGTAGTTAGTTGCGTTGAGAATTACCAATGACTGGTGAGGATTTGCCGCAACAAGCACGACATCCGGATCAATCGTTGCCTCTTCAAGAGGAGTAAGCAAAATTGCGGCAGTCTTTCCTACAGGAATCTTTGGTGCCTGGTCAATAAGCCTCTTACCAGCCCTTGCAGTTTCCACCATATGTGACCTTGCATACATTTCACCATTTATAACAGCTTCAGGTGGCTCTTTTACGCCAAGCATATAAGCTCCTCTATCGCAACCATGGTCTTCGGCAAGTAAAAGCAGTGTTTTCCCTTCGCTCATTACTTTTCCAACTGCTCCGCAATAATAAATCCTACTTTCAGGCCTTGGTAAACCTTCCGGAACCTGTTTTAAGTCATCAAATAGCTTTACTGCTACTAAATGCTTTGTAAGCCCAATAGGCTCTGAAATTGCTTTTGCAATTTCTATATAGTTTCTGTTATTCATTTCTTTACCTCCTGAGTGAAATTTTATATTTTTATCAAAAATAAACACTTCTCATTTTGTTCTCCCATGCAGCAGTAATTTTTTCTATCATATCGACTTATTTATCTTTTGGATATGTCCGGCTAAGATTTGCAATACCTTTATATCGCTACAGAAACAAGACCTACTATTCTGCCATCTTTTACAAGCTCTGCCTTAACTTCCATTCTTCCTATCCAGTAGCCGCCAACTGCAAGAGAATTTAAGTCAACATCTTCAGAGAGATGCTCAGCAATAACTCCTTTTACAATAATTGGCGTATGATAATAACCTCTTCCATCAACAAATTTTTCACCGGATCTTGTATTAGCCAATACATCCTTTATAGTCTCTTCTACAGTTGCTCTCGGAACCTCTTTTTGAGATACGTAATACATCCCAGAGAAACCGAACCAATTTTGCTGGGTTATCCATAATGTCCATAAGGTTCATCAAATCTTCTCCTCATTCTTATATCTTTTGCCTTCCTCATTAGTGTAGCATATATGTAAATTTTGTCAATGCATTTTTTTAGGTCGACATTCCACAATAATAATCTTCCTGAAATTGTATTGTTTCCTCAAATTTGACAAGAAAGCTAAGCTCTGTAACCTATATTAGATTTATCTTAAAGGAAGTCTTAGGATAGTTGCCATTATACCTAAAGGAATATACACTATAAAGCTTAATAGAGATAAACTTTATGACTTTTTCAATAGGTTCGAGCCTGAGATAAGAGAAAAACTTCTATCTATAAGTGCCTCCACAATAGATAGATTGCTTAAGTGTATAAGAGATAAGACAAAGTTAGGAGGAAGTGCTTGGTAGACTGTTAGAGTTAGTCTCATTAAGGCATAACTTATTACGAGAGATACTATAGATCTTATAAGGCTCTCTAGAAATAGAGAGAATTATCAAAAGAACTTGATCGCATATATGAAAGAAAGGTTAAGAGTTATAGCCAAGAAGGAATTCTAAGATAAAATGTGGTAAAATTAAATAAATTAAAGAAAGAAGGAGGTCATTTATGATTCGAGTAGGAATTATAGGAATGGGAATCAGAGGAAGGCTTTATGGAAGGGCAGTGTTACAGAATCCAGATGCAGAGCTGGTAGGTTTTGCAGAGATAAATCCTAAAGCACTTAAAGAGGCAGAAGAATTTTTCGGAATAAAGGGAGTATCTGACTATAAAGAACTTTTGGATAAAGAACTAGATGCAGTAATAGTAGCTACACCTGATTTTGCTCATACTGAACCCGCTTTAGAGATAATAAAGAGAGGATATCATATAATGATAGAAAAGCCGATTGCAATGAGCGTAAAAGAGGCTGAAGCTATTGTAGAAGAGGCATCAAAAAAGGGAATAAAGGGGCAGGTGGCTTTCGAAAATAGATGGAACTCTCCCTTTATAATGGCTAGGGAATCTATAAAGAATGGAGAATTTGGAGATATATATGCAATGAGAGTAACATTAAATGATACTATCTATGTACCAACAAGGATGTTAAGTTGGGCAGGAAGGTCTTCTCCTGGATGGTTCCTTATGAGTCATTGTGTAGATATGGCTCTTTGGCTTGTAGGTAAGAAGGTAAGAATAGCCAATGCTAGAGGGATTAAGAGGGTTCTGAGAGGGAAAGGGATTGATACATATGATGCAATAGATGCAAGTATAAGGTTTGAAGATGGAAGTATAGCCCATTTCTTTTCATCCTGGATACTCCCTGAAAGTATGCCCTATGTTGCTCAGTTTAAATTCGAAATCTACGGAGAAAAAGGATATTCTAATATAGATTTTTCAAACTCTGTTATTACAAATGCGAGTGAAAAATACTATTTTGCAGGACTTCCCAGCCTCTGGGCAGATATACATAACCGCATTACTGGAGCACCTGTATGGATGCTAGATTCATTTATAGATTGTATAAAAAATGATAAGCCTGTTATAGCATCTTTGGAAGAGGGTTTAGAGGTTACAAGGATTGTATCTGCCATACATAGATCAATAGAGGAAGAAAGAGAAATAGAAATAAGATAGAAGAGGAGATATCTTATGAACTGGATAGATATAACAGGAACCATTAAAGAAGGAATGTGGCATTATAAAGACCTGCCCGAGGTTAAGATAAGAAAGATAACAAGCATAGAGAATGAAGGTTATGATGAGTATGAATTCTTACTGACATCCCTCACATCTACTTATCTTGAGACAGAATCCCACCTAATTCCTGGGAAAAGAAACATAGACGAACTATCACCTGAAGACTTTATAAGAGATGCGGTTATAATAAAACTGAGATCTAAACTTCCATTAGAGCATATAGAGAGAGAAGACCTCCTCCCATACGAAGATAAGATAAAAGCGAAAGATGCATTAATAATCTCTACCGGTTGGGAGGATTACTGGAATAACGATATCTTTATTAGGCAGAGTCCCCATTTTACAATGGAGGCAATGGAATGGATTGTAGAGAAAGAGATTTCTATCCTGGGCGGAGATATACCATGTTTTGATCACCCCGGGAAAGAAGTTGGAGTAAATAAGATACTCTTTGGATCTGGAGCTTTGATATTGGCTCCACTTATAAATTTAAAGGGAATAAAGGTAGAGAGGGCAAGACTCTATGCCTTTCCATTAAAGATAAAAGGAGTATGTGCAACTCCCTGTAGGGCGATATTAGAGGTATAAAGAGAGAAAGAGTTGGAATCATTTGATAAATTTATGGTATAATATCTCAGTAAGATTTTATATGATTGATTTTTAAAAAAGAGAGGTCCTGTAATTTATGAAAAAAAGAAATTATTTATGGACATCTGAATCCAGGCTTGCATATCTTTTCATTTTACCGGCAACTGTTTTTCTTTTAATATTTATGATCTATCCAACTGTTAATGTAATTATTATGTCTTTTTATAAAACCGACAAGTTGGGGAGGATGCTTAATTTTGTAGGTTTTAGAAACTATTGGGAACTGCTAAAAGAGAGGGAGTTTCTAGAGATCATCTTCAGGTCAATTTATTGGACATTTATTGCTGTTTTATCAAAGACAATCTTTGGAATGGTTATGGCTCTCTTACTGAACATAGAGTATACAGGTCGAAAGATAGCCCGTACTCTCCTTATCATTCCTTGGGCTAGTTCTGTTCCTATCAGTGCCTTACTATGGCTATGGGTTTACCATCCTGAATTTGGTCTCCTTACCTCTACTCTAAAATCTACAGGTCTTTGGAACAATCCCCCTGTTTGGCTTGGAGATGTCAGGTGGGCTTTTAGAGCTACTATCTGGGTAGATATCTGGATTGGAATTCCATTTATGGCTCTTGTTTTCTTGGCTGGAATGCAATCTATTCCAGGTGAACTTTATGAAGCTGCTGATATGGATGGGGCAAACTTATGGCAGAAGTTTTTATATGTAACATTTCCAGGTCTTCGGAATGTTTTTCTTATCGCCACCCTTCTCTCCTGCCTCTGGACTTTTAATGACTTCAACGTTATATATATCCTTACCAAAGGGGGACCTGTAGGACTTACTCATATCTTAATTACATACACATATGAGAACACTTTTGTCTGGCTGAAGTGGAATTATGGGGCAGTAATGGCGGTAGTTACCCTTGTGATATTATCTCTAGTAAGCTGGATCTATGGTAGAATATACTTTAGGGAGGAAAAAGAATAATGAGACGAAAAAATACACTTAAGATAATCGCAATATCTTTTACCTTTATCTTACTGGTATTTTTATTATTCCCCTTCTTTGTAATGATCTCAACTATGCTGAAGACTGGTAAAGAAGTGTATGCAAGTCCTCCATATTGGATTCCAAAACATCCAACCCTGTTTAATTTTGTAGGGGTCTGGAATCAATGTCCTCTGGCTACTTACTTTAGTAATTCTCTTATCATTGCAGGGGGGACTATGGTTTTAAATACTTTACTTTCAGTTCCTGCTGCTTATGCTGTCTCTCGTTTTCGCTTTCCAGGAAAGCAGATCTTACTCTATATGTTTCTTGTGCTCCAGATGTTTTCACCCATTGTAGTAGTTATTTCTCTCTTTAAAATTATGTATTTATTCCATCTTTTAGATACCTATACTGGTCTTATCTTTTCTGATACGGCTTTTACCCTAGCTTTTACAATCTGGATGTTGAATGGTTACTTTAAGAGTGTTCCTGTAGATATAGAAGAGGCCGCTTTAATCGATGGATGTACCAGATTACAGGCAATTCAGAAGATTATGCTTCCTATAGCTGCACCAGGTCTAGTAACTACTATGATATATTCTTTTATCGCTGCCTGGAATGAGTTTATGTTTGCCCTTACCTTTATCCAGTCTGCCAAAAAGATGCCTATTACTATTGGGCTTTATAACTTTGTTGGAAGATATACTACTCAATGGGAATATCTAACAACTGCTTCCTTTTTAGCTATTATTCCTGTTGTTGTCTTATTCCTTCTTATCGAAAGGCAGTTAGTAGCAGGACTTGCCGGAGGGGCTGTGAAAGGGTGAATCTTGGGTTCTAAGGAGGTGAGAATGTTAGAGAGTATCTTTAAAGATTCAATAAAATAGTTTTTTAGAGAGTAAGACTATGGATGAGGTAATAATTAAAGGGAGGAATTATAAAATAAGAGGAGGTATTAAGGTGAAAAAACTTGGAGTTTTTATTATTATCGTATTGTTTTTGATTCCAGGAGTAAGTTTTGCCCAGCAGAAGCAAAAAGTTACCTTTTATTGGGCGCTTTATGATGGACTAACTGAAGAATTTCGTGCTCAACTTGAGAAAGACTTTAACGCGTCCCATTCTGACATTGAGGTAGAGATTGTCCCTATTCCTTGGGACCTTCTGTATGACAAGATCACTACAGCTATCGCTGGAGGAAATCCCCCAGAAATTGCAGTAGCAGGTACACGATGGATAATTGAGTTTATGAAGATGGGAGCCATAGAAGAAGTTACAAAATATGTAAGTCAAAAGACTATAAAGAATATCTCCCCAGGAGCTATGGAAGCAAAGATCGGTGGGAAACTTATGGGACTTCCAGTAGCAGCAGGAGCTAGAATTCTTGCCTACAATGCTGACATAGTAAAGAAAGTCCCTAGAACTATGGAGGAGTTAAGAGAAGAGGCCATAAGGTATAATAATCCCCCTAATAGATATGGTCTTATTATGCCTGGTAAAAAGCATACTGAACTGACTGATTTTGCATACTATTTCTATGCTGCAGGAGGAGATTTCTTTGAAAAAAGACCTGATGGCAGTTATGGGAAATGTACAGTAAACAGTCCTGCAGGTGTGAAAGCTCTAACATTTATGGTAGATATGGCTACTAAGGATAAGATTGTCCCTGAAGGCTTTCTAAGTCTTGACAGAATGAGTTCTCATCCTATTTTTTATGCAGGGAAGGCTGCCTTCTGTTTTATCGGCGCATGGGTTGAGTCAGCTGCTAAACAGGCAGGGGCTACTTTTAAGATAGGCTATGGTCAAATTCCACCCTTTAAGGGACAAAAGCAACAATCTCTTATCATCACAGATTCTATTGTTATGTTTAAAAACGCCAAAAATCTAAAAGCAGCAGGGGAGTTCTTAGATTTCTTCTATCAGGACAAGTATAAGGCAAAGTTTGATGAACTCATAGGTTTCCCCCCAGTTACTATTTCTGCCTCCAAACTCCCTCAATTCCAAACACCTCTCTATAAGACCCTATCTAAAGCGGCAATGACTGCTAAGGGTTGGCCTCTCATAGAAGGATGGGAGGAATATAATAGTATCATATGGGATGCTAATGTTGAAGCATTTCTTGGAAGAAAGACTCCACAGCAGGCACTGGATGATGCGGCAAAAAAGATAGATGAACTAAGAGGGATAAAGTAACTTGAATAGGGAGGCTGAAGGATTTCACACACCCTTCAGCCTCCCTATCTATAGACCTCTTTAGGAGTGAATCTATTTCTAGAATTTTCAGTTCTTGCCAGAAGGTCTAATAAGCAGGGTCTATCTCTTCTGCTAAAAGTTTACTTTGCATAGGCTCTTGCTACCTTTAATATCGCTTCAGCGATAAGATACATATGTTCATCCTGTAATGTGGGCCAATATGAACGACAAATGTCCTCTCTTCTAACCAGGCACAGTTAGGGCAGAAGACCTTATCATACTGAACTGACTGTGGATTTGTATACTCTTTACTCCTGAATGGAAACTTGAATCTTCCAAAGCCGTTATGATTTATATACGCCTCTTCCTTATAAGATTGTGGCCAGAATTCTTTCCATGCATATACTCCTTCTGCTATTGCTGCGTCAAGAAAGGTCTTCTTATCGCATCTCAATGCATCAAGATTCAGTACTATAGGATATACGTAGTATCCATTTTTTCTCTGGCGTATCCAACGGTAATGTTAATATCTGTGGACAATCCTTTAATGCCTCTATTAACATCTGTTTTCTCACATCATAGCCATGGTCTCTAAAAGAGCGTGCCTCCCAGGCTATATCCTCATTGTCCGTTACCACCATACCTCCTTCCCCACCAGTAGTAAATGTCTTATTCTGACAGAAGCTAAAACAGCCGACATCTCCAATAGTCTCCACCTTCTTCCCTTTATACTCTGCACCATGAGCCTCTGCAGCATCTTCTACTATAGAGATGGATTTATAGCTTTAGTACGTTCGGTAATCTTCTGGGCCAATGTTTAGAGCCCCTAGAGACGTATGAAGGGCACTGGTACCACTTGATGTAGAGATTGCGTATTTTGCTCCACACCACCTGGCAAACTTTTCCTCAAACTCCATACCCTTTGAACCTGTCCAGTAGTTAACCCTGCCACTTCTTAAAACCTCTACCACTGCCTGGATTGTCTCTTCATCAAACCATATCCAGGTAGGAAGCTTTTCCCTGATAACCGGTTCTCCACCTTCTATAGCCAATTTTTCTCTAGGCGTTTTATTCACCCCTTTCTAGAGTAATCTGGGATTTACTTCTGCTCGAATCATAACAGGCTTCTATGACCTTTAGACTCCATAGACCTATCTCTCCAGATACAGGAGGTTCTCTATCCTCCTCTATAGCGGAAGAGAATGCCTCTATCTCCGCCTGATAGATATTTACAAAGGGCACTTCTATCTTTATCCCACCTCTTATCTCTCTTACCTGTGAGGCATCATAACCTCCCGGGGCTTTTTCTAAGTAGGCAATCATCTCCCCATCGGAAGACTGGCCTATAGTCCCTTCAGCTAGAAGACTTCCCTTTGTTCCGTAGATCTCCAGTCTATTCTTACTTGAGTTGTCTGGAATATTGAAATAGCTATCTATAATGCCATGGGCTCTATTCTTAAATCTTACCATTACCAAGCTCGAATCTTCTGATTTATAGCTATGTATAACGTTATCTGCAAAACAGGAGACTGTTTCTATCTTTGTATCGAGGATATACTCGAGAAGGTCAAGGCAGTGACTTCCCATATCTATCAATGCTCCTCCACCTCCAAGCTTGGGGTCCTGTCTCCAGGCTCCAGAGATGGGCGGATACCAGCAGGAGAGTTGAGCCCTGGCAAATACTACATCCCCTAATTCTCCACTTTTTATCATCTCTTTAGCTTTCTGATGAAGGGAGTGAAATCTCATCATATAACCCACACCAAGCTTTACTTTATGCTTCTTACAAGCCTCTATAGCATATTCTGCCTCCTCTGAATTTAGTGTAAGTGGTTTTTCACATAATATATGTTTACCTACCAATGCTGATTGAATAATCTGATCTTTATGGAGATATACAGGTGTAGCAATATACACAGCCTGAATACGATTATCACTGAGTATATCTTTTATATCAGTAGAGTACTCTACACCAAATTTCTCTCCCACTTCTCTTGCTTTATTCTCATCTATATCCATAACCATAACAAGTCTTGTATTCTTTGCTTTTGTTATCCCTTCCGGTATCGTTCTTCTGTAGGCGATACCTCCACATCCAATCACACCCCAATTAACCATACTAGCCTCCTTCTTCCATACTCTGCGATATATATTTGTCTATATTTGAACGAAACAGCTCCTTTATTACTAAAGTAGCTGACCCTATAGGACAGGCAAGAGAGCCTAATTTTGAGATGGTTATCTCTGGGAGAGGAGGAAGGGCATGAAGTTTTATAGTTCTCTTTACTGGGTCTAATATAAGATCCCCTTATTATATCTAAGACAAGCGATATAGAAGATTCCCCCTTTAAAATATTACTACTCTTAACCATTAGGTCTCCTTTATTTTACTTTCCGAAATTATAATATTATAATTTATTTTTCAATGTCAAGGACTATACTCTTTTTTGCAGATTTGATATTTAACTATCATCCCTCTGATTATTTGCCATTATTTTATAAAATACGATATTTCTAACTTGACACCCCATATAAATTAAATTTATAATATTGGAAGCCTGTTATGAATATTGAAGAACTTTTATCTACATTAAGAGAAAAAGGAATAGTATATGGGGTTCATATTATATCTACCTCCTTTAAATGGCTAGAAAGATTTGGAACCAAGATTTTCTGATTATTTATTTTACAGAAACAAAGATAATATTCTGATCGTAGATATAGAAAGTAAGCCGGCTGTTGAGAATTTGGATGTGGAAAGTTAAGTAGGGAAGGAAGGTGATATAAGTTGAGAATTCTTGCAATTGGAGCTCACCCAGATGATTTAGAGCTTTTATGTGCAGGAACATTGGCAAGATATAAAAAACTAGGTCATACTGTAATTATGGCTTATATGTGTAATGGAAACAAGGGGCACTTTACTATTCCCCCAGAGGAATTGGCAACTATAAGGGCTGAGGAGGCAAGGAAATCAGCCAGCGTTATAGGAGCTGAGCTTATAAGTGGAAATTTCCCAGATTTAGAGCTTCTTATAAATGAAGAAGCAAGAATAGTAGCTGTAGACATCATAAGACAGGCGAAACCTGATGTTATAATTACTCATTCTCCAGATGACTATATGGTTGACCATACAACTACGTCCAAGCTCATAGTAGATGCAAGCTTTATAGCGACACTCCCCCACTTCAAAAGTAAATATCCTGCCCATAATGTTATTCCCCCCATATTTTATATGGATACCTTGGGAGGAGTAAACTTCATCCCAACTGAGTATGTAGACATTACTGAAGAGATGGAGATAAAAGAGAAGATGTTACTCTGTCATCAATCCCAGTATATCTGGCTAAAAGAACATGACCACATAGATTACGTAGAATTTATGAAGTCATTATCCAGTTTTAGAGGGATACAATGCGGAGTAAAGTATGCAGAAGGATTTAGGCAATACCAAGTATGGGGGAGAATAGTCCCCAAGAGACTTTTACCTTAAAAAGGAGGTTATCAATATGGGTTCATTTAACTATGAGTTAGCCTCTTTCTTACCATTTAAAGATAAAGAGGTTTGTAAAAAGGTGAGGGCTATTAAGAAGGAAGAGTTGCCCAATCATCCCAATCCTGATTTCAAGATAAGGATTATAGAGGATGAAAGAGAGTTCTATCTTGAATTTGCCCTAGATATAGTAAAGCGCATAAAGGAATCCTTAGAGGTAGGGAGAAGACTTGTAGTTATATTTCCTGTGGGACCAATGCCTCAGTATCCAATAGCGGCAAGGATAATAAATGAGATGAAACTTTCCTGCAAGCATGTCTATTCATTTAATATGGATGAGTATGCCGATGAAAACGGTAATACTGCTCCAATTAGTTGGGAAGGTTCTTTTCAGAGGTCTATGATGGAGAATTTCTGGGGTCTTATAGATGAGGATCTAAGACCACCTATGTCACAGATACATTTCCCAACCTCTGATGTACTTAAAGATTATGGAAAGATGATAGAAGACCTTGGTGGTGCGGATGTATGTTATGGAGGTATAGGTTGGTGCGGTCATATAGCCTTTTGGGAAGCTCACTTAGGGTACGAATTTGGAGATGACCTGGAAGGTTATAAAAAGGCGGGACCTAGAATAGTCGAGCTACATCCTATGACAATAATGCAGAATGCCCTACACTCATTTTCGGGTGATTGGTCCTGGGTTCCTCCTAAGGCAGCTACTATAGGTCCAGCTCAAATATTAGGGGCAAAGGAGAGAAGTTTCTGGCTTGATGGTTATCTTGGTGGAGGAATCTCTTGGCAGAGGTTTATAGCAAGGCTAGTAGCTTATGGTCCAGTAAATACACTGGTTCCCGGCTCAATACTTCAGACTGCTCCAACTATATATACATTACTTGGAGGGGTAGCGGATAACTGTACTATTCAAATGAAGTGATGGATGATAATATAAAGGATACTCTTCTCTATTCAATCCATCTTTCACTTGACAGATAAGGGCTATACTGTTATATATATAGCAACATTAGTTCTAGTCTATAAAGAGTTAAAGGAGATGAGTAGAAGTATGCCTAAAGACCCATCCAAGAGATTTAATGTTTTGGCACCTTATGTATTTTCTATACAGGATGAGAAGAAGTTAAGACTAAAGGCAGAAGGAAAGAAGATTATAGATTTAGGAATGGGTAGCCCTGACCTCCCTACTCCACCTTATATAGTAGATGGGTTGGTAAAGGCTGTTACCGACCATAAAGAAACCCATCGGTACCCAAATAGTAAAGGATTATTTCGGTTAAGAGAAGGCATTGCAAAATGGTATAAAAAGAGGTTTAATGTAGACTTAGACCCAGATAGAGAGGTCCTTCCTCTGGTAGGTTCTAAGGAAGGTATAACACATTTAGCTCTGGCTTATCTTGACCCAGGGGATTTTACTATTACGCTTAATCCCACCTACCCCGCTCATTATAATGGAACACTTATAGCTGGAGGACAGGTATATTTCCTTCCATTGAGAGAGTCCAACAGATTCTTACCTGATATCTCTGAGATTCCAACAGATGTATTGAATAAGACAAAACTGATGATAATAAGTTTCCCCCATAATCCAACTACCAGCGTAGTTGATAGGTCCTTCTATCAAGCGATACTTAGTCTAGCAGAAAGATATGATTTTATAGTGGTAAGTGACCTTGCCTATTCAGAGATCTGTTTCGATGGATATAAGGCACCAAGTATTTTAGAGATAGATGGAGCCAAAGAGAGGGCTATAGAGTTTCATTCGTTTTCTAAGACATTCAATATGGCTGGATGGCGGGTTGGGTTTGTCGTGGGTAATAAGGATGTTATAGCCAGGTTGGCTCAAATAAAGAGCTACATTGACTATGGGATATTCGAAGCTATTCAATATGCATGTATAGAGGCATTGAATGGACCTTGGGATGAAGTAGAGAAAACTGTAAAGACTTATGCTAAAAGAAGAGATGCCTTTATAAAGATAATTAATAACTATAATGTTTATCCTATGGTACCTAAGGCTACTATGTATGTGTGGATGAAGATTCCATCTAAGTATACATCACAAGAGTTTGCCAATAAATTACTGGATGAAAGGAGGATAGTAGTATCACCTGGGGATAGTTTTGGTAAGCATGGTGAAGGATTCATACGAATAGCCCTAGTAGAACCAGAAGAATTAGTAATAGAGGCTGCAGATGCTATTGGCTCTATGTATTTATGATATAATTATAACTAGAGGTGTATAAATATATGAATCCAAATATTCAAGTTACCGATAATTTAGAAGAACTCTTGAGTGTCCTCCCGCCATCCCTTAAAGAAATGGTCAGTAAGATGGAGGGCTTAGAGGACCTTATAGAGATAGTATTTGACCTAGGAAGAGAGCCAGAGGCAAGATTCCCAAATAGAGGGGAACTGCTTTCAGAAAATCTGATAACTAGAGATGACATAAATTATGTAGTCTCTAAAGTAGGTAGTTTTGATGGTGATAATAGAGCAGGAATCCCTAGAACATTGCATCGTATCTCCTGTATAAGAAATAGAAGGGGTGAGATAATAGGCCTTACCCTAAGGGTTGGAAGGGCTATATATGGGACTGTAGATATAGTAAGAGATGTAATCGAATCAGGAAAGAGTATACTCCTTTTAGGAAAACCCGGGGTGGGCAAGACTACTATGCTAAGGGAGGTAGCTAGAATCTTAAGCGATGAACTTAAGAAACGTGTAGTAGTGGTAGACACATCCAATGAGATTGGAGGTGATGGAGATATACCACATCCTGCCATTGGGAGAGCAAGGAGGATGCAAGTTTCATCACCTGAGAAACAGCATGATGTTATGATAGAGGCAGTAGAAAACCATATGCCTGAGGTAATAGTGATAGATGAGATTGGAACAGAGCTCGAGGCAAAGGCAGCAAGGACAATAGCAGAAAGAGGGGTTCAACTTATAGGGACGGCCCATGGAATAAATCTAGAGAACCTTCTGCTAAACCCTACCCTGTCAGATTTAGTGGGAGGACTCCATGTGGTAACACTGAGTGATGAAGAGGCTAAGAAGAGAGGTACCCAAAAGACAGTGCTAGAACGAAAGGCTCCTCCTACCTTTGATGTTGTTATAGAGATAAGGGACAGGAATACCCTAGCTATCCACCATAATGTATCTCAGGTGATAGATAGTATGCTAAGAGGATACTCTCCCAGACCTGAGATCAGAATAAGAAATGAATATGGATACAGGGTGATAGAAGAGGCAGAAAAGATTATTTCTACGGATAAAGAGAAAGACTATGAGGTTCCTTTAAAAGAAAAGGGAATTTTTAAGATATACCCATTTGGAATAAGTAGAAATAGACTGGAGAAGTCAATAAGAGAATTAGATGTCCCGGCTCTTATTACCAAAAAGATAGATGAGGCAGATTTTATTCTTACTCTAACCTCGCATGAAAAACGAGAAGGGGATAAATTAATAGCAAGGGCACACCGAGATATACCTATCCACAGTGTAAAGAGTAACACCTTGGTTCAGATAAAAAGATTTTTGAGAAACTATTTCTTGGGTGAAGAGGAAGAAGATACTGAAGACTTAGAATATAGGAAGCTCCTCTCTGAGATAGATGAAGGGATAAAAAAGGTGATGGAGACCTCCAGTCCTGTAGAGCTTTCTCCTAAGAATGCAAGGATCAGGAGACTGCAGCATGAGATCATAGAGAGGTATCAATTTCATTCTGACAGCATAGGTATAGAACCGTACCGGAGAGTAAGGATATTGCCTTAATGCCCTTTATAACATTAGAAGGAATAGATGGTAGTGGAAAGTCAACAATAAGTAATTTATTGCAGGAAAGGTTCCGGGAATTAAAGATCCCATTTATTGCAGTAAGAGAGCCAGGAGGGACCAGAGTAGGAGAGAGGATAAGAGAGTTTCTTCTTGACCCAAGTGTGAGGCTTTCGCCGATAGACGAAGTTTACCTGTATGCTGCAAGTAGGGCGGCTCTGGTAAGAGAAATAATTATTCCTACAATTAATAGTAAGCTTGTTATTTCTGAGAGATATCTTGACTCTTCCCTTGCCTATCAGGGCTATGGTAAAGGGGTACCTTTAAGATTTATTTATGAAGTGAATAGACCGGCTATAATGGATATATTCCCTGATCTGACAATACTTCTAGATGCCGATCCTAGGGATTGTTTTAAACGGTTAGGTGATAGACAGAAGGATAGGATTGAACTCCAGGGGATATCACTGCAGGAAAATGTTAGAATGGGATACCTAAAGTTGGCTAATCTTTTTAAGGAAAGATATATAGTGATTAATGCCTTGTTACCACCAGAGGAGATACTGGATATAGTATTAGAGAAGGTAATGAGGTATGTAAGATGATGGATGTAGAAAAAGGTATAAGGATTATATCCATTATCTTGGGAGCAGTACTATTATGGTATCTAGCAAATATAATTGGAAGTCGGGTTATATCAAGGGTAAGTAATGTTTCTCACAGGCTTAATAAGCAGAGGATAGTTACGTTAGGAAGCCTCATAACATGGGGGATTAGGGTCCTCATTGGAGTAATCTCTATAGTCTGGGTACTTCAGGTATTAAGCATAAACCCAGGACCTTTTCTTACAGGGGCAGGGATACTTGGCCTTGCAGTAAGCTTAGGTTCACAGAACCTTATAAGGGATACCCTTAACGGGTTCTTTATCATACTTGAAAATCAGTATGATATAGGGGATGAGATACGAATAGGGACTATTCAGGGAATAGTAGAAGACCTAAACTTAAGGACTACAAAGATAAGGGATGAAACAGGTGCACTTTATATCTTACCAAATAGTACCATATCACAGGTAGCAAATCTAACTAATAAGTGGTATAAAATTTCTTATACTCTTAATATAAATAGTAAAGAATCCCTGGAGAGATTAGAGAGGGTAGTGGGTTATATGGAGGCTAGGCTGAGAGAGATTTATGAAAAAGATATCCTTGATAGACCTAATATAGAGCTTCAAGGATTTGATGCTACCAGTCTAAAAGTGCGGATTACCTGTAATGTAAAGGCAAATAGAAAAAAGGAGATAGAATCTGTTTTCCTAACCTTTTTAAAAGAGGGAATAGAGAAAGAGAATTTGAACATTCTATAAGGAGGGGAAGATGAAACTTGTACTTATTATTACACATTCAAGTGATGCAGACCTGCTGATTTCAAATCTAATAGAAAAGGGCTTTAGTGCTACTAAATTGGCTAGTACTGGCGGTTTCTTAAGAGAAGGAAATGCAACAATACTAGTAGGGGTAGAGGATGAATCTGTTGAGGATGTAATGAGTATAATAAAGAGTACTTGTAAATCTAGGGAAAGACTTATGAGCCCTACACCACCAGGGATGATGGAGTCTATGGGTGGATTTATTCCATACCCTATAAAGGTACAGATTGGAGGGGCTACTATATTTGTGTTGGATGTAGAAAGATTTGAAAAGGTATGAGGGAGATACTCGGACAAAAAAGGGCTAAAGTTATATTAGAAAATGCCCTTAAGATGGACAGGTTGCCTCATTTTTTTATATTTGTAGGACCAAATGGAGTGGGTAAGCTCTCTGTGGCAAAGGAATTGGCTATGGCTCTGAACTGCCCAGAATCAAATCCTCCCTGTAGGGTCTGTAATGTATGTAACAGCATATTAAATGATAACCATCCTGATGTTATATATATTAAGGATGAGAGTATAGGGATAAATCAGTCTAGAGAGGTAAAGGAAATATCGTTAACCTCTCCTATATTAGGAAGATATAGGATATTTATTATAGAAAATGCTGAGAATCTCACTATCCCTTCGGCAAATAGTCTTCTTAAAGTGTTAGAGGAGCCGCCATCTTCGACAATATTCATATTTACTACTAAAAATCTAGGCAATATATTAAAGACGATCGTTTCTAGGGCTATCATAGTCCCCTTTTCTCCTGTCCGTCGTGATATAATCTTCTCCCTCCTACTGGAAAAGGGTATGAAAGAGAGTGATGCCATAAAGATAAGTTATCTTTCACAAGGAGATGTGGAAAGAGCGATGGAGATTGCGGAAAGAGGAGAATATGAGGTTTCTCTACCCCCTTTTTCCCAGATAGAATCCCTGGATACGTCAAGAACAGTTTTGGACTCTATTTCTATATGGCTGAGAGATGCAATAATAACTATTATGGGAGCCCAAGAAAGATTTATAATAGAAAAAGACCAGTATCAAAACTTATGGAAGGGTATATATAATATAGAAAGATTGATTGATGGATTCTTTTTTATAGACAATATAAAAGACCTGGAAGAGTCTAATGGGGACTGGAAATTTGCCTTAGAGTTGTTGTATACTGAATTGGAGGTTAAATAATTTGTTTATATATACTGTAAGGTTGTTGGAGTTTAAAACAGAGATAGGTATGTACTACTCTGAAGAAGAGCTAAATCCAAAAGATACGGTAGTGGTAATGCATAATAATAAGGAGCATATTGGAGAAGTGATATATCGTCTTGGTGAGGCCCAAGACCAATCATTCAGTCATTTAAAGAAGATAATAAGGAAGGCATCTGTTGAAGAGGAATCCCTGGTAAGGGAAAGAGAATTAAAGAAGAAGGATATATTTTTTACTGTAAGAGAAAGGATTAAAGCCCATGAACTTCCGATGAAACTTATACATATAGATTTTGCCGATGATCCAGAACGGGTGGTATGCTTTTTTGTAGCTGAAGGAAGGATAGACTTTAGAGAGCTTGTAAAGGATCTGGCACATAGGCTTATGAGCAGAGTAGAACTCCGTCAGATAGGGGTAAGAGATGAGATAAAGATTGTTAAAGGGATAGGTCCATGTGGTAAGGTAGCCTGTTGTTGCCAGTTTTTAGAGGATTTCTCTCCTATCTCTGTGAAGATAGCTAAGGAGCAGGGACTTATATTAAACCCAACAAAGATATCAGGGCTATGTGGAAGGCTTATGTGTTGTTTGAGATTTGAATCGGAGTTCTATAGCGAAGTTATAAAGAATTTCCCAGAGATAGGAACTATGGTAAAGACAAAGATGGGGGATGGAAAGGTAGTAGGGATAAATGCTATTAAAAGTACTGTAATAGTAGAGTTCAAGAATGGCTGGCAGAAAGAGATATCACTAGATGATATTATTGGTGCCGAAGACCGGACTCGAACCGATACGGACGTAAGTCCACTGGATCCTGAATCCAGAGCGTCTACCAATTCCGCCACTTCGGCACAATCTCAGTCATATTATAATTTACCATCAAAATTTGTCAAGGAGGAATAAGGAATGATTATTACTGTAACCCCAAACATCTCATTGGATAAAACCCTTATTGTAGAAGACTTCAAGATAGGTCATACACACAGGGTGAAGGAGGAAATGTCTGTCCCAGGAGGAAAGGGGCTAAATGCATCTAGAGCTCTATCAGGGATGGGCTATAAGGCAACTATTATAGGGTTTATAGGTGGAAACATAGGGAAATATATCCAGAATGAACTGGAATATGAAGGGTTACCTTACGATTTAGTAGAGATAAAAGGGGAATCCAGGACATGCTATAATGTAGTGGACCCTATAAATCATACTCAGACTGAGATCTTAGAGAAAGGACCATTAGTAGTTGAAGATTATATAAAGCTTTTAGAAGATACGATTTCTAAATATTTATCAAAAGAGACCGTAGTATGTATGGGAGGAAGCCTTCCATTGGGAGCTCCAGTAGATTTATATGTGAGACTGGTGGAGTTTGTAAAGAAAAGTGGTGCTAAAGTAATATTAGATACAAGCGGGGAACCATTGAAGGCAGGGATAAAGGGAAGACCTTATGCAGTAAAGCCAAATCGAACAGAGACAGAGGCCATAGTGGGGTTTAAATTGACTACTATAGAATATATGAAGAAGGCGTTAGATTATTTTGTAAGGGAAGGGATAGAACTCCCTGTAATCTCTATGGGAAAGGATGGGAGTATATTCTATAGTGAGGGGAGCTACTATAAGGTAACACCTCCAGTCCTTGAAGCTTTAAACGCAGTAGGTTCAGGGGACTCAGTGGTAGCTGGAATAGCCTTGGGATTAGAGAAGAAGCTTTCTATTATAGAGAGCGTAAGATTAGGGGCAGCTATGGGAACTGCCAATGTCCTTACATTGAGGCCAGGGGATGTAAGAAAAGATGATGTTGAAAGGATACTCCCTAAGGTAGAGGTGACTTCTATATAAAGATAGAAAATATTGGGAGGTTTACCCTGCTCTATCCTGATGATATTACTATCTCTACTACCGACACGTTGCTTCTCGCCGATTTTGTCAGGCTTAAAAGGGATGAACGTTTTCTAGAGTTAGGGGCTGGCTCAGGTTGTCTGTCATTTATAGTTATTGACAGGCAGCCTGAGTTTAAAGACGCCCTGTTGGTAGAGGTTCAGGATAGGATCTTTCAGGTTTTAAAAGAAAATATTGACAGAAATAATCTTGGCGGAAGAGTCATATTAATAAACAGGGACCTGAAGGACCTTCCATCCTCTTTTCCTGAGAAAAGCAGTACCTTTGATGTTGTGATTACAAATCCTCCTTATATGAAGATTAGAGAGGGGAAGATAAGTCCAAATATAGAGAAAGCAGTAGCTAATACTGAGATATCTACTTCTTTAGAAGATATAGCCAGGGTTTCTAGCTTTTTCTTAAAGATAAGGGGAAGATTGTATCTAATTCACAGGAGTGAAAGATTAAAGGAATTATTATTTACTCTCTCTGACTTTGGTTTAGAGACAAAAAGATTACGTTTTGTATATACCACTGAAAGAAAGGGAAGTAAGAGGGTATTATTAGAAGCCCGTAAAGGTGGAGGCCCGGGCTTAAAAGTAGAACCTCCTATCTTCCTGGGATGAAAGCTATGGACCAGAGAGAAACCCCTTATTTTAATTCAATAATAGATTATGCAAAAGAGAAACCGTTAAGATTCCATTATCCAGGACATAAGGGAGGTTTAAGTCTATGGGATCTGACAGAGCTTCCCCAAACAGATAATCTCTTCTCTCCTAATGGACCTCTATTGAAGGCTCAGGAGCTTGCAGCGTTGGCATTTGGGGCAGATAGTACTTACTTTTTGACAAATGGAACTACTCAGGGTATTCAGGCTGCATTCCTAACAGCATTTAGGAGACAGGATAAGGTTATAGTATCCAGATTGTCCCATAGAAGTATCATAGAAGGGATTATTCTTTCCGGCGTAGAGCCTATATTTATAGATGAAGAGACAGATGAATGGGGAATCCACAGAAATATCAGGATAGAAAAAGTACAGGATATAAAAGGGGCAAAGGGGATAGTTATAACAAATCCGAACTATTTTGGATTAGTTCCTGATATAAAGGAAATAGTAGAGTGGGCACATAAGGAAGAACTTGTGGTTGTAGCTGATGAGGCACATGGGGCTCATCTTCATTTCAATAAGAAATTCCCTTACTCTGGGGTAGATATAGGTGCAGATATAACTATCCAAAGTATGCATAAGATGGGGATTTCTCTAACCCCAGGGGCATTATTACATCTGAAAGGTGATAGGATCGATAGGAATACACTGGAGGAAAATATACAGCTTTTATCAACTACCAGCCCTTCTACTCTTGTTTTAGCCTCCATCGATATAGGGAGGAAGCTCTTGTCACTTTATGGTAAGGAGATATTGGATAGATTATTATCCCTTATAGATGATCTGGAGAGTGGCTTGAAAGAGAAGGGCTTTAGCCTATACATCTATCCAAATAGGGATAAAACGAAACTACTACTTTACAGACTAAACGGAGAGGAACTAAATAAGACCTTATGGAGAGATTTTAGGGTCCAGGCAGAATTCTATTCTTCTACCTACTGTCTATTTATTATCTCATTATTGGATACAGAAGAGACCATAGAGAAGCTGTATAAAGTATTAAGGAATATAGAAGTGTCCCCCCCTAAAGTCATTAATAGGATTCCAGAGTATAAGCTAGGTATACTTCCCTGGGAGGCTTATTTTTCAAGTAAAGAGAGGAAAAAGACTATTGATGCTGTAGGACGAATCTCAGGAGAGATCGTCACTCAATATCCCCCAGGAGTGCCAATAATAATACCGGGGGCTATAGTAACTCCAGAGATCAGAGATTATCTCCTTTGGATAGGAAGGGATTATATAAATGTTACTCTCCATTGAAGGTCCAATAGGAGTAGGTAAAACATCTTTAACTGACATAATCGCTAAAAAACTTATAGGGTTAGATTTCATTACAGTGTATGAACTATCCCAAAAGAACGTATATCTAGATAGATTTTACACCGATATAGAAAGATATGCATTTCCCACGCAGATAGAGTTTCTAATAAATAGATTTCAGCAGTGGGAAAAGATTCAAAACTTAAAAGGAAACGTTGTATGTGACTATTTCTTTTTTAAAGATGAGATCTTTGCCAAGATGAATCTAAAAGGAGAAGATATAAAGTTATATAATAGACTCTTTAGCCTAATGATTCATCATATCAAGCCGCCTGATTATCTGATATATCTTACCGCTAGTCCTTCTATCCTTTTAGAAAGGATAAAAAAGAGAGGGAGGTCATTTGAGACTCTTATAAAATTAGATTATTTAATTTCTCTATGTAAGTTCTATGAAGACTATCTTTCTAGCTATAAAGGTTCACCTGTGTTGAAAATAGAGACAGATTCTTTAGATTACGTAAACAAAAAAGAGGACCAAGAGTATATAATATCAAAAATAAGGGGTTTTATCCTGCCAGGTGTTAAATGAAAACTAATAGGGATAAGAAAATTATCTTAGGGATTGCAGGGAATATAGGGGTTGGAAAGACATCAGTGCTAGAAAGATTAAGTATTAGATGGGGATGGGCTCTTTATAAAGAGCCCGCTTCGGAAAATCCATATCTAAAACTCTACTATAGAGAGCCGGAGAGATGGGGACTCCATTCTCAGATTTATTTTCTAGTAAATAGGTTCGAGGAAGAATTAAGGCTCAGTAGTCTCTCCATATCCTACATACTCGACAGGACTATCTATGAAGATGGAGAGATCTTTGCCCGTATAGCTTTAGGAGAAGAGGAATATAAAACATACTACAAGTTTTATAGATTGGCACAGAGATATCTCTGTAAACCAGACCTCATAGTGTATCTAAAAGCTCCAGTAGATATACTTATTTCTCGTATTCAGAAAAGAAAAAGGATAGAAGAAAGCAGTATATCCCTAGAATATCTAGCTAAACTCAATCAGTTCTATGAAGATTGGGCTAAAAACTTTAAAGAAACTCTTTTAGTTACTTATGATGCCTCAGAAGATATAATAGATAATTTTGAAAAACTAGCCAATTTTATAGAACTGTTAATCCAAGAGGGTGATTTCGATGGAAGAGAGAGAATTTAGATTTGCAATTATAGGCTGTGGAGTAATTGCTCCAAATCATGCTGAAGGTATAGTGAATACCCCTGGAGCAAGGTTAGTAGCAGTAGCAGATATAGTAGAGGAAAAAGCGATAAATTTTGCTAGAAAATATAATTGCGATTGGTACACAGATTATAAAGAAATGTTAGACCGTCCTGATATAGATATAGTAAATATCTGTACTCCAAGTGGGTTACATTCAGAAATGGCAATAGAAGCAATGAAAAGAGGGAAGAATGTAATTACAGAGAAACCTATGGCTATTACCCTAGAACAGGCGGATGCAATGATTGAGTCAAGTAAAAAATATAACAGGAAATTAGCCTGTATTTTTCAAAGGAGAACCCAGCCTGTATTCAAAAGGATAAAGGAAGTAGTTTCTGAGGGAGCTATAGGTAAATTACTCCTAGGTGATGCTTATATGAAATACTTTAGAAGCCAGGCCTATTATGATAGTGGAGATTGGCGAGGAACATGGGCATTAGATGGTGGAGGAGCATTGATGAATCAAGGTATCCACTGTATTGATCTTGTCCAATGGATAATGGGAGATGTAGGGGCGGTTTTTGCTTATACACGTACATTAGCTCGGAAGATAGAGGTAGAGGATACCGCAGTAGCAGTTCTAGAATATAAAAATGGAGCAATTGGAGTTATAGAAGGAACAACCTCTGTAGTCCCGGGATTTGACCATAGGCTAGAATTTCATGGGGTAGATGGCAGTATCCTTGTAGAAGGAGAAAGGATAACTAGATGGGAAGTCCCTGGGATACAACTTGAAACTGAATCTAATGTAAATGTAGGCAGCACAGCATCTAATCCTCAAGCAATAGAATTTATAGGACATCAACTTTTAATCCAAGATATGATAGAAGCAATAATTAATAATAGAGAGCCATTAATTCCGGGTGAAGAAGGGAAGAAAGCTCTAAAGGTTATATTAGCTATATATAAATCTAGTAAAGAGAAGAAAGAAGTATATTTAGATACGCTTTAGATAAGATTTTCAGCCTTTATTTCTCCTTTTACAATTACAAGCTTAATATTTATGTCTTGATCAAACACTACTATGTCAGCATCTTTACCAGGTGAAAGACTTCCTTTTCTGTCAAACACATTCATTACTCTTGCAGGAGTGGCAGTCATCATCTTAATAGCTTCTATTAGAGGTACTCCTGCAATTTCAGCCATTGTCTTTACTAATCTATTACTAGTGGCTACACTTCCTGCAAAGGCATCTTTACTGGGGAGCCAGGCTACTTCATCTTTTACTATAACCCTTTGTCCACTTTGTAAACTTCCCAGTATATACTCTCCTTCAGGCATCCCAGCTGCTCTCATAGAGTCTGTAATGAGACATATATGATCCGATCCTTTGATTTTATAAGCTAGTTGAAGTAGACTCTTAGGAAGATGTTTTCCGTCAGCTATTACCTCTACAGTTATTTCATCAATGAGATATGCACTCTCTACTACTCCAGCATAACGGTAACCGTTAATTCTTCTTACCATTGACATTCCAGAGTATAAGTGAGTTATGTGGGTATAACCGTATTCGAAAGCCTTCAAAACTTCTTCATATTGGGCATTACTATGCCCAATAGAGGGAAGGATTCCCCTTTTTTTAAGTTCTAACCCTAGTTCTAAAGCTCCAGGGAGTTCAGGGGCGATAGTCCAACGGACTATATCCTTAGAATATTCAAGAATTTTTAAATATTCTTCGGGTTTAGGATTTCTTATAAATCTTGGGTCTTGAGCCCCTCTTTGTTCTATAGAGAAATATGGTCCTTCAAGATGAACCCCTAAAAGCTCTGGTCCGCTATTTTTCTCCTTGGCTCTTTTAAAGTTGTCTAAAGTAAGGAATAAATCTTCTAGGGTACTAGTAAGAGTTGTAGGGACAATAGATGTAGTTCCATATCTCATATGAGTCTTGATTGCTTCTAGTATACTTTCTACACTTCCATCCATAAAGTCATATCCCCCACCTCCGTGGGTATGAATGTCTATAAACCCAGGAGATATGTAGTATCCTTTAACATCTATAATCTTTAAATCTTCACTTTTCTTTCTTAGTTTATCTTCATATCTTTTTATATCTTCACTAGTCTCAAAGAGTAAAAGTATCTTTTCATTCTCAGTAAGAATTCCACCACCTCTTATCTCTCTAAAAGGTGTAAGCAATATTCCATTTTTCAAAAGAATTCTCATTTTATAAACTTCCTTAATAGAGAGGAAGAATCTTTATCAAGATAGAGATATGCATTTTTATGGGTTCTTAAAATGGATGCAGGACAACTGGTATCTATGGGGCTTTCTAGCATATCTCTTACTGCTTCTTTTTTATTTCTACCAGGAACTATACAAAAGATATATTCTGCACGCATAATAGCAGGGATAGTCAAAGTTATAGCATATTTAGGGACATCCTCTATATTAGAAAAACACCCGTCATTTACCTGCTGCTTTCTACTTTTTTCTTCTAACTTTACTACTTTGACTAAAGACTTATCATTAAAATCAGCTACTGATGGTTCGTTAAAGGCGATATGCCCATTTTCTCCTACCCCTATACAGGCAATATCTAATGGGTGAGTGATAAGAAGTTGTTCATACCTTTTGCATTCCTCTTCTGTATTAGAAACATTACCATTTATATAATTTACAGATTTGAAAGTCGCCTTTGAAAAAATTTTGTCATTTAAATACTTGGCAAATCTTTGTGGAGCGTTCTCTGGAAGATTCACATATTCGTCAAGATGAAATGCATTGATTCTACTCCATAGAATATCCATCTTAACTAAACTATCCAAAAATTCATTTTGAGAAGGTGCAGAGGCAAAAACCATATTTATTTCATCCTTTCGAGATAAAAGATGTCTAATAACTTCTAATACATTTTGAGCCTCTTCTTTCCCTGCCTCTTCACGGTCTTCAAAGATCTTTACTTTTAAGTAGTCAACCTTAAAATAGTTTAGCAATCCCATAATAATCCTCCTTATACCCTGGTAACATCTAAAAGATGCTCTCTAAGTAACAATGCTACAGATCCTCTTGTAGCAATGTCTTCTTTAAGCTCCGAAAACCTGATTGTTACATTTTCAAGGACCTTGGGAACAGAAAGAAATCTTATCTCCATTTCTGGCAGCTTCAGCTATATCTTTAAAGAACAACTTGTTGTTCTCTCTATCCCCTTATTTATGGGCTCTTATAGCCCGGGTTATTCAACTTTCACTCTAACTTTACCTGTATTTTATTCCCCCCATATTTGTCAAGGGGTTTTTGAGAGCCTACTATTTTTTAAAGTCTTCTTAATTTAAGATTATAATATCAATAATGCTTTTATATGTCAATAATATTGAATCCAAAGATAAAACCATCTTGATTTTTTAAATAATACCTATATAATTAGTCATATAAATTTAATAATTGTTCGGAGGTCTTTAATGAAGTTCTATATAGTAACAGTTTTGTAGAATCATTAAAGAAGCCATGCACATTTAGGTAAGCGGTTCAATTTTCATTTGAATATTATTGATACGAATACTTTGTTCAAACATATATGTAGAACCATGTTATAGCTATGCAGATAGAGATAAATTAAGATTGAGTATAGATATAGTAGGTTTAGAGAGTTTTTTTGGTTTTGATTTTAGTCTGATAAATCCTGCCTTTGTTATTGTTATGATAGAAGCGGAGAAGGAAAAGAATGCTGTATATTTTGAAAATGCAGTTAAACTTTTAGAAGGAGGTAAATATGCCTAAGATAGGTGCTTTAGGTTTATCTATGGGAAGATACACATTTGAAGAGTTTCTTCAGTATGCAAAGGATGCTGGTTTTGATGGGGTAGAAATATCTACTTCACATGGAGTACATAAGAATAGCTTACCTCTTATTCTAGAAAATGTAGAGAGGATAAAGGAATTACTCTTTAAATTTCATTTGGACCCCTTTGCTGTTTCTGGTTACAATGATTTTGTTCAGAAAGATTTAGAGGAGCTCTCTCGTCAGATTGATAATCTAGAGAATACCTGTAAACTAGCAAAGATGGTTGGAGCGAAGGTTGTTAGAGTATTTGGAGGTGAACCAAAAGAGGGAATAAGTAGAGAAGATTCTATAGGGCTAATTATTGAGGGCTTTAAGGAACTCACAAAGAGGGTAGAGAGATCAGGAATAATACTTGGTTTAGAAAATCATGGAAGTATTACTAATGATGCTAGAATAGAACTTAAGATACTAGAGGCTGTGGGTTCAGAATATTTAAGACTTACAGTAGATACCTCGAACTATTACTGGTACGGTAATACTTTAGAAGATGTAAAGGACTTCTTTAGACTTGTAGCTCCATATACGGTTCATACTCATCTAAAAGATGGAAGTGCTAAGGATGGATTTAGAGAGAAATACAATTCTTTGGCACTTGGAGATGGAGAAATAGATTTAAAACTTTTCTTAATTGAACTTGAAAAGAATAATTATAGTTATCCTCTCTGTATAGAGTATGAAGGGGTAGGAGACCCTGAGATTGGGTTAAAGAAGGGTATTATTTGGCTTAAGCAAACTTTAAAAGAGATTGGATGGGAGGGATGATTTATAAAACTAGCAATAAGAGGAGGAACTCCAGTTAGGACAAAACCTTTTACTGAATGCCCTGTATTTGATGAGAGAAGAAAAAGCTTTAACAGAAGTATTGAGAAGTGGAAGATGAAGTTATCGTACCTGCTTATACATTTATTGCTACCGCTAGTTCTGGTATTTTAGTAGGTGCAACACCTGTATTTGTGGACATAGACCTGAATACTTATAATATAGATCCAGAAAAGGTAGAACAGGCAATCACTCCTAGATTCTTCGACTTTTTGCGTGATAAATAAGCTTTAAAAATATTGGTAGGATAAGCGTCTCGCTTGTCCATTAGACATCAGAATAATTATGCATACCTTTAACGTGCACTACCAGAACTAAAACAATCCACGTAAAAAGTTTATAGAGCCACATTTCTCTTGACAACCCAAATAAGTGAGCTATAATTTCTACTAGAAGATAGGGAAATAAGAAGGGAGTGATGCCTGGAGAAGAAAAGATATATTAGTCTTAATGGTTTAAGAGGCAATTTAGTCGAGTTAACCCGAAAGGGTAGTTTTTAGATAGCGGTCTTAGAGGGGTTTAAATAGTGGGGGTAAAGTAAAAGATTGCTATCTAAAGAGTTGAGAATACAAGAAGTTTTAGAGTTTCCGAAAATTTACTATTATTAGGAGGAGGGAAGATTTATGAAAAAGATTCTGGCTGTTTTAGTGTCAATATTAGTAGTTTCTAGTGTATTCCTGAGTGTTATTCCTGTCTTTTCAGCAGAAAAGATGCCATCAGCTAAATACTATGCTACTCCAGCAGAATATGAAAAGGCGACAGGTAAGAAGATAACAAGATTCAGTGAGTCTCCAGATCTCGCCGAACTGGTAAAACAGGATAAACTTCCACCGGTAGAACAGAGATTACCCAAAGATCCATTAGTTGTTCAACCTATAGAGAAGATAGGTAAGTATGGCGAAGAACTCTGGGCTCCTGCATTTGAACCTAATAGCTGGGGGAACGATGGCGGTGCCCATATAAGGATTCCATATCTATACTGGATAGATAAGAATACCCAGCAGGTTATACCTTTCTTAGCAAAAGGATATGAGTTCTCAAAAGATGCTAGAACCATTACCCTCTATTTAAGAGAGGGTATGAAGTGGTCAGATGGTGCGCCATTTACAGTAGATGATATACTCTTCTGGTGGAATGATATTATAAACAATAAAGAACTTACTCCTATCCCACCAAAACAGTGGATGCCAGGTGGAAAACTGGCAAAGTTTGAAAAGGTTAATGACTATACACTAAGGATAAGATTTGCAGCCCCATATAAACCAGCTCTTTCTATTTTAGGATATTTTGGTTCTATGCAGCAGAACTTCTTTGTACCAGCACATTACCTAAAGAAGTGGCATAAGAAGTATAATCCTGATGCAGATAAGATAGCGAAGCAGGAAGGTTTTGATGCCTGGTATAAGTGCTTCGCTTTTCATAACGACATAACTCCTTCACAGCAGGATGTGAACCTTCCAACTATCCATCCTTGGATGCTACAGAAGAAGACAACTACAGGTGCTGTATATGTAAGAAATCCATATTTTGCAGCAATCGATACTGCAGGGAACCAGCTTCCATATATAGATAAGATCAATGTAGTTGTTACACCATCTAAAGAAACGATGGTAATGAAGCTTGTAAGTGGAGAGCTGGATTATGCAGGTATGTTGCTAGAAGTTCCGGATTATACACTACTTAAGGAGAATGAGAAAAAGGGAGGATACACAGTATATCTGTGGCCCAGTCCTGTACCAGCAGAAGTAGCATTAGGATTTAATCTGAACCATAAGGATCCAGTAAAGAGAGAGATCTTCCAGGATGTAAGATTCAGAAGGGCGATGTCTCTAGCCATAAACAGGGATGAGATAAACCAGATGGTATTCCTGGGTCAGGGTGTCCCTATGCAGGCAACCGTTCACCCTGATTGCAGTTTCTTTAAGGATGAATGGGCTAAATCTTATGCAAAGTATGATCCAGCCGCTGCCAATAAACTCTTAGATGAAATGGGTCTCAAGAAAGGGCCAGATGGAATCAGATTACGTCCAGATGGTAAACCTCTTGAAGTTACTATAGAATATTCACAAGGCTTAGCATTTGCAAAAGAAGCTCTCGAGCTTATAATTAAATACTGGAAGGATGTTGGTATCAAGACTGTTATGAAAGAGGATGAAAGATCCCTATATTGGACTCGTGCCCAGGCTAGTGAACTCGATGTTGGCGTATGGCATACAGATAGGATGATGGAATTCAGAGTAACTATCCCAGGCTGGATAAAATATAATCCAAGAAGTGAGATTGGATGGGCTGTTCAGTGGGGTCTATGGAGAGATACTGGTGGTAAATCTGGAGAGAAACCAACCGGAAAGTGTGGAGAAGAGTTTACCAAGTTTATGGACCTGTTAGATCAGTGGTATATAACTGTTACTCCAACAAAGTATAAAGAGATCGCTCAGAAGATATGGGATAATCAGGCTAGTAACCTCTGGCTGATAGGTACGGTTGGGTTACCGAATAGACCTATAGTAGCTAAGAACTATATAAAGAACTTCCCGAGCAAGTGCTATTGGGGCGACGATACATCCTGGTGGCTTGCTGCTGACCCAATTCAGTGGTACATAGAGAAATAGAATCTCTATAAATAACTTCTAGGAGGGGTAAATCTACCCCTCCTATTTTTACTGGAGGAGGGAAAAATGTTAAAAAGACCTTTTTCTGTCTATTGTGACTGGGGATTACACGATGAACTTGGAGATAATATAGAGTTAGATGAAAAGATGACACTGGAGGTTTTAGATAGACTTAAGTACTGGAAAGAAAAAGAAATTACCTTCGATT